>Ga0209220_1000019_pt1 | contig 105723 bp, 115 predicted proteins | sample BlaSpr_A8_OM3_M3_FD_187984 | JGI IMG/M metagenome (GOLD analysis project Ga0209220, IMG submission 187984) | Forest soil microbial communities from Thunder Bay, Ontario, Canada - Black Spruce, Ontario site 2_A8_OM3_M3 (SPAdes) (version 2) | ecosystem: Environmental > Terrestrial > Soil >... | reverse complement strand
CGATCTGTCATAAGCGGCGCCCATCGCGGAAAGTTTTGCCTCGATCTCTTGATAACGTGCTTCAATAGCACGCAGCCGTGTATCTACGGATGCGGCTTGTTCTAGTGCTGACATATGATGTAGATATTGGACGGGCGATGCAACATCGCCCGTGAACTAAGGGGCCGTTTCGGCTGGTACTTTTTCCGCAGCCTCTTCTTTTTTTGCTTTGGAAGCCGCTTCGTCGGCTTTGGCCTTGACTTTTTTCGACTTCTTGCTTGTTACCGTGCCATACTTGGTCATGAACTTCTCGACGCGTCCTTCAGTGTCGACGAATTTTTGATTGCCGGTAAAGAAGGGATGGCAGGCAGAGCAGATCTCAACGTGCATCTTATCGCGCGTTGAACCGGTCTTGAACGTGTTGCCGCACGAACAGACGACGGTGGCTTCAAACCATTTGGGGTGAATTTTCTCTTTCAAGGTGTCCTCTCGTTGGTCGCTGTCCGGCTTGATTTTCGGCGACTTTCGTCCCGCACCGAGCCACGTGCGCCAAACGATAGTATACCATAGGCCTCCAAGGCCGGTCTAGACGACCGCAAGCCCGGCGGGAAAGAGATGTCGCAAGCGCCGCCGATTGCTTGCCGGCGCCAGGAGGTATCCAATGGCTTTTCTACCGATCGTCGGCACTGCGATACAGATGATCTCCCAGAGCGGCATCGACGCTGCGCAACAGGCGATGATCACGATGGATGAAACCCATCAGCTCATGCTGCAAGCTCGCCAAATGCAGCACCAGCAAAGGATGGACGACCGCAGCGAAGTTTTCAACGAAGCCATCCAAGAACGTTCGGAGCGGATGCGCGAACGCGAGTTGCTGATGGATCTGGATATGTCAGACCGCAAGATCGACGACAAGATCACCAAAGAGTGGATCGGTTTGATTCGCGGCCAGTAGCGATTAAGAGTAGCGTGGGTTTGTGTGCACCGCGGGCCGATTTCAACGCGGCTGTCAAATGTCGAAGAGGGCGAAGTTGTCGCCTGCGGGGAGGGGCGCGGCATTGGCCGACCCCACAGATCCGCGAAGTGTGCTACCGCCGGCGAGGACCCGGCTCACGCAGCAGGATGCTGCGTGTGGGCGCATCCAACGAAGATACTCGCACAGGATAGTCACGCCGTCGCCTGTTTCTATCACCCCTTTGAAATCCGGCATGAACTGTTCGTCGACGCGTCGGCGAGGAGCATTGGCGCCACGAAATGTTCCCGCCACGCGCCCTTCGCACGATCCTTCAGCCCACAAAAACAAGGCGCGCTCTTGGCCGAGCTCGCCTTGTATATCCACTCGCCAGCTATGAACGTAGCTGAATTGAACGCGGTAGAGGGGCGCGAGGCGCATCTCTGCCTGAGCTAGCGACCGACCTTAGCATCGTGGATCATCCGATCCAGGATGTTGCGTGTCATAACCTGCAGAGCAGGCCGCACGTTGTTGCCGCCGTTGCTGGACCCCCCGGGTGAAAGACCCCACGCCCAATCCATTGAGCCCGATGCCCAAACCCAGTTGCCGGCACGACTACGGTAGATCGACGAGTTCTGCATGAACACTTTGTTCTGGGTGGTGAGGAATGGCGATGCCGCGAGCAGCGTGTAGTCGGTGCCGTCGGGCAGACCGAATTCCGGATCGTACTTGTCGATCTCGTAGCCGGCTATCTCCGCTTCGACCGGGATGCCAGCACGGAGTCCGGTATTCGCGAAAACCCACAGGTTCGTGTTTTGCGGAACCCACGGCTGTCCGCCCCAGCTCATCCACCCGTTTTCGGGCAGCTGGACGCCGATGAGCTTTTGCTCCGGACGTCCGAGCTCGCGCCAGCGGATAGTGCGCAGTTTAGGATCAGGCACCGGATCCGGCGCGCGATGTTTGTAGCCAACCACGATGCGGCGTGCGACGCCGGCGTTGGGCTCGTAACGGACTTGCCAATAGATCTCATTGCCGCTGATAAAGGCGAGGCCCACCCCAGCGTCTCGTGCGCCGATCAGCCCGTTGTAGTTCGCCATAGTTTGATACTCGGCGTGCCCGCCGATCACGACGACCTTATGGCGTTGAAGCAGCCAGGGCTCTGCGTCTGTGACCGGCTCGATGGCATAGGTCACGTCGTAGCCTGATCTCTCGATGTAGGCGATGAGCTCTGGTTCAAAGTCATAGACTCCGCCGTCACCTGGATTGCCGTATTGTGAACTGAAGGGCCGGTCGAACGTCACCTTGACTGCCGGCAGACTTCCCGCGCTGCTGAAATCGTACAGGCTGTGACCGGTTCGCGGCAGCCCGGTGGGGTCTGAGGGCTCTGGGTCGTAGGGGAAATCGTTGTACGCTTCATAGGTGTTGATCGAGGAGATGAAAAGCATCTCTGAATGACGGTTCTCTTCGACCACCCAGAAGGGGATCAGCGACTGAAACTTATTCGCATTGCTGAGCACTGCGACGTACACACCGGAAATCCAGGTCGGGGGGACTTGCAGCGCAACAGTCGTGTTCCAAGCGCATACATTCATGAGCGTCGTGCGTTCAAGTGTGCACGGTTGTTGTGGAGCGCCGGCAAAGGGTCCTAAATGCTCGATCCATCGACCGCCGAGACCGTGGTAATAACCAAGCCGAAAAACGTCGACAGTAAAACTTTGCGCAGGGTTGACGGTGACTTTGAGGGGTACGGTGCCGCCCGGCGCAACGCTTTCAGCTCCGGGATATCCTTTGATTTGGAGATTGATATCGTCCGCAACGGTATAGCCCTTCCACGGCAATTGCCAATGGTCGCTTCCCGGCTTGAGATTCTCGATCACGACCGGGTTTGTACCTTCGGCAGCGGCGCGCTGGCTGGGCAACAGGCAGGCCAGTAGCACAATTACAAGCAGCCCAATCCGGAAAACGATCGTATGCTTCATCTCTCGATTCCCCTCGGCTTTAAGTAGTATCTACGCAGCAAAATTTTTCCCGTCGTTCAGTGAATGGGCCTGCACTTCTAGCTGGGCTTTTTGGCCCGAAAAACAATCGCTTGCAGGCTCGTTTCGATGTCCGCGTTGCCAAATAGGCGCGAAATTTCAGCCGCAATCGCCGCCTCAATATCCTGCAGCTTGTCGGGACGCCTGGCCAGAATTTCCTCCGCGCTCGGATTGCCATGAACCAACCCATGGGCCACATCAGCCGTGCGTCCACTCCGGCCTTTGAACTTAATGGTCTCCGCGCGCACATCGACGAATCCGGCCGTTTCCAACATCGCCGAAACCTCCTCGACATTGTGAAAACTGAAAGGCACTTCGTAAAAGCGCGGAGGATCGGTTTTGAAGTAGCTGACAATAGTTGAATGTGCAATGTTCGTAAGGTCATTGAGCTCGATGGCATCCCATACGTTGAAAAGCAAAGAACCGCCGTTGCTCAGCACGCGGTGGGATTCGCGGAATGCTTTGGCCTTATCGGGGAAAAACATCCATCCGAATTGACAGACAGCGATGTCGAAGCTCGCTTCCGAAAATGGCAACGCGGTTGCATCGACGACCTGCCAACGAATGTTTGTGGCGGCTTCGAATTTCTGTTTTCCGCAATCGATCATCGCTTGGTTGAGGTCGGTCGCAACGATCATCGCGGTCGAGCCTAACCGCTCGCTCAGGCTACGGGTTACAATACCTGTGCCACAGGCCAACTCCAAAACTTTTTTGGGATGTAACCCGGCAACGCGGCTGGCCAAGTCGCGCGCGTACGGCTCAAAAAGAACGGGACCTAAAAACCGATCATAATTCTCCGGGACCGAACCGACAAATGCTACGTGCGACGTTTGGATCGAGGTTTTGCCCATTGGCGCGTCCTTGCGTAGTCTATAACACCGTTCCTACTCGGGCGTTCGAAGTCAAACAGGGCCGGCAATATGGCTCAGCCGAATCCAGCGCCAATTCTCGTTTGCGGTTTTAAGGAGAGTCACTATGCGGATGCCTCTTACTCACTGCATCGTTGGCTTTGCGCTATTGTTCGCGCTCAGCTCATCCCTGGTACCAGCAGCTGTCGTCGCTGATGCGCCGCTCCCGGCAGCTCGCGAGGGTTGCATGAACCAGTGGATGTTCAACGGCATGTGGCGCGTCAGGGTGACGAAAGTCGATCCGCTCAACGACACTAGCGGAAAACAAATTGGATGGCTCGTCAGTGAAGAGTGGCGAAACGGCGCAGACCGCAAGTTTGCTCCAGGAAACACGTTTGCCAAAGACCAGCTGCTCGTGTTGGCAAACGGCGCACAGATCGCCGCAACTGAAACAACGCAAGGAACGCTCTCCTCACAGGATCTGGGGTTCCACGATTTCCCGCCGTCTGCGCAGTACACGCATATGCAGAAATTCATCGCCGCCGGCGCATTCGACCCTTCTGTCAAACCGGTGGCTGTCTTTATTCCCTTCGATGCGGCGCGACAGGCGGAGAACAAAACGTTGCCTCAGTACACTGTCAATCCGCCGAACTTCAAGATTAAACTGGACTGCACCGCCACGCCGGCGCAACAGGCCCAGGGTGGATCATTTGAGTTGCCCGCTAAACAAGGTTGCCTGAATCAATGGCTGGCTAACGGTCTTTGGAAGGTTCGCGCGACTCAATTCGATCCGGAGATGGATAACGGCACACAGATAGGTTGGCTTGTGACGCAGGAGTGGACGAACGTCTCCGGCCACAAACTTCAGCCCGTTCAATCCTGGATTGAAGACGAGCAGCTGGTGTTAGGCAACGGCGACACGGTCAGTTCGGGGAATGCGACCTTAACGACGTTCAAGGTGCGGGAGCTGGTAAATCGCGACTTCAATCCGGGCTCATCGTACACGCATACTCAGAACTTCCGCTACGATCGTCCGGCTTTTGACCCGTCTAACAAACCGGTGAAGTTGCTCGTCGTGTTTGACGTGGGCGCGTACAAGTATTTCAATGGCAAGCCGTTCCCGGGAACGCCGCCGAATTTTCGGATCAGCTTCAACTGCCGCAAGTAGGAGAAAGATTGAAGTGCGCGCGGGCCTTTAGATAGACACCAGTGAAAACTGGTGGGCGATCGAGGACTCGAACCTCGGACCTCATCCTTATCAGGGATGCGCTCTAACCACCTGAGCTAATCGCCCGCGAAGACTACGAAGTTTTCAAACCGCTCATCCATGCGTTCGCTCCGGAGACCGTTGGAAACTCCTCACTTGGGTCGAGATGGTTATTTCTCCCCATTGCGGCGTCGTTTTTCACGAGAGTCGTGTCTTTGACCATATAATCCAATTGCTCCGGCAAGCCAAACAACGATTAAGCACCCTGCCAATAGAACCAATCCTTCGATCGGCCTCTCATATATATTGCCGATTCTAGCGAAGTCTACCAGTGTTAGATTCACGTCGATCATGTTAGGGGCGCTTTCCACGCTTTACCTTCAGCCACCCAGGTTTGCGCTGATATTGCGTGTAAAAGACATCGTTACGCGGGGGATTAGCTCAGTTGGTAGAGCGCGTGCTTTGCAAGCATGAGGTCAGCGGTTCGAATCCGCTATCCTCCACATTCTTCGTATCAAGTCTTGGCTGGGCCGATCCAAACCGTTTTGATGTTAACGAACTCGCGAATGCCCACCACGCTTAGTTCGCGTCCGTAGCCCGATGCTTTCACGCCACCGAATGGGAGGCGCGGATCTGATTTCACCATGCCGTTGATAAAAACAGATCCCGCTTCAATGCGGTTGATGAACTTCTCGCGCTCGCTCGCATCGTTCGTCCAGGCGCTCGATCCCAGGCCAAACGTTGTGCTGTTGGCGATGGTAATGGCTTCGTCAGCGTCGCGCACTCGAAACAGCGTCGCCACTGGTCCAAAAATCTCTTCCTTTGCCGCGGGCGCATCCGGGGAGACATGGGCGACGATCGTTGGTGGGTAATAAAAGCCCGGCATATCCAGGCGCTTTCCGCCAGCGAGAATCTTTCCACCCTTTTCAACCAGATTGCGCACTTGGGCATCGATGCCGGTGACGGCACTTTCATTGACGAGCGGCCCCACGTCGGTTTGTTCCAGCATTGGATCTCCGACCTTGAGAGCATTGAAACGGTCGACGAGCAGGCGTTCAAACTCGTCAGCTATAGACTCTGCCACGATAAAACGCTTAGCGGCGATGCAGGATTGGCCGTTGTTTTGTACGCGCGCCTGCGTGGCGACTGCGGCCGCCTGCTTCACGTCGGCGCTCGGCATCACAATGAAGGGATCGCTGCCGCCCAGCTCGAGCACAGTCTTCTTGATCTCGCGTCCAGCCTGCGAGGCCACGCTTCTGCCGGCCGACTCGCTGCCCGTGAGGGTGGCAGCGCGAACGCGCGAATCCTTGAGGACTCCCTCTACCTTGTCGCTGCCGATCAGCAAAGTCTGAAAAGCGCCCTTGACGAAGCCGGCGCGTTCGAAAATAGATTCGATCGCCAACGCGCACTGCGGCACGTTCGAAGCATGTTTGAGCAGCCCCACGTTGCCGGCCATTAGCGCAGGCGCCGCGAACCGGAAAACTTGCCAGTAGGGGAAATTCCACGGCATGATCGCGAGTATGATGCCCAGCGGCTGGTAGCGGATCATGCTTTGCTGAGCATCCGTGATGATGTGTTCGTCTGCCAAGAACTCGGCCGCATGTTCCGCGTAAAACCGGCAAGCCCAGGCGCATTTCTCTACTTCTGCAACCGCTTGACGGATCGGCTTGCCCATTTCAAGCGTTGCGAGCTTCCCGAGCTCCTGTCTATCCTGTTCAAGCAACTCGGCCGCACGATTCATGTGTTGCGCGCGAGTCGCAAAACTGCTCGAACCATTCTGGGCGAACGCTTGCTGCGCTGCAACGAGCTTTGCTTCGATCTGCTCCGGCGTGAGAGACGCAAACTCTTTGATAGTTTTCCCCGTCGCCGGATTAACGCTTGCTATGGCCATGCTATCCTCATAAAATCACTTAGCGCGCTTTGCAAGTGCGGCGTTGTATTGATCTAACATTTCTAGCTCGCCGGCATTTGCCAATGTTTTTTGATGATGCTGCACCCAGTTGCGCGGCAGGCTGCCGAAAACGGGTTTACCCGTGCGCCGCCGATACAGCGCAAAGAAAATTATTCCGAACAGAACCCACGATGGGCCCGCGATGCGGCCGGTGGGATGCGTAAAGAGTGTGAAAATCAAGATTGACGCGATGCCCAAGAATCCGATAATGGAGACCAACGACACGTCACCGCGCTTGCCCTTGATCGTCAACGGAATATTCCAAGGCATTTTGAAGCCGCGAGGAGCCTCGCGATCGGTGAATCGGAGCGTTATAAGAGCGACAAACACCAGCGTGTATGACAGTGCCGCCCCGAAGGCATAAAGGTCACCCATAAAGTCAAATGCGCGTGCACCTTGTAAATATGCGATGATGAGGATAATCAAGGCGAAGCTTCCAAAAAAAAGGAGCGTTCGAATAGGCGTCCGCGTTCGCGGGCTTGTGATCTGAAACCAACTTGGTAGCAGCTGGAACTTGCCCATTGAATACGCGATCCGCGATGCACCGTATACTCCAGAATTACTGGAAATCATGACCAACAGGGCGCCGATGATGGGTACGTACCACTGGAAGATCAATCCGACGTAAGGAATCTGGCCCGCGAGCAGCGCGACTGCCTTATCAGCATTATTGGGGCTGCCCAGAAATTGGAAAGCCGGTGTGCCGTGTATGGGTGCCAGACCCAGGGCCAGATTGGAATACGCGAGCGCAAAAATAAGGATCGTAAGAATGAGCGCGACTGACGTCCTCGGTATCACGTGCGACGGCCGCTGGGTTTCTTCAGCTGCCTGCGCGATGCTCTCAAGGCCGACGAATGAAATGATGGCCAGCGAAACACCGAGCAACAGATCATTGGTGTGCGGCCAATGAAACGTCATATTGTGGATGAGTATCTGCGGATGCCAAGCGAACAGAAAACCGCACACGAGTACCAGCACTTCGTTGCAGACATCGATGGCTGAGACAAGTTCGTTCAGCCGTGAAGATTGGCGTACGCCCATGATGTTCAAGAGCGTCAAGAAAGCCGTTACGATGAGCACCCCGATGAAGCGAATAAATGCGTGATCGGCAAGCCACGGAATGAGCAGGCTGATGTAGGCAACTGTCGCCCACGCAAATATTGCAATATCCACGGTGAAGTCCAGCAGCACCGCCCAACCCGCAATAAACCCGACGAAATCGCCGAGCGCACGCGTCACGAAAAATTGACCGCCACCGGCTACGGGGTAGGCGGCGGCCAGTTCCGTATAAGCAAGCCCGATGCAGACATACACGATACCGGCGAATGCAAATGCAATGTTGGCGGCACCCATCGCGGCGCCGAGGACGAGGCCCAGGGCGACGTAGATGTCTGCTCCGACATCGGCGTAACCCCACGAATACGAACCCCAGATCGTAACAGCGCGCCTAAGTTCTCTGGCGGGTGCCGTCGGCATGTGTGGCTGGTCCTAGTCCTAGATAGCTGTTGCCAAAAAGTCTACCCAGGATTCGTGTAGCATATCGCTATTCCCGCGGCCAAGCGCGCACTCCGGGGAATCAGCTCACAATCCTTTGAACTAGCGCCGCAGGAATCTTTTACGTCCACGAAGCGCGAGGGGCAGCCATGAATACACGACGTTTTATTGCCATCTTTGCGAGCATACCGCTGCTTGTTTTGGGATGCAGCCACAAGGAACAGACGACCACAAGCGGCAGCGAATCCAGTAGCGTAGTGGTTCCGTCCGCAGAGTCGAGCGCGGCACCAGCTCCGTCTCTTGCAAACGGACCAACGACTGCGAATTTTAACTTCACCGATATTGCGATCACAACAAGTGGCGCGCCCGTCTTGCGACTCGGTTTTGACATCAAGAACAACGGAAAAGATCCAATTCTGTGCGATCCAACGGAATTCACAATCCAGCTATCCGATGGAACGACCATTCCCGCTGACACAAGTGCGGAAAATACTTGTAACCCAGACACGGTTGATCCGGGCGCAACCGGCAAGGCCGTCATGTTCTTTGATCTTAAGAGTGCCTACGCCGGTCCAGTGACCCTAATCATGACTGCGAATGGTGGCGTCGCTGGCAAAGGAACGGCGCAGGTTCACTAACAGGAACGTTTTCATCCACGTCGTAAAATGTGATTGAATCTTGGGGGATTAGCTCAGCTGGTAGAGCGCTTGCATGGCATGCAAGAGGTCAACGGTTCGACCCCGTTATCCTCCACCACGACTAACTCTTATCCCGCAAGCGCTTGCGGGATTTTAGTTTGGTCGTCGGACGTTGATTTCGGTCGTGGTTTGACCACCAATTTCGATGCGAACGAGCTGCGCGGTCACCTCGGATGCGCCCGGTTCGCCGCTCATTTCCAGCTATCCGCGGGATAAAATCCTGGGAGAAGACTCAATACCCCGCCTTTAGAAAAAGAATTGACCACCACCCGTCGTCGGGTAGCGGGGCAATTATGCTCGGCGCGGATTCTTCGCCGTCAACACGCCTACGACGATAGCAACGAGGATAGTCGCGCCGATTTCCCACTCGAAAAACAGCCTGGGAGTGTGACATATATTCTCCCACCCCTGGTTGACCTCGCGAAGGAGGAGGACGGGATCCTTGGCGTTGGGCGGCGGCGAAAAGGGTGGATGCCAGATGCATCCGCCATGGCCCTGGAATACCGCGAGAACGAACCATCCCAGACATGCCGCGATCGTCCAAGCGACGATCCTAAGAATTCTTGTATCCATTCGAGGTCGCACCTTTTGAGCGATAAGGATTCTTTATGCAATTCATTTTATTTGGTAGTATAACAATATATGAAACTGGCTAAGCTGCAAGAAACCAAGTCAACGATTCGCTTCAGTGCCAAGTTGTTTCGGCCTAAGGCAACCGAAAAGATTGGATCGTGGACCCTTCTAACGCTGCCCAAGAACGCGAGTGCGAAGCTTCCCTCACGAGGTAAGACGATGGTTGAGGGAACTATCAATGCCTTCCCTTTTCGAGCCGCTCTCGAGCCAAACGGCAAAGGAAGTCACTGGCTCAGGGTTACCAAAGGCATGCACGATGCTGCTGGCGCAGACGCTGAAGACACGGTAACGGTGGAGATTACGCGGGCCGGAGAAGAACCGGAGACCAGGGTGCCAATGGATCTACGCAAAGCCCTTGCAGCTGCCCCGCTGGCGCAGGCATTGTGGCCGGATATCACCCCAATCGCGCGCCGGGACTGGATTCTCTGGATAAGTTCAGCCAAGCAATCGGAAACGCGCAGGCGCCGGATCGAGAAAGCTTGCGACATGCTTGCATCTGGAAAGCGACGAGTTTGTTGCTTTGGCGGTTTAAAGTGGCTCATGAAAGATCACGCAACATCAGAAACATGGCTTCAGTTACCGAACTCAAAAAATCGTTTTTCGCCGAGATCGACAAAGTAGAAAACCGCGAACATTTGGAGAAGCTGCGCGTAAAATATTTGGGCCGCGCGTCGCGAACATCGAAATTTAAGGCTAGACTAGCGGCTCCAACGTTTGCGCCTGTTCTTGGGCTTTTAACGACCGCGCGATTTCTTGAGGGACCTAGATGGCATGCAAGAGGTCAACGGTTCGACCCCGTTATCATCCACCAGTCTTTAGCCCGCTTCGTATAACACGTCGCGGGTTTTTTTGTTGTGAGATTCCGGTTTTTCCATTGACGGCCTTCACGTTCGCATAGCTCCGACTAATCTCGATCAGCGTCCGTAATCTTGGAACCTCGTGGCATCAGCTGTCGTTGGCGGATTCAGCGCAACGATCATCGCTTTTCGTGGTGCCTGTATTGTTCGACGACTTGATGGCCGTGATGATCTGTTCGCGCGAAGGCCCGCCCGCGAGTCGACCACCACTTACGTATGTTCGGCACATTAAACCGAATTCGCTGCGCAGGCGCGAGCCAGGTTCAACATCCTGACCGTCAATGCGGATAGTGGGCGAGCCGAGAAAACGCCACTTCTGCGCCTCCAAAGGTGTGCGGATCTCCAGTTGCTCAACTTCGACCTTCAGGTCGACCTTCTCCAGTACCTCATTGACGAGGCGTAAGGCCTTCGCAGCGTTGGGACAGCCCTGAAAATAAAGTAGTTGTATCCGCATCATTAAGTTACCGTTAAATCCATTGACATATCATAATTTAATGATGTATCATTTGTCAATGAGTCCGTCCTTTTCGATTGAACATGCCGCGCGATCAAGTCCCGTGGAGAACGTACACTCAAAGTTTTTCCAAGGTCTGGCCGATGCGACGCGTTTAAAGATTGTGCGTATCTTACTTGGTGGGCCGCGCGGAGTCGGCGAACTTGTTACACAACTTGGAGTTAGCCAGAGCGGCGTCAGTAACCATCTGGCATGTCTAAAATGGTGCGGATATGTAGGTAGTCGGCGACACGGGCGATCGATCGTGTACCATATTTCTGATAAGCGCGTTCGCGTCTTGCTTGAGATGGCCGAAACGATAGTCGCCGATAATGCTGAACGATTAGCGTCCTGTAGTCGCATCGAAAGGCGCGGCAGCAGCTACCGTGGTAAACAAAAATAAGGCAGGTATGGCGCCCGGCGAGGGGAGCGTGGTGGGGGCCGCTTCGGTAAGCATTGGAGCTGTCGTAGCAGCGACTATTGGGGCGGCATGTTGCACGGGACCTCTCTTGGGTCCAGTCATCGTCCTCATACTGGGTGCGAGCGGCGCTGCCACATTGGCCGGATTGAAGCCATATACTCCCTATCTTTTTGGACTGTCACTCGTGATGCTGACTGGCAGCTTTTGGACTATCTATCGTCGTTCATCGGCATGCGCGGTGGACGCTTACGGACGATCGAAGCATCCGGCTCGCGGTCCCATTAGACTGCTGTTGTGGATTGCTGCCGCAATCTGGCTTGCTTCAGTTAGCTTCACGCTTTTTTCGTTGACCAGGTCGTAAAAGGAGTTGGCATGAGAAGATTTATCTTTTCAATTGGACTCATCGCTGCGCTTGGATGGGGATGCAGCCGGTCTGGAGCACCACAACCGTTTAGAGTGCTCAACACTGAAAGTGAATCCCTGAAACGTGCATTCAACGCAGATCGGGGGAAAGTTCGCGTTCTTATGCTGGTCAGCCCCACCTGACCAGTGTGCCTTCGGGGCGCATCCGAAGTAGAGAAGCAGTTGCTTCGAAGAAATGGTGACCCGAACTTGGCGGCATATGTGGTGTGGGTACCTGAACTTGGTGCCAAGATTGAAAACGTGAGTCGGGCGACATCTTTAATCCCCGACAAGCGTGCAAAACAGTATTGGGACCCAAATGAGCATCTCGGAACACAATACGGACGCATATTGGGGATCGATCGGCCCGCCTGGGACGTGTATATGCTGTTCGACCCCCAAGCAGTGTGGAGCGCAAAAGGACCGCCCCAACCTTATTTTTGGATGCATCAACTCGGAGGCGTCACAAATGCTCCGCGACTTGATGCGAACGAATTTGCGATGCGAGCCAATCAATTATTGAATCAAAAATAGGTGGGGTTGTGAAAATCTTCAACTCCACCAACCCTAATTGCTAGCGGTTCGCCCTTTCGCGGTGCACGGTTTCGTGACATAGCCGGTTTGTTTCAACTCTCTTGCCCTAATACGCTTAGGGCTTGTCCGTAGGCGAGACCAAGCAAACTGCCCTGAGGCAGTCCAGTGACTTACAAATTTTGCCTGGCGAGCTAATCGGGCCGAACCGACGAGCTCCTGCGTAAGGGATAGCGGATAACGCTCAGAGATAAGGTGAATGCCCGTTGTCATGATTTTAAAGATTGTCGCCTTTGTGCTTCCGCTCGGCCTTGACACGCTGGCTATCTCGATTGCACTTGGCCTCCGGGGCTTTGCTCCCTGGCAAGCGGCGCTGACTTTCGCCGTCTTCGAAGGTCTCATGCCTATCCTCGGCGTCGTTCTGGGGCGGTTCGTCGGTTTGCGATTTGAAACTGCGGCGGTGGTGCTGGGCGGCATCATATTGATTGGCGTCGGCATCCACACGATTCGAGAAGCCTCTGAGGTCGAAAAAGAGATCAAACATATCTCATTTGGTTCGGTACGTGCATCATTTTTAGCCGGCCTTGCTATTTCAACCGATGAACTCGCAATCGGCTTCCCAATGGGAGCGTCAAGGCTGCCGATTCCCACCGTGCTGATGGCAATAGCGTTGCAGGCATTCCTCGTCACAGCGCTGGGAATCGCAATCGGAAATCGTTTCGGTTCTGGCCTGGGACTTCGCGCATCGCGTTACGCCAGTATCGCCGCAGGCATCGCCTTTGCCCTAGTCGGTCTTTGGCTCATAGTGGAGCGAGTATTAGGCAAGTAGAGGTTGCTGGTCTTGACCACTTATGTCCGCAGGCTTTTAGAAGTGGCCTGGAGGCTTAGGTTTAGCACCACTGAGGACGACGGACTAAGGAGAGTGCTCGGGTACTAGCCAACCATTTGAGGCCAAAGGAGCGACCCTTATGAGACGCCTCTGTTTTCTGTGCGTGGCGCTGCTGCTTGCATCGTTTGCGATCTCTTCGTCCTCTTCGATGTCCAAGGTCCTCACTCGGATTCCGCCGGTTATTTTGGCCAACGACAACCGCGTACCGGCTGGGCGGCTAGTTGGACACGAGCTGCATCTTTCGCTGGAGGCGGTTTGGGGAAGGTGGTACCCTGACGGCCCGCACGGCGAGGCTGTGCCGATGCAAGTCTTTGCGCAAGCTGGTCAAGAGCCGCAAATTCCTGGTCCTGTGATCCGCGTTCCTTTGGGAACGGTTGCGATTATCAGCCTCCACAACAGAATCCCAGGTTCTCGCTTGACCATGCACGGGCTGATGGATCGTCCGGCGCTGCGAGATCAGCCATTTGATGTTCCCTTCGGGCAAACGCGTGTGGTCAAACTACACGCCAGCGCTTTGGGAACGTACATGTATTGGGCTACGACGACCGGCGCCTCGATACAACGACGCTTTGGCGCGGATTCGCAACTGAGCGGCGCCATTGTTGTGGATCCGCAAAACTCTACGCAACGAACCCCACGCGACCGAATTTTCGTGATAGGTGAATGGGACAATGTTCGGCATAAATCGGGTGATCCCAATTTTGACTACTTGTTAGCTGTCGTTAACGGCAGGTCTTGGCCGTATACCGAGCGTCTCTCCTATGCCGAGGGTGCGACCATCCATTGGCGTTTGATCAACGCTACTTTTGAAGCCCATCCGCTACACCTACACGGATTTTTCTTCCGCGTAGACTCGCGCGGTGATGGTGTCGCTGATATGATCTACCGACGAGATTCGGATCGGGATCGTCGAGTGACGGAACTTATCGAGCCCGGCCATACTTTTTCGATGACGTGGCGGGATGCGCGCGTCGGCAACTGGCTTTTCCACTGCCATCTGACGTATCACACGATGGGCCACTTGCCGATCGCAGACATGCTCAGTCGCAAGCGCCCGCTAATAAGTGGCGACAGTTATGAAAACGGCTTCTTGCGCAACGCCGGCATGGGCGGCCTCATCCTGGGAGTGTCGGTGCACGCTGTGCGAGCCCGCGTCCTTCCACAACCGCCTCCCTCACGGCACATCGGTCTTCTCGTAGAACCGGCGCCCGACAATGCGCCGGATGCGCCTTCATTCAAGTACGTCCTCGATGAGGAAGGCAAGACGGTCACCGAGCTCGGCGCGATCGGGCCGCCGATTGTGTTGACACGCGGCGTACCCATCGCCATTGACGTCACCAACAAGTTGAGCGAGCCCACCGCTGTTCACTGGCACGGTATGGAACTTCAAGACAGCTTCTACGACGGTGTCGCTGGCTTCAGCGGCAAAGGCACTCGTCTAGCGCGGGAGATCACCCCAGGTCAAACTTTCGAAGTGCGCATGGATCCACCGCGGGCCGGTACCTTCATCTACCACACACACATGGACGATGTGTATCAGCTGCGGGGAGGCTTGGCTGGGCCGCTCATCGTCCTCGAACCCGGCCGACGCTTTGATTCCACGAGCGATCACATCTTCATGATCACGACGACGCATCGACTCGCCGATGCGCTGCAAGTCTTCGTTAACGGCACGTTCCAGCCACCACCGGTAATAGTGCGAGCCGGCACTCCGCAGAGGTTGCGCTTCATCAACATGACCACGTTTTGGACTAATGTCATCGTCTCACTCAGCGCGGACAATCGGGTGCTCCAATGGCAGCCTGTTGCCTTAGACGGTGCCGACCTTCCGCCAGTGCGAAGCACGCCGCAGTTTGCCGTCGAAACCATTACGATTGGCAGCACGGCCGACTTTGTGTTCACGCCGAGCCCGGGCGAATCGCTATTGCAAATTTGGCCGGCGACTGGATTGCCTCCGGTTACGATTCCCGTGCACTCAAACTAACGCAAGCGATTTGCGGGATTTCGTTTTTACCTTCAGCCGCTGTCTCGCGGCAAATTCAATTATTTCGCACAGTTGAGCTTGAAGCGAAATGGTATGAACGTGGGCGGGCGAGCGCAAAAACTTCCCCGGATGATAAGCTTTGTCTGCCTTCCACCGTTTCCCGAATAGTTCACGGGGTACCCAAAACTTTATTTCGCCTCTGCGTGTTACTCTCGGCGGTCTGATCTTCGGCTGAAGTGAACGTGTCGTAGGGACCTTTACCACTAAGCTCCGCGGAGTCGTCGTAGGCGCGTAATCCGATTCCAACTCCGGACGGCAAAAATAGGTACCAGTTCCAACCTACGGCGTCTGTGACGTTCAGACTGCTCGTGGTGTTGGTCCATTCCGTGTGGACGCCCCAGCCGGTCTGGGGTTAGTCGTCGGGGAAAGCGGTCTTACGGTGTACCTGTTCAATTTTCGTGACGCGGGCGCGCCAGTAGCCGTTGAACAACGTTTGATTGAGGCAGCCTTCGACTGCCTCGTTGACAGGCGTAGAAATAGGGTTGTCCGCGCGAACTGATGCTGCGAGGCTCACCGCAGGGGAAGACCAAAAGAGCACGGCGACCAAGATGTGGCGGAGTCTCATGTCCGTCCTCGGACAACCGTGCTCATTTGATTACTGAATGACGCGTCAAAAAATCAGGGTGTGAACATGAAAATGGTCCCCTGACCGTATAGTCCTCCCGCAACCGTCGATGAGAAGAAATTGCCTCGCGACCCGCGAGTTAATGTGTAGTACGGGTACGATCCATCCGGACGCACGCCAAAGTTGTGGACGACCGATTCAGCCCCGGAGATGTGATTCAACTTAAAGATCGTGCCGCAATCGCATGACGGACGACCGCCAGTCGTAGTGGTACCGTAGAGATTGTTGTCGTCAAACACCAAGGTACTTGTGGGCAAGCTGCCGTCCGTGCCGCCTTTGAAGCTGTAGAGCACGCGCTCCGACCAGCCGCTGCCGTGCGGACTTAGCTCGTACACGGCACCATTGCCGGACGTGCCGCCGAAGTACGTCGTACCGTAAAGATTGCCGCTCGCATCCGGGATCAATCCGCCATACGCGAACGCGGCATCCGGTTGGCCCTTGAAGTCGTAGATGACCTTAAAGATAAACGTGCCACCAGCTCCGGGTGATAACTCAAATACGTTACCCGCCGAATGAGCGCCGCCCACTTCAGTGACACCGAAAAGGTTGCCGTGTGTATCGAACAGCAGCGGCCCCAACGAGCCGGTCGAGCCATCTGCGCCGCCGCTAAAGTTGTGGAGAATCTTGTGCTGCCAAATCGTGCCGTGTCGCACGAGTTCGAAAACAGTGCCCTTCCCGCTTGCACCACCATCCGGCGTCTCTCCGAAAACGTTCCCCGCTGCATCTAAGACGGCAGGGCCACCTGGGCCAAAGCCATCACTGCCGCCGGTGAAGTCGTGCAAAATCACGAGGCCGTTGCTCTGCAGCCTGAAGACGACGCCGCAGCCATCGCCGGTGCATATACCTCCTGACCCTCCGGCAACCGTCGTTCCGTAGATATTGCCCGCGCTATCGAGCGTCACGCCCCCGTGAGGGTTTTTCCCGTCGCCGAAGCATGAAAAGTTCCAGAGCACGCTCTCGAGAAAAGTCCCGCGCGAAGGATGCAGCTTGAAGACCGTACCGCATCCGAATGTTCCACCAACCACAGTCGTGCCATACGCATTGCCGGCAGTATCGAAGACCAATCTCGTCGCAGCGTTGCCTCCGTCACTTCCGCCGGTAAAGCTGTACACCAACTGTGTATTCCCCGCTGCTGACGAGTCGCTGACTAAGATCGCAGCAACCATCGAAGCAGCGAGGCAGGCGGTCAAGAAATACAAAATCCCTCTGTTTCGCATATTTCACCTCTCCCCGGGTTTGGCAATGCCTGCCGGTGTCGCCCACCTTTAGGCATTCGAGTCTAGTTTTAGTTCGCGTATTTGGTATGTCTTGTCTTGTCGTTCTTCGTAATATCGAACCCTCGTTATCGTGTCAGGGAACAAGCTTGAACACGCCGCCGCAGCATCCGGTTGAGCCGGCGCCGCGGTTCGTCGTTCCAAAGACGCCACCATTGGCGTCGACGAGCAGATCTCCGTTGGGCAGCCAGCCGCCGCTCGACCGGAGAAAACTATAGAGCACGGTTTCGCTCCACGAGTTACCGGTAGCGGGTCGCGTCAATTTGTAGATAAGCCCGCACATTTCGTGGTGACGGCCAATAACGCAATCGTTGCCACCGCCGGCTGGGCCGTAGAGATTCCCCGTCGTGTCGAAGCTCAAGGCTCCGGAGGGAAAGCCTCCTTGGGCGCCGCCGGAGAACGCGTGGAGTACGTACTCGGCCCAGGCGTTCGAGACGTGCGTGAGTTTGAACACCACACCAAAGAGATTGGCGCCGCCACCACCGGCAGGCCCGTAGAGATTGCCGCTCGCGTCTATTGTGAGGCCGCCGGTCGGATTTGCTCCATCAGCGCCGCCGGTAAACCCCAGGAGCACTTTCTGCTTCCACGTCGTTCCTTGGTGCAGCAACTCGAAGACGACACCGCAACCGCTCCCGGAACAGTTAGGACCCTGCTTGCCGCCCGCGTACGTGGTGCCGTAAAGGTTGCCGCTCGAATCGAATATCAGGCTGGTTGAAGGCTGTGCGCCGTCGCTGCCGCCCGTAAACGAATAGAGCACCGATTCAGTCCACGGTCCCATTGCAGAAGGTTTGAGTTTGAAAATGACGCCGCAGCCGCCCATACAGGCCGGGTTGCCTCCTGCGCTCGCCGTGCCGTACAAGTTGCCGGACGAATCGCGAATAACTCCCGCAAAAGGGAGTGCCCCATCGGCTCCGCCTGAGAAAGTATAAAGTACGTGTTCGGTCCAGGTGCTGCCGCTATGCGTCAGTTTGAAGACGGTGCCGCAGCCAGTGGTATTGCAGCCCGGCAGGTTTCCGCCGCTTTCGGTGGTTCCGTAGAGATTACCGGACCCATCGAAAATCAGGCGGGCAAATGGATATCCCCCGTCGCTTTGGCCGGCAAAGGTATACAGGATCGATTCGGACCAGGCCCCGCCATTGGGGCTGAGCTCGTACACCGTGCCGTAGCAGCTGCTACATCCAGCCCTGCCTCCACTTTGTGTCGTGCCATAGAGATTGCCCGGCGCGTCGGCAATGAGTCCTGCGGCGGGGTAGGCTGCGTCTGTCGGAATGCCGCCGAAGGTGTGAAGGATCAGCTCGGTATCCGATGCCGATGCCGCAGATGTAAGTGCCAGTGCCAACGCAAGCGTCGCAACCGACAGAGTCACCCGCAACAAATTAAGACGAGTCATGACTTTCATAGCGGGAACACCAAAACGAAACCGGCCAAATGCAAAAGGCGAGCTTGTAGGCAGCATTGTAGCACAGTAATTTACAATAGTGAAGTGGGCGAGTGCTCCCGATTGCCAAAGCGTTCCGTGGAGTCGTATCATCACCTTGGGTGGATGACCCACAAGTGCTGCTTAACCCATGGGGGGCACACGATGGAATATACTGACATTGCCAACACGGGCCTTCGTGTGTCGCGAGTTGGGCTAGGCACGTGGGCAATCGGCGGGTGGGAGTGGGGTGGTGCAGACGACGACGCATCGATTGCAACGATCCACCGCGCCCTAGAACTGGGCATTACGCTGATCGACACCGCGCCCGTGTATGGGCAAGGCCGCTCCGAAGAAGTCGTAGGTCGAGCCCTCAGCGGTCAGCGTGATCGCGCGATTATCGCCACGAAGGTCGGCCTTGAGTGGGACGAGTCCGGTGATGTTCGTCGCAACGCGTCTCGTGCTCGCATCGAGAAAGAGATCGCGGATTCGCTGAGCCGGTTGCAGACCGATCATATCGACATATACCAAGTGCACTGGCCGGATCAGGCAGCCATCGAGGAAACGGCGCAAACCTTGCAGCGCTTGCTCGAATCTCGTAAGATTCGCGCGATCGGCGTGAGCAACTTTTCAGCTCGGCAGATGGATCGTTTTAGGAAGGTCGCAGCGCTGCACACGGTGCAACCGCCGTACAATCTCTTCGAACGCGGTGCAGAAAAGGAAGTGCTTCCCTACGCCAGGTCGCACGGTATCACCGCCATGACGTACAGCGCACTTTGCCGCGGGTTGCTCAGCGGGCGGATGAGCGAGAACACTCAATTCAGCGACGACGATGTGCGCCGCACCGATCCAAAGTTCCAGCAGCCGCGCTATGGCGAGTACCTGCGTGCGGTGAAGCGGCTGGATGAGCTTGCTCAGAAACGGTTCGGCAAACACGTCATTAACCTCGCAGTTCGTTGGGTGCTTGACCAGCCGGGCGTCGGCGTCGCGCTTTGGGGCGCGCGCCAGCCGTGGCAATTAGATGCCGTACCCGCAGCGTTCGACTTTCGATTAGATAAAGAAACGCTGCAGCAGATCGACCAGATCTTAGCCGAGGAGATAAAACATCCAGTGGGGCCCGAGTTCTTGGCTCCTCCCGAGTCGCCGGCCATTGCATAACCCTGACGCGAAGCGGCCTAATCCTGCGGCGGGCAAGTACCCGATCGCTGCAGCCGTGCTCGCCCTGCTACTCGCCGGCGTGATCATGCCGTCACCGCTCTACGAGCTCTACCGGCGCAATTTCAACTTGACGCCGGCGGAGATCACCCTCGTCTTTGCAATCTATGCGCTGTCTTTGATTCCGTCGCTCATTTTTTTGGGCGGCATTTCTGACCAGATCGGGCGACGCCGGACCATGCTCGTGGGTATCGTTTTGCTCGCGTTGGGTTCCTTAGTTCTTGCATTCGCAGATGGATTGATCTGGCTGATTATCGCTCGCGTTTTGCAGGGCCTGGCGATGGGGGTTTCTTTGGGCGCTGCAATTGCGGCGATTACCGAATGGATGACGGAGAAACAGCGCAAGCACGCAAGCCAAGTTGTGGTGATCTCGACGGGCGTCGGAGCGGCGTTTGGCGCGCTGCTCGGCGGAATTCTCGGACAGTACAGCACGCAGGGATCGACGCTGCCGTACCTCATTCACATCGCTCTTCTCATTGTGGTGGGGGCGGCTGTTGCAACCGTTCCGTCATGTCCACACGTGCATCCATCCCTGCACAGTTCGGTGCTGAGGGTCCCAAGCGCCATTCGGCGGCCATTTTTTATTGCCTCGGGCCAAACATTCATCAGTTGGGGTACGATCGCGATCTTCTTGTCGCTCGTTCCAACGTTTCTCAACAACTCGCTCGACCTCCATAACCTCGTGGTCGGTGCGCTGGTCGTTGCCGTCATTCAACTGGGATCGATCTTGGCATCGCTTGTCGGTGAGCGTTTGGGAAATCGTCAGGCCATTATCGTGGCGATGTTGGTACTCGGAGCCGGAATGTGGTCACTGCTTCTGTCCGAACCGACCCACGCTCACGCACTGGTCGGAATTGGTGCATTGCTCGTGGGCGTGGCCAATGGGCTCTCATACCTTGCCGGATTGCGGATCATTCAGGAGATCGCGCCGCCCGATCACCGCGCAGAGGTAACGTCCGCGTTTTTAGTCGCTAGTTATTCGGGTTTCAGCTTGCCGGCGCTTGCGGTCGGTTTCGCTGCAAACTACATCGGCTTATACCCGGCGCTTGTGGTTGCAGCGATCGCCCTGGGTGTTATCGCCTTAACGGTGATCGCGCTGACGACCGAGCGAAATCTGAAAGCGCCGACACCCGCGGCAACCTAGGGCAGCCTGTTTGTGCCTACGAACCGCCAAGCCCACTCACGGGATCGTCTTTAGCGTCGTCAGACTCGTTTTGGGCACGCGAGATGCGGTTGAGAACGGCTGCGATCTCTGCTCGCGCCAAACCCACGACTTTCAGGCTCTCAGGCCCCGGCTGCTTGTGCCAGGCTTCAAATGCTTGGATCAGCCTCAGCCGGGCTTCTTGCACGTCATCCAAAAGCCGCTCCATAGACAGCGGCCGATCGAAGTGAGGTTGGTTGCGCCTTAAGCGCAGGGCGCTGTCGCGAATTATTCTACCGAGCGTGGCATTATCACCGAGGACAAAAAACTCGCTCAAAACGTACTCGATAATTGCGCTTTCGCTGACCCGCTCTGAGTAAGCGAGCTCCTTCAAACGGGCCGATAAGCCCGAATCAAGGGAGTGCGAGACCTTGTTCGCTCGCCGACGCTGCTCGCTATTTGGGTCTTTCATTAGACAATAGTAATGCAAAAGCGCCCAAAGTGGACTAGTGATTCCCCCAGTCTTAGGCGGTTTTCGAGGCGTCTAAGAGCGCTCGCGAGCTATTGCTCAAAGCACAAGATCTAACGCCCGCTGACTCGCACAGGACGCCGCCCGTCGCTTCATTGAAGCGAATGCTATGGCCACATCCAGCCGGACGGCCGTCGCGGCTTTTAGCGTCTGTTCCCTCATGCTTTGCATCGTCAAGGCAGCTTCAACGCCTTCTGACCAGGGACCGCCGCTCACCGCTAACCAAGTGAAGGCGATAATCTTGCGCGCTCCGTCCGGCAAACCGCCGAATCTCTCGGGAAGAAACCTGTCGGGGTTGGACCTCAGCGGGGTGTCTTTCCGAGGCGCAAATCTCAGCCGCGCCAATCTTTTCGAATCGATTCTGATCGACGCCGACCTATCTAAAGCGCAACTGAACGACGCGAATCTCTCGAGCGCGCGGTTGGATCATGCCAATGTCAGCCAGGCATCATTCCGCGGAGCCACGTTTTTGACTACGGCCAAAGCCGCTGACTTTCGGGAAGCTGACTTGTCGCAAACATCGGGTTATCTGATCGCGCCTGAAGCGGACCTGCGCGCTGCGCGCCTGCGCCACGCACATTTGGCTTCGGAGATGAGCAACCAGCCTATGGGCTTGCTACACACCATCCTCGCGCACGCCGATTTGACACGCGCTGATGCTTCGTTTAGTGACTTATCCTTTGCAGATCTAACCTACGCTATCTTCCGAGGCGCAATCCTCAAGTCAGCCGACTTCCGAGGCGCCGATCTCTCAGGTGCGGACTTCACCGGGGCCGATGTAACTGGGGCAAACTTCGCGCAGGCTGACCTAGCGGGTACGATTTTTGCTCGCATCGTGGGCCGTTCTGCGATGAAAGGCTTGCGCGCCGCGCGCAATCTCGATCAGGCTATTTTTCGCCGCTAGGGCTCACTATTGTCCGGCTGGCCGGCCGGCTGCAACCAGTCCGACGCTGCGTGCCTTCACGTACTCATAGATGTGAGTGATATCTTCAGTGGAAAAGAAGCCCGCCCAACTCGGCATTCCTTTACCTTTGCGGCCGGCCATCGCCGTAGCGATGAATTCGCTCTTGGTCATGCCTTGCTCCAGGCTCGTGCGCAGATCGGGCGCGAGCTCGCCTCCGACCGCATCCGGACCATGGCATCGAAAGCAGTAGGAGTCAAAGAGTTGCCAGCCGTGAAAAACGCTCGATGTGACTTCATGATCCCGCACGAACACGGGAAAATCCAACGTCACCTTTTTGCCGTTCCCGAGGTCGTAGGTGTACGCTTTTGTTGAGGCGCTGGATGTTGCGCTGGATGTTGCGTGTTTCGATGATGGCTTCAGCGACAGCACCCACTGCACCATGCTCGTCAGATCTGCGGTTGAGAGGTTTGGATGAGGCGTCATAGCCACGCTGCCCCAGTTGCCGGATCCGCCGCTGCGCACCTTAGCCACAAGCTTGGCGACGGCGCTCTTTTGGCCGGCATATCTTTTTGCTATCGCCATAAAGGCCGGTCCTACGACCTTGTGATCAACCGCGTGGCAAGAGAGGCAGTCGCTGCTCTTCACCAAAGCCGCGCCACTCTGACTGGCAGCTTGGGCGCCATCGTGCACCCACAAGATCGTCGCCGTGGTGACGAACGCACACGCTATTACCAGCACCGCCGCCATGGCTATCCTGTAGCTCATAATGATCCTGAATACGGATTGACGTTGGGGTGGTAGAGCTTGACGCCATATTCACTCAAAATGGCGACCAGTTGCGGCTGATGGGCGGCGATGACTTTATCGAGCCGCTTTTTGAGCGCCTCATTGCCAAGCCGAACGCCCATTGACATCGGGAAGATATATTGTTCCGGCGGTCCGTGGCCGCGCGAGTTCGGCAGGGGCACGACCTGGAGCCGCGAGTACCCGCTTTTGAGGAAGTAGCCGATCGCCGGTTCCCAAGTGATAGCCACCTGAATGCGGCCATCTCTTACCGCATCCAACATGACGGAGGGCGACTGGCCCTCAGTTCCCGCTATGTCGAACGGAACTTGGCCGGGCAGCAAGCCTCGGATTTTCAGCCCATCCTGCGGCGGCGTATCGCTCTCGTATCCGATCTTAGAGTGCTGCAGCTGTGGCGAGTCGAGAGACTGGATCTCATAGCCCTTGGCTTTGTCGAACACGAACACGTACGATGACACGTAATACGGCTGGGTCGTCAGCACCGCTGTGTTCGCATACGGCACATCAATGACAACGTCGCACTTGCCGGCTTTGAGGTTTTCAGAAATGAACTGGTCCCAGCCGCCCCGGCCACGTGTCGAAGACCACGTGTAAGACAGCTTGTATCCCAAATCGCGTGCGACCGCGTCCGCCACCTTGTTTTCAAAGCCGTTCCCCGCGCGATTGGAATACGGCATGTAATTGGGATCCGCACACACCCGAAGCGTTGGTTGCGCGAAGGCCGGTAAAACCGTACCAATGATAGTGCCAAGGAGTGCGATCAAGAGCGTGATTGAAAATCTGCGATTCATTGTTACTCGTCTTCAGAAGTAGAAAAACCCCGATGCCGGCTGAGCCAGCATCGGGGTGGTTGCCCTTATTATAGTGAGAATACCATCAGCGTACCGCCCAGGTTAGTGTACGATTTCAAATCCTGGGCTGCGTTGACGGCTCCCAAACCGGCGGTCGGCTCATTGAGACCCGCGGCTAGACCGATTCCGGCCCAACCTCCAACGCCGGTAAGCACGGCAACATATTGTTTGCCGTTGTGTGAGAATGTCATCGGATTGCCAATGATACCCGACGGTACGTGGAACTTGTAGAGCAACGAGCCATCCTTGGCGTTGATCGCCTTGAACCACCCGTCCATAGTACCGTAGAAGGCCACTCCGCCGGCGGTCGATAGCACGCCGCTCCACGCGGGGAATCTCTCATGGTCGCTCCAGGCGATTTGGCCTTTGACTGGATCCCAAGCAATTACCGCTCCGCGATAACCGCCGGGTCCCGGATACATCAGCAACGTTGCGCCGACATAGGGGAACCCTGCTTTGTACTTGACGGTGAAAGCTTGATAATCCATGCAATTGTGATTGGTCGGCACAATGAACATTCCGGTTTGCTCGTCGTACGAGGCCGGCTGCTCATCTTTGTTGCCCATGGCGGCAGGACAGATGCCCTTCACGTTAACACCTGCCTTCGTCGCCTTGGAAGGAACGACGATCGGTCGTCCGTGGCTATCGATGCCCGAAGCCCAGTTCACCGACGGATCAAACGGCCTCGCCATCAATAGCTTGCCGTTGCGGCGATCGAGCTCGTAGGCAAAACCATTCCTGTCAAAGTGCACAAGCGCGGGAACCGGATCGCTTCCCATGTTCAGCGTGGCGAGAATCATCTCGTTGACGCCATCGTAGTCCCACGCGTCGTGCGGCGTCATTTGATAACCCCAGGCGGCCATGCCGGTGTCGGGGTTACGAGCAAAGATGGTCATCGACCACTTGTTGTCGCCGGGACGCTGCGATGGATTCCACGTGCCCGGATTACCCGTGCCGTAGTAAAGCAGATTGAGATTGGGATCGTAGGAATACCAACCCCAAGTCGTGCCGCCACCAAGCTTCCAGCTATCGCCCTGCCAGGTGGAGATGCCGGCGTTGCGCGGACCAGTGAAATTTGACCCGATAAGCACGCTACTGTCGGGGCCGGCGCTGTAGGCGCGCCAGATTCTGCGCCCGGTGTTGAGGTCGTACGCAGTCAGGCTTCCAAGCACGCCGAATTCACCACCGGAGATGCCGACGATAACTTTGTTGTGAACGATCAGCGGCGCATCGGTCACGGTCTGGCCCAACTTGGGATCGGCGTTGTGCGCCTTCCAGATGACGTGTCCGGTTGCCGCGTCCAGCGCGATGATCGTGCCGTCCAGCGCGTCTTCGATAATTTTTCCGTTCGCGTAACCCACTCCGCGATTGACCAGGTCGCAGCATGCAACTGCCACGGCGAAGTCGTCTTGCCGGGGAGTGTACTGCCACTTGATGTGATAATCGTCGAGGTCGACCGCGAAAACGTGGTTCGGGTAGGCGCTTTGGAAATACATTGTGTTACCGACGACGAGCGGCTGGCCCTCATGACCGCGTAAGGCGCCGGTGGACATCGTCCAGGCTACTTTGAGATCCTTGGCGTTGTCGGTGTTGATCTGATCGAGTTTGCTGTAACGGGTGTTGGCGTAGTTTTGGCTCGGCATCACCCATTGGTTTGGGTCTTGCGACATCGTGCTTAGGGCATCAGCTCGTGCGACCGCTGGGGCCAGCAACGTGCAAGCGAAAGCCGCTGCCGCCCAAAGCCACAATCGTTTCACCTTCATCCTCTGCTCCTTGACGCGGGTGCGTCGTAGATGGGTGTAACGCGAATATGAGGGTGGTACGGTTGCTTATCGATTGGGCGCCGGGTACCGAAGCACAACTGCTGGTCCGTTCACCTGAGCACGCCCAAGCATGCGTTTGCAATCAAAAGCAGCCGTTGGTTCCCTTTAGATACGGGCGATTTTCCCCGCGCTAGAGCGCTTTTTCCTTCCGGCCAACAGAGAAATCTTTTCGGGACCCGAAAAGTTTAAGAGGACAGCTCGATACCCCGCAAGAAAAATAACCTCGCACAGGAACAACCTGTCGCCTCCTTTCGAAGGAAGTTGGAATATGCTCAACTGGGAGAAGCCGGACTTCAAGCAAGTCGACTTGGGCGCCGAAGTGACGGCGTACCTTGGAAGCGAGACTGATCCGACCCCTGTCTAGCGAAGACTCGATCTAGACTCGACCAAAAGACTGATCAAAAAACGCATTAGCCACAGCATTGCTGTGGCTTCTGCATTTATTGCAAACGCTTTGCAAACGCTCACGTGTTTACCCGCGAAACGCGAACTAGGACTTCTGTCTCCCAGTAGCTTAGTTCTACGCTGCAAAGGCACGCGTTGGCGCGTTGGCTGGTAATCAGTGCAATTGGCAAGGCGGGCTCCCAGGAAGTATCTGATGTATTCGAGCAAAACGCGCAGGCGTGGGTGGGGCTCGTTACACGCATTGAATCGTATCTCTGAGAGGAGCATGCAATGTACCGATTGATCTATCTCGGAGTCGCTTGTGTAGTAGCGGCTCTGCTGACCAGTTCTCCGCAGGCGGCTTTCGCTGACGACCAGTCCGCCGTGGTCGCAACCGCGGGCGGCGCGGCGAACGCAGCTGCGCCAGGGTCGGGTCGCATCAGCCTAGCCAACAGCAAGAATCCTTTTGAGATGCTCGGTCCGGATAGCCCCGAGATTTCGGCGTTGAGCATTCTAGCGCGAGATGGGTTCATCACGGAAAATCTATCGGCGCTTGCAGACAAGAGGCCGATGACACGTTACAAAGCCGCAATCATCGCCGCCGAAGCGATCACCAATGCGGAAACCATGATCCACAATGGCAAGTTGGCTGCCATCAGTTCACAGGACCAAGCAGCTCTACAACAGACCTTCGAGTCGTTCAAGAGCGATCTAGCCACACTTAAAGGCCGCGTCGACACCCTTGATACTCGCGTCAGCACGCTCGAGCAATCGCAGACCTCGATGCACAACGAGATGACGCAACTGAACGAAACGGTTGCCGGGGTAATCCCCAAAATTACCAAACCTGGATTTGAGCTTCACGGTGAATTCCGCGTCCGCCCCGTGAATAGTTTTAGCCAGACGGCCAGCGGTGTGAATCCTGTGGGCGCTCCCTTACCGGCGGGCAGCACCTTCACGCGAACCGGTGCCGTCGGCGACCTCGGTGCCATGATACCGATCGGGGACAATGGCTTCGGTCAGATGGAAGCCCGTCTTCGTCTGGTGGGGACCGGCCACATCGGCGACAACGCCACGTACATCATCCGCCTTTCGACCGAAGAAAATGGCGGTGCTAATAATGGACTCGGGTCGTGGGTTCACAACGACTTCGATTTCTTTGATTACAACGTGCCGAAGACGAGCTGGGAATTCTATGGCGGCAAACTGCTCTATTGCTGCAACACGCCGTGGCTGCCCAATGGTAGCGGCCTCGTCGCGGACGCAGTGCCGATCGGCATGGCCGTCAAGTGGACCTCACCAAATAGGCATATATCCGCGTGGGGGTCGGCGGGTTCCGTGAAAAATGCGCAGACGAGCCCCACCTTCATCTCCAAGCCGCCCAACAACATCGGATTCACTCAAAACGTCAGCGCCTTCCATGTCGAGGGCAATCTTGGCACAATCCTGGTTGCGTACAACTACCTGGCTCTCAACTCGCAACCGATGACGAACTTTGTGGGCGGCGTGCCGGTTCTCGGACTGGGGCCGGTCAGTGTAGGCTCGTTCTATGCGACGGGCCATATCTCGCCGATGCTCTCCGCGCAAGCTGAATATCTCAACCGTTACGGCAACGACTCAAGCACCAAGAAGACATGGACTGATTCTGGGGCTTTCCTGTTCGATCTCAACTTGGGAGGGACAGGCCAGTACCAATCAAGCGGAAGATTCCGCTACGTCACCACCGGCCAGAACTCGGTGATCAGCGGATATTCGATCATCAACAGCGTGGACAGCATGTGGAATGGGCAATTCCTACCCACCGCAACTAACGTGCGTCTTTACGAGCTGGGCTATTCATACCGCTTCGACAAGAATGGCCACCTCGATCTCGATTACGGGAATTCGAGTATGGGAACCAACCTGACCGGCATCGATGGCAGTACACTACGTAAAGATGACCGGCATCTGTTTGTGGTCACTTCGGGGTTTAACTTCTAACAAGTTCGGCCGACCGAAAAACCATAGAACACGACAAAAGGCGCGACGTAACAGTCGCGCCTTCCATTTTCAACGGAATCTATGGAATTTAATGAGAAGCGGCAGTCTTAAAATACTTCGACCGGATTTGCGCCCGCCGCAGTGAACAAGCTTTTCACTTTGTCGACATTCCCAGGCGACGGGTAGCCTGCGACTGTCTTTCCGCGTTCGATCGCGGTGCCATAGAAATCGAAACGAGTTTCGGGTATTTCAAGGTCGCCCAACAAGCGCTCGACCGTATCATCCCTGAAAGCTCTCGGCGTCGGATTGTGCGAGGTCAAGCCGGGAACGGACGTGCCGCCGCCGCTAGTGATAATGCCACCGCCCGACCCAATCACGCTGTCTTGATCACCCGCGTAAGTGAATTGCAGACCCGTTTCTATCAAATCTGTCGATGGAGTTTCCGGCGATATGACCTCTAGCTTGTCGAGACTCAGGCCGTTCGATCTCAGCGAATCGGTTAGTTGAGAAATTGCGCTATGATCGGGGAAGATGCCGACAACCACACTTGCCATCGAAATGTCCTTTCGTTTTGGAAAGCCGGGGTTCGAGAACGTAGCACGCGGCCCTGTCAAGAAAGCTGGGACGGCAGCCGCCAGGGCGAGGGACTAAGTATTACGAACGCTCAAGCCAGATCTCACCGGAGCTCTTCTCCTTGCAGCCCCTGGAGATTTTGTTGTGACGACTGCTGCCTCGACGATAACAGCCGCTCACGCAGGCGACCAGGCTGTCCGATTCGATTGGTTACTAGTCGCGAGCTGCACTTGGCTTGTCGGTGGTCTTTTCATAGACGGCTGGGCGCACTTCCATCTGGCAAGTAGTACGGAATCATTCTTCACGCCCTGGCACGCCTTGCTCTATTCGGGTTTTTTGGCGTGCGCGGCGCTTCTCGTGAGCGCGATTCTGACGAGCCCGCATCGGGAAAAACCGTTTTGGCGTCGAGTGCCGGCAGGCTACGAAGCCTCGGTCATCGGACTCGCTGTCTTTGGAGTCGGCGCAGCCTTCGACATGCTGTGGCATGTCTTGGTTGGGGTGGAAAAAGATATCGCGACCCAGCTCAGCCCTTCTCACTTGTTCCTGGCAACGGGGTTTGTGCTGATAGTGAGCGGTCCATTTCGTGCCGCCGCCAACCGAATTGCTTCGCGCAGAACAACAGTCACTTTGAAGTCGCAATTTCCCGCCATTTTTTCTCTCGGACTGGTCTTGGCGATCGTCACCTTGTTTACGAAGGCTCTGCAGCCGACGTTTATGCCCCTCGAGTCGCGTGACTGGCAGCTCAACTCGCCGTATCTCGTCGGTCCGCTGCTGCCCGATGTCAGGTATCTGCAGGAAGCGCTCGGGATCGCCTGTTTCGTGGTGCAGTCGGTGATCATCATGGCTTGTCTGCTGACGGCGTTTCGGCGCAATTTGCTGCCGCCTGGGTCCATTACGCTGATCCTCGTAATCGCGACTGCGCTCTTTGCGGTTTCATTCTTGCCGGTCAGCCTCGCCGGCGGTCTGATTGCGGATTATTTCCTGTATCGCTGGCGCCGCTCGGCGCCTCCGTACTTTTTGCGAGTATTCGCTTTCGGCTTGCCGGCGCTTTTGTGCGCGTTCTTCCATATCGAAGTCGCCGTTATGCGCGGTGGTATTTGGTGGCCGGCGCACTTGGTGGTTGGCTCAATTGTGATCTGCGGCCTTACTGGACTCGGTATGAGTTATTTGATGCTTCCGGAAGTTGAGCATGGTCCCGTTACGTTTGCAGGTTAGGTGTGAATGAAGAGACCTTGCGCCAGGCATTGATCTTGGTCTCCTGCCTGGCGCTGCTGGTCATAGGCGTGCTGATCACGTTCCGGCTGTAGCGCCCCTTGTTATTGTTGGCGCAACGAGCCCCAACGATGATCGTAGGTGACGGTGAGGTTGTGCGGCGGTGAGTTGTAGCCGGTCGTACAGAAAATTCCGGGGTTGCTCGAAAGACAGCCGAGATTGTAGCCAGGGGCGCCCAATATAGGGACGCCATGATTGAACGCCGACCACAAACCTCCGTTGGTATTGAAGATGTTGGTCCATGCGATGTGAATGCGGTCGCTTCCGACGGGCAGGTTCGCCCCCGCATTGTAGATCCAAAACGGCGTTTGATTGTAAGCGTTATTCTTCGCGAAGTAGTCGCCGCCAAAAAAGGCGTTCGTCCGTGCAGCGGTGCGGTAGTTGATGGTCCAGCCGTACTTGTGGAGGGGAACGCCCAAGAACTGCTGGTTGTTCACGATATTGCCCAGTTCTTGTTGGGTAGCCGCATCCACAGACGTGGGATACGCGCTTTGAATGGCGTAGCTGGCGTGCCCGCTGAAATGGTCAGCAAACGGCAGCGTTCCATCAACCTCGAGCCCCTGGTAGACTGCGTGTGCTAGATTGATGGGCTTAGAGAAATACACGATGGGCGTGCCGTCATTGAATGTCAAGCCGGGCGGCGCCAAAAACAAGCCATTGAAAATGTGGTTGGACATGTTCGTGCGGTAGAGATCGACGTTCACCTCTCCATTGTTCGCAAATAACCGCTGGTAACCCACATCGAAGCCAACCGCTGACTCCGATTTTAGATCCGGATTGCCGAACGCCGCCGTGCATATAACGAAGACCCCGCCGCAGGTCGGCCCCGGGAAACCATCGCCGGGATTCAAGTCCGGTTGGGCGGTGAACAAGTCCGACAGCCTGGGCGCGGCAAAACCGGTACCGATGGAACCGCGCAGCACGCTATTTTCGTCCGGTTTGTAAACCACGGCAAAGCGCGGATCGAACCGCTTCACCCGCAACGTGTCGTAGTTGCTGTAGTAACCTGCAAACGTATAATCGACTTTACTGCTGGCTTTGATATCGTCGCGTACAAGATAGGTACGTTCGATTTGCTTGCCTGTTGCTGACGGGACGAACATGTCGAAAGTGGCGTGTCCGAAGTTCGGGTTATGTGCGAAGTAGAAATTATCGCCGTTAGCGCCCGCCGCCAACGTGACCGTGTTGTTGCCGATCTCTTTTGTCCAGGAAATGAGATCGCCGCGCAGCCGGTCGAGCGAGCGAGTCGCGAAGCAACACAGTGCCGCAGGCTCGTTGAAGCCGTCTACGACTCGCTCGAGCAACTGAGCATAGGAGCGTACGATCAGAGTGCCGCCGCCAAGTGCGGTATGGAAGTCGACCGAGTATTTTGGCTGGACGTTCCAGACGTAGTCTCCCGGGAATCCGAAGAATGCAGGGAGACCGTTTGTCGGGTCAATTTGCGGCGAGCCATCCGGATTGAGATTGGGATCGCCGATCAATCCGAGCTGATCCCGCCAATCGCTCTCCAAGCTTGCATTGAGCACGACGTACGATGAATCGGAAAAATCATAGCGCAGCTTCGCCAGGCCCGACTTGAGGTTCATGATTTGCGTTGGGTGCGCGACGAACGGACCGCCAAAAGCCTGGTACGAAGCCTGGTAAGGAAACGGCACGAATCCGTCCGTGCCAAAGCGATGCAGGTCGATGAGATACCCGAAGCGCCCGAAGGTATTCGTTTCGGAAAAGTTCCAGTCGGTGGTGCCGTAGCCCCCGAATGCCTGGATGAATTCGCCACCCTCGGTTTTCGCCGGATCGCGGGTGACCAAGTTTATCGTTCCACCGATCGTGTTGGCGCCGAACAGCGACGTGCCGCCGACCCCCTTGATCACCTCGACGCGCGAGTAAATCGCCGGCGTGAGCGATGAAGCATCCATGTCGCCGAACTGCCCGTTACGAAGCGGCTCGCCGTCTTGCAAGACGAGAACCTCGTATCCGGTGTTCGAGGTACCGTCGCCGCCGCCGCCAAAACCTCCGGCGCCGCGAATGGTGAAGGTCGTTACCGCGCCGGGGGCACCGTTGCTATAACGTTCGAGCGTGATTCCGGGCAAGTTTTCCAGGGCATTCTGAATCTTGAGGGCTCCGATTTCCAGGAATTGGTTGTTGGTCACCGTGATGCTCGACGCGGATGAGGTATTGAGAGCTCGATGACCGGCGACGACCACGCGTCCGAGCGTGTTGATGTTGGTCGTCGTCACCGGCTGGAGCACGACGCTGAGCTCGAGGGTCTGACCGTCGGCAAGAGCCAGCGGGTTGGATTCGGCCCGCGCATAGTTTTTAGCCGACGTCCGGACGACGTACGTGCCCGGGTTTAACTGCAAAAATTGGAAACGCCCGTCTTTGCCCGACGTCGTCGCAAAGGCTTGGCTTAAGCCGAGCGCCTCTACCTTTGCGCCCGAAATTACTTCGCCGCTCGATGCTTGGACGGTTCCCAGAATCGAGGACGTCCCAGCCGCGTATGCGCTGGAATCGAGAGTCACAAAAACCAAAATCATGGCACTTATAAAGACGAGAATCGAAACATTCTTATGCATGCGCTTCTCCGGTTGGATAGAGCAAGTGAATTCGTCGCTGTTAGACCTTCTGACGGTCAACCCTCGTTGGGCCCAAATTATGAAAGGTGAAGGGCGGCTGTGGAAATTCGCCAAAAAGAGGTCCACCTCTCAGAAATGTCGAGAAGCGATTCAAATCGGCATGGAGATTTACGTCTAGGAGGATCGCGTGCGATCGTTAGCGCTCGTCTGCATTGCCTGCGCGTGCATCGCAGGATGCTCCGGCAAGGCTCCCAGCTCCGGCGCGACCTCAGCCGCCTCGATCAAAATCGGGATGGTCACCGACGTCGGAGGCTTGGGAGACAAGTCATTTAACGATTCCGCCTATCGGGGCTTGCTGCGCGCCAAAAGCGAACTTAACGCGCAGATTTCGGTCTTGCAATCCCGCGCGGTCAGTGATTACGAACCAAATCTCTCGACCTTGGCCCAACAAGGCGACGCTTTGGTGTTTGCCATCGGTTTCTTGATGCACGACTCGCTGAACGACGTGGCACCGCGCTTTTCGAAAATTCACTTCGCGATCATCGACTCGGTCGTGGATCAGCCCAACGTCACATCCGTCACCTTCAAAGAGGAAGAGAGCTCATTTTTAGCCGGCGTGCTGGCGGGACTGACGACGAAAAGGAACAGCGTGGGCTTTCTTGGCGGCATTCAATCGCCGCTGATCGAGAAGTTTCGCGAAGGCTTCGAAGCCGGCGTCAAATCTGTAAACCCGAAGGCGCAATTCCTGGTGAAGTATACGGGCTCGTTTGATGACGTTGCGGCCGGTAAAGAATATACTTCGCTGCTGTACGATCAAGGGGCTGACATCGTTTATGCGGCTGCGGGCAAATGCGGGTTGGGAGCGATCGCCGAGGCAAAGGCGCGTCCCAGCGGCTATTACGTCATTGGCGTTGACTCCGATCAGGATGCACTGGCGCCCGGCAAAGTGCTTACGAGCGCGCTTAAACATGTGGACAACGCGGTCTTCGCGCTCGCGCAGGCTGCGGCAAGAGGTTCAGTTCCCGGCGGTCACCTCGTTCTCGGTTTGAAAGAGGACGGGGTCGGACTGACGAGGATGCGTTATACGCGCTTGTTGCTGCCGAAAGGTGCGCTCGCGACGCTCGAACGTTATCGCGAGGCCATCGTTCGCGGCGCTATCACTGTACCTTCAACTCCCGCGGAACTCAAGAATTTCCATCCCGTTGCGCCTAGCGCACTGAAGTGACGAATACCGGCCTGCCCAGCGCAGTCCTGGGCTGCCGCGCTGTCACGAAACGTTTTGGTGTTCTAACCGCAAACGATCGCATCGACTTCGACGTTCGCGCCGGTGAGGTGCATGCGCTCGTCGGCGAAAACGGCGCCGGTAAGAGCACCCTCATGAGCATCCTTTACGGACTGCTGCAGCCGGACGAGGGCACGATCCAGCTTGACGGGCACGCGGTGCGGTTCCGCGGCTGCGCCGACGCGATCGCCGCCGGCATCGGCATGGTCTTCCAACACTATTTGCTGGTCGAGCGCTTTTCAGTGGCAGACAACGTGCTGCTGGGGCGGGAGCAGTCGCGTTTCGGGTTCCTCGATCGCGCGGCAGGCGCTGCCGAGGTGCAAGATATAGCGACCCGCTATCAATTTCAGCTCGATGCCCACGATGTGGTGGAGACCTTGGGTGTGGGTGCGCGCCAGCAAGTGGAGCTGCTTAAGGTTCTCGAGCGAAATCCCAAAATCATCATCCTGGATGAACCCACCGCGGCTTTGTCACCCTTAGAAACGCAAGGTTTGTTCGACGTTATCAAGCGCTTGCGCAACGAAGGACGCGCAGTCATTTTTATCACGCACAAGCTTAAGGAAGTCATGGCCATAAGCGACCGCGTTTCAATTTTACGGCGCGGACGCATCGTCGGGAGCATGCCACGCGCGGACGCAGACGAGACCCGCATCGCATCGCTCATGATCGGCAGCGATGCGGCGGAGTTGTCGTCCCTGCCCGGGTCTTCTCGATCTTCGCCTGCGGTCGCAGTACCCGGTCCACGGGCCAAAGCACTGGAGGTTCGCGATCTCGGTGTATTAGCCGGCGATGGCGCGAGTGGAATTGCGGGTCTGAACCTGGTTGCAGACACGGGAGAGATCATCGGACTTGCGGGCGTCGAAGGCAACGGCCAACTCGAGTTCGTCGAAGCGCTGTACGGGATCCGGCCGATCGCTCAAGGCGCGATCATTTTAGATGGCGTGGACGCCACGGGCTGGTCATCGCTGCGCCGCCGCGAAGCGGGCATGCGTTACATTCCGCTGGACCGGCAGCGCGAAGGGTTGGTACTCGACTTCGACAGCGTTGAGAACGCGGTCTTAGGGGACCAGCGGCGCATGCGGCACGCTTTTGCCATCGACTACGTTGCGGCCGCCCAGCGCGCTGACGCTGTGGCGAGCGAATATCGGGTCCGCAATTATGCTCGCTCGCAACCAGTGGGTCAGTACTCGGGGGGAACGCAGCAGAAGTTTCTGATTGGCCGGGAGCTAGACGGAAATGCGCGCGTGATCATCGCGTGCACGCCCACTCGCGGTGTTGACATCGGAGCAGCAGACATAATTTATCAACGTTTGCGGGCGATGCGAGCCGCAGGCGCTTGCATTCTGCTGGTCTCGTACGATTTGGATGAAATTCGTGCGCTCTCGGATCGCATCGTGGTTTTCTTCCGTGGCCGCATCGTTGGCGAAGTACCAGCCGAGGATGCGGACGATACCACTCTGGGCCGGCTGATGGGAGGCGTCGCATCGCGCTAACATCCTCGCAGAAAAATGGCAGCGCCTTCACGCCGGTACTGCGGCGCCTGGCTGCTCCATTGTTCTCGCTCTGCCTGGCTCTCTTGGCAGCAGCCGTGGTGATGCTCTTGGCAAAGAGCAATCCCTTCGCGGCGTACGCAGCATTATTGCAGGGAGCGCTCGGTTCGACCGCCGGAGCGGCGGAGACGCTGACGCAGACGACGATGTTACTGTTTACCGGACTCGGCGTGGCGATCGCTTTCCGCGCGGGACTGTTCAATATCGGCGCGGAGGGCCAGCTCGTCATGGGAGCTTTGTGCGCTGCCGTCGCCGGTGCGGCCCTGCATCTGCCGCCGCCGATCGAGATAGCATTGTGTTTTGCGGCGGGAGCGGCAGGCGGCGCGGCATGGGCGTTCATAGCCGGCTGGCTGCGCGCGCGCCACGGCGCAAGCGAAGTGATCACGACTATCATGCTCAACTACATCGCGTTCTTCGCGGTAAACTACCTTGTCAGCGGTCCGTTGCGCGGATCCGCTGCGGCGCCGGAAACAGCCGAGATTTGGCACACCGCGATCTTGCAACCCCTCATTCCGGGCACACGGTTGACGCTGGCGTTTCCGCTCGCATTGATCGCGGCTGTCGCCGCCTGGTGGTGGTTGCAGCGCAGTGTGTTTGGTTACGAGCTTCGCACATTAGGCCGCTCGGAGCGGGCGGCTCGCTATGCGGGCATCAACACCTCCAGGGTTATCATGCAAACGATGGCGCTGAGCGGTGCCTTGGCCGGGCTTGGCGGCGCGAGCGAAGTGCTGGGGTTGCTGCATCGCTTCAACGCCGAGCTGTCGCCGGGTTACGGTTTTACCTCAATCGCGGTTGCGCTGCTGGCCCAGTCGAGTCCGCTGGCGGTGATTGGATCCGCTTTTTTCTTTGGCATCTTGCAAAACGGTGCGCTCTCGATGCAAGCGCTGGCGGGCGTACCGAAGGATCTCGTCTCCGTCATTGAGGGACTCGTCATTTTGTTCATGGCGGTCAACTGGTGGGGAGGCCGGATGCGGCTTCACAGCCTCGACAATGTGGCAGAGGGCGACGACGTGCTAGCAGCTGCTGCCGCACAGCCACCATGAGAGAAAGCTCTTCTCTCATCGCGGCTGTCATTGCAATCGCGCTCATCAAGGCCACACCGCTCATCTATGCCGGACTTGGCGGCGTCCTTTCCGAGAATGCCGGCATCGTCAACATCGGGCTCGAGGGCATGATGGTCGGCGGAGCCTTCAGCGCGGTTGTTGCTTCATACTACACACACAACTTGGGCTTGGCTCTCGGGGCCGCGATTCTTACCGGCGCGCTCTCGGCTTCCGTCTTGGCGTATTTTGCGATACGCTTGCGAGCGGATCAAATCATCGTCGGCATGGCGATCAACGTGCTTTCCATCGGCGGCGCGGCATTCTTAGTCGCGCTGATTTTCGGCCAAGCGGGAGCGACGCCGGAGGTGACGAGCTTTGCCTCGCTCGGCGGAGTCACAAGCGGCGGCCTGGCTGCGCTTGTGACCCAACCGCAACGCTACGCTTTGTTATGGCTTGCGCTGCTGTTGGTCGCAGCGCTGCATGTGTTTCTGTACCGGACAAAGGCGGGGCTGCACTTGCGAGCCGTCGGGGAAGAGCCGCGCGCGGCATTTACGGCGGGCATCGATGCATTCCGCATACGCTATCTCGCGACGATCGTAGGCGGGGCGCTTGCCGCGCTGGGCGGCGCGTACCTGTCGGTAGGCGAGCTCGATCTCTATTCGGACGGCATGGTGGCCGGGCGGGGCTTTATCGCCTTGGCCGCAGTGATCTTTGGCCGTTGGACGCCGCTTGGCACAGCCGGCGCGTGTCTATTCTTTGGCTTCTTCAGCAGCTTGCAAATCGCGTTGCAGCGCGCGAGCGTACCGGCGCAACTGCTGGAAATGCTGCCTTATGTTTTGACGATCGTTGCGATTGCCGGGCTGCTCGGACGCTCGCGAGCGCCCGCTGCGGATGGCGTGCCGTTTCGCCCCTAAACGGGCGTAGGACACGTCCGTCGGGCTAGACTCTACACACCGGCCGGGTGCCACACGGTCTTGATCTCCATGAAGGACTCGATCCACTGCGGCGCCTGAGCACGAGCCGTCAGCCAAAACTCTTGTTTGGGCTCGCCATTGCGCCGCACGCGCTTCACGTTTGCGCAGGCAGCGGTGGCCGCTTGTTCGTCAAGCGCGGCATCGGCGATCCACAGGTCCAGGGCATTCACATCCATGTGGCTGGCGAGCGGCAGTGTGATTTCGTCGCGATAACCGGTGAGGATATTGACCACACCTGAGGGCACGTCCGAGGTGGCTAACGCTTCAGCCAATGCGACCGCGCTCAGTGGATCATCTTGCGAAGCGACGACGACCGCCGTATTCCCTCCGCACAGCGTGGGGACGATCGTCGAGATAAGGCCAAGCAGTGCGGGCGAGCGCGGCGCGATGATTCCCACCACTCCGGTCGGTTCCGGACTGCTCACATTGAAATGGTTTATGCCCACCGGGTTCTTGGTGGACAACACTTGCTCGATCTTGTCGCACCAGCCCGCATACCACACGGCTCGATCGATTGCGGCATCCACCTCGCGCTGGGCCGCAACGCCGGACCGGCCTGCTAACTCCAGCGCATCCGCAAATTGCGATCGGCGCGATTCCATCAGCTCGGCCAAGCGATAGATGATCTGACCGCGATTGTATCCGGTGCGGTCACGCCATGCAGGCCAGGCAGCGCGCGCAGCACGCACCGCATCGCGCACGTCCTTACGCGACGCGCGCGCGACCTGAACGACGCGCCCGTCGCGCTCGTACGGAAACGTGCGCCCCGATTCAGAGCGCGCAAACGCTCCGCCGATGAACAGCTTAGGAGTTTTTCGAACCGCGATGCGTTGCGCCATCAGTGCGCCGCCAGATAGGGCCGCAAACCATGAAGGCCGCCTTCCCGGCCGAACCCGCTTTCCTTGTACCCGCCAAAGGGCGACGAGGGATCGAATTTGTTGAAAGTGTTTCCCCACACGACCCCGGCGCGCAACTGCGACGCGATCTTGAAGTTCTTGCTGCCTTTGTCCGTCCACACGCCGGCAGATAGTCCGTACGGCGTGTTGTTGGCTTTTTCGACGGCTTCATCGGGTGTGCGAAAGGTCATCACGGACAACACCGGCCCGAAGATCTCTTCGCGCGCGATGCGATGCGACAGCGCAACCCCGGTAAAAAACGTCGGCCGGAACCAAAAACCGCGCTGCGGCAAAGCGCATTGCGTTTCATAACGCGTGCAGCCGGCTTCTTCTCCGCTGGCGGCCAATGATTCGATCTTCTGCAGCTGTGCTTTGGAATTGATCGCGCCGACGTCGGTGTTCTTATCGAGCGGCTCACCAACCCGCAGCGTTTGCATGCGCCGATAGAGCTTCTCGATGACCAGGTCGTGAACCGATTCTTGCACTAACAGGCGCGAACCGGCGCAACAGACGTGGCCCTGATTGAAAAAGATGCCGTTGATGATACCTTCTACCGCTTGATCGAGCGCGGCGTCATCGAAGATAATATTAGCGGCCTTGCCGCCGAGCTCGAGCGTCAGATGCCGCTGCAAGCGCGCGCACTCACGAGCGATCTGTTTGCCCACGTCGGTCGAGCCCGTAAAGGCGATCTTGTCGACGCCTGGTTGTACGACGAGCTGGGCGCCGGTTTCGCCTCCGCCCGTGATGATGTTGACGACTCCAGGCGGCAGATCGGCCTCTTGAATGATTTCTGCCAGCCACAGGGCGGTCAGCGGCGTCGTCTCGGCGGGCTTCAACACGACCGTGTTGCCGCACGCAAGCGCGGGCGCGATTTTCCACGCGGCCATCAGCAGCGGAAAGTTCCACGGAATGATCTGTCCGGCGACGCCCAGCGGTTGCGGCTGGGTGTTGGGGAAGGCCCATTCGAGCTTATCCGCCCAACCAGCGTAGTAAAAGAAATGGGCTGCCGCAAGCGGGATGTCGACGTCGCGTGACTCGCGGATCGGCTTGCCGCCGTCCATCGATTCCAAGACTGCCAGCTCGCGGCTGCGTTCGGTTATGGCGCGCGCGATGCGGTAGAGATACTTCGCGCGTGAAGCGGGCGTGCAGCGGCGCCAGTAGCGATCGTATGCGGCGCGCGCGGCGTTGACTGCTGCTGCAACGTCGGCTTTGCCCGCATGAGCCACGTGCGCGAGCGTTCGCTCGTTGGCCGGATTGATCGTGGGGAAGTAGCGCCGCTCTTTTGGAACGACGAATTTACCGCCGATGAACAACTCATAGCGATCCCGCAGCTTGAGATAATCGTGACCTTCGGGCGCAGGCGCGTACTCCCAGACCGAAGCGCTTGGCGCCGTGACTAGCAGGCGTGCTTTGCCGTTGCCGCTGGTGAGCGTGCGAATCTTTGCGGCTTTTTTTGGTTTTACGCGCTTCGGCGTGGCCATAAAAAACTAGTCCTTTGTGAAATAGTCTTCGGATTGATATGCACCGGTGCGTTCTTTGACGAGCTGCATGAGGATGTCGTTGAGCAGCGAGCTTGCGCCGATGCGAAAATATTGCGGGTCGAGGTACGCGTCGCCACGAGTTTCTTTCACCAGCACTAAAAACTGCAACGCTTGCTTGGCAGTCCGGACTCCGCCCGCCACCTTGACCCCAACCGCGCGGCCGGTGCGGCTCTCGAAGTCGCGAGCGGCTTCGAGCATCGTGAGAGCGACCGGAAGCGTGGCTGCCGGGTTTACCTTGCCGGTTGACGTTTTGATGAAGTCGGCGCCTGCCTCCATCGCTAACCAGCTGGCGCGCCGCACATTATCATATGTCACAAGCTCACCGGTTTCCAGAATCACTTTCAACAGCGCAGGCTGGCAGGTGCTTTTCACGGCCGCGATCTCTTGCGCAACCTGAGCGTAGCGCCCAGACAAGAAAGCGCCGCGATCGATGACCATATCGATCTCGTCGGCGCCTGCCGCAACTGCCTCACGCGCTTCCTGAAGCTTCACATCCAGCGGCGCGAGCCCCGCCGGGAACGCGGTCGCAACCGAAGCGATCTTGACCGGAGAATTGCGCAGTGCTTGTTTTGCCGCCGCCACCAGATTCGGATAAATACAGACCGCCGCCACAGCCGGCACCGTCTCGTCGGCGGTGTCCGGCGTGATGGCCTTACGGCAAAGTTGAGCGACGCGGCCAGGCGTGTCTTTGCCTTCCAGCGTCGTGAGGTCCATGCACGCGATAGCCAAGCGCAGGCCCACGACCTTCGCTTGCTTTTTTATGCTGCGCGTGCCGAGCTGCGCGGCACGCTCTTCAAGCCCGACTGCATCGACGGGTACAAATGCCACAGCGAGCCGCTTCGCTAAGCGGCGCTCGCTTTCCGGTGTGGGGGCTAATTGGTCGCTACGTATGCCAGTACAGCAAGACCGTGCGCAGGATGCTCTCGAGGCCGGTCTCTTTTTGATTGGGGACCAAGTTGGCGTATTTGTCTGCTCGCGTGTTGATGGTGACGCGAAACAGGCCCGCGGCGAGCAGTGGCAGCATGAGCGAGAGCACCCATGCTGCGAACGCCACCTTGCGGTCGCGGATAATCGCGCCGTCGTGCAGTTCTGGGAAGCGCGGGGCCGCCGCAGTGATAATGGTTGCGGCGTCTTTGACGGCTTGCAGCAAATCCGTCGGGTTTGCTTCGGCTTCTGCGCGCAAGCGCCCGAGCATGTCGTTCTTGTCGGCCGCGGGCTCCATGTAACTTACCGGCGCACCGCTTGCGGCTGACTCGAGGCCGGCGATAGTTTTCACCGGCAAGCTTTGGTAATCGAGAAACTCCGGGGTTATGATCCGCGTCCAGCGTCGCTGTGGGCTAGGACGGCGGTTATTCCAGTTGTTGCGGAAGTAGAGGCAAAAAGCCGCCGCCAACAATTTTTGGTATGCCGTCAAACTTGGGCCGAGCGATGGCGGATATTCTCGAACTACTGCGCGGGCTATTTCATCCGCCAACCGCCGCTCACCGCTGGGACCGAGTCGTGCCGGCCTATCCGGCAAGCGCCGAACCATGCCGTCGCCGGCGACGAAGAATTTGTCGATGCTGCTGTGCACGTAGTCCAGTACCAAGTGCACGGGCACGCCGTCGAGACCGCCCACAACCAGATAGAATGCGAGTTTGTCAATGCTGGCGCCGGGCGCCAAACGGCGCTCAGTATCGAGGATAAAGCGGACGCGCGTTTCCAAGGCGAGCGGGATCTGGCAATCATTCGAAGGGATGGCGGGAACGCCGCGCAACAGACCGCCGTTGACAAATAATTCCCATTTCGCCAAGTCAAAGGAGTAGCCGAGAAACGCCAGACGCTCGAAAAGCGCCAGCAAGGGGATGAGACCGCTCGGTAATAGTTCCAACCGGGGCGGGGCGCCGTGGGCAGAGCTGTTCGCGAGCGCCATCGGCTTAGTACTGATTGTAAGCGGTATAGCTCATGGTGCCGGTAGGCAGCGTCGTCTTTGTCTGGTTATGGTCGTAGCGCATAGACGACCCGCTGTTACCGCTAACGTTCACGTTGAAGCCCGCATCGAGCGCACCGATGACGCTGCCGGTGCTGGTTATCCGCACGGATCCGTTGGCCGCGTAAATCGTACCAACAGGCTCGACGCCAAACGGCGCCAAGAACACCGCGTCGGTAGCGCCGTTGCCACAAGGATTGCCGGACGTCACGTCATTTCCCAGCACGAGCATCAGAGTGTTGTTGTCTGGGTTTGACACCTGATAGCCGCCGGTGCCGGCCGACGAAACCACGCCGTTGACGACGAAGATTCCCTGAACTGAGTCTCCGTTGATAACGGAGGCTGTTCCGTTGACACACAGGTTGCCGTTGATGTACACATCGCTGCCGGCGGCGAACGTCACCGTACCGCTCGTCAGATTGACGTCACCGTTGATGTACGTGTTGCCGCTGTACGTCTGGGTGCCACCGGTTGAAATCTGGCCACCGGTTAGTTGCGAACCAGCCTTTGCGAGCAACAGCGCGGTTTGCGCAGCTTGCTGCACTTGCACCGTATTGGGAAACTTTTGCGTCGCAGCGCCCGAGTTTTTGACTCCCCCACTACCAGCGAGCTGGTCTACTCCGTGCGCAAAAGTATTGCCCTGCACTGGGCTGCCCGCACCCATTACATTGATGTCGCGATTGGCGTGTATGTCCGCGTCGCTGCCGTAGAGAGGATCGGCGTTAATGGGTTGGTCGGTTAAATCATTTACGTCGTTAACTGCATTGATAATGCCACGTGGCAACATTAAGGGGGGCGCAGGCTCAGCGATCGCGTCCACATACACTTTGCGGTTGTTGTTCATGGCGGCTTCGCCGTAGATGTACGCAGCGTGGGGGGGCACGTAGAAGAGCTTGCCTGAGGCGTAATCGGTCGTTATCGTCGCAAGGGTACCGTTTAGGTTGTTATAGCCGATACAGGACCGGTTGCTCGCTCCATTGAGAGTGCCGATGACGCATCCGTTCGGTTGCGTCGGATCTTCGGCCAAGCGATTGAGTGCCTCATTAGCAGCGGCTTCAGCCGAGTTGAGGACGCCGTACTTCGCTCCTACCGCCTGTGCGCTCGACGTTGCATTGAACGCACCGGTGATGACTAGGATGGCGATGATCAACAACAGCGCCACGAAGACGAACACGAACCCCATGGCAAAGCCCCGTTGATGAGCGTTTCCTTTAGAGAGCAGCCTAGTTGCGCGCATAGGTGTTGCTCCAAAACTTGGTCGACGACTGAGCTGAACCGCTCGTGGTTCCCGCCGTGAGGCTGAACTGGACTATGTTGGTCACCGGGTCGACGCCGACTGACATGTTTGTAATATAGTTCGAGAGCACCGGCGGCGGCGAAATAAGCATCGCGGCGGTAACGGCCGCTTGAGCGTCTACTGCCTTGATGACGGGCACACCGCCCGGACCGGTCGTGACAACCGCCGTTGGCGGCCCAATATAAGCGCGCATGATGTCATAGGCCGTGCCGCTGGCGTTGGGCACGAGCCAGTAGACGATGATGCCTTGCCAGTTCGGATATCCGGTGATTTGATCGACGAACTGGCCGGAGCCGTTGTCCGGACTCGCGACAGCGAGAGCCATTACTGGGGTCAGCACCGTGTACGAGGCACAACTCACTAGCGGTGTCGTGGTACACCCCAAAACGCCGGTCGTATCGCTTTCGCTGAAGTCGCGACGGATTTTGTACAGCGCGATCGCGGCCGTGTTCACATCGTCAACTTGGGACTGCAACTGTCGCGGGGCGCTCAAGACGGCGGGTACGATTATCGCCATGGCGGTCAGGAGCATGCCGCAGATGACGCTGACGGTGAGAACCTCGGCGATTGAAAAACCGCGTTGATAGCGTTGCAAATTTTTCATGATATTTGCTGCGTGGCGTAGCTTTCTACTGAATATGATCGTGCTGCGCCATTCTCAATCCAGTTGACAAAAACGGTACAGTGCTGCAGGCGTGTGTAGGTCGGCACCGGCGTGCACGTGCCGGTCAAGGAAAAATTGCCGGGCGAGGTATTGTGGTGATTGGTTCCCATGATGGAATCACCGCCGTCAATGGGTACGGCGGATGGCGGCGGTAAAGACTTGCTTTGTTCCACCGCAGAGCGCATTGAATCGAGATATTGCTGGCCCGCGCTCACCGCTTGCAGGTAGATGTTGGCGTGCCGGGTGGATTCCATGGAGAAGGGGAGGAGGCCGAAAAAGGTAGCTAGAGCGACTCCAAAGATGGCTATTGCAAATAGCGCTTCGAGTAGCGAAAACCCGCGACCATAACGGTCAGTACGAAGCGCCATGGGTCAATAACCTCAAACTGGTCCCCCACACTGTGAATGCCCAAGTTTCGGTGATGGGAGTCACGTTCCTCGACTAGGGTGGCTAATTCGCTCCGACCCGGGCCGTCGCCATATGGCTTTGGGTGTCGCGGTAATCTGGGTCTGCCGCACGGAGCTTCTCGAACCAAGCAGCGCTGGCGGCTGCGTCCCCCTTCTTTTGCTGCAGCGTTGCCATGTTATATAACGTTTCGTGGTAGTGCGAAGGGGGGCTGCCGGGCGTGGCAATCGCTTCAGAAAGGCGGCGCTCGCCCTCGTCGTACTTCCCGCTTCTCATATAGTAGATCGCTTCGATGTTGCGGCTCAGGACCTTACCGTTCTTCTCGCGGGCCAGCAGCTTGGCCAGCTTCAATGCATCGTCTGACTTGGCAGCAGTGAACAACGAAACCGCCACCAGGTAGGTGAGGAACGGGTCGAGATGCCGTGTCGCGAGCGCTTGATTATAAAAGGTCATGGCGGCCTTGAAGTCTCCGGACTCGTTCAGCGCGTCGGCGATGATCAGGCGGTACACGCCAGGCGTGGCCCCTCCCACCGCTCTCGACCACAGCGAGCGGACGACTTTGTTGACTTCGCCTTCATTGAGAAGCGCCATGATACGGGCAGCCTCGTCGGCCGCAATGAACTGCTCGGCGCCAAGCAACTTGACCGTCGCAGAGGTCCTCGTAAAAGTGCTGTGTCCGCTTTCAATTTTCGGCTCGCTGAGCTCCACGGAGCCGTTCACCTCGGCCGGGGCGGCTGGCGGCGGGCTTACGGGCGCGGTCACCGGCTTCGCCTGAGCGGTGGCAGGCTGGGCTTGGGTAGTAGCGGGCGGCGTCGGCGCGCTCGCTGGCGCTCCGTTGCCGGCGGCGACCGTCCCACTTTCGCTGTGCGCTGGAGATATCAATTTCGACATCGCCTGCATCTGCGTGCTGATCGCTTCGGTTTGCTGGCGGCGTGACTCGATGACCTTGCGCATGGAGTCAGCCGCTTTTTCTGCTTCGCCGCGCTGCTTCTGCAGCGAGGTCATGATAGTTGCCAGCTGCTCACCTGCGGCGTCGGCTACCTGCTTGCTCTTGCCAATCTCGGCGAGGCCGCTGGCTATTTGGTCCGCGTCGCTGCGCAGCAACGCCACCGCGTCATTCACCGCGGCTGACTTCTGCTGCACGTCGGCGAGCTGACGATCGGCAACGTCGGCTGCTTCCCGCACCCCGGCAACGCGGTCGCGAAGGTGCTTAACCTCGCCCGCCATCGCGGCTGCCGCCTTGCTCGTCGATTCTATATTGCTGCGAACGGATTCGACTTTGCCGCCGGTTTCATTAACCGCCGCGGAAACCACCTCAGCCGCGCGACCTCTTTCTGTAAGCAGTCCGTCGACCGAGGCCCTTAGCGCGGCCAAATCCCGCAACGCCGCCTCTTTTTGGCGCGCGATGTCAGCCAGGGCGGCGTCTTCCTGCGCTTTGGCCTTCAGTGTTGCGTCGAGTTGCCGCTGCAGATCGACCAGCGACATCTCAAGCGCCGAACTCTGGTTGTGGAGAGCGGCGACGATATGTTGCGCCTCGCTGAGGTCGCGTTCCAGATCCAAGCTCCTGCGCTGCGTCTCCGCGACTGAGGCCGTGACACGTTCAAGCGCTGGAGCGAGATTAATATCCTGATCCATCACCTATATCTAATCACAGTGGGCGGCATATGAGAAGAGATTGCCGTCCTTTTCGGTCTTAAGACCTAAACAACGGGGTTACCCGGCATGGGTGCTTGCTTGGTAATACTTAGTCCAGCTAAGCGGCCGCACGCAGGCCTAGCTTGACCAGCGCGGGTCGTATCGCGAGACCCTGAATGACAATCGTGAAAAGCACAACCCCAAAGACCATTGCGATCAGCAGATCGCGATGGGGCAGCCGCAAGGGAAGGCTGAGCGCGAGAGCCATCGACAGCGCACCGCGCAGGCCGCCGAGGAGGAAAATATGCTGCCATGATTTGGGGATTGCGCGGCCCAGCTTCGCGCTGACAAAGCTCAGACCATAGACGGAGACGACGCGCGAAAACGCCACCGCCACAACGCCCCAGGCGACGGCGAGGAGCGAATGATACAGCACGCCGAGGTCGATTGTTAGCCCGACGAGCAAAAAGAGCATCGAGTTGGACAAAAATGCTACCAGCTCCCAGAACTGGTTCACGGACTGGCGGGTTGCGCTGAACGAGCCGAAGCGTTCACCGACTCGCGACAAAAGCAAGCCGGCGACGATAACCGCGAATATTCCGGAAACATGCAAGGAATCGGCGATGAGGTAGGCACCGTAGGCCACGACCATAGTAGTCGTTGCCTCGACCAAATAGTCGTCTATTAGTCGTAAGAACAGAAGCGCCAGAACGCCGATGACAGCGCCGACCAAGATCCCACCGGCGCAAAGCACCACGAAGTCCGCAACCGGCGCGAACCAGACGGTGGGCGCCGCCGATAATGAAACGAGCAATGTGATTTTGAAGGCCACGACAGCCGTGGCATCGTTGAAAAGACTTTCCCCTTCCAGGATGGTGGCGAGCTCTTCGTTTCCTCGCAGCGATCGAAAAATAGCGATGACCGCGACAGGATCGGTGGCGGCGATGATCGCGCCGAACAGCCAGGCGGCGGACGGTGAGAAATGAGCGCCCCACACCAACACCAGCCTCGCCACCAGCATGCCTATAAAAACACCGGCTGTGGCGAAAAGCGTCACGGGCAGCCAATTTCTTCTCAAGACGGACAGCGGCAACGTCCAGCAGCCGGCAAAGAGCAACGCCGGTAAGAAGACAAACATCACGAGGTCGGGCGTGAGGCTAAACTCGGCTCGGCGCGGCAGCAGGCCGATGAGTAGCCCAGCGATCACGAGCCCCACCGTGTACGGAACACGCGCGTAACGAGTGGCAATCGCGACTGCCACGACGATGAGAAATAGAAAAAGCAGATGCGCGATGGTCGGCGCGATCATGTCCTGCCCCCGACGCTCGGCACAATCATCTCTCTGCGGTTAATGTTCGGCAAGCATAGTCCACAGGTGGCCGAACTCGGCAGCATAAATAAAAGCGCATGCCACGCATCGACCCGGCCAGCGCCGTAGTCCCCGAAGAGATCAACGCCGTGTTGCGAAGCCAGGAGCGCCGCTATGGCCGGCCCCTCTTCAATCATCTCGTACTAGCTCGCTGCCCCCAGATTTTCACCGCATTCCGTGCGATGTGGGATGGGATTGACGACTGCGGCCTCATCCCTCCCCCGTTGCTTTCTCTGCTCAATCTGAGAGTTGCGAGCCTCATCGGTTGCGGGCTCTGAATGGAAATCAACTCTGCGGTCGGCAGAGAGCAGGGGATGGACGAGGCGAAGATCCTCGCCCTGCCTGAACACAGTGCCAGTCCACTGTTTGACGCGCAGGAGAAGGCGGCCCTCGCATACGCCGACGCTCTTACCGAATCAAATACGGTGTCCGACGAGATCTTCGCCCGCCTGCGCGATCGCTTTAGCGACGACGCGATCGTCGCCTTGACGGCGGCTATCGCATGGGAGATCTGCGCTTCCAAGTTCAATCGCGCGCTCGAAATCGAGGCGCAAGGCATCTGCCTCATCACCAAGCCGGAAAAGTGACGTTCGCCGCGAGCGCGCGATCCACGAGCGTCCGCATATCTTCGAAATTGGCGGTCGTTGCCTCGTCGTAGCCACCACGTTGCAAAGCTCGGCTCAGACGGTCGCGCAACCAGCTGAGGTGATGCCGCGCCAAGGTACGGGCATCGTTGGGTGTGCCGGAATCGGGTTTCAGCATGATGTGCGTGAGCAGCTCGGCATAGAAATGTTGCAGCGAGCGGTGCGCGCGCGGCACGCTTTGCACGCGGCCGTTGAGATCGCCCCACATGCTCGCGTCCGTCCAGTCATACAAATCCGCCAGGCTCATGGTGTCTCCGGGGTGTGACACTCGAGACTCGAGGCCGGCCAAGCGCGCCAACACGCTCGGCTGCCACATCTCCGCGAGCAGCGCGACTTGGTACGTCTCGACATATTCGTCGACGGGGAAATCCAAGCGCCCGAGCTGATTGGGATTGCTCTCCCAGTGCAAAAATCTGTCGTCGCCCAAGCTATTGATGAGCGCCGGCGAAAATTGATAGGCTCCATCGGATAGCACATAACGATCCAACAAAGCGAATGCGCGTTTCTCTTCGCTACGCGGCACCGGCGTGAATGGCAGGTGCGCGTTCGGATCGCCGCGATGATTACGCGTGAAGTATTCGCCGCCGATATAATGCGTGGCCAAGCGCGCGGCTGTCCACCAGTTGCTCAACAAGACTCGAAACGTGCGGCGCGACTCGGCATAGCTCTGCCCCTTGCGCGGCAACCGCTGCGTTATGCTGTTGAACAGATGCTGGTCGATGCTCAACACGTTTGCGGTGTACGCGATCGGATCGGCGGAGAGGTCGAACTGGTTGACGCGCGGATCGGTCGCCAAGCCGATGTCCCAGGCGTTGTCTTCGTCGGTCGCATAACTCAGTTCGCGCTTGGTCGTCTGCGCGGCGAGCGCGCGCAGCGCGGGCAGCTCTGCGTCCGGGTTCGGCTTGGACATGGGCTCGTAACCATATTTGATCGTGAAATAATCCCACGGTCCAAGGACCGTTTGGAAATACGAACCTTGTGGTTGGCCGCGTGGTGAGATATTGACCGGCGTGTAGTCCATCACGGAGCCGCTGAGGCCATGGGCTTGTGTGAACCGAGCGTTGTGGATCTGCGCCAGCGAGTACACCGTCGAGCTTTGGAAGTTGTGTCGCAACCCGAGCGTGTGACCGCTCTCGTGCAAGACGATAGCGGTCAAGTACGTATTGATGAACCAGTCCGGCAAGCGCTGCGCGCCGGGAAGTCTGCCTTCGCTGATCAGGACCGCTTCTGCCCACTCCTGCTGCGCAGCCATCTGCTCCCCGTAATCGCAGTCGTTCTGCCCACACGCCAATGCTTGCGCACCAGTCAACGCGGGCATTGCACCGGGCAGCGCGGGTAGTGACCCAGACGGACTCAGTGCGTGGGCGACTGCGTTCAAGGCGTGGGCGGGATCGACGATAGTCCGCAGCGTGTTGTGCCCGGCACGGACGGTGTTGCCGTCAATGATGAGGTCTGCACGGATGATCTGACCGTTGAGCGGATTCACGAAGGTCGGTGCGGCAGCGGCAAAGAGCGGGTCGGCGGTCACGATCCAGCGCACCACCGAGTAGCGTATGTCATCCGGATCCCAGTTGGGATCTTTTGGCTGCTGACGGACCTGGATCGCGTGTGTGATGCCAACAGCTTCAAACGCCTTGTTCCAGGTGAGCAACGCACGCCGGATAGGACCGCGGTACTGCGTGGGAATATCGTTGGAGAGGTAATACACGATCGGTTGTTTCGCAGGCGAAGATCGCGCGCTTGGATCGCTTTTTTGGACGTTCCAGCGGTTGATGTACCGTACGAAATCATCAGGCTCGTTGAACGTGTCGAATTGCCGGCGCGCGGTGATGAAAAATCCGACCCGGTCATCCGCGTAACGCGGTTGATAACCATCGTTGGGCAATTCTAAAATGCTGTAGTGCAGCCTGACGAATACGCTGCGCGGGTCGGGAACGGTGTCGATCGACCCCTGGCCGCTCAGGGTGAGATCGGTTTCCAGGTCGACATTTTTCGGAAACGCTTTGGTGGGACCCCAATAGCTCAGCCCACGGTTCAGCCCATAGCGCGGTGCGAGCTGGTTGCCGCCCAGAATGCTCATCGCATCGCTGAGATATCCGATATCCGAGAACAACGCATCAGCCGGGAAAACCATGTGGCCGTTATCATCGTTGACGCTCACGATGCCGTCGCTGGAAACGATCGACTCGGGAAACGAAATCGCGACCGCTAAAGCAGACGGTGTGCCCTGCGTGACCTTGGCATACGGGTTGGCTTCAATGCTGAGAATTTGATCCTCGACGCGGTGAAATTTCCAAAGCACGTCACGCAGATGCAGGCCGGCAAATAATCCTTTGCCGACGCCGCTTGCCACGATAGGGGTAAGCAGATAGGGATGATCGAGCTGGCCGGGTGCGATTTCAAAATAAACTCGACCCTGCTTGCGCCAGATGGTAAACAAACCGGTCTGCGAGGTCGCGCCCTCGACGAAGCGAGCATACGGCATCAGGTTGTCATGCGGGGGCCCGTTTCCGAACATCCTTTGAAAAATAGAGCCGGAGGGCGTACGGGTGGCTTGGGGCGATGGAGGTGCGCTGCTCGCCGGAGTGGGGGAGGCTATCGGAGTCGAACTCGGCGCAGCGCTCGGTGTTGTGCTAGCAATTGGCGTCGCGCTCGGACGCGGACGCCCTGAGGGAAAAGAGCTAGGCACCGGTGCGGGGGTTGGCGCGACCGTCGGAGCAGGCAGCGGTGATGGAGATGGAGTCGGAAACGTCGGCTGAGCGAGCACAAAGCGCGGGCTGCCCAAAATCAAGAGTACCGCGATTACAATCGCCCTTGCCGTCCAACGCACGCTGTAGAAACCCTTCGTTTTTATCTCAAGCTGCCCGACAGCCGTTCTTTGACGTTAAAAAGAGTGCGACCTGGGCAACGCGTCGTACAGTGCGGCGTCGTGGATTCGGAATTCTTTGGGTTAGCCCGCCGCTTTTTGCTCAACATCGTTCCCCTTGCCGCCCGCGAGCTACGCCAAATAAAAAGGCGCGCCGAGCGCATACCCGATGCCGCGTTGCGGCGTGAAGCGCTGGCCAGCATAGCGCTGAAGGATTTTCACGTGCACGGCGGTTGCATTCTGGCGACGTTTCTCGAACCCAGGCTGGCGCGGCACTACGTGCGGCTGGTCGCAACCTATGAAACTGCAGTGGATTATCTCGACAACCTGTGCGACCGCACCGGCAGTTACGACGAAGACGATTTTCGCGCGCTGCACGCCGCTTTGCTGGATGCGATCGATCCGCGATCGGTTCCCAAGCCGTATTTCGCCAAGCGCGTCTGCGATGACGGCGGCTACTTACGTTGGCTTGTGACCGAATGCCAACGGCTCTTATCCGCCCTGTCTTCTTATGACGTGGTGCAGCCCCACGTGCACGACGTGACCGCGAGATACTGTGAACTGCAAGCGCTCAAGCACCTCGCGGTTGGCGAACGCGAACGTCGTTGCGCTGAGAGCTTCGCGGCTGTCGCCCCGGATCTGGCATGGTGGGAAGGTGCTGCGGCGAGCGGTTCGACCATGCCCACTTTTGCGTTGGCATACGGCGCCGCCCGCGGCTGCGACCGTGCGGAGGCGCTTCGCTTGTTTGCGACTTATTTTCCCTACATCTCGTCTTTCCATATCTTGTTGGATTACTTCATCGATCAGGCGGAAGACCGGGCGCACGAGGAGCTCAACTTCGTCGCCTGTTATCCCGATAGGTCTGCGGCGCGCGAGGGGATTGCCCGTGTCGGGAGCAGGGCGCTGGCCGCCGCCAAGAATTCCGAGCAGCCGCGCGAGCACGCCTTTGCGGTGAAGGCGATGTGCGGATTTTATTGCAGCCGTCCTCAGGTCGCGGAACAAGGGCTTGCCGCGGATGCCCGCGTCATAGCGCAAGCGGTGGGAGTGGATTTTGCGGCAAGGCCTTGGTCGTCGGCATCGAACGCGCTCATCACCCCGCTGCTGCAATTGTATCGTCGCGTGATACGCGTTTAAAAGCTTTGACCGGCTATGATATAATGAAGGCGCCGAGCGTGCCGGTCGACCGCGGGTGCGAGCAATCGCACCTGAGGAAAGTCCGGGCTCCGTAGGGCAAGGGTGCCAGCTAACGGCTGGTCGGGGCAACCTGAAGGAAAGTGCCACAGAAACAAACCGCCGTTGACCTTAACCGGTTGCGGTAAGGGTGAAATGGTGCGGTAAGAGCGCACCGGCGGCATCGGAAGATGCCGGCCGGGCAAACCCCACTCGGAGCAAGACCGTTGAGAGCGCCGCATACGCGGCCAGGCGGCCCGCTTGATCTCACAGCATGTCGCACGAGACGTCCGGTGACGGACGTCCAAGAGAGATGGTCGTCGCCATCTCGCAAGAGATGGTACAGAATCCGGCTTATAGGCACGCTCGGCTCACCAACCGGTGTTATGGAATCTGCGAGTCTTATGAAGACTGTAGAGAGGCTATTGCCATGACGTTACCGTCACATGTGATCAAGAACCAAGCTTTCTGGGATCGCACCAGCGATGACTATCAGCAAAAGCATGGCGCCCAGCTGGATTGGCGCAGTCCGCCCGGCTGGGGAGTCTGGGATATCCCGGAAAGCTCCTTGCAGATACTCGGTGACGTCGCCGCTAAAGACGTCTTGGAGTTCGGGTGCGGCGCGGCACAATGGTCCATCGAATTATCGCGGCGCGGAGCTCGGGTGGTGGGCATTGACGTTTCGCAACGTCAACTAGCGCATGCTCGCGAGCTGATGCGAGAAGCAGGCGTGGACTTTCCGCTCATCCATACCAACGCAGAGAGCATTCCGCTATCGTCGCAGAGCTTTGACATCATCTTCTGCGATCACGGTGCGATGAGTTTCGCCGATCCGTACCTGACAATTCCCGAGACCAGCCGGCTCTTGCGGCCGGGTGGCCTACTCGCCTTCAATATGCCAACGCCTTTGCTTGAAGTGTGTTGGAACGAAGCCAAAGACGCCGTCGATTTGTGCTTGCAAAACAACTATTTCGAGTTGCGTTCGAGTCAAGACGCTCACAGCGTCAATTTTCAACTGCCATACGGCGAATGGATAAGACTATTTCGGCGCAATGCTTTCATCATCGAGGATCTCGTCGAGCTGCAAGCGCCCGAGCGGGCAACAACGTCCTACGAAGAATACGTTCCCAAGGCATGGGCGAGGGCATGGCCTGCCGAGCACATCTGGAAAGTGCGGCGCGTTTGAGTGGGCATCACATCCTGCGTCGCGACAACGATTTGCGCGCGCTGAAGCCCTCATCCATGCGATGCCAAAACGCGATCAACGGCTCGTCCAATTTCCAGCAGAGATTGACGAGCTGACCCGCGCGCAGCGCGGGGAAGTCAAGCAAACCGAGATCTAAATCTTTCAGCACGCAGCCGTGCGCTTGAATCTCGTCGACGAGCTCGACCACTCGGGCCTGCAACTCGCGCGCGTTGTTGGCGATCGTCGAAGAACGGCCTGAGGGGTGTGCTTCAGACTGCATACGCTGCAGCGCGTCTACCTCGAGCAAGCCGATGGCGATATCCCGCCGCGCCTGTACGAGTTCGTTGACCAGGGGCCGCAGCACCGGTAAGAGCGCGTTTGCCTCCTCCAAACGAAATATTTTCATAGATAATTATAGGTGTTCGGCGGCGGGGTCAGCCTACCCCGTGCGCTAATATATGTAAGGTGGATCCAATGCCAGTGGAGCGACCGGCGCAATCGCTGTCCATCGAGCCTGCGGCCGCGAGCGGTGTCCACTTCGTCATCGTCACCGGCATGTCGGGCGCCGGCAAAAGCCAAGCCGCGAAATGCTTGGAAGACCTCGGCTATTTCTGCGTCGATAATCTGCCCCCAAGCCTGATCCCGAAGTTTGCCGAGCTGTGCACGGTCAGCCGCAATCTTCGCAACGTCGCGGTGGTGCTCGACATCCGCAGCGAAGAAATGTTCGGCGATCTGCTGGGCAATCTGCAAGCGTTAGGCCGCGACCATATTCCGTATCGCGTCGTTTTCTTGGACGCGAGCGATGCAGTACTCGTTCGGCGCTTCTCGGAGACCCGGCGCAAGCACCCGCTGTCGGCTCGCGGGCGGGTCAGCGAAAGCATCACGGCAGAGCGCGAGGAGCTCAAGCCGATACGCGACGCCGCGGACGTGATCATCGATACCTCGGCGTTGACGTTGTCCGCCCTCAAGGAAAAGCTCGCCCACGCCATTAGCGGCATCGCCGAGCAGCGCGCGCTCAGTGTATCGGTGGTGGCGTTCGGATACAAATACGGCGTGCCGCTTGATGCAGATCTGGTTTTCGACGTGCGCTTTCTGCCGAACCCTAACTACGTGCCGGAACTGGAACCGCTGACGGGCAGCCACCCCGCGGTGATCGCCTACCTGGGCCGCGCCGAAGAAGTGCAGCAGTTCAAGAAAGAACTGCACCATTTTCTCGATTTTCTTCTGCCGCAATTCCTGCGAGAGGGAAAATCCAACCTGACGATCGGCATCGGCTGCACCGGCGGACGCCATCGCTCGGTTTACATCGCGAACGAACTTGCTCGTCATCTGCAGACCCGAGGCATAAAAGCATTTGTGGAGCTTCGCGATGCGCAACGGTGAGAAGCTCACGCGCCTGAGCCGCTTGCGGCGCTGGCTGTCTCCCGGCATGAAGCTAAAACGCTGGCTTTTGGTCGCGTTCGTCGGCGGGTTCTTGATCTTGGACGGATTTGGGCGCTTGTTGAATCTACAAGACTTCAACTTGCACGTGAACGAGACGATCGATAACCTGTTTTCGCACAAGCTCTCACCCTGGCTGCTGTCAGGGTTCTTCATCGTAGTGGGGCTGGCGCTCGTCTACTATGGCATCCGGCAGTGGATGCGTTCGATCGTCGCGGCAGTCAGTCCGCAGGACGGTCAACGCCTCATCGAAGTCATCTACGAGCGCCGCCAGCTCGACCGCGGTTATCGTTTGGTGGCTATCGGCGGCGGCACGGGGCTTTCGACGGTCTTGCGCGGGCTCAAAGAGTACACCACCAATCTCACCGCCATTGTCACGGTCACCGATGACGGCGGCAGCAGCGGCCGGTTGCGCAGCGAACTCGGCGTCCTGCCACCGGGCGACATCCGCAACTGCCTCGTAGCCCTCGCAGACAGCGAATCGATGATGGCCGATCTCTTCCAATACCGTTTCAATGAAGGCGACGGGCTCTCGGGTCATTCCTTCGGCAATCTTTTCATCGCCGCCATGTGCGGCATAGCCGGCGATTTCGACCGTGCTATTAAAGAGAGCAGCCGCGTTTTGGCGATCAAAGGCCGGGTGTTGCCGTCGACGCTTGCAAACGTCAGGCTGGAAGCCACCCTCGCCGACGGCAGTATCGTGACCGGTGAAACGCTGATCTCAAAATCGGCGCTGCCGATCCGCCGCTTGCGGCTCGTTCCCGGAACGTGCCACGCGCTGCCCGAAGCGCTCGAAGCGATTCTAGCCGCGGATATGATCGTCATGGGGCCCGGCAGCTTGTACACGAGCATTATGCCCAACTTGCTCGTACCGGGCATTGCCGAGGCCATTGAAAGATCCAAAGCGACCAAGGTGTATGTGTGCAACATTATGACTCAGCCCGGGGAAACGACGGGCATGGCCGCCAGCGACCACGTGCGGGCCGTGCTCGAACCCACCGACCGCCGGCTTTTCGACCGTACGCTCATCAACATCGAACAACCCAATCGTCTGTTGCCTGTGTACGAGCGCGACGGGGCCTTCCAAGTGATGCCGGACCTCGAGCGCGTCGCCGCCTACGGCGTGAATCCGATCACCGGAAATTTTATCTCCGAAAGCCACTCCGTGCGTCACGACCCGCAGAAGCTCGCGCAGGCTATTATCAACATTTTGGTCGCGCGCGCCGAGGCCAATCCGCTCAACGCGTTGATACCCTCTAATCAACGGCGCACGCCACCGGCGCCGCCCCCGAAATCTATCTCAGCGAAAACGCTTTAACTCGATCCCTGCAGGCGGTCAGCGCTTCAAGCTCGATCTATGCGCACGGTCAGCATGCGTGCCAGCCGCTCCGCTGCAGCAGTGACGAGCTCTCCCGCGCGCGCCATCGCTTCTTCTCTCGTCATCGGTCCGGTGACGATCGGCAATGCGCTGACGATACCGCTCTCCTCCAGATCGGATTGCGGACAGTCCACGCTTCCGGCTATCGCGACCACCGGAACGCCAAGACGCTTCGCTGCCTTGGCCACGGCCTGCGGAGCTTTGCCGGACAGCGTCTGCCGGTCCAACCGGCCCTCGCCGGTCACGACCAGTGCAGCGCCCTCCAGGTGCCGTTGGAAATCGAGCACCTCTAAAACCAGTTCGGCGCCTGGGCGCAGCGTGGCATGCGCGAGCGCAAGAAAGCCTCCGCCGGTTCCACCCGCAGCGCCCGCGCCGGGAACGTCACGTACGTCAACACCCGCAACGGAGGAAGCGACCTCGGCGAAACGTCGCAGCGCCCCGTCGAGAAGCTCGACATCGTGCGCTGACGCGCCCTTCTGCGGCCCATAGACCGCAGCCGCACCGGCGGGTCCGCAGAGCGGGTTCTTCACGTCGCTTGCGATTTCGATCGCGACACCTCGCAAGCGTTTTTCAAGCGCACTGACATCAATGGAAGCCAAACGCGACAATGCTGCACCACCCGGGGGAAGCGGCGCTCCCGCGCCATCCAAAAATCGCGCTCCGAGCGCTGAGAGCGCTCCCGTGCCCGCATCGTTGGTGGCGCTGCCTCCGATGCCGAGGATCACCCGTTGCGCGCCGGACTCAATCGCGTCTGCGATGAGCTCGCCGGTTCCGAATGTGGTTGCGGTGAGAGGATTGTTCTTGCCGGCGTCCAGCAATGCAAGGCCGCTGGCTTGAGCAAGTTCGACGACGGCCACGCGTCCATCGCTGAGCATGCCATAGGAAGCCGACACGCTCTTGCCATCCGGGCCTGTCACGATGCGCTTGACGAGCTGACCTCCCAGGTTCGCGACAAGCGTTCGCGCTGTTCCGTCGCCGCCGTCCGCCACCGGCACCAAATCCAGTTGCGCGTGCGGGAAGACCCGCGAGAATCCGGTAGCGATTGCGGCAGCGGCATCAGTCGCCGAAAGACTGCCTTTGAACTTGTCCGGCGCGATGAGGATCCGGACGCTCATGTCAGGCGCGGCTTGAAGATCGTAATACTTCGGGGTTGAGTGCGGTTGGCGGATTTTCGCCTGCAAAATAGGCGATGACGTTTTGCGCAGCGATCACAGCCATCTTGTCGCGCGTCGCGAAGCTGGCGCTGCCGATGTGCGGCAGCAAAACAACGTTGGGCAGCTCGGCGAGTCCCGCAGCCTGCCTGGGCTCCTCTTCGTAGACATCCAAGCCGGCGCCGGCAATCACGCCTGCGCGCAGCGCCTGCACCAGCGCGGCTTCATCCACCACCGGGCCGCGCGAGGTATTGACGAGGATCGCGCTGGGCTTCATTTTGCGCAGCGCGGCTGCATCGATCAAGTGGTGCGTTTCCGGCAAGAGCGGTACGTGCACGCTGATGAAATCGCTTGTGCTGAGCAACTCGTCTAAAGGAAGGTAGGAAGCCCCCAGTTCGCGTGCGAGGTCGGGCGGTACCGGCTGCGCATCGTAGTAGTTGACCTTCATCGAAAAGCCTTGCGCGCGCTTGGCAACGCCGCGCCCGATGCGACCAAAGCCCACGATGCCCAAGTTGGCGTGATGGACGTCGTGACCGAGCATTTGCAGGATGCCCCAACCGGTCCAGGTGCCCGACCGGACGAGCGTGTCCGCTTCGACGAGCCGGCGCGCCACGGCCATCAGCAAGGCAAAAGCGAGATCGGCGGTGGTCTCGTCCAGGACTCCCGGCGTGTTGGTCATGAGCACCCCGGCGGCGCTGCCGGCTGCGACGTCAAGGTTGTCAAATCCCACCGCCACATTGGCGACGATTTTCAGAGTCGGAGCGGCCGCCAGCACCCGCGCGTCTACTTTGTCCGTCAACAGGCACACCAGCGCGTCTTTGCCCTTGCTCTCGGCGATCAACTCCTCTGTGGTGGGTGCGCGGTCGTGAGGCCAGACGTACACGTCGCAGTGCTGGCGCAATAACTCAAGACCAGCTTCCGGAATTTTGCGGCTGACAAAAACCTGTGGCTTGCTCAAGACGCTCTAGCCGAGCGTCGTCGCTTTTGGCCGGCCTGTGTAACCCAGCTTCGTGGAGATCTCTTGGGCGGCTTGGACGACCGCTTTGATGAGGCGGTCTTTTTGCACCGGCTGTTGTCCGATCTTGGGAACCGAAACTGAGATGGCCGCAACCGGCCGTCCGGAATAATTGAACAGCGGCGCGCCGACGCAATACAAGCCGTCTTCCATCTCTTCGTTGTCTTCCGCGTAACCCTGACGCCGGATCTTGTCGAGCTCTTGGCGCAGTGCTTCGGGATCGGTGATGGTGTTCTTGGTGTGGCGCGTCAATGGTTTCTGGGCGATGATGCGGTCGCTTTCGGCACGATCGAGCTGAGCGAGTAGCGCCTTGCCGATGCCGGTTGAGTGGAGCGGCCGCCGGCTGCCGATGTCGGCGTACATACGCACCGAGCGGCGCCCATCGATTTTGTCGATGAACACAAGCTCCGAGTCGTCCAGGACGCCCAAGAAGGCAGTCTCGCCGAGGTTGCTCACGAGCTGCTCCAGGAATGGTTTGGCTACCGCGTGCGCTTCCATCGAGCGCAGGATTCCACACCCCACTTCGAAGGCGCGCATGCCCAGGGAGTAGCGCGCATTGTCGGGGTTCCATTTGACAAATCCGCGCGCGCGCAATGTTTGCAAAATCCGGTGCACGCTGCTCTTGGAAAGGCCAATGGCTTGGCCCAGTTCGCGGACTCCGACCTCTTTGGTCTGGGTGCCCAGATATTCCAAGATGACGAGCGCACGATCGACCGAATTGACTTTTGATTCGCCCCGAGGCTTTACGGGAGCGCTGACTTCACCGGAACCTATCGCCACGGTTGCCTCCAATGGTGCGATGAGAGACGATTGACTCCGCGCGATCAAAGCGAAAGGAGCCGTATTGAAAGGAAAACGGGACGCGAAACCGGGCTTCGCTCCGGGACAAGGCTTCCCGGAATTCTCAAACGGTTCCTGGCAGCGAAACGCGCCTAGGCCGGGGCTAAGGTGAAATTCACGACCGTCGGCTGGCCCACTTGGACGATGACATCGGTGCGGCGCTGCGGCTGAAAACCGTTGGCCGTGACCTCTACGATAGCGGGCACGGTCGTCGTGGCTTGGGGGACGTTGTTGACTTGGTACGTTCCGTCGGCGTTGCTGGTCGCGGTCAAGGTGAGGTCGACGGTGATCCGGGCTCCGGCTATCGGCTGTCCGGAGGTAGACGTGATGGTGCCCTTGATCGATCCGTACTGCCCAGCCGGACCTGCCGGGTTGCTGCATGCGCTAAGAAAAACCGCAGCCACAACCGCTGCGGCGATGAGTGAAAAGCGGATCATAAGTGGTGCTCCTTTAGGGGGCCCTTTGGGGCTGCCTACTGCGCGCTTGCATCATGCTCCTTGCGCGAACAAGCGACGCCCCATCCAAATGAAGAAAGCGGCTCCCACTCCCATCACCAACAGCGCCATCACCACATCGATGAGCCCGGACGCTATTCGATAGGAACCGCCGCAAAATTGAGCGATCGCTTTGGTCAAGGCTAGGTCGGCACGCGCGATCGGATTGGACCGCTGGCCGGCAACGTGTCTCATCTGAGCGGCGACTTCTTTTGGCGACCAAGCGGCCGCGTCTATGATGTCCTCCACGTTGCCATCGGGATTCAAGATGATCAGCCGGTCATTATGGATGAGCTCACCCTTGCCGTCCTCGATCACGGAAACCCCGGCGGAGCGCCACAACGTCGTCAGCGCGGCCGGCGTTCCCGTGATGAACGTCCAATCCGCCCTATGCGCGCCATAGCGACGCGCGTAGGCGTGCAGAGCGGGCACTCGGTCATGCGCCGGGTCGATCGACGCCTCGACCAGATGATATCTCCCTGGGCCAAGGCTGGTTCGCAGTTGCTGAAATTTCTGCGTGATGAGCGGGCACGCATCCGTGCAGCGGGTGTAAATGAAACCCAGCAAAGTCGTCCGGCCACGAAGGGAAGCGAAGGCAAATCGCCGGCCATCCTGATCGAGATACTCCTGGGATGACATGCTGTCACCCACCTGCAGCGGGGTGACGGTCTGTTCGAAGGGATTTTGCGCCGCTGCAAACGCAGCCTGACTGCCCAGCGCCGTCGCGCCGATGATGGCCATAGTAAAAGCAACGAAGCTTCCCGAAAATCGCACTATGGCTGACGCTTCCATTCCGCCGCTGCCGTTAACTGCCGGGCAGCGCCGCGCGCTGCTGGCTATGCGGCAATGGACGCCGCCCGAACGCGGCATAGTCATGCGCGGTTTGTTGGGGCGGCTTGCTATCGCGGCCGAGCCATTTATCATCGCAGTGCTCTTCGGCTTCTTTGCGTATGCGATGTTGCGCTTGGGCAGCGACGGCAAAGAGATCCACCATGGACTGACGCTGTTCACGCCCATCTTCGGGTTGGGCGCCTTAGCGTTCCTGATCTACGCTGCTTATTTGCTTGCGCGGCCGCTGCGCGCGTTGCGCGAAACATACGAACCCATCTTCGTCGTGGACGGTTATCTGCGTACGCGCGGGCGCGACGATTTTTCCGAGCGCGGCTTTAGCGGTTATGTCGCCGTGCTCTTGAGCGATCGCAGGGTCGCATGCGAGTGGCCTACCGTGGGAATGACAGACGTCTCGTATTCCGAGTTTGCGGCTCTGTGCGAATTCAGTGAGTATGGGGGGATCCACAGCATCGACGGCCGCTCTACCGGCGCTCTCCCCAAAGAGTTTTCCAATATTGGGGTCGGCACGAACCGCCCGCCGCGCCTTTAGAAGTGGCCGGACAAGGGCACGCTCATCACTTCATTATAAGGCAGGTGGAATTCACCGGCGTTGACGATCGCCACCGCGCCAACGACAAAAATGACGGCAATACCGGCCAGGAATAGCAGTCTGACCACTGGTGGCACCCCGCGGCTTTGCGGAATATCATACGGAGTCGCTTCCGATCCAATCGCCATGATTATGATTCCCCCGGAACTCGCCCAAGCACGTGTAACGTAACCAAAATAACGAGGACGCAGCCCACCGTGAGCAGCACGAGCATGATCTTCGTGACCTGGTCGTCCAAGTGGGTCTTCTTCCACTCGGCCCGTAGCGAGGTCAACGCTGCGGTCGCGACCACAATAGCTCCGATGAAGGCGATGATTCGTTCGATCTCAGGCGCGTGCATATCGTACCAGCCTTAATACACGTAGAACAAGAAGAACAGCGCTACCCAGATGACGTCGACGAAGTGCCAATACAAGGTGGCGGCGGTGAGCCCGAAGTGGCGATGCGGTGTGTACGTGCCGCGCAGGGTCTGAATAAGCACCGTTATCAGAAAAATCACCCCCACAAAGACGTGGAAGCCGTGCATCCCGGTCAACGTGAAGAACGATGCGCCGAAAAGATTGCCCGCCCAGGTATCGTGCAGGTGAGTGTACTCATACGCTTGCCCCGACAAGAACATGAGCCCCAGGATGATCGTCGCCACGGTGAAGGCGGTGAAGCGGCGAGTATTGGCATGCCGTATCGCCTCCATCGCGTAATGCATGGTGGCGCCGCTGCCGAAGAGCACGATGGAATTGACGGCGGCGAGGTAGACGTCCGGCCGCTCGGCGCCTGCGGGCGGCCACACCGGCGAGGCGTGGCGGTCGTAGAGATACACGAAAATGAAGGAGCCGAAGATGACGCAGTCGCTGATCAGGAAAAATAAGAAACCGAGCAGCCGCTGACCGGCTACTTCTTTATACTGAAGGTCATCCATAGCGATGGCGTGTGAGGCCATGGGTGCGTGAAAACTCCTAAGCGCGAGCGAAAATAAAGATCTTCATCAATGCAGGGGCACGGTTGCGTGGTCCTGAGTGACGTTGGCGTATGGCAACGGCGTGCCGTATTCATACGGTCCGGACAGCACGATCGGAATATCTGCAAAGTTGTAGTAGGGCGCCGGTGACGGAATCATCCACTCGAGCGTGCGCGCCCCCCACGGGTTGGGGCCCGCGACCTCGCCGTGTTTGGCGCTGCGCAAGGCGTTGTAGGCGAAGATCAGCATAGAGAGCCCCAAGACGAACGCAGAAATTGAGACGAACAAATTCGTGCTTGCATAGATCGGGTCGTAGAACGCCACCCGCCGTGGCATCCCTTGTAAGCCGATCCAATGCATGGGTAAGAAGGTGGCGTTGAAGCTGATGAACATCAACCAAAAATGCCACTTGCCCAAGCGCTCGTCGAGCATGCGGCCGGTCATCTTAGGCCACCAGTAATACACGCCGGCGAATATCCCGAACATGCTGCCGCCGAAGAGCACGTAGTGCAAGTGTGCAACGACGAAATAACTGGCGTGCTCGTGGATGTCCACCGGGACCGATGCCAGCAGGATGCCGGTGACGCCGCCAAAGGTGAACGTGGACAAGAAGCCGAGCACGAACAGCAGCGGCGAACTCAAGCGGATCTTGCCGCCCCACAGCGTTGCGATCCAGCTAAAGATCTTGATGCCGGTGGGCACTGCGATGATCATCGTAAGCGCCATGAACAAGAACTGCTCCCAATGCTGCAAGCCGCTGGTGAACATGTGATGCGCCCAAACCATGAACGACAGCAGCCCGATGCTGACGGAAGAATAGGCGATCGCCTTGTAACCAAAGATCGGGCGGCGGGCAAAGGTGGGAATGATTTCGGAAACGATGCCAAACGCCGGCAGGATCATGATGTACACGGCCGGGTGCGAGTAGAACCAAAAAACGTGCTGCCACAGCACCGGACTGCCGCCCCGCAGCGGGTCGTAAAACGGAACGCCGAAGGTCCGTTCGATGAATAGGCCGGCAAGCGCAGCTGACAGATTGGCGGTGGCGATGAACGACAGAAATGCGGTAACGCCGGTGGCCCACACGAACAGCGGCGTGCGCGTCCAGGTCATGCCGGGCGCGCGCATCTTAATGATCGTCACGAGGAAGTTGATGCCGGTGATGGTGCTCGAGACCCCTATCAAGAAAATCGCCATGCACCACATCGAGGTTCCGAAGGGCATCTGCAAGCTGATGGGCGGATATTCTGTCCAGCCCGCCTGCGGTGCCCCGAACAAGAAACTGCCGAACAGCAAGATCCCCGCCGGCGGGAACAGCCAGAAGCTGATCATGTTGAGCCATGGAAATGCTACGTCGCGCGCCCCGATCTGGAGCGGCATCACGAGGTTGCCGAACGCTCCGGTCAACAACGGGATGACGACGAGCCAGACCATCGCGGATCCGTGGACGCTGTAGGCTTCGTTGTACGTCGTCGCGCTGAGCACGTGGTTGTTAGGGCCGGCAAGCTGCGCCCGCATCAGTTCCGCCAAAAGGCCCGCCAGCACGAAGAAGAGACCGCTGGTGATGAAGTATTGCACCGCGATCACTTTGTGATCCAAGCTGAACACGTACTTCTTTATGAATGTATCAGGCGGAGGGTGGATATGCCCGCTCGGTACGCGTCCTACTTCAACCGTTGAATGAATGATCGGCTCCATTGATCGCGCCTACTTACGCAATGTCTGCAGGTAGGCGACTAGATTCGCGACATCCTTGGGCGTGAGACCATTGGCACGCATGTCAGGCATGACGCCCATGTCGCCGTGGGCACCATGCTCGATGATTTCAGCGACGTCTTCGGGGGTGGCTTCCTTCCCGTTCACCAGACGTGGATGACCAGCGTCATGGAACAAGTTACCCAAACCCGGCCCTACCTTCCGCTGCGCGAAAGGTGCCGCGTTGTGGCAAACCACGCACTTCGAGTTGAAAAGCGTTTCGCCGGCTGCCGGATTTCCGCCGGCAAGGCTGATCGGCCGTACGCCTGCGGCGCTCGCCAATTCCGCTCTTTGCTGATCGGCATACCACTTGTCGAAGTCGGCGCGCGACTGCACGATGACCTTGCCCCACATATGCGAATGCCCAAGCCCGCAGAACTCCGAACAGACGATGTGAAACGTGCCTAGTTCGCTGGGAGTGAAGTGGATCGGCACGACCATGCCGGGCACCATATCTTGTTTCAGGCGGAACTCGGGCACCCAGAAAGAGTGGATGACCGCTTCATTTTCCGTATCGGTGCTTTGTTCGTACGAGGTTATGTCTAACGTGACGGGGACGCCGATCGGCAAATGCATTTCGTTCAGCACTGAATTTTTGAGACCCGGATAGCGAAACTCGAAATAAAACTTATGGCCGATCGCTTCCATCGTCACGGCACTGGCAGCGACTTGATTCGTGGGATAGTAAAGCGGGATGACAAAGTAGCTCAGGACCGCGAGCACCACCATCAGAAGCGCAGGGATGATCGTCCACCACGTCTCCAGTGCCCGGTGGTCATGGATGGCGGAGCCGACTGCGTCCGGGTGGTCGTTCTTGCTGCGGCGGTAGCGAAGACTGAAGTAGATCAAAAAGCCGTTGACATACACCAAGATGGGCACGCCGAAAAACATGCTGAATTTGAAGAGGAAATCAATCTTGGTGCTGACAGTTGAGGCTTCGGGCAAAAACCAACGATCGATTGGGTAGACGACGACCACCGCCATGAGCAGCACGCTGATGACTGCCATCACCCAAAAAGCGCGCCAGAAGCCAGCGTCCAGAAAATGCTCGCCTTGATGATCTTTCAAGCTTCTGTCGTCTCCATAGCGCAGTGCCCCGCATTTACACGCGTGCGTTGTGGCATCCTAGCGTTAGGATACGCCGAAAGTAACATGCCGAGGGTGGGAGTCGAACCCACACGAGGGGTTACCTCGCGCGATTTTGAGTCGCGTGCGTCTGCCAGTTCCGCCACTTCGGCTTACATACGTGGTTTCGAAAGGTCGAGCGAGCCGACCTCCGCTGTCTGCCCCAGCGGTGTCGCTGCTTCCTGAGGTTTTGGTAGCGCAGCAGCGATCGGTATGCACGCTGCCGCGATGAGAAATGCAAGCAAGAATCCCAGGCGAAAACCCTGCGCGACGGGCTCGTGCGAGTAATGAAGAAACGCACTGATCGCGGCCGGAGCAGTGATCGCTCCGGTGCTGCTCATCATCGTCATCAGACCGATTGCCGCGCCGCTGCGAGCAGGTTCGACGTAGCGCAAGATCAGCGCAGACGGCGGCGCGCTCGCGAGACCGATACCGAAGCCCGCCAGTGCGAAGGCGAGCAGCACGCCGGCGATCGATTGCGATGTAGCCAAGACAAGCTCGGCGCACGAAAGCAACACGAGGCCGCCCAGCAGCAACGTTTTTGCGTCGCGGGTGTGCGCCATCCGGCCGGCTAGTCCTTGGGCCGCACCAAGCGGCAGGACGAGCGCCAGTAAGGCGAGGCCGCTGCTCGCTGCGCTTACGTGGAACTGCGCGATGAAATACGCGGCGCCGTACATTGTGATCGCAAAGATAGGAATCCCGGTGAGAAGCGCGATCGTGTAGATAAGCGCCGGACCTCTGCTTGAGAACAACGTCGGGTCGATAAAAGGATAACGAGCGCGGCGTTCCCAGTAAGCAAGCGCTACGAGGCTTGCCAAAGCGCCGGCGATCCACGCGACGGCCGTCTGCGGGCTGGCGGTCGCGGCTATCATCAGACACAACGCAGTCGCCGTGATAAGAGTGAGCGCGCCGAAATCAACGCCCACCTTTTCCGTCTTGGCAACACCCGGCTCCAGTCGCAACGCGAGGACGACAGTGACGAGCGCGAGTGGTATGTTGATCCAGAATATGAGGTGCCAGGGATACAGTCCCAGCTCCGCGCGCAGTGCGCCACTTACAAGGGCATGTGCGGCCAGCGCCTTACCGCCGTCGATGAGCGCGCCGCCCAAGACCGCTCCCAGCGCGCCCGCCAGCGCGAACATTCCGTAGGTCGCATAGAGCGCGGCATTCTGGCGTGCTTTGGGAACGGACTGGCCGATGAGCGCGAGCGCCGCGGGTTGGATTCCGCCGGCTCCTAATGATTGCACGATACGTCCGGCTATCAAAACGGGCAGCGAGCTAGCGAGCGCGCAGATTAGGGATCCAAGCGCGAAGATCAGCACTGTCACGATGAAGACGGTACGGCGACTGCGCGCATCCGAAAATCTGCCGGCGATCGGCTGAGCCACCAGCGATCCGGTCGCATAGATCGCCATGATCCAGCCGACGTCCGCCAGCGTGGCGCCGATTGATTGAGCGATGTTGACGAGTGAAGGCGCGATGACCGTCATCTGCAGCGCGCGCATAAAAACGCCCAGCAGCAGCGGCGGTAGAAACTTGCCGGGCTTATAGTTCGTTAGGCACCACCACGGCCGAAGCGGTCGATCACCATGGCGCTAAACAACAGCGCCAAGTACAACATGGAAAAACGGTACATGGTCCCTTCGCTTTTCTTCGTGCCGGCGATGGCCACCCAAATCGCACCCGCCATGAAGAGTCCATCCAAAACGATCGCACAGATCAAATACGTCAGCCCCATCAAGTGGAGCGGAACCATGAGCACGGTGACCAGGACTAAAATTATGCTGTAGACGATGATATGGCGCTTGGTGACAGCCTCGCCGCGCACTGCAGGCAGCATGGGAATGCCAACGCGCGCATACTCTTCTTTCTTCATGAGGGCGAGGCTCCAAAAATGGGGCGGAGTCCAGACGAAGATGATGAGAAACAATAACAGCGCGGTCAGGTCGAGATGGTGCGTGACCGCGGCCCAACCCACTAAGGGCGGCACCGATCCAGCCGCACCCCCGACCACGATATTTTGCGGCGTCGTACGCTTCAGCCACACCGTATAGATGAGCACGTAATACAGAATCCCGACAGTCGACAGCAGTGCCGCCAAGTAATTCACGGTCAGCATCAGTTCCGCAAACGCCAACAGCCCTAGCACGATACCGAAAAGCAACGCATGGCGCGGCTCGATCTTCCCGCTGGGTATCGGTCGCTTGCGGGTGCGCGACATTTGTGCGTCGATATCGCGGTCCCAGTACATGTTGATGGCGGCCGATGACGCCGATGCTAGCGCCCCGCCCAACAGAGTCCACAGAATCAGCGTGAGCGACGGAAAGCCGCCCGCGGCGATCATCATCGCGGTGAGCGTTGTGAACAACAGCAGCGACATCACGTTGAGTTTTGTGAGGGCCACGTAATTGCCGAAGACCGACCAGATCTTGTTTGGCAAGGGCGCCCCGACGCTGCGTGCTGGTTCGGTAGCCGCTTGGCTGCGAAGCGAGCGATATGTGATGAGCGTCAGCAACGCCGCAAGAAGTGCTCCGTTGGCTTGATGCGTGACGCGCAAAATCGGTGCCAAGCCGGATACGACGGTGAGCGCGCCAAGCTCGACTTGGGCCACGACGACGAGCAGCGCAATCCAAAGCAGAGAACGCAATTCGCGGCTGAGCGTTGCGATGCTGGCGCCTGCAATTGCGAGCATGAGCACGATGACCGAGGTAGCGTAGGCTGCGATCCGATGGTTCATGTGGATGTGCTGCAGCGAGTTCTGCGCCGGCTGCCAGCCGTTGCACAGCGGGAACCGCACGCATGCCAAGCCGGCATGCGCAGCGCTCATGTAGCCGCCTGCGAAAATGGCCACAAATGCCAGGACAGCGCCGAGCAAGGCTATGCGCGCGATGATGGGCGAGCCGCCGCTGTGCGATGCGTTCCGCTCCGTTGAGCGGCCTGAGAGTGGGGCGAAGACCGAGTACGCGAGCAGCGCCAGCGTCGTGAAGGTCGCAACGCCGACCACAAGGTGTACCGCGACGCTGGGAGGATTGTTGGCGTAACGAATGGTCAGCGCTCCCACGACGATCTGTACGACTACCAGCGCGAGCGCCGCCCAGGCAAGCTTCATGACCTGGGGCAATTCGCGGCGATAACGAAACGCGAGCGCGAAGCTGGCGGCGATGAGCAACGTGAGCACGGGTGCGCCCACCCGGTGCGAAAATTCGTACACGACCGGGTCGTTGAGATTCGGAAGCCACGCGCCGCGGCACTTCGGCCAATCCGGGCACGTCATGCCGGCGCCATTGATGCGTACGATCGCGCCCCATACCACGAGCGCAAACGCGAACGCCGCGGCGACGACACTCGTGATTTTTAGCGCGGTGTAATTTTGAAACGGACGCATGATGAGCAACCCACCCGTTCAATGGGCCGCGCGCGTATCTCCTCTCCTTATCGAGTCGCAATGCTCTACCCACTGCAGGTTAGCGCAACGCGTGCCACGCAAACGGCTCTCGTGGCATCGCTGCGGCTGGGGCCTCCGAAAGCACGGCAAACGACTGTGGATGTTCCCGGTGATAAGTCCATATCGCACCGCGCTCTGCTTCTGAGCGCGGTTGCCGACGGTACGACCGTCGTCATCAACCCGAATCGTGGCGCCGACGTCATGGCGACCCTGAACGCATTGCGCCGCGTCGGCGTTCGAGTCTCCAAGCGCGGTGATACATTTATCGTAGCAGGCAGCCATACTTTGCACGATTCTCAGGCTCCGATCGATTGCGGCAATTCAGGCACCACCATGCGGCTGCTCATGGGGCTTTTGGCCGGCCGAGTCAACGCGAAGCTTGACGGCGATGCCAGTCTGCGCCGCCGCCCGATGGAGCGCGTCGCTGCTCCGTTGCGCGCGATGGGTGCGAACATCAAAACGTCTCGTCGTGGAAAGCCGCCTGTGACCTTGCAGCATGCCGGCAAACCGTTGCGCGGCATCACCTACGAATTGCCGGTCGCCTCGGCGCAGGTGAAATCGGCGCTGTTGCTCGCCGGATTACAAGCCAGCGGCCGTACCACGCTCATCTGTCGAGACCAGACGCGCGACCATACCGAGCGGATGTTGAAGTTGATGGGCGCCGCTATCACCGTCGGTTCGCGCCGCATCTTGTTACGGCCAAGCGCGCTGCGGTCGCCCGCACGGCTCTACGTACCGGGCGACTTTTCCGCGGCTTTCTATTTGATGGCGGCAGCGGCGGTCATGCCTGGCAGTCAGTTGCGGCTAAGAATGGTCGGCGTGAATGTGACGCGCAGCGCTGCGCTTGACGTATTGAAAGCGATGGGCGCTCGCGTGCACATCACTAATCGAAGGGAGCGCAGCGGCGAACCCACAGCCGATGTCGTGATAAAAGGCGGCGCTCCGCTGCGTGGGGTAACAGTCGACAAATCGCTCGTGCCAAACCTGATCGATGAAATTCCGGCGCTGTGCGCCGTTGCCGCAGCCGCCAAGGGGGCGTTCCGGGTGTGCGGCGCCGCTGAACTCAAGTTGAAAGAATCGAACAGAATAGCAACGACAGTCGCTCTGCTAAAATCATTCGTCGTGGATGCGCGCAGTTTGCCGGACGGCATCATCGTTCGCGGCGGAAGGTCGTTGCACGCGCCACGAAGTGTGGCGACGCACGGGGATCATCGTATCGGGATGGCCGCGGCCATTTTGGCAACAGCGGCGCGCGCGCCGATCGTCATCGAGGACGCGCAGTGCATCGCAACGTCGTTTCCCGGTTTTGCCGGAATTTGGCGCGAAACGTTTGGGTAAATCGCGGAAGCTCTAGGTATTTCTCAGCGCAACGAGCCACGCAGTGCCGGCACAAAGGTCTCGAGCAACAGCTCGGTAGAGCGGCCGATCAATTTTACGTCGAACTGTAGTGAGGCAGACGAGGCGACGATCCGTGCTATATTTGTCGCGATGACTTCCACGCGCGACTGTATCAACGCGAGCTGGTCCGGAATGTCTGCAAACCTGTCGGGCAGCGACTGAGCACGCTGCGCCGCGAGCAACACCTGATGCTCTTGCAGCCGCTTCGCACTCGTCTTTAACGGCAATGCACGCACGGCTATGATTATAAAAGATGCTATCAGAATGATCAACGCCAGAGCCAGCATGACGAAGCCGGCTATTGCAAAAGGGGTCATTTATCAGTGGACCCGCTTGGAGCCGGACCCGAGCTCTTACCGTCTGAGCTTTTACCGTCGGAGCTCTTGCTCTCAGAACTTTTCGCGGTGGAAGCTCCGCCGTCAGAAGAGGATTTGCTGTCCGCGGCTTTGGAGTCCGCCTTCTTCTCGCCTGCCGAATCGCCGGATTTTTGCTCTGCTTTACCGCTCTCGGCCGCAGCCCGCACGCTTGAGCGCGAGTGGTCGGTCTTATAAAAACCGGAACCCTTGAAGTGGACGCCGACCGGGTGAAAAATGCGCACGAGCGGCCCACCGCAGGACGGGCAAGCGGTTGGACGCTCGTCGTGAAAACCATGTTCGATCTCGTGCGTCTTGCCGCACGATTTGCAGCGATATTCGTAGACCGGCATAGGGCAACGCTCTTCGCCGGTCGCGTTTAGCCCACCCGCAACGTTTGCTGCGCCACCCTTTGCGGCGCGCTCGCCGCCCGCGCGCCCGAAAAGTGGAAATCGTCGTCGTTGAAGGCCGGCTCGTTCACTGTTTCTTCCATCATGTTCTTGAGATGCACGAGCGAGTCGCGCAACTCACGAGCGATGCGAGGCCTGCGAAAGACGGCGTCCATAGCCAACGGCAGCATCCCGCCGAACACCGGGTAGCCGATGGTACAGGCGAGACGCGTGAGCTGACCGCGCCGCTCGAAACGAAAGTCGATACGGCGCGCTGCGGAAAACAGCGCTTCGAACGACAAGAAGGCATTGCGGATGAAGCGCGTGACTTCAAACGCCTCCTGCCAGCGCCGGCGGCCGGCGTGCAGACAGACGCGGACTTCTTCGTCAAGATCCAACGGCCGGTCTTGCGGTTGCTGCGCCGAAACAACGCACGCGAACCACGAAGGCCAGCGCGTGATGTCGGCTACGTAATCAAAGACCTGATCCGTCGGCGCCCGCACGTCGACCGCCTGAGAACACAGCACTCTCACGCTGCGTACGCCTCAGCGCGTGTAGCGCAGGAAGGCAGGTACCTCGATCTCGTCCATGCTGACGGGGGCGACTTTTTCGATTTCGCCGACGCCGAGGACGCGTTGGCGGTCGCGCGCGCGCGAGCCGAATCCGGTGGCCAGCACGGTGACGCGAACTTCGCCGTTCTGTAACCGCTCGTCGATGGTGGCGCCGAAAATGACTTCAGCGTCGGGGTCGACCGCCTTGCTGATGAGTTCTGCGGCTTCGTTGGCCTCGAACATGGAAAGATCGGGTCCGCCGTAGATATTGAAGATAACGCCGCGAGCGCCGTCGATCGTCGCCTCCAGTAAGGGGCTTGAGATAGCCTTGTGTGCCGCGTCGGCTGCACGATGCTCGCCCGTGCCAGTGCCGATCCCCATCAGCGCTGAGCCGGCGTCTGTCATGACGCGCCGCACATCAGCGAAGTCAAGATTGATCAAGCCCGGCTGCGTGATCAGGTCCGTGATGCCCTGGATGCCCTGACGCAAGATGTCATCCGCGTACGAAAACGCTTCCAGTAAGGGCGTCCGCTTCTCCACCACGGTCAGCAGCCGGTCGTTGGGGATCACGATCAGCGTATCGACCTTCTGCTCGAGCTCCGCGATGCCGCGGTCCGCTATTTGTGCGCGGCGGCGCAGTTCAAAGCCAAATGGCTTGGTCACAACGCCCACTGTGAGCGCTCCTGCACCACGCGCAAGCTCTGCCACGATCGGTGAAGCGCCCGTTCCCGTTCCACCGCCCATGCCGGCCGTTATAAAAACGAGATCGGTGCCTTCCACGAGCAGGGCGAGATCATCGCGCGATTCGTCTGCGGCTTGCCGACCGATCTCAGGGTCCGCGCCCGCTCCCAGTCCGCGCGTGAGGTTCTGACCTATCTGCAGCGTGTTTTCCGTGCGCGCTGATTTGAGCGCCTGCACATCCGTGTTGACGGCGAAGAACTCGGCGCCTTTGATACCCGAGTCCACCATGCGGTTGATGGCGTTACAACCTCCACCACCGATCCCGATAACTTTGATCGTAGCCATGTGCTCGGGAACGTAACGGCGCTGATCGGTCATTGGTTCTCCCTTCTTAGCATGCAATGCAGTGCTGGTGAGATCGCGTGAAGTCCCTTGCTCTGTGCCGCTGCTTTTATTGCGGCGGTGGCGTGAATGTGTCATCCAAAAACTTCCGACATCCAAGTGGAAACTCGCGTCCACACACCCTTGCCGTTGCTGCGGGCGGGTTGCACGGCGCCGTCATTCTTTGCGCCGAATAGTGCGAGCCCAACGGCGGCAGCGTACGCCGGATGTTTCAAGGTTTCATTCAACCCGCCGATGTGCATGGGCGTGCCCACGCGCGCCGGTAGGTCGAAGATGTCGGCGGCCAGCGCGTCGATGCCCGCCAGTTCGGCGCCGCCGCCGGTCAGCACGAGTTCCGCCAACATCACCTCGGGCGGGCAATTCTCCGCGAGGTTGGAGCGGACGATCTTGAAGATCTCCGACATGCGCGCCACGATGATCTGGCGCAAGAAGAGCTTGGCGGCGGGCCGCGTCGTGCGCCCCGACAAGGCTTTGACTTCAAAAGTTTCGTCGCCGAGATCGGCGCCGACGTTTGCGGTGCCGTATTGCCGCTTGATATTTTCGGCTTCGCCGAAACTGGTTTTCAAGCCTAACGCGATGTCGTTTGTGATCGCATTGCCGCCGACCGGTACGGTCCAAGTATGGTAGACGCCGCCGCCCCAGTACACCGCCACGTCGGTCGTGCCGCCGCCGATGTCCAGCAAAACCACTCCAGCCGTGCGTTCCTCGGGTAAGAGCACCGCGGCGCCGGCCGCGAGCGGATCGAAAATGACTCCGGCGGGTTCGATGCCGGCGCGGTGCACGCACTTCAGAACGTTTGCGATGAACGATGAGCCGGCCGTCACGATGTGCGTGTTGACTTCAAGTCTGGCACCCGACATGCCGACCGGATCCGTGATCCCGTTTTGACCGTCAACGGCATAATCGCGCGGCAGGGTGTGAACGAGTTGGCGCTCCGCTGGCAGGCTGATGATCGTGCTGGCATCGACAACGCGCTTGACGTCCAGCGGTATCACCTCGCGGTCGTCACCGCTGACCGCCACGATACCATGCGAATTCTGGGACTTGATGTGCTCTCCGGTCACGCCGATAAAGGCATCCGACACATGCAAGCCCGCCATGCGCTCGGCACTTTCCATAGCAGACTCGATGGATTTGACCGTTTCTTCTAAGTCGGTGACGACGCCCTTGCGCAACCCGAGTGAGGGAGCGACGCCGAATCCTATGACGTCGAGGGGACCGTCCTTTGCCGTGCTAGCGATGATCGCTGCCGTTTTTGTGGTGCCGATGTCGAGACCGCAGATTACCTCGCTACGTGCCAACGCGCGTCCCCGATCGTCTTTGAACACTCAAGGGCGATTTCAATTCAGGCCATTCCAAGTGTGCCGCTACATCCCTCTTTGAAATGCGTCGCAAGAATTTCACCAGTATAACACAGTCGGAGTGTGCACGCTGCGCACGTCGATGTACGCGATGCGCGCCGGCTCGGAAATTTTTGCGACGATTGCCTGGAACAGCGCAGCTTTTTTCGCAAGATCCGCTTCCTCGCCGAAGAGCACGCGCAGGTTTCGATCTGCAAGGGCGCTGATGCCGGTGCTCGGAGCGATTGCGATTTCCGAAACGTGAACACCGAGCGCGCGCAGGCGCGCCAGCGCTTGCAAAGCCTGTGCTACCGACCTGTTGCTCAGACTGCTCCCCGGTTGAACGTCGCCCGCGGGCGGCGGCGTGACGATTAGCAGCGCCAGCCCCTGGACGTCTGCGGAGCGCCGATCGGTGAGCTGCAAGACCCGCTGCATATCGTCTATCAATGCATAGCTAGGCAGCGGCTCTTCGCCGTTGGCCGCTCCCAGCACCACAAAAGCGACAGGTTTGCGCTCTTTAATCGTGACGTTAAGCTTGTTAGGCCAGTGCACGGACAGGCGCGCCCTTAAAACCCAAGGCAGCCGCTCGATGCGCGTGCTCGTGGCCCGGCGGTCGATCAGCCAGGCGTTTTGATTGGTAGCCAGGTCCGTGGCCTGGATGACTTGCGCGCGTGACGTGCGCGCGATTCCCGACACGTCACCGAAGCTGACGATGAAACGCGGATCGCGCCTTTCTCGAACCGCGACGTATCCCAAACCGATAAGGACGACTGCTATCGTCACGGCGATGAGCAGCCCGCGGCGCCCAGGCTTCACTCTTCCGCGCCGGGCTGGTTTGCTGCGATTAGGCGTGCTCATGCGCCGCTTCTGTCAGCTCTTGCAGGGCTTGGGCCACGCCACGGCCGCGCGTCGCCACGATTGTTCCGGCTGCTGCCTTGGCGGCATCAGTCGCATTGGCGACCGCGAAAGACCGCGCCGCGACGCGGAACATCGGCACGTCGTTATCTGCGTCGCCGATGGCCGCGGTGTTCGCGAGGTCGATTCCCAGGTGGCCCGCGACCCAGCGCAATGCAAAACCCTTGTTCGCATTTGCATCGGTCACTTCTAAGTACATAGGCAGGCTGCGGAAAACATTGGTTGACGGCCCGTATTTTTCGGCGAGAATGGGAATCGTCTCTTGGACATGCGCCGGCGTGTCAATTCCCAGAACCTTCATGGGTCCGGGTGTTTCCGGCGGCGGCCCGGTGAGCAGCAAACGCAAGTCCGGCACAACTACCGGCTCAACCTGGGCAAGCTCGATGTAGAAACGAGCACGCTCGTCGAGCTCATCAAGATACAAGTTGTCGCCGAAGTAAAGCTGTAAGTGAAAGCCGCGCGCTTTGAGATCGTCGTAGGCACGCAGGGCAACTTCGGGTTTGAGGATCGTGGACAGCAAGGCTTTGCCGGAAGTGATTTCATATACAGCGGCGCCTTGCAACGCGATGATCGGCGTCGTTAGGCCAAGTTCGATCGCAAACGGCTTCGAAGCTGCGATCATTCTGCCGCTCGCGAGACAGACAGTCCAGCCCGCGCGCATGGCGTCCGCGATCGCATCGCGGTCGGGGCGGCTGATGACGAGTGATTCGTCGATCAGCGTGCCGTCCAGATCGATTGCAACAAGCCGTCCGCTCACGCCACGCTGTCCCTGCGGTCGTGCTCGCGCTCCGGTGCGATCCACACGTTTTCCGCACCGAAGACAGCGGCAAAATCGTCTCGCAACGCGTCGGTGACCCGCACCGGGTGACGCAGCGGCCGCGATTCGCCTTGCTGCCCGACGTGCAGAAAAATCCGATCGCTGCCGCCGGGTGCTGAAACGATGAGCTCGCGCAATTTTTCGAGCCCCGTCGTATCCTCGGCGTTGCCTTGCAGACGAATGTGCAGCGCCATGGGGCCGGCGGTCGCCGAAACCTGCCCTGCGCTTGCCTCGGGCTCCATAGCTCGCACGGAAAAAGGCGGACGTCCGTTTGCGATGACGCGGGCTTGAGCGAACGGCCATGATTCGAGTGCTTGCACGCTCACCTCGGGCCGTTCTTGTTTCTCTTCTTCAGCAGCGCTCGGTTCGACGAAGCCGGCCGGCCGGCCGATGGCGCGCCGCTCCTTGACCTTTCCCCTGACGACCACCACCGCTTCATCTAAGAGAATAGGGGCAAGATCGGGGAACCACTTGGGGAAAACGACAACCTCGACCGCGCCGCTCATGTCCTCGAGCTTGGCAACCAGCATCTGGCCGCCCGCCTTGGTGACGACACGCCGGCTGGCCGTGACGATGCCGCCGATGACGACGGTTTCATCTTCGGGCAGCTCCCGCAGCGCTGCGATCGTCGAATTAGTCCGCCGCTCGAGTTCTGCCGTCTTGTCGGCTAGCGGATGCCCCGAGATGTAGAATCCCAGAGCTTCCTTTTCTTGTGCGAGGCGAATAGATGCAGCCGGAGCCGCCACGTTTGGCAAGGGCGGCGGGGGAAGCCCGCCGGACGAGTCGGACGCAAATAGCGAGGTCTGACCCAGGGCGCGTTGTTGCGCGCCATGCTGCCCGTAATCTAAAGAGGAGTCCAAGCCCGCGAGTTTCTGTTGCCGATTCCCGGGCAACCCATCAAGCGCGCCGGCTTTGATCAGCGACTCGAGCACGCGCCGGTTGACGACACGGCAGTCGACTCGGCCGCAGATGTCTGCCAGGGACTCGAAACGTCCTGTCGCGCGATGCTCGATGAGCTCGCGCACGGCGCCGTCGCCCACGTTTTTCACTGCAGCTAACCCGAAGCGTATTGCGTTCCCGACCACCGTGAAGTCTCTGCCGCTATCGTTGACGTCGGGCGGTAAGACCGTGAGCTTGCGCTGGGCCGAATCGGCCAGATACTCCACGAGCTTGTCGTTGTTTTGTTTGACCGACGTCAAAAGCGCGGCCATAAAGGCGACCGGATAATTCGCCTTGAGCCAGGCGGTGCGATAGGAAAGCAGCGCATAACATACGGCATGGGCTTTAGGGAATCCGTAACCGGCAAAGGGCTCGATGAACTGCCAGATCTTGTGCGCAAGTGTTTCGTCCATGCCGTGAGCGACACAGCCATCGATGAACGTCTGGCGTTCGGCCGGTATTTTTTCCTTGATCTTCTTGCCGATGACTTTGCGCATCGCGTCGGCTTGGCCCACGCTGTAGCCGGCTAAGTCGCGGCACATCTGCATCACTTGCTCTTGATAGACGGCGATGCCGTACGTCTCGGCCAGAATCGGCTCTAGCTTTGGATGAAGATAGGTGATCTTGCGCCGCCCGTGTTTGCCGGCGATGAAATCGTTGATCCAGTCCATGGGTCCGGGGCGGTAGAGCGCCACCATTGCGATGACGTCCTCGATGCGGGTGGGCTTGAGCTCCGCGATGTAGCGCCGCATGCCGGCGCTTTCCAATTGGAACACGCCGGTGGTCTGCCCGGATGAAAGCAATGCGTACGTCTTGGCATCGTCCAGCGCAATCTTTTCGACTCGAAAGTCCGGATCGGCGGTGCGCCGGATCTCTTCCTCTGCGGCCGCGAGCACGGTCAGCGTGCGCAGCCCTAAGAAATCCATTTTGAGCAGGCCGACGCGCTCTACCCACTCCATCGAGTATTGGGTGTTGACGTCGTTGTCGCCCAGTTTCACGAGCGGCGCGTAGTCCGTCACCGGGCCGGGCGCGATGACGACGCCGGCCGCGTGCGTGGAGGCGTGACGCGCGAGTCCTTCAACGCGCTTCGCCGTGTCCAAAAGTTTGCGCGCCTGGTGATCGCGTTGGTACAAGAGCTTGAGCTCGGGCACTGCTTCGATCGCCTGCTGGATGGACATCGGGTTCGTCGGAATATTGGGGATGAGCTTGGCGAGGCGGTCGACATCGGGCAGCGGAACGCCGGTCACCCGTCCGACGTCGCGGATCGCCGCACGCGCTGCCATGGTTCCGAAGGTGACGATTTGCGCGACTCGATCGGCGCCGTACTTTGCGGTCACGTATGCGATCACTTCGTTGCGGCGCTCGTAGCAAAAGTCGGTGTCGATGTCGGGCATCGAGATGCGTTCGGGATTGAGAAAGCGCTCGAAGAACAGATTGTAGCGCAGCGGATCCACGTCCGAGATATGCAGCGAGTATGCGACGATGCTGCCGGCCGCCGAACCGCGGCCCGGTCCGACCGGTATACCCTGCTCGCGCGCGTAGCGGATGAAATCCCATACGATCAGGAAGTAGGACGCATAACCCATCCGGCTGATGATGTCGAGCTCGTACTCAAGCCGCTGGCGCTGCTCCGGCGTGGGATCGCCGTAGCGTTCCTTTAGCCCGACCTCGCACAGACTCCGCAAATATGCCGCGTCGTCCCCCAAGCCCGCCGGCACCGGAAACGCCGGGATCGCGAACGAGGTCGTCGAGAGGTCGAAGTCGACCATATCGGCGATGTCGGTGGTCGCGTCGCAGGCGTCCGGCGAGTCCACAAACAGCTCGCGCATCTCCTGCGCGGACTTGAAATAGAAATTGTCGCCTTCGAAACGCAAGCGCTCGCTGTCGGCCACCATCTTTCCGGTGCCGATGCAGAGCAGCACATCATGGGCGGGTGCATCGTCGCGATGGAGATAGTGGAAATCGTTGCTGGCCACCGCTCGCACGCCGAACTCCGTGGCGATCTCGAACAGCTGCGGCCTGACGTCATCTTCTTTAGGATGGAAGTGATGGTGGACTTCAATGAAGTAGCGGTCGCCGAAGACCGCACGGTAATCGCGTACTAGCTGGCGTGCCGCCGCTTTTTGGCCGTGCAGCAGATGCTGAGCCAATCCGCCGCCGAGGCAGCCCGAAAGAATGATGAGACCTTCATTATATTGCGCCAGCAGTTCCAGATCCACACGCGGCTTGTAATAATAGCCATCTAGAAAACCGATCGAAACCAGCTTGAGCAGATTGCGGTAGCCGGCTTTATTGGCGGCGAGCACGGTCAAGTGGTGTTCGTCGCGCGCGGTGCGATCGCGGTGACCGCGCGGCGCTACGTACATCTCGCACCCGATGATCGGTTTGACGCCTTTGGCTTTGGCTTCGAAATAGAACTCCATGGCGCCGTACAGCACGCCGTGATCGGTCAGGGCGACGGCGGGCATGCCAAACTCTGCCGCAGTCGCGGCGAGTTCTTTTGTTCGGCAGGCACCGTCCAACAGCGAGTATTCGCTGTGGGTGTGCAGATGAACGAAACCGGTCCCCATCTTCCTCGCGATCAACCGCTCTCGCGAAAGTTATTCCGGTTTCGCGAAACGCGCCCTTGTGGAAATCGTGTGCACCGGTTGTGAGCGAGCTGTGAGCAAAACCGGGATTTCTGTGGATGATAAACCAGCTTTAAAAACGCACGCCGACTTTTGTCCCGTCAAATACGGCAGATAAGCCTTGATTGCGACTGAACGGACAGGCAGCAAGCCAGAATTGGCAAGCGTTTGCCGTTTTTATCGCAGCATTGTGGCTTACGGCAAGAGTCATGGCCGCAGGAAGCCACAAAACGCGTTTGTAAGCCGTCAAACTGAGGCAAAAAATCTTTTAGGAGACTTTTGACAGCATGGCTCTGCTCGCCGGTGAAACCGCTGGAATCGAACGCTTCGGGTTCGGAGGCGTGCGCACTGCACAGCGCAACCTGAGTTCGGCTCGCCTTTTCGAAGAAGCGATTCGGCGGGAAGAGGGTCTCGCGGCAGCGCGTGGACCACTCGTGGTCCGCACCGGCAAACATACCGGCCGCTCCCCCAACGACAAGTTTTTCGTGCGCGAGCCGGGCAGCGAAAGTCTCATCGACTGGGGCAAGACCAACAAACCGTTCGATCCTGATAAGTTCAGCGCTCTGCTCGGGCGCGTTGCCGACTACCTGCGCGAGAAAGACGTCTTCGTGCTCGATGCCTTCGCGGGGGCCGACCCCAAGTATCGCATACCTATTCGCGTCGTGACCGAGCTCGCATGGCACAACCTGTTCGCGCGCAATCTATTTCTCCCGGCGACCGGCACTGCGCTCAGCGGATTCGAGCCTGAATTTGCCGTGGTTGATGCTTGCAACTTCCTCGCCCAGCCGGCCCGCGACGGAACCAGGTCGGAGACGTTTGTCATCATCGATTTTGGGCGCAAGCTCGTCCTCATCGGCGGCACGACCTATGCCGGTGAAATCAAGAAATCAGTGTTCACCATCATGAACCATCTGCTGCCGCTGCGCGGCGTCATGCCGATGCACTGCTCGGCCAACGTCGGCAAGGCGGGCGATGTGGCGATCTTCTTCGGGCTGTCGGGCACCGGCAAGACCACGCTCTCGGCCGATCCGGAGCGCTCGCTCATCGGCGATGACGAGCACGGCTGGAGCGATCACGGCGTTTTCAATTTCGAAGGCGGTTGCTATGCAAAGGCGATCAATCTATCCGCCGAACTCGAGCCGCAGATCTTTCCAACCACGCAGATGTTCGGAACCGTCCTTGAAAATGTCGTCATCGATCCGGACACGCGCGAGCTCGATCTGGATGATGCTTCGTTGACGGAGAACACGCGCGCCGCTTATCCGCTGTCGTCCATTCCCAATACCGTGGTCTCAGGCTGTGCCGGACATCCGCGCAACATCGTGATGCTCACGGCAGACGCATTCGGCGTCATGCCGCCGATCGCGAAGATGACCCCAGCACAAGCGATGTACCACTTTCTTTCCGGCTACACGGCCAAAGTCGCCGGGACTGAGAAAGGCGTCACAGAACCGCAAACGACGTTTTCGCATTGTTTCGGCGCGCCTTTCATGGTGCATCCGGCGACTGAATACGCCATGATGCTCGGCGAACGCATCGCGAGGCATCAGGTGCAGTGCTGGCTCGTGAACACGGGTTGGAGCGGCGGTCCCTATGGGGTCGGCAAGCGCATAAAGCTGCCCTACACTCGCGCAATGGTAAATGCGGCGCTCTCAGGTGCGCTGGATGGCGTCGCCTGCACCCCGGATCCAATTTTCAAGGTGGCCGTTCCAAACGAAGTGCCGGGAGTCCCCAAAGAGGTCCTCAACGCGCGCGGCACGTGGCCTAACCCGGCAGATTACGACGCCAAGGCACGTGAGCTTGCCGAGAAGTTCGCTGTCAATTTCACGCGCTTCGAGAACGCGGTACCGGCTGAGGTGCGCGAGGCAGCACCCAAAGCGTAGCTCGTACGCGCAACCCAAGCTGACCGTTACGGGGCCATCACGCCCGAGGCTCGAATTGCTGCGCATGGACATCGTCATCGTCGGCGGTCCTCACTCCGGAGTCGGCAAGACCCTTGCGGCCGAGGTGGCTCTCAACGAGCTGCGCGGAGCGGGCTATGGCGCGATCAAGCTTACGGTAGCCGATGGCGAGCGCGATCCTCACGATCACGGTTCTTCAGCTTTGACTCTTGCGCACGAGGTGGGCATATGCGGCCGCGGTGCGTCCTGCGGCGTGTGCGAAACCGTTTCGAGCAAGGTTCCCAGCCGGGTGATCACAAGCCACGCTGCCATCCATAAAGAGAACACCGACACATGGCGCTTGTCCTATGCCGGAGCAGTAGCGGTGGCGTGGGTCATAAGCTTACGAAGTGCGGCTCCGCAAGCGGTCGAGAACGCACTCGCGCATTTGGAACGTCAGGGGGCGCGCGGCGCCGTGATCGAGGGGACGACGGCGCTTGAATGGCTGCAGCCGCGGGCGGCGGTGATGGTAGCGACAAATCCCGGTAAGCTTTGGAAAGAGGTCGCGCGCAAGTACGTCGGGACCTGCGACGTCGTCCTCCACAATTGCGTGCCGGTTGCGCCCGGCGACATCCCGCCGCCGCCGGAGTTCTTCGCGGCGTCACCGGTGGATTGCGATCTCGCTCGCGCGACAGATCCTGGTACCGCCTGGTTCCGGTTGCGGGTGCGCGAGCTATGCGGCGTCAGTGGGCCGCAGCACTCGGTTGCCAGCGCACCAGAGGCGGTGCGTTGACGATATAGTGCGGCACCTCGCCTTTTGCGAAGCGATACAAGTTTTGCGCGACCGCCCGCGCTATGCCTGAGTAGGATTCATCGGTGACGCCGGCGATATGCGGCGTCGCGATGACGTTGTAGCGAAATATCGGATGATCCAAGTCGACCGGCTCTTCCCAAAAGACATCAAGCCCCGCTCCCGCTAGTGCACCGGATTCCAAAGCAACCTGCAAGGCCTGTGGGTCGACCAGGCCGCCGCGTGCCACGTTGATGAGAAACGCGCCGGGTTTCATGGCCGCAAACGCGGCGCTGTCGATGAGGTTGCGCGTTTCAGCGTCGAGCTTGACGCAAACAACGACGTAATCTGCTGCGGGCACGGCGCTGAGCAAATCCGCTGCAGAAAACAGCTGCACGTCGATACCATTCGGCCCGCCCTGTTCGGGATGGGCGCGCACGCCGATGATGCGCATGCCGAAGCCATGGAGTAATCGCGCTAGCGCGGAGCCCGCATGACCTAGACCCACGATGCACACCGACTTACCCTTCAGGGCCAGGCCTGCAGGCTCGCCTAGCATGCCGTTGCGCAGCGCGCGCATCGCTTGCGGAAAGCGGCGGGAAAGCGCGAGCATCAAGAAAACCGCGTGCTCGGCCACAGACTCGGCGTTGCCCGACCCCGCGCTCGGCACGCGCGCAACCCAAACACCGGCGGCGGTCGCCGCTTCGATATCCACCGTCTCGAGGCCGACGCCGAATTGTTGAATCAGTCCAAAGGAACCGGCAGCGATAAGTGCACGGTCGATGGCCGCCAAGTACGGTACGACAACATCGACTCCGGCAAGGTGGGTGCGGATATCATCTTTGCGGCACGTCGCGATCTCCCAGCCGGGAATCAAGGGCGCAAGCTGCTCGCGGCTATGCGAGTAACCGAGTTCGCAAAAAAGTATCTTCATGTTCGCAAGCAGGCCGCCGCGAATTCCAAGCACATAGTACGCACCGAAGTCACCGCTTCTTCGCCGCACGCTGCCGCTTCCATGCGGTCGATGAGCGCGCTCCCCACGATCACACCGTCGGCGTTGCTGGCTACCATGCGCGCCGTCCTGGCAGAATCAATACCAAAGCCGACGGCCAAAGGTTTGTCGGTCAGGCTGCGCAGCAGCGCGAGGCGGTCTGTCAGGTTTTCGGCTACGCCTTCTTGCGCGCCCGTGATGCCCATCCGGCTGACGACGTAGACGAAGCCGGAAGACTGCGCGGCGATCTCTGCCGCGCGCTGCGGCGGCGTGGTGGGTGCAATAAGGAATATGACCGCTAGGCCATGTGCCGTGAATGCGTCGCGCAGCAGTTGAGCCTCGGCCAGCGGCAGGTCGGGCACGACGATGCCGCACAAGCCCGCGGCTGCGCAATCGCGGGCTGTCCGTTCGAGACCGCGCTGGAGCACAGGATTGTAATAGCTGAATCCAACAAAGCCGACATCCGGCGTGCGCCGCGCACACGTTTCCGCGAGCTCGAGGGCGCGGTCAAAAGTCATGCCGTATTCCAGCGCGTGCTGGGAGGCACGCGCGATGGTGGGACCGTCGGCCAGCGGATCGCTATAGGGTATACCGATCTCGACAAGGTCGGCTCCGCTCTGGGCGGCGGCGGTCACGGCTTCGCGGCTGACATCAAAATCCGGATATCCCGCGACCAAGAACGGTATGAAAGCTGCGCGTTTTGCCGCGCGGCACTCGCGGAAGATCTCAGCCACGCCTTTGGTTGAATTCACCGCGCCGCGATTTTCCGTGCAGCGAAGCGTACGGCGTCTTTGTCTCCGCGCCCCGAGCAGTTGACGAGGATAAGTGTCTCAGGCTTGCAACGAGCCGCCAAGTCCTGCGCGTAGGCAAATGCATGGGCGCTCTCGAGCGCGGGAATGATTCCCTCACTTTGTGCGAGGACGCCGAACGCATTGCTGGCGCTTTCGTCATTCACGGCGACATAACGGACCCGCCCGCTGTCTCGCAAGTAGGCATGCTCTGGTCCGACGCCGGGATAATCAAGCCCAGCGGAGATCGAGTGCGTGGGGACGATTTGTCCGGATGCATCCTGCAGTATGAATGTGCGGGCTCCGTGGAGCACGCCAACGGTTCCCGCTCCCAGGCTGGCCGCATGCTCGCCCGGCAGGCCTGTTCCCAAGCCCGCCGCTTCCACGCCCCACAGTTGCACGTCACGATCGTCGAGGAAGTCCGAGAAGATACCAAGCGCATTGCTGCCGCCACCCACGCACGCGACGATGTGATCGGGTAATCGTCCGCAACGCTCCAAGCACTGTGCGCGCGCCTCGCTGCCCACCACGCGGCTGAATTCCCGTACCATGTACGGATAAGGATGAGCACCGACGACCGATCCGATGACGTAGAACGTATCCGCGGCGCTGGCCGCCCAATCACGGAAGGCGGCATTCGTCGCATCCTTGAGCGTGCGATTACCGGACTCGACCTCGTGGACGTGTGCACCCAGCAGACGCATCAGGTAGACGTTGAGCGATTGACGCTCGACGTCGTCGCTGCCCATGTAGACCTCGACCGGAATCTGCAACAACGCTCCGACGGTTGCGGTCGCAACCCCATGCTGTCCGGCGCCGGTCTCAGCGATGAGCCGTGTCTTACCCATGCGGCGCGCCAGCAGCCCTTGCCCGATCGCATTATTGATCTTATGCGCGCCGGTATGATTGCAGTCTTCGCGTTTGATCGCGACAGTGACGCCGATAAGACGGCTGAAGTTTTTCGCGATGAAAAACGGCGACGGCCGCCCCACATAGTCTCGCAGCAAAGAATGGTATTGCTGCCAAAACGACTGTTCAGCGAAAGCTGCGCGCATGGCGCGTTCGAGTTGATGCAGCGGTTCGACCAGCACTTCAGGGACGAACTGACCGCCGTACTCTCCGAAATAGCCGCGCTCGTCGGGGGCGATCATGTAAGCACCGCTTTTGCGTTCTCGACAAAGCGCTGCACGAGGCCGGCGTCTTTGCACCCCAAGCGTTCGACGCCGGAACGCACGTCTACAGCCCAGGGCCTTACGGCTGCAACCGCACCAGCCACGTTGTCGGGAGTCAAGCCGCCGGCGAGAATGAACGGCAGCGAGCTGTCGCGTCGCGCTGCGCTGGCGACGTCGATCGGCACAGCTGCGCGAGTTTTAGCGCTCAGCGGAGTTTTGGGGACGTCGATCATCAGCGCTGCCGCACGCGCGCGCTCCATCTCTTGCCGGTCGTATATAAAGCCGCCCTCGTTCATGACGACGATCGTGGGCTTGTCAAAAGAGCCGCAGAACTCGGCCGGTTCCCCTCCGGAAAACTGAAGATAGTCGAAACCGCAACGAGCGACGGCCTCACGAATCAGCTCTGCTGGGTTCTTTGCGAACACGCCGACTTTGGCAACGAACGGCGGTACGAGTTGGGCCAAAACCGCGGCGCGCTCGATCGTCAAGCAGCGCGGACTTTCAGCGAAGATAAAGCCCAAGGCATCGGCGCCCGCGCGCACGCAGACAGCGATATCCTCAGGCGTTGTGATACCGCAAACTTTCACTCGAACCACGTATTCCTCCCAGAAGAGTCCGTAGAACCTCTTCACGATTTGCTGCTTGCATCAAAGCCTCACCAATGAGGATCGCATCCAGCCCGGCCGCGACAGCTTCCAGTATCTGTGCGGCGTTGCGATAACCGCTCTCCGCGACGGTCGTGACGTCCGCCGCAATGGCAGCGCGAACGCGACACGCCGTCGTCGCGTCGACCTGGAACGTGCTCAGGTCGCGGTTGTTGATTCCCAGCGCGCGTGCGCCTGCTTCCAAGGCGCGCACTGCCTCAGCGGCCGTGTGACATTCCACCAACGGCTCCATGAGCAAACTTTGCGCGAGGGCGACCAATGAGTGTAGCTGTCGGTCATCGAGCGCGGCGGCGATCAGCAGTACCGCATCGGCACCATGTGCACAAGCCTTCCAAAGCTGGAACTCATCAACGACAAAGTCTTTGCACAACACAGGCAGTGACACAGCCGCACGCGCTCGGCTCAAGTCGGCAAAGCTGCCCTGAAAATTCCGCGACTCCGTGAGCACTGAAATAGCCGCGGCTCCGCCGCGCTCGTACTGCATGGCAATCGTTGCGGCGTCACACTCCGGTGCTATCGGCCCGGCTGCCGGCGATGCGCGTTTGACCTCGGCGATGATAGCCGGCCTCTCGCGGCCGAGAGCAAAAAGAAAATCTCTGCGATCGCTCCGGGAAAGCGCGGCGCGGCGCAGTCGCGCAAAATCCTGGTTGCGCTTCTCTTCGGCCACGTCCGTTTGCCTGGCTCGCAGGATTGCGTCCAAATAGCTCACGGCGCGCTCGCACGGATGAGAGCATCCAGCTTTGCGGACGCGGCGCCACGGTCTATGGCTTTCCGCGCGACTGTGATACCTGTGTGCAGCGTCGGCGCCATACCCGCGACCTTGAGCGCGAGGGCAGCGTTGAGCACGACCACGTCACGGTGAGGACCGCTGCTACCGTCGAGCACAGCGCGCAGGAGCGCTGCATTGTGCGGGGCATCGCCTCCCGCGAGCGCGTCGCGCGCGACGGGTACAAAGCCATATTCGCTCGGATCGATGCTGTAGTCGCTGCGCGCTTCGCCATTCCACTCAATGACGTCAGTGGGGGCCGAAATCGATATCTCATCGAGTCCGTCGCGCGAGTGAACGACGGCGCCACTGCGGCAGCCGAGGTTCATGAGCGCTTGGGCAACGATGTTCAACGAGCGAGGATGCGCGACGCCGACGACCTGATGAGCCGGTCTGGCGGGATTCGCCAACGGACCGATCAGATTGAAGATAGTGCGGACACCGATTTCTCTGCGTACGCCCGCGACGCGTTTCATCGCGGGATGATAGGCTTGCGCGCTGAGAAAAGCGATGCCGAGATAGTTGAGCGTGTTGGCGGCCTTCGCTGCCGGCATGGTGATGTCTACCCCGAGCGCTTCTAGGACGTCCGCGCTGCCGCAACGGCTCGACATGGCGCGGTTGCCATGCTTTGCGACTGGAACGCCCGCTCCGGCGACGACGAAAGCCACTGCCGTGGAGATGTTGAAGGTGCCGCAGCCGTCGCCGCCAGTGCCGCACACGTCCAACAACTCGTGATGGTGGCACTCGAGCGCCACGCAGTGGGCCCGCAGCGCTGCAGCGGCGCCGGTCAGTTCGTCTGCCGTTTCGCCCTTTGCAGCGAGCGCTATCAGCAACGCTGCGACCTGCGCAGGCGTGGCTTCGGCTGCCAACAACGCGCTCGTTGTTTCGAACATCTCTTGCTCGGTCGCGTGAACGCCTGCCAGCGCGCGGCGGATTGAGGGCCCGAGATCCGCGCTCGAGATTGCGAGGCTCATGCGGCTTCTTCCGCAATCACCAGAAAATTTGAGAAGATGTGCTGACCATGTTCGCTCATGATGGATTCCGGGTGGAATTGAACCCCGAACGTGTCGTGCGCAGCATGCGCAATAGCCATGACCGCATGCTCTTCACTGCGGGCACAAACGCGCAACGGGGTCGAACGCAAACTGTTCTCGGCGACGGCCAGGGAGTGATAACGGGTCGCGCGCAACGGCGACGGCACACGATCGAAAAGCCGGCTGCCGTCGTGGATTATGACCGAGCATTTCCCGTGCACCACCTCGGCGGCGCGCACCACGAGCGCACCAAAAGCCGCTGCGATCACTTGGTGGCCGAGACAGATTCCCAAGATAGGAACACTGCCGCTCAAGCGCTGCACGATCTGCATCGAGGCGCCGGCGTTTTGCGGTTGGCCCGGACCCGGCGAAATGATGATTCCGTGCGGTGGTGCCGCCGCGAGTTCTTCCGCCGAAACCGAATCGGCGCGGGTCGTCTGCACCGAGGCGCCCAGCGCACCGATCGCCTGCACGATATTATACGTGAACGAATCGTAGTTATCGATCACGACGATTCGCGGCTTCATAGCGCTGCCTGCTGCGGCACGTTCAACGCCGCCAAGAGGGCGCCGGCCTTGGCCCGGCACTCGGCCTCTTCCCGCTCAGCCACCGAATCCGCGACGATGCCTGCGCCGGCGCGAACGCTATAGTCACCGTCTGCGAAAAAAGCGCTGCGCAGCGTGATGCATGCGTCGAGCGAACCGTCGAAGCCGAAATACACGACGCTGCCCCCATAGGTTCTGCGGGGCGCGGACTCGAGCTCGCCGATGATCTGCAGCGCCCGTATTTTCGGTGCGCCGCTGACCGTACCGGCGGGATAGGTAGCTGCGAACAAGTCGAACGCATCGCAGTCATCGCGCAGCGTCCCCTGTACCTCGGATGCGAGATGCAGAACGTGGCTGTATCGTTCGACCGAAAACAAATCCGACGCGTCGATGCTGCCGTAGCGACAGACGCGGCCCAGGTCATTGCGCGCGAGATCCACCAGCATGACGTGTTCGGCGCGTTCTTTCGGATCACGCTGCAGCTCGGCCGCAACAGCGCGCTCGCTCGAGCGGTCAAGAGGGCGGGGTCGCGTACCCGCGAGCGGGCGAACCCGCGCGCGAACCCCATCCGACCGGCACAAAGCCTCAGGCGATGATCCCAAGAGCTGGCCGTAGCCGAAGTCCACATAAAACATGTAGGGCGACGGGTTGATCGACCGCAGCGACCGGTACACGTGCAGCGGATCGCTCGCGCTGCGTACGCGCCATTCTTGGGAAAGCACGATTTGGAGCGCTTCCCCGGCGACGATCGCTTCTTTCGCGCGCTCAACGTTGCCGCAGTACCGTGCTGCGCTTGATAGCCTGGTGATGCTCTCGGCCTCTGCCAGCGACAGTTTCGGCAGCCGAGCGTCGCACAGGAGTGCAAGCACCTCTACGGCGCTGAACTCAAGCTCACGCCCTGCCAAGACAGATGCGGTTACCCGATGGGTGAGATGGTCGAAGACGACGACCACGTTCGGCACGATGAGATGCAGGTCAGGTATGTCTGAATCGTCCGCACCCGGGAGGTAAAGCTTCTCGAAGTAGCCGGCAAGCTCGAAGGACGCAACGCCGTAGGCACCGAGGAAGTGCGCATCGCCACCGTTGGCTGGAGCGCAGTCGCGCATAAAGCCGCGGCAAGCCTCCAGCAACTCTGCCGCAGGCAACCTCGTCTCGCCGCGGCTGGTTTGGATTGTGACGCTGCCGCGACGCGCTATCAGTTCCCCAATCGCCCCAACACCAATGATGCTAAAACGCGAGCACTCATCCGGCGCTGGTGCGCTTTCCAGCAGGAATGACGCGCCCGGCAGAACGCGACGCAGCGTGTCGTAGGCAGCGACCGGGGTGATGGCGTCAAGCAGTGCTTCTTGCGAGTCGACGCGGGTGCAGGCTCTCTTGTTTGCAACGATTGTGGCCATGGAAAGCTCCTTAGAAAAAAAGAAAACAGGCTCGATATACATCGAGCCCGTCTACGCTATTAAATCGGTCGGCGTGATTTACAAATGAATCAACGCCGCACCGCACAAAGCGAAGCGGGCGAGCGCCACCACCAACCGATCAGATGCAAGCTGTTCATGTGACACCCTCAATGCGCCGCGACAGTTCAATTTCCTCCTGAAAATGCGATGAAAAATAATCAGAAAGCGGGAAACGGGCAATTCGTGCGACTGCTCTTTGCGCAGCGAGCGTTTCTCGCATATTTCATCGGGCTGCACAGTTTCGGGCTCGCGTATAGCATCGGGGCGGCAGCCATCGCCTGGCAGATCTTTTCCCTGCGGCACAGCCCCTTCGACTTGGGCCTTGTGGGGTTGGTGCTGTTCCTGCCCTCTTTGCTGCTCGCGCTGCCGGCCGGGGTTCTGGCCGATCGTGTGGACCGCCGCCTGATTTGCATCGTCATCGTGTGCACGGAGCTGATCGCACTGCTGGTATTCGGCGCGCTTGCGCTCTCTAGCTCGCGCTCGTTGCTCGCGTACTTTAGCGTAATCGCGGTGATCGGAATCGCTGAAGCGATTGCAGCTCCTGCAGACCGGTCGCTCCTGGTCAACGTGGTGGAGCGCGAGCAATATCTGCGTGCTACCGCGTTCACGTCCTCGTGCATGCAACTGATCCGTATCGCCGCACCCGCGATCACGGGTGTGCTCATCATCGTCAGCATACCGCTCGCCTTCGCAGTGGCTGCCGCGTTCCACGCTGTGGCCGCCATAGCGTACGCGTTTTTACCGCAGCTAAAAGCCGAGGGCCACGATGCAAGCGTTCCTATGTGGCGTTCCGCAATCGAAGGCGTGCGTTTCATCCTGCACAAGAGACTCGTACTGGGTGCCATCTCGCTCGATCTCTTTGCAGTGCTGTTCGGTGGGGCGGCGGCGTTGCTGCCGGTCTATGCGGTCAACATCTTGCACGTGGGCGCGATGGGGTTCGGGTTGCTGCGCGCAGCACCCGCCGCCGGTGCGGCGTTGATGGGCGTATTTCTCGCGCGTCATCCGATCCAACGAAGGACGGGGCCGACGCTTTTGTTGTGCGTCGCGGGCTTTGGAGCAACGATCATCGTTTTTGGCGTCTCGAGAAGCCTTGTGCTGTCACTGCTGGCGCTCGCGCTGGCCGGCGGATTCGACATGGTGAGCATGGTCATCCGCAACGTGCTCGTGCAATACGGCACACCTGATCCCATGCGCGGACGCGTCAACGCAGTGGAAAACGTCTTTATCGGAGCGAGCAACGAGTTAGGGGAATTCGAGTCAGGTACCGTGGCCGCGTTGCTCGGCGCTGAAGCGTCGGTTGTTTTAGGTGGTTTGGCCACGTTGTTGGTTGTCGCCGTCGCCTCGTTCGCGTTTCCAGAAATCCGAAAATATGACCAAATAATCTCCGATGGGGCTTCACTCGGAGATCAGCCTAGCGCGACGAGTGGCCAAATGTGAGCCTTGCCGCCCTTTCGCACTTTTCAGGAGGCTGCGCCAAAAGAAAAAGCGGCTTTTCAGCCGCTCTCACGTGGCGAACTCGGGTCTCGGCCTAGCTTTGCAGCAATTCGAGCTGCGCCAGCGGCGCCGCGTCGCCCTTGCGGATGCGCGTACGGATGATGCGCGTATACCCGCCGTGGCGCGACGCTAAGCTCGGCGCGATGACGTCAAACAGCTTCTTCACGACCGCCTCGGAGGTCAGATAGGACGCGACGAGCCGGCGGCTGTGCAGATCACCCTTCTTCGCGCGGGTGATGATGCGTGACGCCGTGCGCGATACTTCTTTAGCGCGTACGATGGTGGTCTCGATCGTGCCGTGGGTGAACAACGACGTGGTGAGATTGCGCAGCATCGCGCGGCGATGATCGTCGTTACGGCCTAGGCGTTTGTCTGCTTTGCGATGGCGCATGTATGGCTTTCTGTCAGGCTCGCAACGAGAGATTTCGCTCGGCGAGTTTTTCTTTGATCTCGTCGACCGACTTCTTCCCAAGGTTGCGCATGTTCATGATTTCGTCTTCAGTCTTCTGCAGCAGCTCCGAGATCTTGGTGATGCCGGCGCGCTTCAAGCAGTTGTAGGAGCGAACCGAGAGGTCCAACTCGTCGACCGGGATATCCCAGTTGGCGAACGGCTTGGCCTCTTCGGTAGGCACTTCGACCTCGGCGCGGCCGCTGAAGTTGACGAACAATCCAAGCTGATCTTGCAGAATCTTCGCCGCCGTGCTGAGCGCCTCGTCCGGGGTGACGCTGCCATTGGTCTCGATTTCCAAAATCAACCGGTCGTAGTCGGTCGTTTGCCCGACGCGCGTGTCTTCGATGTGGTATGAGACCTTGCGGATGGGCGAGAAAATCGAATCCACCGGGATGAGACCGATGATGTGTTCGACGTTGCGCTGCTTCTCGGCAGTCACATAGCCGCGCCACTTCTCCACGCCGATCTCCATGTAGAGCCGCGCCTTCTTATCCGAGAGCGTCGCGATGTGATAGCCCGGATCCAGTAGCTCGACATCCGCATCGGGGACGATGTCGGCCGCCGTCACTTCGCGCTCGCCGTTGGCTTCGATGCGCAACACTTTGGGCTCGTCGCTGTTGAGCTTGAGCGGCAGGCCTTTGAGATTGAGAATGATGTTGGTGACGTCCTCGACGACGCCCGGTATGGTCGCAAACTCGTGCAAGACGCCGTCGATCTTGACGTACGTGACGGCCGCACCCGGCAGCGAGGACAGCAGCATGCGCCGCAGCGAGTTGCCCAGCGTGATGCCGAAGCCGCGTTCCAGCGGTTCGATCACGAAGGTGGCGCTGCTGTCGCGCCGCTCGCGCACTTCGATGGACGCGCGTTGGAATTCCTGAACAGACATGTTTACCCCGTGGGCGCTTTGCGAGCGTCCGGTTTGATCGTATGCAGCCGGAGGCTGCCCCATGTTGTGAATCATCAGCGAGAATAATACTCCACGATTAGTTGCTCTTCGACATTGGTGTCGATATCCGCGCGTGTGGGCATCTGCACCACTTTGGCTTTGAGGTTCTGTTCGTCGAATTCAAGCCAGCCGGGGACGCGCCGCCCCTTGGCATACTCGACGAGTGACTGGAAAAGCGTCGTCTTTGCGCTCGTGTCGACGATTGTGATCTCATCGCCCGGGCGAACCTGCATGGAGGGCACATTGACGCGCTTGCCATTGAGCACGAAGTGCCGGTGGCGCACAAGCTGGCGAGCCTGGGCGCGAGAGGTTGCAAGATTCAGCCGGTAGATGACGTTGTCTAAACGGGTTTCCAGCAGCTGCAGCAGGCCGGAGCCGGTCTGGCCCTTCCGTGTCGCTGCTTTGCGGAAATAGTTCTCGAACTGGCGCTCGAGCACGCCGTAGATGCGCCGCATCTTCTGCTTCTCGCGCAACTGGCGGCCGAACTCCGAAACCTTTGGCCTGTTCTTGGTATTCGCTTTCTGTCCGGGAGCAGCCGTGCGCCGTTCGACCGCGCACTTTTTCGACAAGCAGCGCTCGCCTTTCAGAAAAAGTTTTACTTTTTCGCCCGGCTTCGTGCCGCTGGCGCTTTCGCGCCGGCACATGCGGCAGACCGGACCGGTATAGCGTGCCATAAAAGTCTTCGAGCCTCCTACACTCGGCGCCGCTTGGGCGGACGGCAGCCGTTATGCGGGATCGGCGTGACGTCTTTGATGAGAACGATTTCTAAGCCAGCAGCTTGCAATGCGCGGATCGCGGCTTCTCTGCCCGCACCCGGACCCTTGACGTAGACTTCAACCTGCTTCATGCCGTGGTCCATAGATTTGCGCGCTGCGCTTTCCGCTGCCATCTGGGCCGCAAAAGGCGTTGATTTCTTGCTGCCCTTGAAGCCCATATTGCCCGCGCTGGCCCAGGCTATGGCGCCACCGGTTGTATCGGTGATCGACACGATAGTATTGTTGAAGCTCGAGTGTATATGCGCGATGCCCTGCGAAACATGCTTGGCTTCTTTGCGTTTGCGCGGACGAGCTTTCTTTGCGATTGCCATTTAGTTTTTATCCTTATTATTTACCAAGTCCGGGACCCTTGGCTTTCTTCTTGCCGGCAACGGTCTTCTTCGGACCTTTGCGCGTGCGTGAATTGGTCTTCGTGCGTTGTCCGCGAACCGGCAGCCCGCGGCGGTGACGCAGTCCGCGGTAACAGCCGATGTCCATGAGTCGTTTGATGGCACCGGAGACCTCGCGGCGCAGGTCGCCCTCGACCTTGAGATTCTTTTCGATCTGCTCGCGCAGCCTTTGAATGTCGTCGTCCGTCAGGTCTTTGACGCGCGTGTCGGGATTGACGCGCGTGGTGGCCAGCAGCTTATTTGCCGTCGGCCGACCAATGCCATAGATATACGTCAGCGCAATCTCGACGCGTTTCTCGCGCGGTAAGTCGATGCCAGCGATACGGGCCATATGTTTCTCCTACCCCTGAGCCTGTTTGTGCTTGGGATTTTCGCAGATCACGCGCGTGCGTCCGGCGCGTTTGATGATCTTGCACTTATCGCAAATTTTTTTGACGCTGGGTCGTACCTTCACTATAGTCTCTCTCATTTATAACGATATGTGATGCGGCCTTGTGTCAGATCGTAGGGGGACAGCTCGACGAGCACGCGGTCGCCAGGCAGGATGCGGATGAAATTCATCCGGATTTTGCCGGAAACCCGCGCGAGGACGCGGTGGCCGTTGGTGAGTTCGACGCGGAAAAAGGCGTTCGGCAACGGCTCGACGACCGTGCCTTCGACTTCGATGGCCTCTTCTTTGGTCGACCCTATTCTTTCGGCACGTTCGGCTTTTTTCTTTTTCCTATCCGAACGCTTGTATCCGCCCGGCCGTCTCTGTGGCGCCAAGCTTATCCCCCTTTCCATGCTGTCCAAGGCGGTTGAACGCCTGGTGTAGCGGTTGTTCTTGGCTAAGCGTGAGAACCTCGTAGCCCTCTTGCGACACGGCGACCGTGTGCTCGAAGTGCGCGGACAGCCGTCCATCGGCTGTTACCACGGTCCACTGGTCCGGCTTCGTGCGCACCTTCCAGGTTCCGGCGTTGACCATCGGCTCGATGGCGAGCACCATGCCGGGTTTGAGCGTCGGGCCGTTGCCTTTGCGGCCATAATTCGGCACCGGCGGGTCTTCGTGTAGGCTCGTTCCGATGCCGTGACCCACGAGCGCGCGTACCACGGAAAAGCCCTGCTCCTCCACATACGACTGGATCGCGTTGCCGATGTCCGACACGTGGGCGCCGGGGGCTACCACTTCGATGCCGCGCACCAGCGCTTCGGCAGTCACGTCGACAAGACGCTGCGCCTCAGCGGAGACGTGGCCGACGGGAATGGTGCAAGCCATGTCCGAGTACCAGCCGTCGACACACGATCCGATGTCGATCTTCAGCAGATCTCCATCATTCAATCGCCGCGTGCCTGGAATTCCGTGCACGATCTCGTCGTTGACCGACGTACACACGGAGCCGGTAAAGCCTTGGTATCCCAGAAACGCAGGGACGCCCCCGTGCGAGCGGATGAGGTCTTCCGCCAAAGCGTCGATCTCTGCCGTTGTCATACCCGCGGCGACCGCCGCGCGCAAGCTGTCCAACGCTCCCGCCGTGACCGCTGCACTGCGCCGCATTTTTTCGAGCTCGCGGCTGCTCTTGCAGGTGATCATGCTGCCGGGCTTTCGGCTTTGAGGGCTGACAGGATGCGATCGAACACGTCGTCGACATCCGAGTTTCCGTCGATCTCTTTGAGCAAGCCTGCGGCGCGATAATACTCCGTCAATGGCGAAGTCTTGCGTTCGTACTCCGCCAGCCGGGTCAGCACTGTGGCTTCGTCGTCGTCACTTCGCAGCACCAGAGGACCGCCACAGCGGTCGCAGACACCGGCCATTTTCGTCGGCGCCGACTGCAAATGGTACGGCGTTTGGCAAAGCGCGCATAAGCGCCGGCCGGTCAAGCGGCGCACGAGCTCCTCGCCATCCACTTTGATTTCCAGCACGCCGTTGAGTTGGCGTCCGCTCTTGTGCACCAGGGCGTCGAGCGCGGTCGCTTGTTGCGCGGTACGAGGAAAGCCATCTAAAATGAAGCCCTGGGCAGCGTCCGGAGCCGACAAGCGCTCTTCCACTAAGCCGATGGTCACATCGTCGGGCACGAGATTTCCGCTGTCCACGTACGCCTTCGCGGCGAGACCCATCGGCGTTCGTTCTTTCATTCCATTGCGAAAGATATCGCCGGTCGCGATCTCGGGAATGCCGAAATGGCGCGACAACAAACGGCCTTGCGTGCCTTTGCCGACGCCGGGCGGACCAAGCAGGATGAGCCGCAGCTCGCGCTTGCTCATTGTTTGATAAAACCCCGATAGTCGCGCATGGCGAGCCGAGCTTCGATTTGCGTCATCGTGTCCAGCGCGACGCCGACGACGATCAACAGCGACGTGCTGCCTAAGTAAAAGGTGGTGATGTGCGTGAGGCTTTGCGTGACGTTCGGCAGTATGGCGAGCACGCCCAAGTAAACCGCCGCCACCGCGGTGATGCGGTGTAAGATCTTCTGCAAGTACTCCGTCGTCGGCTTGCCTGGCCGGATACCGGGGATAAAGCCGCCTTGCTTTTTCAGCGAATCGGCGATGTCCATGATATTGACGACGACCTCACTGTAGAAGAACGTGAAGCCGATCACCAGCACGAAGTACACGAAGTTGTAGAGGAAGCTCCCATAGTTGAAATAGAGCGCCATGAACTGGGAAAACCCGCGCGCCCATGCGGCGCCGCTGGATTGCGCCCAACTGGAGATCTGCTGCGGGAACAACAGAATCGAGATCGCGAAAATAATCGAGATGACGCCAGCGTTGTTCAGCCGTAAGGGGATATAAGTGCTGCGTCCGCCATAGACCTTACGGCCTACCACCCGCTTGGCATACTGCACCGGCACCCGCCGCTGTCCCTGATACATGAAGATGATGGAGATCAACGAGATGATGGCGATCAACCCGAAGATGACCAGGCTGAAGACGTTCAGGCCGCCCTTTTCGCCTAAGGTCAGCGTTTGTGCGAAGTAGGCCGGATAACGCAGGATGATACCGACGAAGATGATCAGCGACACGCCGTTGCCGATGCCCTTGTCGGTGATCTGCTCGCCCAGCCACATGAGCCACACGGTGCCTGCGGTGAGCGTGAGCACGACCGTCACCAGATAGAAGAGATCGTGGCGCTCGAAGACTCCAGCCCGATTCAGCGCGACGACCATGGTCGTGGCTTGAATGATCGCGAGCGCCACCGTCAGCCAGCGTGTATAGAGGCCGACACGGCGCCGACCCTCCTCGCCGCCGTGCTGCATCATTTCCTTTATGTTGGGGAAAACGACCGTGAGCAGCTGCATGATAATGCTGGCGTTGATGTAGGGCGTGATGCCCATGGCGATGACGGAAAAGCGTTGCAACGCACCGCCCGACAGGAAGCCCAAGAAGTTCAAGAATTGTCCGCCGGCTAGGATCTGCTGCCAGGCTTTGATGTTGACGTAGGGGATTTGCACGTACACCATGATGACGAATATCGCGAACGCGCCAAACACAAATAGAATCCGGTTACGGATCTCGGGCACGACGAGCGCGTTGGCGAGATTGCGCCAGATGTTCATGCGGGCCGGCTACTCCTCAAAGACCGCGCCGGCCGCTTCGAGCTTGCTGCGGGCGGCTGACGAAAACGCGACATCGCGGAAATGCAAGGCCTCGGGTGCGTCGCCCGCGCCCAGGATCTTGACGCCGTCCTTGCGCTTGGAGATAAACCCGGCGGCCATCAACGAATCCGGCGTCACCACGTCGTCTTTCTTCCAAGCAGCCAGGTCTGACAGGTTGATGACCGCGTACTCGGTGCGAAAAATAACGGTCGAGCGCGCTTTTTGCGACACGCCGCGACGCTGCGGCAGGCGCCGGGCCCAGGGAGTCTGACCGCCCTCGAAGTTTGGCCCCTTGCCGCCGCCCGAGCGGGCCGTTTGACCTTTGCCGCCCTTGCCAGAGGTCTTGACCATGCCGCTGCCATGCCCGCGTCCGACGCGCACGCGTTTGCTTTTCGAGCCGTGAGCGGGTTTAAGATCCGACAGCTTCAATGTTTGTGGTTCTCCCTAAGATTTCATCGACGGTCTTGCCGCGCGCAGCGGCGACGTCTTCAACCGTGCGCAGCGATTTCAGTCCCGCGATTGTGGCTTGAATGACGTTGATCGGGTTGTTGGAGCCAAGCGATTTGGTCAGGATGTCGTGGACGCCGCCAAGCTCTAGAACCGCACGCATGGCGCCGCCCGCGATCACACCCGTGCCCTTGCTGGCCGGCTTCATGAGTACCCGGCCGGAGCCCACGTGGGATTCCACCGGATGCGGGATGGTGCGTCCGACCATCTTGATGGTGATGAGCGAGCGGCGCGCATCTTCCACGCCCTTGCGAATCGCTTCCGGCACTTCGCGCGCTTTGCCCATGCCATAGCCGACCCGGCCCTGGCGGTCGCCAACCACGACGAGCGCTGAGAAAGAGAACCGCTTGCCGCCCTTGACCACCTTGGCGACGCGATTGACGCGAACGACTTGCTCTTCCAGACCCGAGCCGTCGGAAATACGGGCCATCCGCTAGAACTCCAATCCGGCGCCGCGCGCCGCGTCTGCTAATGCTTTGATGCGGCCGTGATATTTGTAACCGCCGCGGTCGAACACCACGCTCGAGATACCTTTTTCCTTCGCACGCTCGGCAATGGTTTTGCCGATCTTTTCGGCCGCGCCAATGGTGGTAAGCGACTTCAAGCCTTTGGCTACATCCTTTTCGCGCGTCGATGCGGCCGCCAGCGTTCGGCCGGTCGCGTCATCGATGAGCTGCACGTAGATGTGGTGCAGGCTGCGGAACACAGATAGCCGCGGGCGCTGCTGTACGCCGGTGAGGCGTTTGCGAACGCGCGCATGCCGGCGGACGCGTAATTGATTGCGGCTCCTTGTTACTGCCATCGTTCTACCTACTTCTTACCGGCTGTCTTGCCGGCTTTACCGAGCTTGCGCCGGACGTGCTCGCCTTCATAACGGATGCCTTTGCCTTTGTATGGTTCCGGCGGGCGAATCGATCGGATCTGGGCGGCGACTTGCCCGACTTGCTGCTTGTCGGCGCCGCTGATCTGGATCTTGTTCGTTCCTTCTACCTTTATGTCGATGCCGGGCGGCGCTGGGAACGCCACCGGGTGGGAAAAACCTAACGCCAAGTTCAGGGTACGGCCCTGCATCTGCGCGCGGTACCCGACTCCTTGTATCTCCAGGTTGCGCGTAAAGCCGCGCGTCACGCCGCTGACCATGTTCGCGATGAGCGTGCGCGTGAGACCGTGCAACTCGCGATTGCGCTTTTGGTCGTCGGGGCGTGCGACGGTCACGACCGAGCCTTCGACGATCACCGTGATCGGTTCGGCGCAGGCGAGCTTGAGCTCGCCCTTCGGCCCTTTGACCGTGACTTCACGATCGGCGACCGCAACGGCCACGCCGCTGGGAACTTCGACCGGCATTTTTCCGATTCTGCTCATATCATTACCATACGAAGGCCATCACTTCGCCGCCGCAATTCATGCGACGCGCCTGCTTGCCGCTCATGATGCCCTTGGACGTCGACAAGATCACCAGGCCCAAACCGCCCATACACTTCGGAATATCACCTTTCGGCGAATAGATGCGCAGGCCCGGGCGGCTGATGCGCTGCAGACCATTGATCACGCGCTCGCGATGATCGCCGTACTTGAGCGTCAGGCGGATCTGGTCGCGCGGTTTAGCGGACACCACTTCAAAGCTCTTGATGAAGCCCTCTGCCTTGAGCAGCTTGGCGATCTCTTTTTTCAGCTGCGACGCCGGAATATCCACACGCTCGTGATGCGCGATGTTCGCATTGCGAATGCGCGTCAACATGTCGGCGACGGGGTCGGTCACATTGGCCATTGATGCTTGGATCCTTGTCTCTTGTTACTTACCACGACGCCTTGGTGACGCCGGGAACGAAACCGCGATGCGCGAGCTCGCGAAAACAAATGCGGCACAAGCCGAACTTGCGCAAATAGCCGCGTGGCCGGCCGCACACCTTGCAGCGGTTACGCAGCCGCGTTTTGAATTTTTGTTTACGCTTGGTCCGTTCGACAATTGCGGTTGTCGCCATATTTCCTCCCGCCGCGCTTACGCTGCGGCGCCTTCCTTGCGCAGCGGCATGCCCATCTCTCCTAGGAATGCCAGTGCATGTTCGTCAGTCTGCGCGCTCGTCACGATCACGATGTCCATGCCGCGCACGTTCTTGACCTTGTCGTAGTTGATCTCGGGGAAAACCAGCTGTTCTTTCAGTCCCAGAGCGTAGTTGCCGCGGCCGTCCAGCGAGCTGCGTGACATACCCCGGAAGTCCCGGATGCGCGGCAGCACGATATTGACCAGCTTGTCGAAAAATGCGTACATGCGCTCCCCGCGCAGCGTGACCTTCGCTCCGATTTGCATCCCGGCGCGAAGCTTGTAGGTCGCCACGCTCTTGCTCGCGCGTGTCACCACCGGTTTCTGGCCGGAGATCGCCGTCAGATCCGCGACCGCTTCTTCGATTTGCTTTGGATCCGCCACCGCCTCGCCCACACCCATGTTGATCACGATCTTTTCCAACCGTGGCACCTGCATGCGGTTCTTGAACCCGAAGCGCTTGGTCAGCGCGGGCACGATCTTCTCTTGATAACGCTCGTGTAGCCGATTCATGTTGCTATGCTTTCACCGGTCGTTCGGCAGGCTCGCCGCAGCGGCGGCAAATCCGTTCCTTGGCGCCCGCTGTTGCTCGCGCTGCGAGCTTGGAGGGCTTGTTGCACTTGGGACAGACATACATCAGTTTGCTGACCGGCATCGGCAGTTCTTTTTCGATGATACCGGCCTTGGCTTTTTGAGTCGCCTTCGAATGCCGCTTCACCACGTTGACGCCTTCCACTTCGGCTTTGCCGTCATGGCGGCGCACCAATTTCACCTTGCCGCGCTTGCCCTTGTCCTTGCCGGATAAGACGATCACTGTATCGCCTGCGGCCAGCCGCACGTTGTGCGCCATCTTACAGCACCTCCGGCGCGAGCGAGATGATCTTCATGAAATCACGGTCGCGCAGCTCGCGCGCAACCGGGCCGAAAATGCGCGTGCCGCGCGGATTCTTTTGCTCGTTGATCAGCACCGCGGCATTCTCATCGAAGCGGATGAACGACCCATCCGGCCGCCGCATCTTCTTCTTTTGCCGCACGATAACGGCTCTGACGACGTTGCCCTTTTTGACGGCCGCACCGGGGATCGCGCTCTTGACGGTGGCGACGACTACGTCACCCACGTAGGCATAAGGATGCCGCGAGCCGCCGGTCACATGGAATACCATGATCTCCCGTGCGCCCGAATTATCGGCCACCTTCAGCCGCGTTTGCGCTTGAATCACTTAGCCCGCTCCAAAATCTCCACCAGGCGCCAGCGCTTGGTCGCGCTGAGCGGTCGCGTCTCCGCGATGCGAACGAGGTCGCCGACGCCGGCTTCATTCTTTTCATCATGCACGGCAAAGCGATGCGTGCGCCGCACCGTTTTACCATAGGTGGGATGCGCGACGCGCAGCTCGGTCAGCACGATGATCGTCTTCTTCATCGTGTTGGACGCGACGCGTCCGACTTTCGATTTGCGGGTGAGGCGCGCGTCTGTTTGTGTCTGTTCCATATTCAACCCGCCAGCCGCCGCTCGGCCAAAATCGTGAATAGTTGCGCGATACGGCGTCGCAGCTTCGAAACCGTCGCGTGATCTTCCAAATGTCCAGTGACGAGCTGAAAGCGCAAATTGAACATCTCTTCCTTTGTGGCGGCGAGCTTTGCTTCCAGCTCGCTTGAGGTGAGCTCGCGCAGCTCGCGCAATTCGCTAGGCTTCAAGTGCTTCACCCGCTCTTTCCCGGCGCAATACTTTCGTACGGATCGGCAGCTTAAAGGCCGCCAAACGCAGCGCTTGTTTCGCTACCGCCTCATCAACGCCCGACAGCTCGAACATGACACGCCCCGGTAGCACGACTGCCACCCAGCCCTCGGGCTGCCCCTTACCGGAGCCCTGCCGCGTTTCGGCCGGTTTTTTCGTGTACGACTTGTCGGGGAAAATCGTGATCCAGACTTTTCCACCGCGCTTGATGTGGCGCGTCATCGCGATACGCGCGGCTTCAATCTGACGATTGGTGATCCAAGCCGGCTCGAGCGCTTGCAGCCCGAACTCGCCGAAATGCAAATCATTGCCCGACTGCGCGCGGCCGGTCATGCGCCCACGCTGTACTTTGCGATGCTTCACACGTTTTGGTAACAGCATTGTCTATTTCTGCTCCTTAGGAGTCGCGTCGCTTGCGGGTTCTGGCAGCGCAGGCTCGTTTGGTGCGGAGGGCAGCTCTGCTTCGGGCACTGGGGCAGCCAATGCCGATGCCTCCGCAGCCGGCGGCAGCGCTGCCTCCGATTCGGTGGCAGCCGGCGGTAACGACGCCTCTGATTCCGTGGCCGCTGGAGGTAAGGACGCTTCTGCCTGCGCCGCAACCGTTGGCGCCGACGACCCTTCCACGACTGGGGTCCCTGCCGCGATGTCAGCCGTGGGCGCAGCGTCTGAAGCGCCAACTGCGGCAGCCGGTTTTTGCTCCTCGCCGGCTCGCGGTGGGCGCGCTGGCCGGCGTCCAGCCGGGCGCGCAGAACGCGCCAGCTGCGGTTCCGCCTTAGGCCGTCCGTCCGGCAACACTTCACCTAAGTAGATCCAGACCTTCACGCCGATGCGTCCGAAGGTCGTGTACGCTTCGCTGTGGGCATAGTCGATGTTGGCGCGCAGCGTGTGCAGCGGCACCTTGCCATCGAAGTTACGCTCGACGCGCGCGATCTCCGCGCCGCCCAGACGACCGCCGCATTGGACTTTGATGCCCTTCGCTCCGGCCTTCATGGTACGTTGGATCGCTTGCCGCATGGCGCGCCGGAAAGCGATGCGCTTCTCGAGTTGGTCGACGATATTGTTGGCGACGAGCTTTGCGTCCAGCTCCGGATGCTTGATCTCCAGCACGTTGACGTTGATCTGCTTGCCGGAAACTTTTTCCAGGCGCTTCTTGAGATCTTCGATACCGGCACCGCGTTTGCCGATGATGATGCCCGGCTTTGCGGTGCTGATGACCACGCGAACCTGATTAGCACGCCGCTCGATTTCCAGCTTGGACACGCCGGCGGAGCGCGATAAACCGTCGACGAGCTTGCGCATGCGCAAGTCCTCGTGCAGCCATTCGCGGTATTGTTTGTTTTCGAACCAGCGTGAATCCCAAGTACGCGTGATACCCAGGCGCATTCCGACGGGATGAACTTTTTGGCCCACTTAGGCGTCCTCTCCGTCGCTGACGATGATGGTCACGTGTGACATCCTTTTCTTTTTGAAGCCGGCTTGGCCGCGCGCGCGCGCTTCGACACGTTTGAAGGCCGGACCACCATCCACCGTGGCTTGCGCGATGACGAGGTCGCCGGGCTTCATGCCATGATTATTTTCCGCGTTGGCGATCGCCGAGCGCACGATCTTCTCGATCGCTTTCGCGGCGGAGACCGTCGTGAAGCTCAACATGGTCAACGCACGGTCGACCCGCTTGCCGCGAATCGTATCGACGACGCGGCGCGCTTTGCGCGGCGGAACGCGCAAGAACTTGACGGTTGCTCTGGCTTCCATTACTTGACCACAGCCTTATCGCCGCCCGTGCCGTGCCCGCGGAAGAGCCGCGTCGGGGCGAACTCGCCCAGCTTATGGCCGACCATATTTTCTTGCAGGTACACCGGAATGTGACGCTTGCCGTCGTACACCGCGATGGTGTGGCCCACCATCGCGGGGATCACGGTTGATGCACGCGACCAGGTCTTGATGACGCGCTTTTCCCGCAGGGAGTTCATGCGCTCGATTCTCACGAGCAAATGATCTGCCACGAACGGCCCTTTTTTTGCTGAACGACCCATTTATTTGCTCCGCCGCTTCACGATGTATTTCGCCGTGCGCTTGTTGCGCCGCGTCTTCTTGCCCATAGTCATCACACCCCAGGGCGTTGTCGGCGGGCGTCCGGCAGTGGACCGGGCCTCGCCGCCGCCGTGCGGATGATCGACCGGATTCATCGCAACGCCGCGCACTGACGGACGGCGTCCTAACCAGCGCGAGCGGCCGGCCTTGCCGACGACCTGGTTCTCATGCTCGATATTGCCGAGCTGCCCGATGGTGGCGCGGCAGGTCACTGCGATCTTGCGAACTTCGCCCGACGGCATGCGGACCTGCGCGTACTCGCCTTCTTTGGCCATGAGCTGTGCAGAGCCGCCGGCAGCGCGCACGAGCTTGCCGCCTTGGCCGGGCGAGAGCTCGATATTGTGGATCACCGTGCCGAGCGGGATATTAGAAAGCGGTAATGCATTGCCGACTTTGATGTCCGCGCCGGAGCCGGACTCGATCACATCGCCGACACGCAGCCCGAGCGGCGCGAGGATATAGCGCTTCTCACCGTCGCGATAATGCAAGAGAGCTAAGCGCGCAGAACGGTTGGGATCGTATTCTATCGCCGCGACCTTCGCGGGGATGCTGTCCTTGTTGCGCTTGAAATCGATACGCCGGTACATGACCTTATGCCCGCCGCCGCGATGGCGCACGGTGATATGGCCGTTGAAATTCCGCCCAGCATGCTTCTGAAGCGGTTCAAGCAGCGAGTTTTCCGGGCGTTTCTTCGTCAGCTCTTCAAAGGAAGAGATAGCGGCAAAACGGCGCCCGGGCGAGGTGGCTTTAAACGTTCTTACTGGCATAGCGAATGCGTTCTCACAGCGATTGTTTTAGGATTCAAAATAATTCACGCCCCCGAGTTCTATCTTGTCACCCTCGCGCAACGTGACGATGGCTTTCTTCCAGTCCGAACGCTGTACCGAAGGCTTACGGGTACGGCGCCGTACGTCGCGTTTGAGCTTGCCGTGCACGCTCACCGTGTTGACACGCAGGACCGTCACTTTGAAGACTTGCTCGACCGCGGCTTTGATGTGGTATTTGGTCGCGCCCGGCGCAACCGCGAAACTGTACTGCGATGTCGCCGTTTGCACGATCGATTTCTCAGTGACCAGCGGTCGTAAAATGAGCTGCCGTGACTCAGGCACCGCACACCTCCGCGAGCGCATCGAGCGCATGTTGGCTGAACAGCGCGCGGTCGTGACCCAGCAGAGCATGCACGGACACTTCGTTGTGACCGAGTACGTGCGCGCGCTTGAGATTGCGCGCAGCCAACCGGATCTCGCGAACGTTGACATCGCGTTCGAGGTCGAGCACGATCAGCACGGAGTCGTCCTTGCCGCCGCTCCACAACACCGCCGTCAGATCTTTGGTCTTGGCCGGTTTGAGCCCGGCAGCATCGATGATACTCAGAGCTCCCGCTTCCGCCTTGACGCCCACGGCCATCGCAAGCGCGCTCCGACGTGCCCGTTTGTTCATGCCTACCGCAAATGAACGTGGGTGGGGGCCGAACACAACTCCACCGGTGCGCCACAATGGCGAGCGATTGCTACCTGCCCGCGCACGCCCTGTGCCTTTTTGCCGCCAGGGCTTGCGCCCGCCGCCGGAAACTTCGTCGCGCGTCTTGGTGTCCGCAGTGCCGGCACGGCGGTTCGCCAGATGACGTACCACCGCTTCATGCAGCAGCGAGAGCTTCGGCGCGCGTTGGAACACCGCCGGCATGTCGGCCGTCTTGGTCACGGCCTGGCTCGTCTTGCGGCTCTTCTTCGTACCCGCCGTCGCGCGTTTGGTCGTTTCGCGCTTCGTCGTGCTGCGTTTGGTCGTGGTGCGCTTGGTCGTCGCCATGATCGTCTAACCCTTGGCCTTTTCTTTAGCGCGCACGCTTCGGCGCACGAACACGACCGCGCGGCGGCCGCCCGGTATAGCACCCTTCACGAGCAACAGATTGCGCTCTTCATCAGCGCGCATGACTTCCAAGTTGAGCGTGGTGATACGCTCCACACCCAGATGGCCTGGACGATGGCTGCCCTTCACGGTTTTTGCGGCGTTCGTATCGCCGGCGCTCCCCGGTTGGCGGTGGATCATCGAACCGTGGCTTGCGCCGCCTCCGACCGCATTCCAACGCTTCATGATGCCGGAAAATCCCTTGCCCTTGCTCAGCCCGGTGACGTCAACGCGGTCGCCGACGGCAAACGAGCCGACGGTCACCATGTCGCCGCCTTTGACGTCGCCCGCATCGCCGCGGAACTCGTGCAGCACTGCTTTCGGAGCCACGTTGAGTTTTTCGAAACGGCCGCGCATGGGTTTGTTGAGCGACTTGATTTTCGCATCTTCAAAGCCGAGCACAACCGCGTCGTAACCGTGCTTATCGGCTACTTTGCGCTCGATGACTTGGCACGGACCCGCAGCGATGACCGTGACCGGAACGCGCCGGCCATCATCGGTGAAGATATTCGTCATGCCGATCTTACGGCCGATAATCTGTTTCATCTCTGTTATGCCTTTAGTTCGATGTCCACGCCGGCCGGCAGGTCCAAATGCATGAGCGCATCCATGGTCTTCGAGCTGGCCTGTAGGATGTCGATAAGCCGCTTGTGCGTGCGGATCTCGAAGTGCTCGCGGCTCTTCTTATCCACGTGCGGCGAGCGCAACACGCAGGAGCGCTCGATCTCGGTCGGCAGAGGCACGGGGCCGCTGACGAACGCACCGGTGCGCTTTGCAGTTTCGACGATGCGTTCGGCGGATTGATCCAGGACTTTGTGATCGTATGCCCGTAGCCGAATCCGAATTTTACCTGCCATAATGCGTTACTCGTTCACTTTCGTGACGACGCCGGCGCCCACGGTCTTGCCGCCCTCACGGATGGCAAAGCGCAGGCCTTCTTCGCAGGCAATCGGGGTGATCAGCTCCACCGACATGCGGATGTTGTC
>Ga0209220_1000018_pt1 | contig 108540 bp, 91 predicted proteins | sample BlaSpr_A8_OM3_M3_FD_187984 | JGI IMG/M metagenome (GOLD analysis project Ga0209220, IMG submission 187984) | Forest soil microbial communities from Thunder Bay, Ontario, Canada - Black Spruce, Ontario site 2_A8_OM3_M3 (SPAdes) (version 2) | ecosystem: Environmental > Terrestrial > Soil > Boreal... | reverse complement strand
GATGCCGGCATCCCGGCAGAGCGGTTCGAAGCGGTTCCCGAGTACAAAGCCAACCGCGCCCAGACCCCGGATGAGTTGCGGCCCCAGTTTGCGCTGGTCCGCCGTATCCTCGACGCGTACGGCATACAGATCGTAGAAGTTGAAAACGAAGAGGCTGACGATTGCATCGCCACGATCATCACGCGTGCAGCCGAGCGGCGTTTGAATTGCGTCATCGTTTCGGGCGATCTCGATCTCTTGCAGCTCGCGAACCCTCACTGCACCGTTGTGGTCACTCGCCGCGGTATCAGCGAGATGGCGCGTTACGATGTCGCAGCGGTGCACGAGCGCTACGGCCTTGCGCCGGAGCAGCTGCCCGACTTTCGCGGCCTCAAGGGTGATCCGTCAGATAATCTTCCCGGCGTTCCCGGCATCGGCGAGAAAACCGCGGCCAAGCTCATCGCGCAGTTCGGCACGCTCGACACGCTGCTCGCCAACGTGGACTCCGTCACTCCGAAACGGATCGCGCAGTTGTTGCGCGAGCACGCCGATAAGGCGCGGCGCTGCCGCGACGTGTCGCTGGCGAAAAGAGATCTAAGCATCACGCCTGACTGGATCGGCTGGCGTTACACCGCGCCCAGTCCAGAGCGGCTGGCCGAATTGTATCGCGCCTTGGAATTCAAGTCGCTGCTGGCAAAGGTTTCAACGCCGGCATTTTCGGCGGCTGTGGGGACGCCGGGCGACGGGCTCGCAGGTGAGATCCAAGTTGAAGAGTTCAAGCCAGGGAGTTATCGAGCTCTGGCAGACGCCGGCGCGATCGCGGGTGCGTTGCGCAGTGCGCGCCAGTCCGAGCTCGTCGCCGTTACGCTCGTGCCGCCCTTGCAGACGTGGCGCGGCGCTGACGCCGTTGCCATCGCGCTGGCATGGCAGCCGCAAGAAGCCGTTGTGTTCGCCGCTTCGGCAGTACTCCAGCCAGGCGATGCACGCACGCTGTTCGCGGAGTTGCTGAGCGCGCAGACGCCAAAAAAAATAGTCTACGGGCTGAAGAACTTTTCTGGCTGGCTGGACACGCATGATCTGCAGCTGGACGGCGTGGCGCTCGACTTGCTCTTGGCGTCCGGGCTGCTGGACCCAGGGCGCGGCGAACCGTCGTTTGAAAAATCACTGAGCGGCACGCCGGCGCAGGGCGCATCGCTGCCCGTGCAACCCAGCGTGCAGCCGGCAACGCTGTTTCCCGAGGCGCCTAAACTCGAATCGAGCTGGGCTTTGCCCGCCGACGCGATGCTGCGAGCGTACGACTCATTGCGCCAAGCAGTCAGCGCCGCCGGCATGGAGCGAGTGCTCTTTGAGATAGAGCAGCCGCTCGCGCCGGTTTTGGCGCGAATAGAAGCAGCGGGCTTTCGTTTAGACCTACAAGAGCTGCAGCGCATTCGTGATTCGCTCGAAACCGTGATCGCGCAAACCACGGCGGACATCTACCGGCTGGCCGATCAAGAGTTCAATCTCAACTCGCCGAAGGTCTTGGGAACGATTCTCTTCGAGAAGCTGGGACTGCCTGGGGGCGCGAAAAAAAAGAGCGGTTACGGAACCGGTGCCGAGGTTTTGGCACCGCTGGCGATCGAGCATGAAATCGCCGCGAAGCTCCTGCAATATCGAGAAGTCTCGAAGCTCAAGTCGACCTACGTGGATGCGCTGCCGAATCTCATCGATCCCCGCACGCGGCTGCTGCATACGACCCTCCACCAATTGGGAGCGGCCACCGGCCGACTTTCCAGCACCGATCCGAACTTGCAGAACATCCCGGTTCGGTCGGAGGTGGGGCGCGCCATCCGCCGCGCTTTTCTGCCGGCGACGCTGGGCAATACTTTGCTGGCGGCTGATTACTCGCAGATCGAGCTGAGGCTGTTCGCACATATGTCGGGCGACGAGGAATTCATTGCCGCATTTCAGCGCGGCGATGACATCCACGCCTACACCGCGCAAGCGGTTTTTGGGTTGCCGCCGGGAGAGCCCATCAGTTCCGAGATGCGGCGGCGGGCCAAGGCGGTCAACTTCGGTATCCTGTACGGCATCAGCGATTTCGGACTGGCGCAAAGTTCGGGCATGACGCGCTCCGAAGCCAAACAGTTCATCGCCGATTATCTGGCTCGCTTTCCCAGCGTGAAGGAGTATATCGACGGCGTGCTCGCGCGCGCGCGCAACGATGGATTTGTCACCACCTTGTTTGGGCGGCGCCGCTATTTGCCCGACCTACGTTCGCGCGTCTATCCGCTGCGTGCTGCCGCCGAACGCATGGCGATCAACGCGCCGGTGCAAGGGAGTGCGGCAGATCTCATCAAGCTCGCAATGGTGAATTTAGCCGCGCGCTTTAGGGCAGCTGCGCTTGACGCACGTTTAGTACTCCAGGTTCACGATGAACTGATCCTCGACGTTCCCGGGGATCTGCTCGAAACCGTCCGTGCAGAAACCAAGGACGCGATGGAAAATGCGATGCAGCTGCGCGTACCCTTAGTGGTGGATTTCAAAGCGGGTCCAAATTGGGCGGAAGCCGAGGCCATGGCGTAAGTGCCGGAGCTACCCGAGGTTGAGACGATCGCGCGCGATCTTGCTCTCAAGCTGCGCGGCCGTACGATCAAGCGCATTCGATACGACGACTATCCGCCGGTATTCGACCGGCACAGCCTCGATCCGCGCCTGCTGCTCGGCCAGCGGATAGCAGACGTCGGTCGTGCGGGTAAATTTGTCATCCTGCGCTTGCAATCGCAGGATCTGCGACTGGCAGTCCACCTGCGCATGACCGGCCAACTACTTTTTCAGCCGGCGGGGGGAACCGCGCCCTATGCGCGGGCGGTGTTCGCGTTGAACGGTGGGGCAGCGCTCGTTTTTGCGGACGTACGAAAGTTTGGGCGAATGCGGCTGTTCGTGGGCGAACCCGCAGCCTCGTTGACCATCGGCATAGATCCCTTCGATCGGCGTCTAAATGCCGAGCGTTTCTCAGCCCTGACCGCGGGGCGGACCACGCCGGTGAAGAGCTGGCTGCTCAATCAGCAGTATGTAGGCGGTGTGGGAAACATTTACGCGTGCGAAGCGCTGTATTATGCCGGCATACGTCCCAAAAAACGGGTCGGTAAATTGAGCGCAACGGAACGCAACCGACTGCTTGCGTCACTACGTAAAGTATTGCGCAAAGCCATACGCCATCGCGGTTCTAGTGTTGATGACTACGTTGATGCGGAAGGAAAGCAGGGCGAATTTCAGAAGCAATTAGCTGTGTATGGCCGCGCCGGTATGCAATGCCGGCGTTGTGGCACGCCGATTCGCCGAATCGTGCTCGCACAACGGGGTACGTTTTACTGCCCCACCTGTCAGCGCTGATCCGCGTCCGTCCGTGAAAATTCCATATCAAATCTAGAATGTAAAGGTAATAGTTCTTTCATGCCCGATACCCACGTCTTGGAACCCCAGAACTCTCTGGATGATCAATTTTCCGTTATTCAACATCTCTACGAAGAAAGCTTAAAGACCCTCGACGAAGGCCAGGTGCTCCACGGCCTGATCGTCGCCAAATCCAACGACGAGCTGCTGGTGGACATCGGCGGCAAGTCTGAAGGCGTCGTGACCGGCCGCGAATTGTCGCCCGGCATGAGCATTGCCGACTTGAAGGTCGGCGACACCCTCGAAGTGCTCGTCTATCGCATCGATAGCGAAGGCGACGGCACGATGTACCTCTCCGAGAAGCGCGCTCGCGCACTCAAAACCTGGGAGAAAGTTCTCGAAGCGCATCAGCGCAATGAAGCGATCACCGCGACCGTCACGCAAGTGGTCAAAGGCGGCGTGTTGGTCGATCTCGGCATGCGCGGTTTCGTTCCGGCATCGCAAATCCGGCGTCAGCCCGTCGGCAATCTGGAAGAGATGGTCGGCAAGACGCTGCGCTTGAAAGTCATCGATCTCGATCACAAGCGCCGGCGAGTCGTCCTGTCGCAGCGCGTCGTGCTCGAGGAAGAGCTCAACCAGAAAAAACAAGAATTGCTGTCCACGCTGCAGCCGGGTCAGATTCGCGAAGGCACGATCGTGCGGTTGGCCGATTTCGGCGCCTTTGTTGATTTGGGCGGCATCGACGGACTGATTCATAATAGCGAGCTGTCGTGGGCTCGAGTGAAACACCCAAGTGAAGTCGTGAAGATCGGTGACAAAGTCCAAGTCGAGATCATGAAGTTCGATCCGGAGGCCAAGAAAGTCAGTCTCTCAGTCAAGCACTCGCTCGACGATCCCTGGAAGGCTGTGCCTGAAACCCTCACCGAGGGCTCCATCGTGCCGTCGACGCTCACGAAAGTCACAGCGAACTACTTGCTGGTCGAATTGCTTCCCGGTGTGACCGGCATGGTCCCCAAATCAGAATTCGATCCCGCAGCGCCACCGGAGATCGGGGCGCAATTGCAAGTGAAGCTGCTGTCGATCAATTTGGGGTCGCGCCGCATTACCGCAAGCCTCAACACCGCGGCCGAGCCTACGGCAGTGGTCGATGACGTGCCGGCCGATGCTGCGGTTGATATTGCGCCGAAAAACGAGGAAGAAACGGCCGAACTGGAGAGCGACACTCCCGCCGACCTGTAAGTTGATCATCGGGCTGACCGGCGGAATCGGCGCCGGCAAGTCCACCGTCGCCCGAATGCTGGCAGAGCGCGGCGCCGTCATCATCGATACCGATGCGATCGCGCGCGAGGTCGTGCAAGCGCCCAGCCGCGTTCTTGACACGATTCGCGAAGAATTCGGTGATAGTGTCATTCGTCCGGACGGAACGCTCGATCGCGCTGCGCTCGGGCGTATTGTTTTTCACGATGAGACAAAGCGCAAGAAGCTCAACGCGCTCACGCACCCGGCGATCCTCAAGCGAGTCTTGAGCCTGATCGGCCAACAGCCGGCGGATGCAATCGTAGTGGTAGTCGTGCCGCTCCTCTTCGAATCGAACTTCGAAAAGAATTGTCAGGCAGTCATCGCCGTCATCGCATCGCCCGCGGTGCGCCGCAGCCGTTTGATGGCCCGCGATGATTTGTCCGCCTCAGAGATCGAGGCTCGCATGCGCTCGCAGATAGACGAAAAAGAATATGAAAAGAGGGGCGCGAGGCTGCTGCGCAACGACGGCAGCACGGCGGACTTGCAGAGCGCCGTTGCCGAGTTGTGGAATCGCCTGCTTTCTGAGTAGTGTTCTGCCGGTTAAGGCTTGATGGGCCACTGTGCGGGCTGGTCGTAGTTGCCATCTCTGAGAAGCTGCGACACGGTCACGAAGGAATAGCCCGCCGCGCGTAATCGATAGATGATCTCCGGCAGCGCTTCGATCGTTTTATACTGGCCGCTATGCATGAGGACGATGGCTCCCGGCCGCGCGTAGTACAGCACGCGCGAGACGACGATGTCGGGCGAGATGTTCTTCACGTCGTCGGGGCTATCACTCCAAAAGATCGTCTTGAATCCCAGCGTATGCGCGATGGCGACGACGTGCTGGTTGTAGCGCCCGTGCGGAGGGCGGAATAACGTCACCGGCTGGCCCGTGAACTGCTGCAAAAAGGCCCCGCCGGCGGCGATTTGGTAGGCGATTTGGTAGTCACTCAAACCGGTCAGCGTATAGTGGTTGAACGTGTGATCGCCCAGCTCGTTGCCGCCGACGACGATGCGCCGCACGAGGGCGGGAAATTCCTGGGCCGAGCGGCCGACGATAAAAAACGTGGCGGGCACGCCCGAGCGTTCGAGCACGTGCAAGAGCAATGGCGTGTAAAAGGGATACGGTCCGTCGTCGAACGTCAAAGCGATCTCTCGCCGCTGCATCGGAACTCGCCACACTTGCCCATAAGGACCGTAGGTCAATGAGCCATCTTCCGGGTCGAGGATCTCACGCGATACAGGCGGAGTGAGGAAGCGGGGTAGAGGGGTCACGGTGTGAGTTCGCGGCAGCATAGGCGTGGTCATCAAAACCGCCGCGAGCATTGCGAAAAGATGCAACATCACTGCGGCACCTCAGGCGAAACCCACACTCGTCCGAACGCGTCCAAGAACTGGTCGTCGCTCAAGTCGCGGCCGGCACGCAGCGCAACGTACGTCGCCCGATCTGCGGATACGGAAAAGACCGTGCTTTCCTTTGTCGTTGCTTGCGACTGCGCTACCGGAATGGTTGCCCAAATATCAACGGTTTGGACGTCGGGGAACTGAGCAAACGTCGTGCGTATGAGTTGTACTGCTTCACGATCGAGCTCCGTTTCGGTGAGGTCCCGTGCGGTGTGCGGCACGCGGGCGGAGAAACGAATACCGGCCGATTCATAGCCGCCGGCATTGAAGACGTAGACCTTGAGCACGTTATGATTGGGCAGGACGCGATAGGTAGCGCCAAACAAACGATCTTCAAGCGGTGGTGTCACGCCCTCGATCCACGGCACGGGTCGACGAACAGGCGCCGGAAATAACCCGCGCGGCCCGCTAAAAACACGGTGCACGGCGGGCTGGGTTATGGCACTCGGCGCGACAGACGCAAGCGCTGCCGAAACCGCGGACAAAAAGATCGCAGCTAAAACTGCTGCCACCTTTAAGCGTTTCATTGCACTCTAGAAACGTTGCAGACGAGCACTTCGTTTTTACCCCTTGTGGCTTTCTGTTGGCATTATACCGCAGCAAGCCCTGGGGACAAGCCGTAAACTGCTAGATGTCTCGGCCTTTCCGTAGCACTCTTCCGGCTCGTGCACCCGTCGTTTTTCCGTCTTGCACGACCGCCGCGCCGTTGACGAAGACGTGCGGTATTCCATTGGGATAGTGATGGGGATCAGCATACGTCGCGGTATCTGCGATGGAGAATTGATCGAATACCACGAGATCGGCAAACGCAGATTCAGCAATGCTGCCACGATTGCGCAAACCCAGACGCTGGGCTGGTAGAAAGCTCGCGCGGCGTACCGCCTCTTCCAGCGAGAGCAATCGCTTGTCGCGCACGTAATGCTTGAAGATGCGGGGAAACGTTCCATAGGCTCGCGGGTGCGGTTTTCCCGCCGCCGTCACGCCTTCGAGAGCACGCGCCGAAGCATCGCTTCCAATGCATGTGAAACGATATGACAAAACCGTTCTGACGTCGTCTTCGCACATAGTGAAGTAGATCGCCGAGACATCCAGCAACTCTTCGACTAAGAGCCGCAACGCAGCCATGACCGGGCTACGCCCCGTGGCCACGGCGATGTCGGCGATCGTCATGCCCTCGAAGTGGCGATTCCTCGCAGAAGCGACGCTAGAGATCATCACTTCATGCCAGCGACCGCCGTACTCCAGCTCGATCCGCAGGGCGACGAGGGCGGCGTAGCGTGGGTCGCGCAGCCGCGCCGCAATTTCGTGCGGTCCGCCGATGTTCACATCGGCCGGAAGGATGACGTCCAATCCGGTGCAGGACGCCTTATAGGGATATTGATCGAGCACGACGTCCAGACCGGAAGCACGCGCCCGATCCACCGCGGCGAGCGACTCATGGACTTTGCCCCAATTGCGCCTGCCCGATGCCTTGTGATGCGAGAGCTGCACCGCGCAAGCGGCGCGCCTCCCAATGGTCAACGCTTCGTCGACCGCCGCCAACAATTCCGAACCTTCGTTTCTGATGTGCGACGCGTACAGGCCGCCCCCGGCGGCACTCGCAGTCTGCGCCATGTCCACGAGCTCATCGGTATCCGCAAAGCGCCCGGGCGGATAGATGAGTCCCGAAGAAATACCGATAGCGCCTTGTTCGCAAGCCTCGCGCACGAGATGCTGCGCTTGCTTGCGCGTATCGGCGTCTAAAGGTTGCGGCAGCGTGGCGTTGATCGCATTGCGGACGGTGCCCAACCCCGCCAAGCAGCAAAAATTGAGCACGGCCGGCGAGTGTTCGAGCGCGCTGAAGAAGCCGTCAAAATCCGTCCAATCCACATTTTCAAAACCGTAGCGCTTGCGCAGTTCATCCTGCTTGTCGGCCAACATCTGTTCGTTCAGCGGCGCCGGCGAAAAGCCGCAGTTCCCGCCGACCTCGGTCGTGACGCCTTGGCGGATCTTGCTATCCGCGGTAGGAGCAATAAGTAGTATTTCGTCGGTATGGCTATGCATATCGATGAAGCCGGGAGCAACGACCAAACCGCGGCAATTCAGCCGTTGGACCGCCTCTGCGTCGCTGCAATCACCCAGCCGAGCGATGCGGTCTGCCACCAGCCCCACGTCGGTGACGTACGGCTTATTACCGCGGCCATCAACGATGAGGCCGCTCTCCAAGACAGTATCCAGCACGTAGGCATAGTTGTCGCACGTATCAATTATCGCCTGTAATGTTCTCCTGTGCGTTGTTTCGGCCGGCAAGGAAGCGGGTACACGCCTTTTGAGCTTTTATCCACTGCGCTTTGCAGTTTTGGAGGCACGGTACCACAATGAGTAACGATAGTGGCGGAATGACCGTCCGCGAAGCCGGAAAAAAAGGCGGCGACGTTGTCAAAACAAAATACGGTCCGGAATTTTACGTTGAAATCGGACGCAAAGGCGGCGAGAGCACGAAACGGCGCCATGGCTCGCAGTTCTATGAAGAGATCGGCCATAAGGGCGGCCAGCGCGTGAAGCGTTACATCGAGGACGGACGCCGTACCGACGAATAGCATCACGCCGAACTTCACCCCTTTCTCGTGAAAGGTTCTAGCGCGCGATGACTCAGGATAGGAACTCGCGTTCGAAGCAGCCCGGCGACATGACGGTGCGTGAGGCGGGCAAACGCGGCGGCGATGCCGTGCGGGCGAAGTATGGCCCAAGCTTCTACGAAGAGATCGGACGCAAGGGCGGTAAATCGACAAAGCAGCGACATGGGTCCGGTTTTTTTGAGAACATCGGTCAAAAAGGCGGCAATGCGGTTAAGGATAAATACGGCCAAACGTTTTACGAAGAGATAGGCCACAAGGGCGGTCAAAAAGTAAAACGTCTGATCGAAGAGGCAAAGCGCGCAGGCCGTTAATGATCTGGCATGCGCGCAGGTCCTCGTGGACGCTAGAAGCGCAGGTGACGCATGCCGACCGAAACCGGGTTAGACGCTCCTTCATTTAGCAAGATCGACCTGCAAGATATGCTTGGGGCGATTTTGGGTTTGCCCGAGCAAGTCGACAATGCCAAACGCATCGCGCTCGCAGCCTCGCTCGAAAGCATGTCGAGGCGGCGCTTTTCGTCGTTGCTGGTCACAGGACTCGGCGGCTCCGCTATTGGCGGCGATTTCTTACGCTCTGGCTACGAAACCGTGCTCACCTGCCCGGTGTCGGTCGTTCGAGACTACCACCTCCCGCACTATGTCGATGAAGACACCCTCGTATTCGCTGCGAGCAATTCCGGCGACACGGAAGAAACACTCGCCTGCTATGCGGCCGCTCGCAAAGCCGGTGCCACCATCGTAGCCTTCACCACCGGCGGTAAGCTGGCAGGAATGGCGAAGGCAGACAACGTTCCACTCGTCATGTTTCCCGGCGGCCTGCAGCCGCGAGCGGCAGTCGGATATTCATTTATCCCGCTTTTGGTCATCGCCGCGCGGCTGGGTTTGATGCCGGAGCTGCTCATCGATGACATTGACGAAGCCAGCGCGGTTTTGCGCGCGGTCCGCAACGACTGCAGCCCCGATGTGCCTTCGCAAGATAACGAAGCCAAAACCCTGGCGGGACTATGGTTTGGGAAGATTCCTGTCATCTATGGTTCGCAGGGTGAGCGCGGCGTCGTCGCCTATCGCTGGAAAACGCAAATCAATGAAAATGCGAAAGCGTTCGCGGTCTCAAACGTTTTTCCGGAGCTCAATCACAATGAGACGGTCGGCTGGAGTGGGGGCCGTGGGCAAGGTGACCTTGAGAAGAATTTATCGGTCGTCATCTTGCGCGACGATCGCGAGCCCAAGCCCATTGCGCGCCGCGTCGATTTGACAAAGCAGATCATCGCGCGGCGCGCGCCCACGATCACGGAAGTGTGGGCCCGTGGGGGCGGCTCCTTGGCGCGCATGCTGTCGCTGGTCTATATAGGGGACTTCGCTTCGTACTATCTGGCCATGGCGTACGGCGAAGACCCAACTCCGGTACGCGTCATCGACTGGCTGAAATCGGAACTCGCGAAGTCAGACTAACCGTGGCTCTCAGCCGCAATCGACCGGGCTGCGGCAAGCGCTTCAGCCGTTCGAGTGAATCGAAGTCGTGCCGAGCGAGGAATTTCCCGTCAAAAAGTTCGCCGTCAGATGCGCGGTCGTCATGGCGTAGCCTTTGTAGCGGATGTGCACGGTGGTGGGGCATGTCAGCAGCTGCAACGGGTTGTTCCAGGAGACAGTCTCGGTCCGCAAGTCTTGGATATCTCGCGGCCGGATGCTCCAGACGTGCACGCCACCATAACCGGTGTAATTCTGCGTGCGCATGTCGAGTGTCACTGAGCCGGCGGTGATCTTGTACGCCGGTTTGCCATTCACGTAATACGTCCCGCCGCGGATATGATGATAGGTCGTGACCAGGCCGTCGGTGCTGATATCGGAACTGTCAGCGTTAAAGCGCCAACCCAGTTGCGTGCCGCGTTGGCCCTGGCCGAGCACGTGGCTCATCTGCAGCTGCGTCTGACCGCCACCGGTTTGTGCGTCGGGAGTGAGCAGCGCGCTGATGAGCAAATACGCTATCACGCCGAAGAAGGCAGCCGTGCCCGCACCGATCCACACGCCGGGCATACGTAGGATTCGTTTGAACCGCAGCATTATTTCTGTCCTCGTTTCGAACGCCAGCCGGCAGCCGAGGAAGGCCGAGGAATGAAACCGGCCAGCAGCGCTAGCACCGCCAGCACGACCACCCAGAACACGCCAAAGCGGTCGTACGGCGTCGTCACGCCCGTCCCCACGTTGGCGACGATAATCCCCATCCGGTCGAGCGGCAAGGATTGAACGATGTCGCCTTTGGGATCGATGATCTGCGAAATGCCCGTATCCGCACCGCGCACGATCCAGCGCCCGGTTTGCACGGCGTCGATGCGAGCGGCGTCGGCATGTTCGAACGGGCCTGCCGAAGTGCCGAACCATGCATCGTCTGTAGCGACGATGAGGGCATCGGCACCGGCGTTCGCTGTCTGGCGCGCGTAGGGGGCGAACGCCGACTCATAACAAACGAGTATGCCCCATTGCAGTTGCGCTGCGGATAGCAAGTGCGGCCCCGGCCCGCGCGCGAAGCGCGAAATGTTATCCATCAACGGCAGTCCGCGCAGGTATTGGTCGAGCGGCAAGTACTCAGCGAACGGCACCAGCCAAACCTTGTGGTAGACGCCCCCGACGCGACCCTGCGGCGTGAGCTCGAGCATCGTGTTGTAGTACCTGTCGTTGGCAGGCCGGTCGACGGTACCGGCGATGATCCAGACGCCTGAATCATGAGCGAGGCTCTGCAGTGCCCCGAGCAGTTCTGGATTCTGCAGCGGAAACGATGTGATCGCAGTTTCGGGCCAGACGACGACGCGTGCTCCCCGCGCGGCCGCTTGGCGCGTGAGGTCTGCGTAGATCGAAATGGTTTGCGAAAAGATCTGCGGCGACCACTTGACGCGCTGCGATATGTTGCCTTGTGCGACCGCCACAGGAACCGTGGGTTGGGCGACTACCACACGCGAGCGTGCGAAATCGCCGGCGGCGATAAGAAGCAAGAGCGCGAGCACCGTGATGGTTCCGGTCGCGCGCGCAGCGGGAGTGCCGCCGATGATTCCCGCCAGCGCTCCATTGCACAATGCGACGATCGCGGTCAAACCGTAGACACCGGCATACGCCGCCATCGGCAAAAGCCAGGGAAGATGCGCCGCCACCGCGCCCAGCTCACCGAACGGAACTCCCAATGATCCGCGCGTCCGCACCATCTCGACCAACAGCCACGCTGCCGGCGCGGCGAATACCGCAGCTGCGCGAAAACTGCCGCGTCCGACAAGTGCGGTCACGACCGCAACCACCGCCAGCGAGAATCCTTCGATGGCGCTCATGAGAAAAAGAGCGAGCCACGACCAGTTGCCGACAAAGTCGCCGATCGAGTGCGTCATCCAGCGAAAGAGCAGCATGAACATGATGGTCCCGGCCAGCCAACCGCAGAGCAAAGCTTGCTTCCAGGACGCTCTTGCCCACAACAAGAACAGCGGGACCAACGCAAAAAATGCAAACCACGCGACGTTCGTCTTGGGATATGCCAAGCTCAACAAGAGTGGGCTCAGCAGGCTCGCCGGCAGGGCGTAGCGCCAAAAGCCGGAGTACTCGCGCGGCGTCACGACGGCGACATCCCGCGGCGAGGCGGTACTAACCATGCCCAGCGCTCTTCAAAACAAGCTCCTGGCTGCCGCAGCCGCTTGCTGTTTGTCGCTCCTTTGGAGCTGCGGCCGCGGGCCCGTCGAGCCCATACCGGGGCCCGTATCACCACATGCCATCACCTTCCAATTATTCGTCAGCAATCAGATTAACCCCAGCCAAGGAAATTATATCGTTGCTATAAATGCCAACGTAAATCCAACCAGCAACGTCAATCCGGGAGAGGTGCCCGGCGAGCCGACAGCTCAGGAAGCGCAAGGCAATCCCGCTCCTTACACGCACTGGGATCAAGAATTTGTCTACGGTTCTTCGACGCAAATCCAACCCAACGGGTTCCTGTACGCTTATAAAGTCATCAGCGGAGGAGCGGGCACGCACGCCAGCTTCTTACCGATCGTGCTGAACACAAACGATTTCACGCTTATCACAAACGGCAATGCAGGCACGGGCACGGGCAATGTTTTGAGTATGACCATGCCGATCGCGGACCTCTTCATCCGCGGCAACCCCGTGAGCTCAAATCCGCCCACGATCATCACGCCGGCGGTGACCTTTATCTACGTCAACTACATCACGACCGACACCGGCGGCATCCCTCAGGATCAACTGGGACAGCAAGGGCTGGGGACCCAGGGCTTCACGCAATCGGTAGACCTCACCCATGCCGCCACCATAACGCTGCCGAACTTTTCCAACGCGCCGGGACCAACGAATCCTAACCTCTTCATCACGGGTGGCCAGATCATCGTTCAGCCTTGAACGGCGCCCGATCTTTAGAAGCTTTGAGGAACCGGCGGGATGATCGGCCCGTTGTTATTGATGCCGAAGGTAGCGGTTTCGTTCGGGAACGCCAACAAGCTCACCGAAAGATCCCATTCCTTCAGCGGTTGCCGGTAAGCGAGGCGCACCTGGTAGCAGTCGCTCACGATATGGCTCAGGAAGTAGTTCTGGCCTTGCAAGCCGTGCAGTCTGAAATCGTAGTTGCCGTTGAACTGGAGATAGTCGTTGCGCGATAGCGGCGTCGCATAGGTGATGACCAGCGGCGAGTAACCGGTGCCATGCGGATCGTATGACGTACCCAGCGTCAACAAGGCATAAGGGTTGGGCTGCAGGTTGAGCTGATAGTTGATCGAGCTCAGGAACTTATTGTGGAAATCGTAACTCGTGGACGCGCTGAAATGATAGATACTCCCATTATAGACGTTGAGTATCTCGGCGATCTGATCCGACCCCGTCTGCCTGTCCAGCGACGGCAAAGGCGTAAAGCCGCGGACGCTCATTGCTGAGTAGGACAACGTGTTGTCGGCGTGACGCCCGAAGAATTGTTGTAATCCTATCTGTTCGCTGATGCTGCCTTGTAGATCGCCGGTGCCGTAGGCGTCTTGCCGGAACGTTGTCGTCGCATTGATGATGGCACTGTTGCCGACGCGCAACAAGCCCGGACCGAACTGCGCGCTGGCTTCGTAGCGCGCGGTCTGGAAGTTGTCGAACTGATCGTTGTAGACGCCATCGATCAATGTGATGCCCACCGGCAGACGGAACGGTGTGATAAGGAACGGGCGAGCGCGCAGCGTCAGCTCGGGGATCCGTTGAATCGCAATAACCGGCGTGGTGGTCTCTACGCCGGTGTCGATGCCGCTGGTCTGAAAACCGTGATTGGTCGATTCCACCAAATCAGCGTCGAACGCGCGCGCGCTGAAGTGGGTGTCCAAATTCAGACCTACCGAACGTGAGAAAGTCTGCGGGTTGGTATTTGACAGCAGATTGAATCCCACGCTTTGGCTGAAGACCGGTGAGAACGCGATGGTGTGATTGACAATCGTGCCAAAAGAGCTCGAGGGCCCCGTCCGTACATTTGTGAGGATGTAGCTCGTGGTACTGCGGGCGCCGTTATGCGTGATCGATAGGTTCGCGGTTGTCGTGGCCGGCAAGGCGGTAAAGACGGCCGAGGTTCCCGAGTAATTGAACTGGAGAGCGCCCGACAAGTGATCGGAAAAGATGTGCTGGAGGTTCAGCGATGCCTGGGTAGAGCTGCGGGCTCCGGTCAAGGTCTGCTGCCGCGCGTTGTTGCGCAAATCATACAGAGTCAACGTACCGCCGCCGCGGCCGTTGCGCTGCTGGAAGTAGATATCGGCGCCAAGGCCGATGCCGACCTTTTGAAAATAGTCGACGTGATACGTGCCGTACAAGTTTGCGCTATGATAGAAATTGATGAAGTTGCGGACAAAAAAACCTTCGCTTGAATTGTATCCCACGCGCGGCGCATAGGCGCTTTGACGCTGCGTGATCTCCGACAGCGGCAAGACGAAGATACCGAGTGCGGCGACCACATACTTGCCCAGCCAGAGCGACGAGTGACGCACGATGAGGCGGTCGTGCGGTCGAACCTCGATCTCTTTGCCGGTGACATGATACGCGACGTGCCGCAAATCGCACGTGGTCAGCCAGCCGTCGCGTATGATCGTGTGCCCGTTGCCGTCGACGACGGCTGAGCTGCCGCGGTAATACAGCAGGCCTTGGATTTGTTCGCCTTGATAGTAGAGCGCGGCCGTCTGGCCGGCAACTCCGAACATCGTGACGCGGTCCGTGTCGGATTCGTATTCAAGTGCCTGGGCTGTGGCCGAATCTCCGTTGCTTTGGGTGAAGTGCACGTGTCCGGTGGCTCGGAGTATCTTGGTTTTTGCGTCATACACGGCTTGATCTGCTTTGACTTCTGCGTCCGCGTACACCAGATGAACGTGACCGAGCGCGGTGAAGCCGCCGCTGGGCGTATTCTTGCCATACAGCTGGTCGGCGGTAACTCGCGCCATGCCCTCGGGCGGCGGCGCTTCGGTTGCCTCCGCTCCGGGTGACGGCGCGGGCGTTGGAGTCATGGTCGGCAGGGGCGTCGAGCCGAGATTGACTCGCGGATAATCTTCGGCCGACGGCGTCGGCGTCAAAAAGATCGGCGTGGGGGTGCGCGGCGTGGGCATCGGCATCGTGCTGGCTGCCATTGACGGGGTGCTGGTCGGGGTGGGACTGGGACTTGGCGTTGGAACCGGATCGGCCAAGGCCGATCCAAAGTTAGCAAGCAGGCCGCTGCAAATGCAGAGAAGGACGGCGAACACCGTCCTCCACTTCAAGATTTGCGACTGTGCGGTGCGCCGGATCAACGCTCCTCTTTCCAAAGCATTGCAATACCAGCGGCTGCGAGCACGACATTGGGAATCCAAGGCGCGAGGTTTGCGGGAATAGCGCCGTTCTTGCCGAGCGCGTAGGTCGCCGACATGATCAGGTAATAGACGAACAATACGACGATGGCGAGCATAGCGCCGACCCCCCGGCCTTGTTTGCCGAAGCGTACTCCCAGTGGCAGCGCGATAAGGATGCTGATGAGACAGGCCATCGGCATCGCGTATTTCTGCTGCAGCGTTATTTGCAGCTGTTTGATATCGTCACCCGTCGCACGCCGCGCTTTGATCTCTTTTGACAGGTCGCGCGAGTTCATCTCAAATGGGCCACGCGGTCCCTCAAACAAAACACCGGCATCTGCGAGCGGGAACTCAAGCGTCGCAAAGTGTTGCTGTTTGGTCACGAGGCCGGCAGAATTGTAGAGCGTTTGCACGCCGTTATACAGCACGAGTTTACCGCTTTGCTGTTGCGCGCTCAGCGCGGTAAGGGTCTCCGGAAAGTAACCATTGCCCAGCGTGTAGATCTGCACGTTGTGCATGATGCCCGTTTGCGGATCGACCGAACTCACGTAAATGCTATGGCGGCCATCCTCCGTTCTGATGAATTGGTCGGGTGCGATGATGGGCTGACTCGAGTGATAAGCGATTTGCCGAAAGACGGCTTGCGACTTGTGCTGCGATTCCGGAGCGACATATTCATTCGTGAGAAAAGCGACGACGGTGAGAAGGACGCCCAAGGCAAGGGCGGGGCGGGCGATACGCAGCAACGGAACACCGCTGGTCCGCATAGCGGTGAGTTCATTGTCTCCTGCCAACCGTCCAAAGCCTTGCAGTACGCCGAAGAGGGTGGAGAATGGCAAGATCAGATAGACGAACGACGGAATCTGAAGCACGATGTAACGCATGACGTACACGAACGGCACTGCTTTGTTGATGACATACTCGGCCGCTAAGAAAAACGTGTTGATGAGCAAGAAAAGCGTGAAGGCCGCGACCGCAAACCCAAAGGGCGCCAAGATCTCGCTCAACACATAGCGATCGAGAATGCTGACTGGGAAGGGACGCCGATGTACCACCGGTTTCATTGCTCCCGGCCCGCGGTCGGCCTCGGGAGAAGACCAGTTTAACTGCGCTTCATGCGAACCGGGAGTACCCGGCGACTCCCACCGCTCGCCGGCTGGCCGTGCATGCGGGGTCGATGCTTCGCTCGGCGTGGACATACGCCGCCACTTCCTTCGCTTTCCGCCGCTATCCTGGAATCAAAATGGGGTGCGCGTGCTGCGCGCGTTCGCTAGTGTTTGCTTGCAGCGTGATATAGTGCCGTAACGTTGTTGACGTAGTCACGCGTTTCGGCGTACGGCGGAATTCCTTTGTACTTTGCGACTGCTCCGCTGCCGGCGTTATACGCAGCGAGCGCAAGTGAGACGTTGCCGTGATAGCGCTGCAACAAGTCATGCAAGTACGCGGTGCCGGCCGCGACGTTTGCTTGCGGATCGAAGGGGTTGGCGACGCCATATTCCGAGGCTGTGCCGGGCATGAGTTGCATCAAACCCATCGCGCCTGCGCCCGAGATCGCGGACGGATCGCCACCGGATTCTTGGGTGATGACTGCATGGACGAGACTCGGAGGCACATTGCTGGCTCGCGAGGCCTGTGAGACGATCGCGTTCAGACGCTGCTGTTCTATCGCGTGCGGTCCGGTCCCAAATGGTAAAAAACCGCCGCCACTGCAGCCTGCGACAGCAGCTGTGGCGATGCTCAGAAGCACCAAGATAATATCGCGCGGTTTTTTTGAAGTGACAGCCATACTCTTATGAACGGTATATCGGTTGAGTATGGTTTCTTCGTCAGCGCACTTCCGTGTGCCTAGACACTAGTAGCTAGCCGCGAGTGCGCCGCCCGGCCACCGAACGATAGCAATCCGGGCAGTATACGGGCTTATCCGGCCGGGGCGAAAAAGGCACTTGGGTCGCCGCGCCACACTGCGAGCAGGTGGTGTCGAACATCATGCGCTCGCCTCCGCCTGCGCCGCTGCCGCGGTCGCGTTTCCTGGCCCGCCGGCACTGGGGGCACCGGGTGGGCTCGTGCTCGAAGCCCTTTTGCGCATAGAACTCTTGTTCGCCGGCGGTAAAGGTGTACTCGCTGCCGCAGTCCCGGCAGGTTAAGGTGCGGTCTTGAAATGCCACGATAGCCCCCAGTTTTCACGATTTGGAAATGATAAAGTTCCGCGCCAATGGTAATTGGCACAGACCTTTAAGAAATCTAGCACGTTCAATATCAAAAAGCAACCTCGGCAGGCTAAAAGCAAACTGCTCGATCGGAGTTCGAAAGTGGGAGCACGTAGCACCATACCCGTAATCGCGCGCGCGCGCGTCCTCGGCGTCAGCGTCGCGCTGGCTGCGTTTGCGCTCCTTGCGCTCAAGCCCGTAACCGCGATCGCTGCAGCGCCGCAAGAGGGCATGGCGGCGCCGGCTTTTTCGCTGCGCTCGCTCGATGCAAAACCATGGTCGTTAGCGCAAACGCGCGGCCACGTGGTGGTGCTGAACTTTTTTGCGACGTGGTGTCCGCCGTGCCGCGCCGAGACGCCCGATCTCATCGCCGCCGAAAAAAAATACGCTCATCAGGGCGTTATCTTTGTCGGCGTAGACGATGAAGAGAGCGCAGCGCTCGTGTCAGTCTTCACGAAGACCAAGGGCATTCGCTTCCCCATCGTGCTCGACACGCACGGCGCGGTGGAGCGGAGCTACGATGTGCGCGCCATCCCAACCACCTACGTCTTGGATCGCAACGGCATAATTCGTTACCGGCAAGTGGATGAGCTCAACGTGGATGTGCTCGACCAGGCTTTGGCTGCCGTGGTCACGGGCGCGCCCTTACCGCGAAGTGCGGCGGCGAAGCGATTCACCGATCTCGCCGATTCTACAACGCAAGCTATAGCGAATGATGTGAGCAGTGCGAAAAGCGCGACACCCGTTGACGTCAAGGCGCTGGATCTCGCCATAAAAACAGGCGCCGCGGCGAATAAGCAAATCGATGCGCTGGTATCCGGACCGGATTCATCTTCTATCAATTTTTTTGAGCAAACACAAAAGCGGAGCCAATTGAATGCCGCGCTCGCGGAGGCATATGCGTTGCGCGCGGGCGTCGTGGGCAGTGCGAGCGCTAGCAGCGATCAGGAACAGGCCGAGCTGTTGCTCGGTCAGATCGCGATGGACAAGGAACAATTTAGCGACGCGGCCGCGCACTATACGCGCGCCATGCAGCTGGCGCCCAATGATACCCAGCCGTACGACGGCGCGTACTTGGCTGCGTATGAGTTACGCGACTATCACAAGGCGGTTGACATCGCCAAAGGTGAGGCCGCCATCGCTCCCACCGATCCGGAGAGCTGGCTCACGGTCGCGTCTGCCAACAATGCGCTGAAGGACTATGCCGCCGCGCTCGACGCGGAGCGCAAAGCGCTCGCGCTTGCCTCAGATACCTACACGCGTAACCCGACATCGAAAGCCGCGGCATATAAGCTTGGCCGAGTCTGGCTCAAGATGGCGCGCACGCAGATCCTCAGTGGGAACAGCGCCGCAGCGCAACCGCTGCTGCAGCAGGCAACCGCAGCCGCACCGCAAACCATCGTTGCGCAGCAGGCGTCCGAGCAATTCGCTGCCCTGCAGCCCGCTCAGATCGGTCTTTGGCGCGCCGGCGCTTTGAGCGCCAGTGGAAATTCGACCGGACCCGCGCACGTGTACGTGCTCGTCCGCAATCCTTCGCCGCAGGCACGAACGATCAATCTCACAGCGTCGGGCTTGCCGCAACACTGGCTGTTATCGTTTTGTTATGGAACGGTTTGCAACCCGTTCAAGGTCAGCTTCAGCTTGCCGCCGGGAGGCAGTAAGCGCGTGGAGCTGCTCGTCGCGCCACTCGCCGCCGCCGGCGGCCCCTGGTCGATGAGCCTGCGCGCCGCCGGTCGCTCGACCGCCAACGTGCAAGTCCAAGCGAGGGCCACGCGTGCTGCAATCGTCGTCTCTGCTTCATAAGTAAGCCGGGGCAAGCAAGCGGGGCGGCTATCACCTGATATCCGCTCCCGGATAGGCTTCCTAAAGCGCTCTCGGTCCAGGGCCCGGGAGTTGTTATCGATTCTCGGGTCCCTTCATTATATACGCACACACGTGCGCTTCACTCCGGCCTCAGTATTCCTTTACAAACAGCCGATTTATCAGGTATAGTGGGACAAAGTGGAACTCAGTGGGGTAGAGTGGCTGAGGCATGACGGCATTTCCCAAATTCACGGGGCGCTACGAGCATTCTCTAGACGAGAAGGGCCGGTTGACTATTCCGGCCCGGTTTCGGGCGCGGTTGGGGGACCATTTCGTGCTCACCATCGCGCCGCCTGATCCGTGCCTTGCGATGTATCCCGAGGCGACGTGGTCCGAGTTCTGCGGCAAGCTCGAGGCCGCGCCTCGCAAGGACGCCCAGTATCGCACCTTCGTCCGTCACCTGTTCGCGAATACGGAGGAGGTGGCATTGGACGCCCAAGGCCGCTTGCTCATCCCGGCGGCCCTGCGCGAGATAGCCGGCATCGAGCGCGACACGGTGCTGACCGGAGCTCTGACACGCGTTGAGGTTTGGTCGCTGCAAGCGTGGCGATCCGCGAACGCGGCACCGGATGGAATGGCCGAGCTGATGACCGAGCTTGGACTCTACTAGCCATCAGCCCGTCATGGTACAGGAGTGTGTGACTTTGTTGCAAGCCGCGGGCGGCCCGGACCAAAAAATTTTCGTCGACGCAACTTTTGGCGCGGGCGGTCACAGCGCGGCGCTGCTCGATGCAGTGCCCGGCAGCAAGGTCTTTGCGATTGACGCAGACCCGGCAAGCATCCAACGCGCAGAATTATTGTCACGGCGCTATCCTGGCCGGCTGCGCGCCGCGCATGGCAACTTTGGCGATGTTACGGCGCTGCTCGACGCCGCCGGCATCGGAAACATCGACGGCATCGTCTACGACCTTGGCATTTCGTCACTGCAGCTGGGCGGCGAGCAACGCGGTTTCTCGTTTGCACGCAACGAGCCGCTCGACATGCGGCTCGACCCGAGCGCAGGCGGCCCCAGCGCTTCAGATCTACTGGCGTCAGCGACCCAGGCGCAGCTCGAAACAATGTTGCGAACGTACGGCAACGAGCGCAACGCTCGTGCGATCGCCCGAGCGATCGTGCGCCGCCGACCCCGGGTCGAAGTCTGGATGACCAACGATTTGCTGGCCGCGGTTTGGAGCGCGCTTCCGAAACGCGCGGCCCGTACCCATCAGCGCATCCATCCGGCGACGCGAACGTTTCAAGCGCTCCGTATCGCGGTCAATAGCGATCTCGAGAATCTCGAGCACAGTCTGCGTGCGGCGGTAAAGCGACTGAAGCCGCGCGGCCGGATCGTCGCGATCAGCTTCCACTCCGGTGAGGACCGGGTGGTGAAACAAGAGTTCAAGGCGTTCGAGCATGCCGGCATCGCTCGGACACTTACACGCAAGCCGTTGCGCCCAACGGACGACGAGGTTGAGGCGAACGTGCGCAGCCGCAGCGCCAAGCTTCGCGCGACCGAGCAGAGCGATCCGGCTACGCTTCAGGGAGGAACGGAAGTGTCATGGCATTAGCAGCACGCGCGCATCTGTCGGGAGCGGATGTAGACGAGGTACTCGCACCCACCGTCAGGCGGCGGCGCCGCCGTCGCACGAAGTTGCTGAGCAACGCACGCTTGTCTGCGCTGTGTCTCATACCGTTGGCGGCACTCTTGCTCTACGTCGCGCTCATGGCCGGATTGACCTCGCAAACCTATGCGTTAGGTCAGCAGCAGCGGCTGCACGCACAGCTGGTTGAAAAAAATTCCACTTTGCGCAGCCGAGTGGCGCAACTCGAATCAGTCGACCGCTTGCAGGCGGTCGCGCGGCAGCTGCACATGTCTAACCCCGCCAAGGTCGCCGTTATTGCGGCGCCCCTTGCGATTCGCCCGCAGCAGCGGCGAGCGGCCTTTTTGGATCGCATCGTCAGCATGACACGCTGGCTCAGCGCCCGATAGGGTTGCGTCCCAAGCGCAACGCCTCAAAAAAGCTTGACCGCATGAAAGACAAAGAGCGGTCGAAGCTCGTCATTCGGGCGCTGGTCACCTTTTGGGCGTTTTTCGTGATCGCGGGCCTGCTGGGCGTGCGGCTTTTTTTGGTGCAGGTCCGCGACGGTGCGGGGCTCGCCGCTTATGCAGGCCAAGAGCAATTCGGGAGCTTCCCGCTCAATGCGCGGCGAGGCGATATCGTCGACCGCTTCGGCAACGTCTTCGCCACCAGTTTGCCGTCGGCGTCCGTCTTCGTCTATCCTAATAAAGTTGCGCACCCCCATGCGGAAGCGCTGCGGCTTGCCTCGCTGCTGCAGCTTTCGCCGCGGACGCTCGAATCAAAGCTGCGCGGCGCATCGCAACGTCAGTACTTGGCGCGCAATATTCCACACGCCATAGCCAAAAAAGTAGCCGCTATAGATCCGGACGGCGTCGGCACTGAGGAGGAACCCGCCGGACGCCGGGTCGCTCCGCAAATGCGCATCGGATCAAGCGTGGTAGGCTTTGCAGGCATCGACGATCAGGGTTTGGCCGGCATCGAGTATGAATTTGACGCCGCCCTGCGAGGGCGGCCGGGACTCGTCACACAGGCAACTGATGCCGGCGGAAGGCCCATACCATTTGGCCGGCGCACCGTCGAGCCCGCGCAGGCCGGCGCCAGCGTGATTTTGACGATCGATCGAACGCTGCAGTTCGCCGCAGACGATATCTTGCGGACGGTGGTAGCGCGCTATGAAGCCGCCGGCGGCTCCGCTATTATCATGCGCGCGCAGACCGGCGAAGTGTTGGCGCTGGCGAACTCGCCGAATTTCGACCCGAACCATTTTGCAGCATACAGTGAGATCGCGCGGCGCAATCAAGCGATAACCGATCCTTATGAACCCGGCTCCACGTTCAAACTGATCACAGCGGCCGCGGCGCTCGATTCAGGCAAGGTCAGCTTAGACGACACTTTCGCAGCGCGCGATCAAATAGAAGTCGGCCAGCGCGTGATACACAACGCGGATGACGGGTTGATGGCCTCCGGTCGAGCCTGGGAAACCCTCGATGACATCGTCGCATTTTCGCACAACGTGGGCGCCGCGCAAGTCGCCATGCGCGTCGGTAAAGCGACGATGTTCTCGTACATCCAACGCTTTGGCTTCGACGAACCCACCGGCATAGATCTGCCGGGTGAAAGCCCCGGAATCGTAGGCACGCCGGATAATTGGTGGGGTTCGCGGCTGGCTACCATTGGTTTCGGTCAGGGCGTTTCCGTTACGCCGCTTGCGCTTGCCCGTGCGTACTGCGTTGTTGCGAACGGCGGCCTGCTGATGCGCCCGCTCATCGTGCGTTCCGTGATCGCCCCAGACGGGCGCGTGCTCGCGCGCTACGATCCACACGTGGTGCGCCGTGTCATAAGCTCGCAAACGGCTGCTGCGTTGCTCGCGATACTACGCGATGTGGTCCATCGCGGTACCGCTAAGGGCGTTTCAATCCCGGGATATGCGCTTGCCGGCAAAACGGGAACCGCACAAATGGTCATCGACGGTTCGTACGTGCCGGGCGCTTACACGGCATCGTTTGTGGGGATCGTGCCGGCTGACAAGCCGCAATACGTGGTGCTCGTGAAAATAGATCGCCCCAAGGGCTACTACTATGGAAGCATCGTAGCGGCGCCGGCCTTTCGCGAGCTAGCGCGGCAAGTGCTCTGGCGCGAGCGTGTCATGCCGCGCCGCGCTGCTGAGTTACTCACGCCCCTAGAATCGTCACAAGACAGCAACCCGGCGGGAGAGCACGCAGGCGTTGCGCGAAGACCGCACTGATGCGAGCGACGCCAGGAGTGCCGGTCGCGCGGCTACTGCAAGGTATTCCATCTCAGATCCGCGGCAACCCCAACGCCACCGTCACGTCTCTTACCACTGATTCCCGAAACGCGCAGCCCGGTGCGCTCTTTTTTTGTCTGCGCGGGCAACACTCCGATGGGCACGATTTCGCCCGCGCTGCGGTCGAAGCGGGCGCGGTCGCGGTGGTGGCGCGGCGCGCAATCGATCTGCCAAGTTCGGCGACACTCGCACTGGTCATCGACCCGCTAGCGGCATTGTCGCCGGTTGCAGCAGAATTCTTTGATCAACCCAGCCGGCAGCTCTCGTGCGTGGGCGTGACCGGAACGAACGGCAAGACGACAACCGCTTTTCTTATCGAAGCAATCGCGCGCGCGGCGGGCCTGCGCTACGGGCTCTCAGGGACGCTCGGTGCTTATCTCGACGGCGACCTGCGCCACGAGCTCATCAACACGACTCCTTTCGCCGATGAGGTTCAACGCTGGCTTGCCGAGTGCCGCGACGCCGGTGCGCAAGGGGCGGTGATGGAGGTATCCAGCCACGCGCTGGAACTGCATCGTGTTGACGACGTGGAATTCAAGGTAGCCGTGTTCACAAACCTGACCCAAGATCACCTGGATTTTCACGGAGATTTTGAATCATACCGGACTGCGAAGCGAAAATTATTTCTGCCCAACAGTGCCGCGCGCACGAAAGAGCCGGCCACGGCGGTGCTTAACCTCGACGACCCTGAAGGCCAAGCGCTCGCGGCGCTGCTCCCCAGGCGGATGACTTTCGGCATCAACAATGCAGATGCGCTCTTCAACGCGACCGATGTGATCCTGCGGCCACGCGGCTCGCAGTTCACGGTGCGCAGCTTACGACCGGCGCCTTTCGTGCTGAATCTTCCCGGCTCGTTCAATGTGAGCAATGCGCTCGCGGCCTTGACTGCGGCGTGTGCGCTCGACATAGAGGTTGAGGCAATGGCCCAAGGCGTGGACGGCGTGCGCGAGGTGCCGGGCCGCATGATGCCCCTGCAGGCCGGCGATGCGACCGTGTACATAGACTACGCGCACACGCCCGACGGACTGGAACGCGTGCTGGTGGCGGCACGCGCAGCCGCGCAAAAGCGTTTGCTGTGCGTTTTTGGCTGCGGCGGCGATCGCGATCGCAGTAAGCGCCCGTTGATGGGTGCCATTGCAGCGCAATTCGCCGACTACGTCATCGTCACCACGGATAACCCGCGCCACGAAGATCCCGATGCGATCATCCGCGAAATCGTTGCGGGCATGCAGACCGGACGGGCCGAACATACAGTCATTCGCGATCGCACGTCCGCGATCCAAGAAGCGATTCGCAGCGCAGGAGCCGGCGACGTCGTGGTGATCGCGGGCAAAGGTCATGAGGCCTATCAAATCGTGGGAGACGACCGCATCCCCTATTCGGACGTGCAGGTAGCACAAGAAGCCATTCGCGCGATCGTATCATGCCGCTGACGTTTGCGGGTTTCCTCGAAGCCTGCGGCGGCCGTTTTCTCGCCGACGCCAAACACGTGCGAGAATCGTTCGTTCCGAGCACCGACTCGCGGACGCTTAAGAACGGCGAGGTGTTTTTCTGCCTGCGCGGAGATAATTTTGACGGTCACGATCATATCGGCGAGGCGCTGAGCCGCGGCTGTGCGGCAGTGGTCGTTGATGACGACCGCAAAGCGCCGCATGCAAGCTTGGTGCCGTTCATCCGCGTCAGCGATGTGAAGCAGGCATACCTTGCCGGCGCCGCAGCAGCGCGGCGTGAGTTCCAGGGGCGCGTCATCGCCGTGACGGGCAGTACGGGCAAGACGACCACGAAAGAAATGACCGCGCAGCTGCTGACGCCGTACAAGCGGGTCGCGGTGACGCCGGGCAACGAAAACAACGAATTGGGTGTCGCCAAACTTTGCTACGCGCTCCACGAAGGTCTCGAGGTCGCGGTCTTTGAGTTTGGAGCCCGTCATCCCGGCGAGATCGCCGAGCTGGTCGAGATCGCGCAGCCGCACGTGGGCGTGCTGACCAACATCGGCGAAGCGCATCTGGAATTCTTTCAAGACCAAGAACAGCTGGCACGCACGAAATTCGCGCTATTCGGCCAAGGCGCGCAGCCGGTCTGCAGCGCAGCCGACAGCTGGTCGAGAATGCTCGCGGCCGAGGCGCAGCTGGAAGCCAAAACCATCTGGGTACGACTGTGCGGCGATCCGACGACCGCGGGGATCATGATAGAAGCGGGCGAGCCGCGCGCTGAGCAAGTGCCGCTCACGCTGGGCGCCTCGCACGTTTTCGCCGGCTGGCGGCTGCTGGGCGACCATACCCTGCGAGATGCCTTGCTGGCTTGCGGGGCGGCCATATCGTGCGGACTGAGTCTGGCTGAAGCAACTGCCGGATTTGGCGATTTGCACTTGCCTGCCGGACGGTTTGAACTCCATCATGGTCGCCACGGCGCGACGATTGTGTACGATGCTTACAACGCGAACCCAACCTCCGTGAAGCATGCCTTGGCGGCGTTCCGGCAGTTGCCTGGTGCGCGTCACATCGCCGTACTCGGCAGTATGGCCGAACTGGGACCAAGCGCACACGAGCACCATGAGACGACGGGCGCAGCGGCTGCGCGCAGCGGGGTAGACATTCTTTTTTGCGGGGGCGAGCACGCCCAAGCACTGGCGCACGGGGCCCGGACGGCGGGGATGCCCGCCGACGCTGTGCACGCTTTTGAAACGAACGCCGATGTCAGCGAACGCTTGCGCGCACTGTTGGGCGCGGACGACTGCGTGCTGCTCAAAGGTTCGCGCGTGCAGCACATGGAGGAAATTCTCAATGCGTTGCTGCCGCAAGGGAGCATCGCGTCGTGAGCAGCCACGCTTTCACTTTAGCTCTGCCGGCATTGCCGCGGCGTATCGTGGCCATCCCGGTGCGCACGCCTCTCATTAGAGAAGGCGAGGATTTGCCGGAAATGCTCCGGCGCTGCCTGCAGGGCATGCTGCGGACGGACGACGTCGTGTGCGTATCGGAAACCGCGGTTGCAATCGCTCAAGGCCGCTCCATCCGCGCCGAAGCGATCCGCCCTAGCAAGCTCGCACGCCTGCTCGCCCGGCGCGCAGGCTCATACGCATCCGTCAATCAGCCCGAATCAATGCAGCTCGTCTTGGAAAACGCCGGAACCTGGAAAGTTTTGGCGGCAGCGGCAATTGGCGCAGCCGGAAGAATCATCGGACGGCGCGGTGACTTCTATCGCATCTTAGGTTCGGCTGTCGCCGAAATCGACGGCTACACCGGCACGATGCCTCCCTACGAAAGGCACATAGTGCTTGGGCCGAAGCAGCCCGCGCAAGTGGCCGAGGCGATCGCCCAGGCGTGCGGCGCACACGCTTGCGTGGTGGATGCAAATGACTTGGGCAAAGCCGAAATCTTGGGTGCGAGCAGCAGAGTTGATTGCGAAGCCGTGCGCCGCTGCCTGCTCTCGAACCCAGCGGGCAACGCTGATGAGCAGACACCGGTCGTGATATTGAAATATAGGCCCGAGCACGATGCGCCGGCAGCTTCGCCGTTGCTGCAAGGCACGCATTGACGCTCGCGCTCATCTTCTGTTTCGTCGGCGGAGTGGTCGTGTGCGCGGCTGTGGTGCCGCTGCTCATCGCTCGCCAACGCCGCCAGCAGACCGGACAACAGATCTACGAAGACGCGCCCAAGAGCCACTCCGTCAAACAAGGCACCCCGACTCTTGGCGGTTTGGCCTTCGCAGGGGCGGCCCTGGCCGGCTTCGCGATCTCCGGCGCAGGGACGCGTGATTTGCCGCTGTTGTGTCTGGTATTGGTTTCAGCTGCGATCGGCTTCACCGATGATATGTTGATCCTGCGGGCGCGCCGCTCTTTAGGTCTGCGGGCGCGCGCGAAGTTCATCCTCATCGCGATCGCCGCGGTGCTATACGTGATGTGGCTGAACCGGATCGATCCTCAGAGTTCCACGCAGATATGGTTTGGGGGCACAATAGTTCTCACGCATGCCGCTTGGGCCGTTTTGAGCGTGCTGGCGATCGTAGGAGCAGCCAACGCAGTCAATCTCACCGATGGCTTGGACGGATTAGCGACAGGCACAGTGATTCCGACGCTGTTCGTGCTGCAGCTGCCGCTGCGCGGCGGCGCTTCATCACCCAGTGGCATGGGTGTCGCGGTGCTGGGAGCGTGCGTCGCCTTCTTGTGGTTCAACCGGCATCCGGCGCGTATTTTCATGGGCGACACCGGTTCGTTGGCCTTGGGTGCATTGCTCGCTGGGTTGGCTATCCAGTCTCACGAGCTGCTGCTGCTGCCGTTCTTCGGCGCGATCTTCGTGTTCGAAGCCTTGTCGGTGATATTGCAAGTCGCCAGCTTCAAGACGCTGCGCAGGCGCATCTTCCGCATGAGTCCGCTGCACCATCACTTCGAACTGGGCGGTTGGCGTGAAACCGCGGTGACGACGACATTTGTGCTCGTGCAGACGCTGTGCGCCGCAGCGACCTGGCTGGCTGCATGGGCGAGCAGCGGCCGGGGTGATGCTTCGTGACGAGCTTGAGTGACTTGCTGCAATCCGGCGGGTCTGCGCTGGTCTTGGGCGTCGGCCGTAGCGGATTAGCGGCTGCTGAAGTGCTGCGCGGCAGACACCTAAACGTCTTTGCGTACGATGACAAACCTTCTCACCAGCTTGCGGACGAGCGCCGCACGCTTACCCAACTCGGGGCGGAGCTCATCGGCCCGCAAGAGCTGGCTCACACTGCCGCCGCTGCGAAATTCGCCATCATCTCGCCCGGAGTGCCGTCCACAAATCCCGCAGTCCGGCGAATTGCGGACGCCGGGCTCCCAGTGTTTTCGGAAATCGAACTCGCCTTTCAAATTTCGAAGGCCCCGATCATCGCCGTAACAGGAACCAAAGGCAAGTCGACGACTACCGCGCTGATCGGCCATATCTTACGCACAGCAGGCAAGGGCGTGCGTGTGGGTGGGAATATCGGTAACCCGCTGGTGCGCGAAACCGCCGCTGCGGGCGCGGACGATTGGGTCGTCGCTGAGGTCTCCAGCTTCCAGCTGGAAGGCATTCGTGCATTTGCGCCGCGCGTGAGCGTGCTGCTCAACATCTCGCCGGACCATCTCGACCGCTATGCCTCGATGAAGGACTACGCCGAGGCCAAATACCGCATCTTTGCAAACCAAAAACCCGAGGACACGTTTGTCGGTAACGCCGATGATCCGTATTGTGCCGAACTCGACCATCATGCCGGCCGGCGCTTGCACGCCAAAGCGCTGTGGTTTGGCCTCGATCCAAACGACGCCCGGCTCTCCGCAACGCTTGCATCGGATCACCTGGCGCTGCGCATCAATTCCAAACTCGAGCCGCTCTTGCCGGTCGCGGCGTTACGCCTGCGCGGCACGCACAACGTTCAGAACGCGCTCTCCGCGGCGCTTGCAAGTCTGAGCGCCGGGGCGAACCTCGAAGCGCTGCGCGAAGGTCTGGCCAGTTTTGAACCGCTGCCTCACCGTTTGACCGTCGTCAGGCAAGACCGGGGCATCACCTGGATAGATGATAGCAAGGCCACCAATCCAGACGCCGCGGTAAAAGCGCTGGAAGCGTTCAACGAGCCTATCATCCTCATCGCAGGCGGCAAGAGCAAGAAAACGGACTTCGCACAATTCGCGAAGGTTGTTTCGCAACGCGCCAAGGTCACTATTTTGATCGGTGAAGCGGCTGCGGAGATTGCGGCGCATCTGACTGGCGCAGAGGTCCGTTTTGCGCACACCCTCGCAGACGCAGTTGAGATGGCCAGGCAAGCGGCCGTGCCCGGTGACGTCGTGCTGCTGTCACCGGCCTGCGCTTCTTTCGACATGTTTGCCAACGCGGAGCAGCGCGGCGAAGCTTTTGCCGAGCTCGCGCGCAGCAAAGGCGATCGCACCGGGCTGGCAGCGTCGTGATCGAGCGCCGGTCGCCGGATGTGGGAGTGCTCGTCATCGCCGGTCTGCTCACCACCATCGGCATCGTGATGGTCTTTTCGGCGTCGTCGGCAGTTGCGTACACGCAATTTCACGATGCCGCGTACTATCTCAAGCGAGAACTCGTCTGGGCTGCGATCGGCATCGTTGCGCTCGTCATCGGCACGCGCCTCGATTATGCACGGCTGCGTCCGGCGGCGCCCTTCATCTTGGGTGTGGCGGTCGTCTTGCTCATGGCAGTCTTGTTGCCGCACGTGGGCTCGATAGAGGGCGGCGCTCGCCGCTGGATATCGCTACGCTTTCTGTCATTCGAACCTTCGGAGTTCGCCAAGCTCGCCTTGCTCATTTTCATGGCGGCTTTATTGAGCGCACGCTCCGATGGCGCGCGCTCCTTCAAACAAGCCGGCTTTCCGGTTTTGCTCTGGGTCGCCATTTGTTTCGCGCTTGTCATGCGCGAGCCTGACTTGGGCACAGCTTCGATGTTCTTGTTGACGGCCTTCGTGATGCTGTTCGTGGCCGGAGCCCGGCTCACGCATTTAGCGATCGAAGTTGCCGTTGCCGTGCCCGCGCTGCTTGCGTTCATCTACGCGAGTCCTTACCGGCGCGACCGCTTCTTGGCGTTTGCGCACCCGTTCAAGGATCCGTTGCGCAGTGGTTATCACATCATCCAATCGTTGTACGCACTCGGCTCAGGTGGGTTGTTCGGGTTGGGACTGGGCCAGAGCCGTCAGAAATTTGGGTACCTTCCCGCCCAACATACCGATTTTATTTTTTCGATCATCGGCGAAGAACTCGGATTCGTGGGCGCCGCTGCGGTGCTCGCGCTGTTCTTGGCCTTCGCCTATCGCGGGATCCGCATCGCCATGCAAGCCGAGGACCGTTTCGGTTTCTATCTCGCGATCGGCATCACGAGCTCGGTCGTTTTGCAGGCGTTCATCAACGTGGGCGTGGTGACGTCCTCGTGGCCGGTCACAGGCGTGCCGCTGCCTTTTATCAGCTATGGCGGGACCTCGCTTGCGACGACGCTGTTCGGCGTCGGCCTGCTGGCGAGCGTTTCGCGCGGTCGCAAGCGCGCAGCCGCGACCCTAGAGTCGGCGCGTAGGAAAGCATCCTGATGCGCATCTTATTCACGGGTGGCGGAACGGGCGGTCATCTCTATCCCATTCTTGCCCTGGCACGAACGTTGCTGCACGAAGACGCTTCGGGCGATTGCATCTCCCCGATAGGGCAGGCGGCCACGGTCGATCCACATCGTGGTGTTGTTACTCCGCCGGGAAGATCCCGCACGCATGCGGTGCTGTTCGTGGGCGCACGCGGCAACATGGATCAGCAGCTGCTCGAACGCGACGCAATTCCCTATGTCACGATCGATAGCAAGCCGTTAGGCAGAAAAACGTTGTTCGAATCAGCGGGGAGCATCGCGGCGAACACGGCGGCGACGGTGCGCGCCGTGCCGATCGTCAAGAACTTCAAGCCGGATGTGATCGTCGGCGGCGGTGGCTATGCCTGCGCACCGGCCGTTCTGGCGGGCGCGTTACTGCGGCGCATGAATATGCCGCTTCTAAAGATTGTTCTGCTCGAGCCAAACCTCCAGCCGGGTTACGCAAACCGTCGTTTGGCGCGGTTCGCAGACGAGGTGTGGGGAGCGTATCCCGAATCCCAAACTTCACGCCATTTCAAAGAAAAGTTTCGATTGACCGGCGTGCCCGTTCGCCGCGAGCTCTACACCGCCATGTCAAAGGCGGACGCTCGCCGCAGCTTGGGACTCGATCCCGATCGTTTTACCATCCTCACTTTCGGTGGCAGCCAGGGCGCGCGCAGCCTCAACGTGGCAGTCAGCGGCATGGCAGCGCGCCGGCGCTTGCCCGAGAACTGGCAAGTCTTGCACGTCACGGGTGTCAGGGATTTCGAGTGGATGTCGGCCGAGCGAAAAACCGATTCCAACGCCAACCACTACAAGATGCTGCCCTATCTCGACAGCATGGCGCTTGCGTATTGGGCCGCAGATCTCGCCGTTTGCCGGTCCGGCGCTTCCACGCTGGCCGAGCTCTGCACGGTGGGGCTGCCATGCGTTTTAGTGCCGTACCCGCATGCCTCCGAGGACCACCAGCGCGCTAACGCCGACTATCTGGTGGATCACGGCGCCGCGTTAACCATCCAAGACGCACTGCTCACGCCGGACTCATTGTACTGGCTGCTCATGGACACGGTCGAACCAGAGAAGCTCGCCGCAATGCACAAAGCGTTGCTGCGCCTGGCTCACCCGCTCGCAGTCAATGCGATGGTCGAACGCCTGCTCTCGGGGCGCATAGGTGCGGCCGAAAACAATGCGGCGTAGTGTGATAGAGGCAGCGGATGCGGGTAAAATATGGCGCCGATACTTCATGCAGAGGGCCAGTGTTTGCAACAGCCAAAGTGGTCGAAAACGATGAAATATAACCATCGCCACGTGCATTTCGTAGGCATTGGGGGCATCGGCATGAGCGCGATCGCGCGCGTGCTGATCGCGCTCGGCGTCACCGTCTCCGGCTCGGACCTCAAAATCAACGGAACCCTCGAAAAATTGCGCGGATTGGGGGCCACCGTCACCTTGGGCCATGGATCCGCAAACATAAAGGGAGCGGACGCTGTTGTGATTTCGTCCGCCATTCCGCCGGATAATCCCGAGGTGTTGGCCGCGCAACGCGCGGGCGTGCGCGTTATGCAGCGCGCCGAAATGCTAGCCGAAATCATGGCCGACAAGAAAGGCATTGCGGTTTCGGGGACGCATGGCAAGACGACGACCACGTCGATGATTGCCTCCGTGCTGGACGCCGGCGGACTCGCGCCGACAGTCCTCATCGGCGGCGAAGTGAACGACCTAGGTGCGAACGCTCGCTTGGGTGCGGGCGACGTCGTCGTCGCCGAAGCCGACGAAAGCGACGCATCGTTCCTGCGGCTCAGCCCTACCTGCGCCGTGGTGACGAATATCGAAAACGATCATCTGGGTTACTATCGCGATCTCGAGCACCTCATTGAAACCTTTTCCTCGTTTATCGAGCGCGTGCCGGCCGCTGGGTGTATCATCGCATCCGCCGACTGCCCGGCGGTGGCAGAATTGTTGCGGCGCTTCCGTCGATCGCCAAGTCTGCTCGGCGATCCGGCCACCATAACCGCAGGCTTCGATGCCATGGCGGACATCCGCGCCACGCAGTACGAACTGGCGGATTTCGGTTCCTCATTCACGGTGCACAGCGGCACCTTCCCGATCGGCGAAGTGATGTTACGCGTGCCGGGGATCATCAATATTTCGAACGCGCTGTTTGCGGTTGCCGTCGGGCTGCGCTTCGGCGTGACGTTCGATGCGATCGCGCGCGCACTCGCCCGCTTCCGCGGTGTCGCACGGCGCTTTCAAGTCTTATACGAGAGCGATTCGATCATGGTGGTCGATGACTACGCGCATCATCCCACCGCCGTGCAAGAGACGATCGCCGCTGCCCGCGCCTACTGGCAAGGCCGTATCCTCGTCGCTTTTCAACCGCATCGCTACAGCCGCACCGCATATCTGATGCGCGATTTCTCACGTGCACTGTTGCGCGCCGACGACATCATCATAACCGACATCTATCCCGCGGGCGAAATGCCGCTGCCGGGAGTTCGCGCGGAGTCCATCGCCGATTTCATCCGCGATCTCGATGCGGACAAGCCTGTTACCCATCTGCCCAAACCCGCCGACGTGCTTGCGTACCTGCAACGCACGATCAAGTCGGGCGATCTCGTCCTGACGCTGGGCGCGGGAGACATCGGGGGCGTGGCGCACGAGCTTGCCGCCGGACTTTCCGCCGCCGACGCGGGCGTTGCGTCGCTGTAAAGCGGCGTCTTTCAAACGACATCTTCCATGGTAGGTGCAGGATCTTCAGTCCCCGGACGCCTCTTATCCGGCGCCGATCGGGCGGAGCTTGCGCAGCTGCTCGCCGCCCGCGTTCGCTTTGACGAACCGCTCGCTCCGCGGACGTCGATGCGCGTCGGTGGCGCGGCAGCGGCGTTCGCGACCATCGATGACGTCGCAACGCTCGTCGCGCTGTTGAAATATTGCGATGCGCGGGATGTCGCTTGGACCATTCTCGGATTGGGCAGCAATGTTTTGGTCCGAGACGAAGGGTTTGGCGGAGTCGTGCTGCGCTTAGCCGGCGCCTTCACCACGATCGGCGTGCAGGGCACGATCGTACGCGCAGGAGCGGCCGCTCCCATCGTTGCGGTGTGCCGCGAAGCGGCGAAGCACGGCTTGGGGGGTGCCGAAGCGCTCGTCGGCATTCCCGGCACGATCGGCGGCGCGGTGCGCATGAACGCTGGCACCAACGTGGAGATCGGCGCTCTGGTGCGCCGGATTGAAATCGTGCAGGCGGGTCAGGAGCTGCAGACCTTTTCGTTGCCGGAATTCACGTACCGTCATTCGACATTAGACCGCCGCGCCGTGGTGTGCCTCGCCGAACTCGAGTTGCAGCCGGCGCCAAAAGACCTGGTACAGCAAGAGCTGCGCCGGCGCATCGACCAACGCAACGCTTCCCAACCGCTACAACTGCCTAACTCGGGCAGCATCTTTCGCAACCCGGTGGGCGACTATGCGGCGCGCCTGATCGAAGCCGCCGGCTGCAAAGGCTGGCGCGAGGGCGGCGCCGAGGTCTCGCGCAAGCACGCGAACTTCATCGTGAACACGGGTGGCGCGACCTGTCGCGACGTGCTGGCCCTCATCGAGCGAGTGCGGGCTGAAGTGAAGAACGTGCACAACGTCGAGCTAGAGCTCGAGGTGCAGCTGCTTGGCTAAGCCGAGCATAGCGGTCGTGATGGGCGGCAGGTCGGCCGAGCGTGAGATAAGTTTGCAAACCGGTGGCGGAGTCTTGCGTGCGTTGCAGTCGCTTGGCTACGATGCCTGGTCGCTCGATTATAGCGATTCATTCGTCGACGTGCTGCAGCACCGGAGGCCGGATGCGGTTTTCAACGCGCTGCACGGCGGTGCGGGTGAAGACGGAACGGTCGCGGCACTGCTCGAGTGGCTGGAGATTCCGTATCAGGGCTCCGGCGTGCGCGCCTCCGCAATTGCGATGGACAAGTGGACGAGCAAGGCGTTGATGTTCGTCGAACAGATCCCCGTCGCGCGTGGAGTGCGGCTGACGTATGGTGAGGCATCGCAGTTTGACGTCGCCCGAAATTTTGGATTGCCCTGCGTCGTCAAACCGGTTGCAGAAGGATCCGCGGTCGGCGTGAGCCTCGTGCGCACGCCCGAAGACTGGCAGGCCGCGCTGCGCGCAGCTGCGCCGGAACGCGGTTCCGATGCGCTGCTGCTCATCGAAGAGTACATAGCGGGGCGCGAGTTCACGGTGGCCGTCTTGGGCGACGAAGCACTGCCGGTCGTCGAAATAACGCCACATGATGGCTTCTATACCTATTTCTCAAAATACACTGCCGGGGCGAGCACGCACACCGTGCCCGCTCGCATACCCGCTGACGTCGCCGAACAGATGCAGCAGTACGGTCGCCGGCTCCATTCCGCCCTAGGTTGCCGGGACTATTCGCGCAGCGACATGTTGCTGGATAGTAGCGGACGCATCGCCGTCTTGGAATGCAATACCCTGCCCGGACTGACGCCCCTCAGCTTGTTTCCCGACGCGGCGCGAGCTGCAGGTATTCAATATGAAGACCTGGTGCAAAGGCTCATTTTGTGCGCTCTGGCACGTTCAAGGGGTTCTGTCACCTCCTGAGTTTGCCGAAGTATAGAGTGGTGAGGCTAATGCATGAGTGAGTTCTGGTCGGTACTGTTGAACAGCGTCATCTCTTTTTTTGGCTTGATGACCCAGAGCCGCAGAACTACTTTGGAGATGAGCATGTTTGGCGACGATATGCAGGGTCTTTCGATGGGCACGCTCGATCCAGCGGCAGGAATTGCCGCCGCCGGTTCAGCGCCCCCGATGTGGGTGCAAGCCAAACAACAGCTCGAATCGCTGCAAAAGGCCGATCCCAATTTTTTAGAAACCGGGTTCTTGGCGCAGGCCTCAAAGACGTTTTCTGCCATGCTGGCAGCCGAAGGCGCGATGACGGCCGCGTCCTTGAGCGGGCTCGTCACCCCAAATTTCCTACAACAATTTCAAGACCGCATTGACCACTGGAAGAACAGCGGATTCACGCGCGTCGTCAGCGACGTAACGCTCGACAATCCCACGACGTTCAAGGTCAGCATCAGGGGAGACTCGCAAGCCATCACCGTTCGCTTTACGGGCAGCGCCAAGCGCTTCACGCGCGAAGATATGACGAATGTGGTGACGGACGGTAGCGCGCAGAATGAATCGTTTACGGAATTTGCGACCTTCGTGCGGCCCGCAGGATCCAGTACGCCGAAAAGCACCGCGACCGCGGGACCGCTGCATTGTCCGTCGTGCGGAGCGCCGGTCGCCGACGGCACCTTGAAATGCACCTTTTGCGGTGCAACGGTGAGCGGCAGCGGCGGTAACTGGCTTCTCGATAGGACGAGCAGCTCCGCATACACGTAAGCGGCGTGGAGTGTCGCGGCGGCGTCACGTGTGCGTTCAAGACTGTGTAGCGGCGGGGGTTTCACCCCCGTCTTTTTGCATAACAGCGTGGCACGCCACGCGTCTTTTGCATCCAGGTTTTTTCCGTTCGTCTAGGTAAGTGCGCAAACCCATGCGCATAGGTAGAATTTTCGGCATCGATATCGTCATCAACCTGAGCTGGATTTTCATCTTTGCGTTTGTCGCTTGGGCGTTGGTGGATCAAGGTCCATTCAGACACGTCAGCCTCTTGCCGCTGCAACGCATCACCCTCGGCATTGTCACCGCGTTGCTCTTCTTCGCGAGCGTGCTTGCACACGAGCTGGCGCACTCTTTGGTGGCGCGCAAGCGCGGCATACCGATCGCGCGCATCACGCTCTTCATTTTCGGCGGCGTTTCCAGTTTGGAAGGCGAGCCCAACACCGCGCCGGTGGAAGCCTGGATCGCCTTCGTCGGTCCGCTGACGAGCGTGGTGATCGGCGTGGCGTTTTCATTTGTTTCGGTGCTGGTCGGGGTGAAGACCCCGATAGGAATCGCGACGCAATATCTCGGCATGGCGAATATAATTCTCGGCGTGTTCAATTTGCTGCCCGCGTATCCGCTCGATGGTGGCCGCGTTCTGCATGCGCTCGTGTGGCGCTGGACCCGGGATCGTTTCCGTGCCACCCAGATCGCCGCGGGAGTCGGCCGCATCATGGCCATCCTGTTCATCGCCTTCGGCGCGTTGAGCACGCTCTACAGCGGCATTGGCGTGGGCAATGGTTTGTGGCTGATCTTTATCGGCTGGTTTTTACTGCAAGCCGGCGGCGCCGAGAGGATGCAAGCGGAGCTGTTGCAATCGCTCGCTGGTTTATCTGCCAAAGACATCGCCGTCGAGCCGCCGCTGCCCTTACCCGCAGATTCCACCGCGGGCGTAGCGCTGCAGACGATGATGAAGAACGGCAGTCGTGCCTTGCCCGTGATGCTCGGCGACCAGCTATTGGGCATCATCAGCATGGGTGATTTTGCGAAGCTCGGCGATCGTGCGCCGGCAGACGCTTACGTCACCTCACTTATGACGCGCACCGAAGACTTGACGTCGGCGTTGCCGGGAGCGAGCGCCGTTGACGTGGTGAAGAATTTATTTCGCAGCGGCCTCGCGCAGATACCCGTCATCGACGAGTCTGGAAACTTACTCGGGTTCGTAACGCGAGATAGCGTGTTGCGGCGGCTCGGATTGCAGCGAGATTATCAGCGGGTGACGCGCGCGGCGTAATTGCGCGCGTTCGCATTTCACTGGGGCTTAGGCTTGCCTGCCGCTTGAGGCGGTGGCGCGGGTGCGCGCACTGGCTGGCCGACAATGGGCGCGGCCGGAGCCGGCGGATTTCCAATAACGGGTAACTGCGGCGCGCTCGGCGGATGGGCGACCACTGGGGCATGTAGGATGCCTGGTATGCGCATGACCGGGCTGACAGGCAAGCCCCGCACACTGGGCGCGCTCCGCACGACTGGAACACCACGCACCATCGGTCCACCATGAGCGCTCGGCACGCCGCGCACAACTACCGGCACGCTCCTAATATTGGTCGTCTGTCCGTTGCCGCGGAAAACTCGCAGCCCGACCCCGTTTGATTGCCACGAGCGTACCGGCTGCAGCGCCGCCAGCTGACGGAAGACCACGAGGTGGTGCGGCGAGGTGGGGCGCCCCACGAGCTGTGGCAGTACCGCGTAACGCAGCGACTGCGGCAGCTGCCGTCGATTGCCTTCGATATCCATGGGTGCGGTGGAATGTACGACAATGTTGCGGCCATTCGGCAGAGCGAAGCGAGCCGAAATGATCGCGCGATGTGACACCGCCCCGAACGGCACGGTCGTAAAACCCCAGAAGAATCCGGGATTGCCGGGCCAAGGCGTCATAGGAAACGTTCCCGGTATGCCGTTGATCGAAAAGAAAGGGTCGCCTGCTGTGAAGAAACGGCTCACAAAAATCACTTCGATGACGCCGCCGGACACCAAGAAGAGCGGGCTCGGGGTGAACACGGAGAATCCCGGCGGGAAAAATCGAAAGCGTGGCGACCGAAACGAATTGATTGCGGCGAAGCCATTCCCAAAACCACCCGATGGCATGTACGTCGAACTGCTGCCGGCGTCGATACGGAATGTCCACATATCAGAAAAACCTGTGCCGTCATCTGCGGCTCCTGTGATCTCAACGGCGTGTTGACCTGTCTGCAAACCGTAGTTCGGCGTGTACGAAACATACGCCGATGAGATCGTCGAGTCGGCGGTGACGTCTTGGCCGTCAACATTGACGCTGACGGTCGAGGGATTGACGGCGGACGTTCCGCCCGCGAAGCGCGCATAGATCTGCGGATATTGCGATCCGATGAGCTCGCCTTGATGCGGGCTTTCCTCCTGCACCGAGGGCGCTTTCTTGGGCGCGGGGGCGACGGAAAAACTTCCGCTGCCGTTGGTCTCGCTCATCGTCGCGGCGGCAAAATTTCCCGACCGGAATCCGCTGACGATCACGATCGTATTACTGGCTGCGTCGTAGTCGACCGAAACGCCTAACGCCTGTGCGATGAAGCGCAGAGGCACCAGGATGCGGCCTGCGATTTCGCGCGTGCCGGTTTCCAGCGTGCGATGTTCATTGTTGATCCACGCGTCCGGCGAGCGCAAGGAGACCTTGACCGTGACGCCGCGCAAGGTCGCGACCGCCATTTGATTGGCATCGTCCAACTCGACCGCAGCGCCGAAGCGTTCAAACACGTCACGCAACGGCACGAGCACGTGGCCGTCAACGACGGCAGCGGGCACGTCAGCAGGCAAGCGCCGCCCGTCTAGCATGATGGCGGGGGCGCCAGCGCGCGCGGGCACGGCCACACACAGTAACGCAGCGGCGTAAAACGCCACCGCAAAAAGAGAGGAAACGCCGGAGAAAACGTGGTTAGTGAGACGCATGGCAGCCACCCGAAAAGCCGCGGAAATCGCGGCGGAAGGTGTCCCTGAGGTCGCCCGGCAGTCTGGTATTTCCGCGCCAGGCACGCCGCTCCCGCTTGCTTGCGCTCATGGTCGCAAGCACCGACCGCCTGCGGCGCAGGAACGGCTTGTCATTGAATCGTAACCGCGGTATAATGTTTTTGGCACTCAACTGCTTAGAGTGCTAAAGCGCATAAATCGCGCCTTCGAGCATTTCCCAAAGCCCCGAAAAATGTGAAGCGGCGACCCTCGCAGGGCCGTCTGCCTTAACAACGGCGGCGGTGCGCCGCCCACCACCAAGGAGGAGTCTATACCGTGCCCGCAACCGCGACAAAAATTGAACTAAAACCGACCGGCGAACGCGTCGTGCTCGAGCCCGTCGAACCAGCTAAGACGACTGCAGGCGGGATCATTCTTCCCGACACCGCCCAAGAAAAGACACAAGAAGGCCTCATCATCGCAGTCGGGCCGGGTCGCAAGACCGATAAGGGCGAGGTCATTCCGATCGATTTAAAGGTTGGAGATAAAGTTATTTATTCGAAGTACTCGGGTTCAGAGATCAAGTTGGATGGCAACGAGTACCTCATCATCAGCGAGAAAGACGTTCTCGCCGTCGTCAAACGCTAAAGGAGCGCAACAACAACTATGGCAGCCAAAGAGATCCTGTTCGACGAGTCCGCACGTCGCGCACTCGAGCGCGGTGCAAATGCTCTCGCCGATGCAGTGAAGGTGACGCTTGGTCCTAAGGGCCGCAACGTCGTCCTCGACAAGAAATTCGGATCGCCGACGATCACCAACGACGGCGTCACGATCGCCAAAGAAATCGAACTTCCCAACCATTTCGAGAACATGGGCGCTCAGCTTGTGAAAGAAGTCGCGTCGAAGACGAACGACATCGCGGGCGACGGCACAACGACCGCCACCGTACTGGCTCAGTCCATCATCCGCGAAGGCCTGCGCAACGTGGCAGCGGGCTCGAATCCGCTGGCGATCAAGCGCGGCATCGAACAAGCCGTGGAAGTGACCATCGCAGAACTCAAAAAGATGGCCCGCAAGGTGGAGACCAAGGAAGAGATCGCGCAGGTCGCAAGCATCTCGGCCAAGGACAAGTCCATCGGCGAGATCATCGCCGAAGCGATGGAGAAAGTCACCAAAGACGGCGTCATCACCGTCGAGGAATCCAAAACGACCAAGACCGAGCTCGAGCTGAAAGAAGGCATGCAGTTCGACAAGGGCTACATTTCGCCGTACATGGTGACAGATCCCGAGCGCATGGAAGCCGTGTTGCAGGATCCGTACATCCTCATCACCGAGCGCAAGGTCACTGCCATCGCCGACATCCTGCCGCTGCTTGAAAAAGTTGTGCAGGTGCAAAAGCCCTTGCTCATCATCGCAGAAGATGTCGAAGGCGAAGCACTGGCCACCCTTGTGGTCAACAAGCTGCGCGGCACATTTACTTGCGTTGCGGTCAAGGCGCCCGGCTTCGGCGATCGCCGCAAAGAAATGCTCAAGGACATCGCTATTCTCACCGGCGGTACTGTTGTTTCGGAAGAGCTGGGACTTAAACTCGACAAAGTCACGCTCGTCGAACTCGGCCGTGCGCGCACGGTCAAGGTCACCAAAGAAGAAACGACGATCGTCGACGGCTCGGGCAAGAAGGAAGACATCAAGGCCCGCATCGAGCAGATCAAGCGGCAAATCGAAGACACCGACTCTGAGTTCGATCGCGAGAAGCTGCAAGAACGGCTCGCCAAGCTCTCCGGCGGCGTTGCGGTGATCATGGTCGGCGCAGCCACCGAAACAGAGCTCAAAGAGAAGAAACATCGGATGGAAGACGCCGTTTCCACGGCACGCTCCGCGGTTGAAGAGGGTATGCTACCCGGCGGCGGTGCGGCACTCGTGCACGCGATCAAGGCGATCGATGCGCACAAGAAGGCCAATGGGATCGCGTCCGACGAGCTCGTGGGCGTGCATATCGTGAAGCGCGCGCTCGAGGAGCCGTTGCGCCAGATCGCAGAGAATGCTGGTGCCGAAGGCTCCGTGGTCGTCCAGAAGGTCAAGACGCTGGACAGCAACCACGGCTTCGATGCCGAAACTGGTGAGTACGGCGACATGTTCAAGAAGGGCATCGTCGACCCGCTCAAAGTCACGCGCTCGGCGCTCGAGAATGCTGCTTCCATCGCGGCCTTGATGCTGACAACCGAGACGCTGATCTCCGAGAAGCCGGAAGATAAAAAGAACGGCGGAATGCCACCCGGCGGCGGCATGGGCGGCTACGACATGATGTAAACCCAACGCGCGGCCCGACACACGTGGCTGCGATAAGGGAATACATGCGAAACAACGAAGCCCGGCGCGTAAGCGCCGGGTTTTTGTTTTCGGTCACGGGGATGCGCGTATGACGTTTGACTTTATCTCGTACGAGCTGGTAAATTCGTTGGTCGGGCTGGTGACGCTCGTGATCCTAGTCGCGAGCGTCATCGCGGCAGCCATATCGCTGCATCATTCGCAATCGTTCAATCAGATCAGCGCGGTGCTTTCAATGGAGCGCGATATGCGCACGCCCGACATGCAAGAAGCGTTTCGCTTCGTGCAGAGCGAGTTGCCCTACAAGCTGCACAACGACGAGTTTAGGGCAGAGCTGGACGCGATTGGTTTTATCGATACGCGCGCGCACTTAGAAGTTCAAGCCATCAATTGGTTCAATGCGATGGGCACGCTCCTCAAGCACAATCTCGTGGAGGAAGGGGCGTGGATGGATCTTTTCAGCCGGCTGGTCGTCAGCTACTGGGACCGGCTCAGCCCCGTGATCGCGATCATGCGCCGGCGCCGCGGGGATTCGCAATACGCCAATTTCGAGTACGTCGCAATTTTAGCCAAGGAGTGGCTGGAAAAAAATCCAGGCGGAACGTTCCCAAAAAAGCTTCGACGCGCGCAAATCGTCGATCGCTGGCTAGAGGAGGATAACGCGCTGCGTCAAGCGCGCCAGCAAGCCAGCAAACAGTAATCCAAACGCTTCCAATAAACGTAGTCTTAAGCGACCGACTTTTATAGGAGCGTCAGTTGCAACGAATCTGCCGGTATCCATTGGTTGTGCGGGTCACGCATTGGCTCAGCGCATTTGCAATTGTCATCCTCGCGATGAGCGGCATGCAGATTTTCAATGCGCATCCCACTCTGTATGCGGCGGATGCGTCCCACTTCAGCCACCCGGTGCTCGCCATTCGGGGCGAACAAGATGCAAATGCCCAGCCGCACGGATACATACAGTTTGGCAATGGCGCCCGTGTTGATACCACGCACGTGCTCGGTTGGGGACCGGACGGCATGGGTGGCGAGACGGCGCGTGCCTTTCCGGCTTGGGCTACGATCCCAGGTCCGCAGGATTTGGCGGACGGCCGGCGCTGGCACATTTTATTTGCTTGGATACTCGTGCTGTGCACACTGTTCTTCGCACCATCAGCGTTCAAGTTGCTGCCCACGCGATCGGATATCCGTGTGCTGCCAAAAACATTGCGCGATCATCTGCTGCCCTGGAAAGTGCGGCCGGGAAAAACGCTCAATCCGTTGCAAAAACTCACCTATTTCGCGGTCGTGTTCATCCTGGTGCCGATCGTCATACTTTCCGGCATGGCACTCTCCCCCACCATCGACAGCTGGTTCCATTGGCTGCCGGCACTGTTCGGCGGCCGTCAGTTCGCCCGCATCTGGCATTTTGGGGGCATGATCGCGCTGGCACTGTTCTTTGTGATACACGTCTTGATGGTCGCCATCACCGGCCTCATCAATAATCTGCGCTCGATGATCACGGGTTGGTACGACGTGCGAACAGACGCGAGTCCCCTACCACCGCAGGTCGTAGCGCCAACGCCTGCACCAGTCGCGGGTGTTGAAGCATGAAGCCCTTGAGACGTTCGTCATTCCTCATCGCGAGCGGATCAATTGTGTTGAGCGGTTGCTCAGGGCTTGCGACCTCGCTCACCAACAACGAGAAATTTCGTAAGGTGTTGGACGCGCCGGAAAAGGTGAACTTTGCAATTTTGGGCCACGGTCAGCCGCTGGCGCGTGAATACGGAGATCGCGACGTGGCGGCGGACTTCCGGCAAAATGGCTTTGATGCGCCGGCGACCGCAGCCTACGAGCGCTGGAGCCGAGACGGATGGCGCGGTTACCGCTTGTTTGTGACCGGCTTGGTAGAGCAGCCGCGCTCCTACGATCTGGCTGCCTTGCAAAATAGATTCAAGCGCTATTCGCAGATCACGCGCCATGACTGCGTCGAAGGCTGGAGCGTTATCGGTAAATGGACAGGCGCCAAGCTCGGCGACGTCCTTTCGGATTGCAAGCCGCAGCCGCAAGCGCGCTACGTGATTTTTCGTTGTATGGACGATGACGGCGCAGGAAATCTTTACTACGAGTCACTCGACATGCGGCAGGCCGCGCACCCGCAAGCCTTACTTGCCTATGGTCTCAATGACCGCCCCCTTCCGGTTAAGAATGGCGCGCCCGTCCGTCTGAAAGTGCCGACACAACTTGGTTACAAGAGCGCCAAGTACATACAGCACATCGAGATCGTGGCGGGTTTGGGTGGGCAGTACGGCAAGGGCGGGTACTGGGAAGACCAAAACTACGATTGGTTTGCCGGGATCTAAACTGTTTGTCTATGTGGTAGGCGCGGGGTTTAACCGCCCCCCACATCGGCTTTGCAAGCGGATGGGTATTCAGGGCAAGAGCGTTAAACCATAGCTGCCTGGTAGCTTGATTATGATCACTAAGCTTTTCGTCACGCGCCCTACCCTCGCTGTCGTCCTCGTCGCGGTCGCCGTTATCGGCGGCGTTCTCGCCATTTTTGGACTGCGCGAGCAAGAGCTCCCCAACGTCGGCGTGCCGATCGTCGATATCATCATATTCTATCCGGGCGCGACGCCGAACGAAATGCGCGACCAGATCGTCCGTCCCATCGAAGACCAGCTGGCAGGCGCCCCCAGTTTGGAACACACTCAGACGAACCTGCAGCAAGGTTTTGCTAGCATCGTCGCCCAGTTCGGCTTGAAATCTTCGCGGACCGAAGACCTGGTGGAAGTGCAGCGCCGCATGCAAGCCGCGCAGTCGCAGCTGCCTGGCGATTTGGCCACGCCGCGCATCGAGACGATCGATCCCGGCGAGTCTGCGGTCGTCTCGCTCGCGGTGACGTCCAAATCGCTGTCGACGGGAGCGTTGTCCGAGCTCATTTCGAATCAGCTCATCCCCGCGCTCGAGCAGGTGCCCGGCGTCGGCTACGTGCAGGCGAACGGCATCGTGACCCCATCGGTCCAGGTTGAGGTTGATCCCCGCAAGCTGCAAAACAACGATCTCACGATCAATGACGTGATCGGCGCGATCGCGGTCAGCAACATTCGCCTGCCCGGCGGTATTCTCTACGGCGCATCTACCGAAACCGGCATCAACATCCGCGGCGACATCCATGGGCCGCAGTCAGTCGCCGCGTTGCAGATCCCGCGCTCAGGCATCAGTCCTAGCAGCACGGCAGTGCAGCCGGCTCCCATACGTGTCGGCGCGGTGGCGAGGGTGGTGGACGCATTCGAGCCGGAGCGAATTTACGCGTTCGTGAACGGCCAGCCGAATTTTTTCCTCACCGTGCAAAAATCGGTCGGCGCCAATGAGGTTGATACCGCCAAAGGAGTCATCAACAGTCTCCCGCGCTTGCAGCAGCGCTTCCCCGAGATCGGCTTCACCGTCATCGACAACCAATCGACCTATACGCAGGCACTTTTGACGGGAGTGCTCCGCACGCTGCTCGAGGGCATCGCGCTCGTCGCCATCGTCATGATATTTTTCCTGCGCTCCTGGCGCAATGCGGCAGCGGTGCTCATCGCCATCCCTACCTCGTTGTTGGCGACCCTCATGGTCATGTACGTCAAGCAATTCACGTTGGACACGGTTTCACTCTTGGCGATGACGCTGATAACCGGAATCCTGGTGGACGACTCCATCGTGGTGCTGGAAAACAGCGAACGCCACCGCGAGCTGGGTGAGTCGCCGGCCCGGGCCGCCATCAACGGCCGCCTCGAAATCGGTCTCGCGGCGATCGTCATCACTTTGGTTGACGTCGTGGTTTTTTTGCCGATCGCATTTCTACCCGGCATAGTCGGCAAGTTCTTGAGCGAGTTTGCGCTCGTCGTAGTGGTTGCGACATTGTGCTCGTTGTTCGTCTCTTTTACCATCACGCCCGCGCTGGCGGGCAACTGGTCCTTGCTGTCGAGCAAAAAGACCATACGCATCATCGACTTGTTTTCCGCAGGTTTCGAGCGGCTGCGCGTGTGGTACGTCGAGCGTGCTTTGCCGTGGGGTCTACGAAACGCGATCGCGGTCATCGCGATTGCTGTGGTCACGCTCGCGGGCGCGGTTGTGCTTGTTTGGCCGCTCGGCATCGTCGGTTTTGAATTCGACCCGGCGCAGGACAATGGTGAGATCTACATACAGCTCAACTACCCCAGCGGCACCCCGCTTGCCGTCACCCGAACCACCGTACGCGCGCTCGAAAAAGAGATCGACAAATCCGTATCCGATTTGCGCTCGGAAACCTCGCTCGCCGGTGCGGCAATGTCGCCGGTGGGAGGCTACCTTATCGATGGGGCGGTTGGAGAGATCGATATCAGGCTCAAAACCAGCCGGCGACACTCCACGGATTACTGGGTCATCCAGGTGCGGTCAATCGCAAACCGTATCGCAGGCGGCGCCAACCCGGTGGTCATCCCGGCGACCAACACGCACGGTGGCAATTCGCAGCCGATAGACTATCTGGTGAGCAGCACTTCCGGTGACGCCACCCCCTACGCACAACAAGTCTACAAAGCGCTGTCCGCTACGCCCGGCGCCGCCAACGTGTACAGCAGCGCCAGCAGTTTGGCGCCGCAACTCAATATCAGCTTCAATCGCGACGAAGCACACCGGCGCGCCGTCAGCATCGGCAACGCCGCGACCGCGATCCGCGCGGCCTTCGGCGGAGTTCGTGCAAGCCAGTATGAAACCGTGGACGGGCTCAAGGATATCCAAGTCATCTATCCGCTCGCGTACCAGCACAAAGCTGACCAGATTCGCGACATCCGCGTGCGCGCCGACAATGGGACCATCACGCGGGTCGGTGATATTGCGCAGCTCAATTTCACCCGCAGTGCGCGTTCCATCGACCGCGTCGATCGCCAAACGGTGATACACGTCAGCGCGAATGTCGCGCCGGGCGCGAGCTTGTCGGGCGTGCAAAAGGCGTTCGAACAAAAACTCGCGGCTTTGCACTTTCCCGCGAGCGTCCAAGTCCTTCCCAACAGCAGCGGTACGCAGCAAAATCTGAAAGACACCGTCAACGGTATGGCTCTTGCGCTCGCGTTGGGAATGATACTCGTTTTTCTCCTCATGGTCGCGCTCTACAACAGCTATCTGGCGCCTTTCATCATCATGTTCTCGGTGCCGGTCGCAGTCGTGGGAGCTTTGGGCGCGCTCGCGATCACTCATCAGTCGCTCAACGCATTTTCGCTCATCGGTACCGTGCTCTTGATCGGATTGGTGACAAAGAATGGCATCCTGCTGGTGGATTTTGCGAACCAGTTGCGCGAGCGGGGCTTGGATACGCTCGCGGCCATTCGCGAGAGCGCTCGCGTGCGTTTCCGGCCGATCGTCATGACCACAGCCGCCATGGTGTTCGGCATGCTGCCACTGGCGCTGGGGCTCGATCACGCGATCGAGTCGAGGCGATCGCTGGGTATCGTCGTCATCGGCGGACTCATGAGCTCGCTGTTATTGACCCTTATTTTGATCCCGGTCGTCTACGTCTGGTTCACTCCGACGCGCGCGCGCGGTGGCCGTCTCAGTCACACCCAGCTGCGAACCGTGGAAGAAGAGGCCGAACCGAGGAAGAGCGGTCACGCTGCGCTGTAGAATGCCGCACGGTCGTGCCTGAATGAGCGCGCGCCGGCTGCTGCTGCTCAACGCCTTTTGGATCCCTATCAACTTTCAGGGCTCCGCTATTCTTGCCATAGCTGTACCCGCCGCATTGTTACGCATCCCAGGCATCAATCACACCGCCGTCTTGGCGATTTTGGCGGCAGCCGTTGCCACCGTTGCTATGATCGTGCCGCCGCTGGCGGGAATCATTTCCGATCGTATCCGCCAGCGCGGCGGCAAACGCCGGCCGATGATCCTGTTGGGAGCAGCGATCAACATCGCCGGTTTGCTTTGGCTTGCATTTCCGGCCGGGCTGCACGTGTTCACGGCAGCATTGTTGCTCGTGATCCTTGGTCAAAGCATCAGCCTCGCTGCGTACCAGCCGCTCATTCCCGAAGCCGTTCCTCGCGGGCTATGGGGTGCGGCCTCCGGCTATCAAGGAATCGCGACGCTCGTCGGCAACGTCGGTGGACTCGCGGTCGCCGGTTTGTTGAGCCCAACCGCAACCTTCATAATCGCCGCGCTCGTCGTAGCGCTTGGCGCCTTCGCGCTGCTGCCCAGCATCGAGGGCGAGTGGACGCAAAGCGAGCACACCCAGGTCGGAAGCTGGCGCAATTTTGGGATCGCATTCCTGTCGCGCTGCCTCATCAATTTCGGGCTCACGCTGCTGATGACGTTCGTGCTATTTTTTTTCAACGACGTGCTCAAGTTCAAGAATCCCTCGGCGGGCACCGGTATGTTCGGCGGCCTCGCTTTGGTCGGGGCTATCGTGACGAGCCTGTGGATGGGCCATGTTTCCGATCGCGTCGAGCGCAAATACATGGTCGCTCTTGCCGGCGTGCCGATGACGCTTGCGATTCTTGGTTTTGCGATATCGCCGTCAACGCGCTGGATTCCCGAGCTGGCATTGCTCTTCGGCTTGGGTTACGGAGCGTTTGTGTCCACAGGCTGGGCTCTGGCAATTGATTCGGTGCCGCAGCTACGCGATGTCGCGCGCGATCTGGGGATATGGGGGATAGCGTCTGGGCTGCCCGGCATCATAGCCCCGCTTTTCGGCGGCTGGCTCTTGCAGCGTTTCGGGAACACTTTTGCGGGCTACCAGCTGTTATTTTACGCTGCCGCTTTGAGCTTCGCGTTGAGTTCCGTGACCGTGCTGTTCATTCGGACCAAGCGCGAGGATGCGCGTTCGCATTAGCTTTCAAACCTTTTGCGCTTTCCTCGTCGCACCGTACTACCACACCGCATATCGCATCCGCGGCTGGGGCAACCTGCCGCGTAAGCGTGCGGCGACGCTCCTGATCGCCAACCACCAACACGACCTTGACACGAACGCAGCTGCGATCCGTATTTTGCTGCAAGGCCCGTGGAGTCAAACGATGTATTCGGCTTCCTCGCGCCGCGTGTTCGAACCAGGCTTCATGGGCATTCGCGTGCCGTGGCTCGAGCGCTGGCTTGGCACATTCAATGCCAGCAAACTTTTCACGTGGCTGGGCATGCTGCCTATCGAGAACGAGTTGTTCGCTCGTTCCGTGTCATCGATCGCCTGGTATGTGCGAAGTAAATTCGGCGATCTCTCTAACGAGGCTGTGTTTCGAGCTGACGTGCTTGAGCGATTCGGGCCGCTAGCGGGCAACAAAACGCTCGCATGGCTGTTCCGCGGCGCTGCCTTCCACCTAGCACGGAAAACTCGTATCGGCATGAACGCGATCAACGAGCCGTATCGCAGCGATCTCCTCGCTGAAACGCGGCGCAATATGCAGACAGACTTGCAACGCATCGAAGAAACGATGCGCAGCGGTGTCACTTTTTATCTCACGCCGGAAGGACGGTATACCACCGATGGCCGAGTCGGACGATTTCGGCTGGCCTTACGGCGCTTGGCGCCATTGGCGCAGATCTATCTCATCGCTATGAGTTATGATGTCTTCGTCGGTCGCAGGCTGTCGATCTTGTTCCGGATCGTGCCGCCACTCGACAAAGCAGATTTGCGGGCATCGTTGCAAGCCGAACGCCCGGTTACCACGAGCCAGCTGTTGGCTGGCTGGCTTTCACGCTACAACGGCACGTTCACGATGCAGGACGCTCGCCGCCGTGTACGCGCGGAACTTGCTCGCTTGCCGGCGCATGCCTTCGTGGATCCGGAACTGCGGCGGAGGCCGGAGCGATTGGTGAAAAGCGCGTTGCAGTCAATGATTCGTTTGGGCGTGTTGCGGCGCAATGAAAACGACTTCAGCGTTGCTGACCAGCGGCGGCATCCGCAGTTTCCGCAAGTGAAAGACATGCTGGCATATCAAGCAGCATTTTTTGAAGAGAGCGTTAATGCGCTGCACAAATTGCACCAAACCGCCGGAACCCCCGCACATGCCGGTCCGGTTTGGTAGCAGGGACCCAGCGCGAGGCCCGCGCACCTGTCCGGCGTTAGGGGGGCATCCATTCTTATGGCCAGTCCGTCACGTCTTTTTGTTTTTTGTGCCATCCTTCTGGCAACACTCCTGATCGGGACTTATCGCGCCGACGCAGGTACGACCGGCACGCTCATCGGCTACGTCTTAACTAAAAACGGCGCGCCGCTTCAGGATGCAAAGGTCTCCGCGACATCCGCTTCGCAAGCCGCGACGACTACGACCGATCAGCAGGGTCATTTCGTTTTCGTCGCATTGCTCCCCGACTCGTACGTGATCACTGTTTCGAAGCCGGGTTATCGCACGGTCTCGCAGCCCGGCGTTGAGGTATCGGCAGACAACACACAGACGGTCGAACTCATAGCCGACCGCGAGGCCCCTACCCTCAGCAAAATAGTCATCTCAGAGGCGGCCGGTTTGCTCAAGCCCGGAACAACGCAAGACGTGTACACGGTTAACGCAGGGTTGCAGAGCAAACTGTCGGTCTTGGGCGGCGGCGGAAATTTAGACAACGCCTATTCCGCCATCAGTGCCATCCCTGGGGCATTCGTACCACCCGGTCAAACGGGCTGGAACCAGCCGATTTTCTTGCGCGGCGGCGACTTCAACGAGATCGGCTATGAACTCGACGGCATACCGCTCAACCGTTCCTTCGATAACATTCCCACCACGAATTTGGCCACTCTTGGTCAACAGCAGCTTCAGGTCTATACGGGTGGCGCGCCCGCAGATGCAGAGGCGCATGGGTTGGCGGGCTACGTGAACCAGGTGATCAAAACGGGGACGGTGCCGGGTTTTGCTGCGGCGAGCCTAGGATTTGGCTCACCCGCCCTCTACAACAAATTCAATTTCGAGGCCGGCGGCGCGACGAGCGATCGCCGCCTCACCTATTATTTCGGCGTCGGCGGCTACAATCAGAACTATCGCTATATCGACCAGTTCAACGGTGCAAGTGACTCCCCGACCTTTGGCATGCCCTTTGATTTAGCCAACGCCGCCTTCGGGCCGCTGGCGGGGGGAATGCCAGGTTGCCCAGGGGATCCATTCATCGCGCCGGGCAGCGGTTCAAACTTTGCAGGCTGTTATGCAAACCACGCGTTCTTCAATTCGCTCCCGGCCGGACCGGGTGGTTACATTTTGGGCCCGTACCCGCTCGGCAAAAACTCTAATATTGCGGATCGCGAAAACGTGGTCAACTTTCATTATTCAATTCCGCACGTACGCAGCGGCGCAAACGACGACATCCAGCTGCTCTACGATACGTCAGAGATTTTCACTAACGTCTATTCGTCGTATTTCGATTGGGGCGGCCCAGGGCTGTGGAACACCGCCGAGCTGCAAGGCCCAGGTCTACACTTTGGGCCGGGCGGTCCGGTAGTTCCGCGGTTTCAAACCGGCTTTCAATACGTGGGTGCGCTCGGCCAACCGGTCACCGGTGCGGTATTCGGTCCCATCGACAACATGATCCCGTATTTGTTCCCGAGTGAGAATGCCGCCAGCGTTAACGGACAGATCCCGGTCTTGCAGCGGGATGCGCAATCAAATGGTCAGGCGATCATCAAACTGCAATATCAACACGACTTCGGCTCCGCGCAGTTCGTCCGCGTGTATGCGTACAACGACTACTCGAACTGGTTCGTGCATAGCCCCAACATGAACCAGCAGTTCTTCGTGAGCCAGTCACCAGATCGCGAGTTGTGGACGCACGGGCATGGCTTCGCGGGCAATTATGGCGCTCAGCTCAACCCCCGCCACCTGCTCAACATCACCGCTTCATACACCACGTCGAGCACGACGAGTTTTGACAATGGTCAGATGACGAACACTAACCCGGGTCCGCCGTTTTTCCCGCCCGCGCAATCGGTTTTCGCTGCGCTCGTCAGCTCAAGCTCTCCATTGAACGGAACATGCTATTACTTTGACGAGACGAATCCGGTTAGCGTGCCTGCACCGACCTCATGCCAACCTGGAAGTCCGGTGCCGCCGTTCCCCTTCACGAACACGAAGTTTCTCACGTTCAGCGGTCCGTTTGTGCCGCCACCGGCCGGATTCGAATGGCTCGCAGTCGAGAGCGGACCGACCGGCGTCCAAAACGCCGTGTCGCCGAAGTTCGCCGCATTTTCCATCCATGATGAATGGCGGCCGGTGGATCGCGTGCATGTCAACTACGGACTGCGCGTCGATCGTTTCCAATTCGATTTGCCTTCAACTGCCGCTGGACCCATGCGTGATTTTTGGTTCAACGCCTGGAACAGCGTGATGTGCGCGAACCCTGGCGTGAACGGCGGAAATCCCATCGACGAAACGCTCGTGATCAACCCATCCACCGGAACTCCTTACTCGCCGGGAACGCCGTGCGCCCAGGTGGCTTTGCCGGGTCTGCCTGCGGGGGCGCTCAGCAACGCTACCTTGACGAACGCGACCGCCAAAGCGTCCTCGTTCGTCCATACCGTGTTCCAGCCGCGGCTGGGCGGTACGTATGAGGCTGACCCCGACGACGTGGTGCGATTCTCGTACGGGGCGTATGCGCAACCGCCGCCCTCGCAGTACATCGAATACAACACCTTGCAGCAAAATTTGGCTAGCTATATCGGGCCGCTGTATTTTGCGCTTGGATATACCACGCCCGCGCACGATCTGCGCCCCTCAGTATCGTACAACGTCGATTTTTCATGGGAACATCGTTTCCATCGCACCGATTCAAGCTTCAAACTGTCGCCCTTCTATCGCAGAACGCGTGACAAAGTGCAGCAATTCTTCATCAATCCGACGACCGGCACTTTATCAGGCATCAATGCTGGGCGACAAACAACGTACGGAGCCGAATTCTTGCTCACGAAAGGTGACTTCGCCAAGGACGGCCTGTCGGCGCAGTTCTCGTTCACGTACACGTATAGTCGAATCCGTTATCAAAACTTGCCTAATGGATCAACCCTTCTGACGCCGGTCAACAGCTCGATTCAGCTTTACAATTCTTATACCAGCCAATGCGCCGGCGTGACTCCTTCGTCGGACCCCAACAGTCTTTGCGGCGCTTTCGGCGGCGCGAATGCCATCGCCACCGAACCGAGTGGCATCGCCAATCCGTACTTCAATGCGCCGGCTCGGCCTTTGTTAGATCCGGGCGGACTGTATCCGAACTACGACGTCGTACCGACAGGCACGCAGCTGACGTCAGCGAGCTACGGCGTTCCATATTTCGCTACGCTCGTTCTTAACTACAAACAAAAGCGCTGGGCGTTTTCGCCGCTGCTGCAATTCATCGCGGGTCCAAGCTACGGCGCTCCCCAGCAGCAGCTGGGCATCGATCCGGCGGTGGGTCCGGGTGGTCTGAGCTGCGCGCCTCTCGCCGGCGCGACAATCGCGAATGATCCGCGCTATCCGTATGGAGGGACCGGGCAGCCGTACGATGCGAGCACTTGCCCCAACACCATCGTCATACCCGATCAGTTCACGGGTAACTTCGATAGACCCGGCGCGTTTCGTGAGCCGTCGCTGTTCACCACGCATGCGCAGATCAGCTACGAAGCCTCAAGCAGGGCGACGATCCGCCTAACCTTGTCGAATCTCTACACGCGCTGCGCCGGTGGAGACAGCTTACCCTGGACGCAAAACAGCGGCCATACCTGCGGTTATGATGTCATTCCAGGCCACATCCCGCCCGTCGGTAACATTTACAATCCGGGTAACACAATTCAGCGGCTGGTGAAGTTCCCGTACGGGAATCTATTTTCGACGCAACCATTCAACGCGTTTTTCAACGTGGATTTCAAACTCTAGTCAAAAGCGCGCGGGTCTAGTAACCGAAGGCCGGTAGAAATGCGGTTTGCGCGACGCGCTCGCCCAGGCGTCCGGTGGAAGTGAGTTGGATGGTGACGGACCCGCGATAGCGCGGCGGAAGATACAATAACACCGACTCGCGCGTTCCGCGTACCGTTATAGCATTCAAAATTGTTCCATGGTTATCGATCAACTGGATGTTAGCGGCGCTTTGTTCTGCAGCTGCCCAGTTGACTCTCACTGCACGTCCACGGGCTCCGTAATGTGCTTCAACGCCACCAAGTGCAACCACCGGTCCAGGTGCTAGAGCTGCAAGGCGTTGTCGCAGTATTCGACGTGTGACTGATTGCTGCCGGGCTGGCGGCGCTGCCACAGCCGCGACCCGATGAGTGACAGGCGCAGCGAGAATTGTCGCCGCCGTGTGCGCCGGCGCCGGCGTTGCGATGTTCTGCGCGATCGCGGAAGGCGAGGGGCTTGCCGCATGCTTCGGTGCAAGCACCGCAGCTTTTTGCTGCACCACAGGTTTATGCTGAGCAACGTTCAGCGTAGCGGAAGGCGCGACCGATTGAATGCTATTCGTGGTGACAACCGGCGTACTGAGGACGACCGGGCCGGGGGAAGGCGGGGGCGGCGGGCTCGAGGGTCGGAACAGCACTGCGGCCACGACCAGCGCTGCTGCTGCGACACTTCCGATAAGCCAATTTGTGGCAAGCTTTTTGACGGGCCGCGATCTCAGCGACCCAGTTGCAACTTTGTCGTGATGCGCGATCGCGCTTTCGCGGCGAGGCGGTGCAGTAAAGCCGTTATCAACGATAGGCAGCGGCTTGATCGCCCCAGCTTGCGGTGTGGCTGCGCTGGGCGGCGGCGTGATTGCGCTAGCCGGCGGCGCCATGATTTCGCTTTGCGTTGTTGTTACACTCGCCGCTTGGGGCGCGGACTCGTCCTTCGCCATGACAGGCACTGCCGCAGGCGATTGTATTGGGGCAGGTTGCGTCGCAGCGAGCTGCTCGACTTCTTCCAATCGTTTGGCCGGAGTATGGCCATTGGATGTTACTGTAGGAAGCGCGCCTGACCCCACCTGCGCAGAAGCAGGCGAAAGCTCAGCCGCAGTTTTTAGCGACGGAGGCTCAGCCACAGTTTTTACGGACGCAACCTCGGGCGCAGTTACAGGAGGAGGGGACTCCGCGGGCTTACCGTCGCCATTGCGTGCTGCCGGCGCGGTTTGCGCAACGGCCAAAACTTTGTTCCATGCAAACGGCTGCATTTGAGCCTCGACCGCGTCCCAACGCATACGGCTGGTACGCCGACCGTTTGAAACCGGCACTCCGACTTCGAGTAGCAACGGATGGTTCAAGCCGCTGTCGTCTTTGATTTTCGCATCCCAAAGAACGCGGATCGGAAGCTCCGTTGACTCACCAGGGTCGAGACTGACGGGCTGCAGTGTGGGAAACGTGAGCGCAGGATGGGGAGTAAAAGCAAGCGAGAACGACGTCGGCCCATCGCTCTGGCTGCGTACGCAGCAGGTCAGGTCGAACGCGCGAACCTCTCCGGCTTCGATGACTGCATCTTTCCAAGCCAGCGAGATTGTGCAATCGGTGCCGCCGGTCGTGATGAGCGGATGTTCGAACGTCGCGTGGACCGCACCGTCGCGGTCTCGCAGGGTCAAAAGTACCCGCTGTGAGCGTGCGGCTGGCGCATCCGCCGCAAAGGTCACTGTGACTGTTCTCACTTCGTGGCCACGCAATGCGAACGACTGCGGTTCAAGGGAGACGCCTGAAGGCGGATCTTCTAAGACAAGCGAGCAATCGAGCGAATTATTTGAATCGTTTCGAATGCGCACGTCATAAATAGACTTAGCGCCCGGTGTAAAGTACCACCTACCGGAACGATCCAACGTTTCGATGCTAAATTCCTGAGCCAACTGCGCGCCTCCGCAATTTTGATTATCGGTTTGTCGTGAAGGTAATTCAGGTAGCGGGCGCATGGGTCGGCAACGCGTTGCTTCCTTGCATGCATCTCATACCCACCAGTAGGACCCTCGCCGGGGGGTAGGCTTTCAGACTGTGACGAAGATGCCAATTCCTGCCATTCTTGGAGTTTGCGGCCAACATGTACCCCGACGATCTGTTTCGCGAGTTTGACCGGATGTTTGCCGAGCTGAGCCTCCCCATCACGAGTCATGCCCGCCGGGGGTCCTTCAACCCCAATGCCGATGTCTATCTTAGCGAGGGCGGCTCGCACATCATCGTGCGGGTCGAGTTGGCCGGCGTCACGCGCGCGAACATCAAGCTCGTCGTCGAGGGCCGCAGCCTTTACCTTGCAGGTGTCCGCGAGAGCGACGCGCATGGCTGCGAGCAAGTGCTACAAAAGGAAATCGATTACGGCTATTTTTTCAAAAAGATCCCTTTGCCCACGCCGGTTGCCGTCAACGACGCAAAAGCGGAGTATGTGGGCGGCATGCTGACGATCACGTTGCCGGTCGCCGAGGCGCGCGTTGTGCCGGCGGACCGCGTTGAAATTCGAATGGTTGTGAGGGGCAAAGCGTAGATGGCTGAAAAAGCGCCGGCGCCCGGTGCCGTGACAGCCACCATACCCTCAGAGTTAGCGATTCTGCCGCTGCAGGAAGCGGTACTGTTTCCGAACACCGTCATGCCGCTGGCCGTCACCAAACCGCACGGCATCAAACTCGTCGAAGACGTGTTGCGCTCGGGCAGCCCCGTCGGTGTGGTCGCGCTAAAAGATCGCGATGCTTCGCCGCCTACGCCTGACGACGTGTATACGGTTGGCACGCTCGCCATCATTCAAAAAATGATCAAGGTCCCCGACGGCACGTTGCGCTGTATCATTTCAGGAACCGTACCATTTAAAATCACGGAGTTCACCCAAGCCGAACCGTATCTCGCGGCCAAGGTCGAGCAACTCGAAGAGGTCACGATCGAAAGCGACGAGCTGACGGCGATGTCGCGCAATCTCGCTTCCTTATATAGCAAGCTGCTCTCATATCTGCCCTCGGCTCCCAAAGAACTCGAGCTCGAGGTCAATAACATCAGCGACCCCAACCTCCTCTCGTATTTCATCGCATCAACGATGCGCTTAGACACGGCCGACAAACAAGCCGTGCTCGAGGAGCGCGACACCCACGCGCGCTTACGCATGCTGACCGCATTCTTGGCGCGCGAGTTAGAGGTGGTCGAACTCGGTCACAAGATCCAAAACGACATCCAAAAAGAAATGGACAAGAGCCAACGCGAGTATTACTTGCGTCAGCAGCTCAAAGCGATACAGGATGAGCTGGGGGAAACCGATCCGACCCAAGCAGACGTCAACGAGTTACGAGAAAAGATTGAAATCGCCAAGATGCCTGAGGACGCGAACAAGGCGGCGATGCGCGAGCTCGACCGTCTGAGCAAAATTCCCTCGGCGAGTCCAGAGTATTCAGTTATTCGCACCTATCTGGATTGGTTGGTGACGCTGCCATGGTCGGTGACGACTGAAGACTCGCTCGATATCGATGCAGCTCGAACGATTCTTGACGAAGACCACTACGATCTTGAAAAAGTCAAGGATCGGATTCTCGAATATCTGGCAGTCCGCAAATTGCGCAACACATTGAGCGGGCCGATTCTGTGCTTCGTTGGCCCACCCGGCGTGGGTAAGACATCGCTGGGCAAATCGATCGCCCGCGCCATGAATCGCAAATTCATTCGCCTCTCCGTGGGCGGCGTACGCGACGAAGCCGAGATCCGCGGGCATAGGCGCACCTATATCGGCGCAATGCCCGGCACGTTCATACGTGCGATCCGGGATGCCGGGTCCGCCAATCCCCTCATCATGATCGATGAGATCGATAAGGTCGGCGCCGACTTCCGAGGCGATCCATCATCAGCACTGCTCGAAGTACTGGATCCGGAGCAGAACAATTCGTTCCGCGATCATTACATCGACTTGCCCTTCGATTTGAGTAAAGTGCTCTTCATCGCGACCGCCAATCAGTTGGACAGTGTTTCGCCGCCGTTGCGCGACCGCATGGAGCTCATCACTTTGGCCGGTTATACGCAGGCCGAGAAAGTGGCCATCGCGCGCAAGTACCTGGTGCCAAAACAACTGATCGCCAACGGGCTCAGCGCAAAACAGTGTGCGATCAGCAAGGGCGCGATCGACGTCATCGCCGCCAACTACACGCGCGAAGCCGGCGTGCGCAACCTCGAGCGGGAGATTGCGACGGTCTGTCGCAAAGTCGCGCGCAAGGTCGCAGAAGATGCCAAGTTCCGCGCGCAGATCACGGCGGAGAATGTCCAGGACTTTCTCGGCAAACAACGATTCTTTGCCGAAGTCGCAAAACGCACCGCCACCGAAGGGGTCGCGACAGGTCTGGTGGTGACGCCGGTCGGCGGCGATATCGTCTTTGTCGAATGCAAGGTCATGCCGGGCACCGGTAAGTTGACGCTCACCGGCCAGCTTGGCGACGTCATGAAAGAATCGGCGCAAGCCGCGCTGGCATTTGTCCGCAGTCGCTCAACAGAGCTAGGCATGAGCGACAGTTATTTCAACAAACATGACGTCCACATCCACGTCCCCGCGGGCGCCGTGCCGAAAGACGGCCCCTCCGCCGGCGTCGCGATGGCGACAGCGCTCGTGTCGGCCGTAACGGGAAAGAAGGTCAATTCGCTCGTGGCCATGACCGGGGAGATCACGCTGACCGGTCAAGTGCTCCCGATCGGCGGCGTCAAAGAAAAAGTTCTGGGCGCTCGCCGTGCCGGCATTCGCCGCGTCATCCTGCCGAAACGCAACCAGCCGGATGTTTCTGAAGACGTTCCGGAGGATGTGCGCAAGAGCATGCGCTTTACGTTCGTCGAAGAACTATCGGAAGTGTTGGACGAAGCGCTAGGCGCGCCGATGATAACGCCGGTCTTGACCAAAGCGACCAACGGCCGGCGCAATGGCCGGCTTCCCGCCGCCGCGCGCTAACTTTTGCGGCTAAGCTTTGCCGCAGCCGCCTCATCCAAAAACCACGTCAGAGTTCCCCGCGGGGCGATGTCCTGCGCTGGAAGCTGCCTGACGTCGCGTGGCCCTTCAAGCACGCGCGCGACGATGTCGGCCTTTTCTTTTCCTTGCACCAAGAATATCACCGCTTTAGACGCGTTGATTGCGGGATAGGTCAGCGTGAGGCGCCACGGTGAAACCACATGGCCGGGCGCTCTGTTAGCGACGCAGTTGCGGTCCTTGACGTCCAGCGCTTCAGTATTTGGAAATAACGAGGCGGTATGTCCATCCGGTCCCAGGCCGAGATACGTGAGGTCGAATGCGGTCTCGGCGCCAAAGAACTTCCGCAATAGCCGATCGTAGGCGTCAGCTGCTTCACGCGGGTCGAGTTCGCCTTGCATCCGGTGGATATTTTCTGCGGGGATCGGCACACAGCTGAGCAGCGCGGCGTTTGCCATTGCGAAGTTGCTGTGCTCATCGTTCGGCAGTACGCAGCGTTCGTCGCTCCAAAAGACATGTACCCGGCTCCAGTCAACAAGCGGCGCATGCTCTGGCGTCGCGAGTTCTTTCATCATCGCCGCCGGCGTAGAACCTCCCGAAAGCACCACCGCGAAACGTCCGGCTTCCTGAATCGCAGCGTTGGCGCGGACCTGAAACTCCAGCGCCGCCTGCTCGGCCAGATGCTGGGGTGTGTCGAGCGTAAAAATTCGGGGTGGTCCAGGATGCTGGCGCGGATCCTTCATGACCATGCCCTAGTCTGCGCTCAAAGCGAGTTCGAACATGGCATCGCGCCCGAGCGCGTCGATACAGCGGTCCAAGAGCTGCGCCTCGGACATGCTCAGGGCAGGCCAGCGCCACCGCTTTAGCGCGTTTCCGTCACGCCCGTGCGCTTCCGCGACGATTGCGGTCGGCGATTGCTCGCGTACGAGCATGACGCTGCCCTTGCAAGTGCTTGAGGTGAGGGTGATGGCGACGATCCGTCCGTGCGCTATATCCGCCCAGTGTTTCCCGGGCGCAATCTTGACATGCCCGCGCAGCGGCGGATGATGGCTGGCAAGCCAACCGTACATCAAGAGCGAGCGCGCCGACGCGCTCGAATGGTCCGAGCTTGCGTACGTAATAGAACATCGGTTGAGCGCGGGAAGGATCGCCGCGATAGCCAGGTCATCGAAACAAGCGGCGACTGCGTTGCGCCAAGGCTCTGTTCGCTGCCAGTTCAAATCGCGCACGCTTGCATACGGCTTCGCACGCTGCACCAACCGCCGCAGCGTATCGAGCGCGGCCGCACCGTCGCCGAAGCGGATAGAGTCGACCACGACTCGATCCGCCAGCTTGCTCAGCTCCGAAAACAACACGTTCCCGGAAGGCGATCCGCTTCGCCACCAGAGATACACCGGCAGATCCGGCACCAACAAACCGCGCACCGCGGACGCGAGCAGTTCGGGAGTATGGCTATTGCCGCTCAGAACGATCTCTTCGCTACAAATCGCTCCAGCCGATTCGTCGTCGCACCCGATGGAGATGCGAGCAGATACGGTATCGTCGGGCGCAGTTTCGGCCGCACTCAACACGATTGCACGGATGGGATGTTTGGCTGCGAGCTCACTGACCGCGTGCAACACGCCTTCGCCGTCGCTCTGATCATCTACCCACGCCACCAGCGTTAACGAGCACGTGTGCGTGTGCGGTAAATCCTGTTTGCGCGCTGCGTCATGCCAAGCTTTGGTCAGGGCGTCTTCGACTTGCGAGACCGCAACAGGTGTCATAGCCGGCGCCAGCTCTTTCCATCTCGCGCCAACAGGGCGTCCGCCTCAGGCGGCCCCCACGTGCCGGCGGCGTAGTTGGGAAAGTTGACGTTCCTGTGCTCTTCCCAATAATGAAGCACGGGGTCCACCAAGGCCCAAGCCGCCTCGACCCCATCGGCTCGGTCGAACAGCGTTTGATCGCCCTTCATGCAATCTAAAATGAGCCGCTCGTACGGTGACGCGTCTTCCGAGCCGAACGTCGCGCCATAATCAAAATCCATCGCCACCGAGCGAATGCGCATTATCGGACCGGGAACTTTCGCGCCGAACTTGAGCGTGACTCCTTCATCCGGCTGAATGCGAAGCGCCAATACGTTGCCCTCGGGCATTTCGACCTGACTCTTACGAAACGGCAAGTGCGGCACTTCCTTGAATTGAATCGCGATTTCCGTGACGCGTTTCGGTAAGCGCTTACCTGAGCGCACATAAAACGGTACGCCTGCCCAGCGCCAGTTGTCAACCATCAGCTTGAACGCGGCGTAGGTCGACGTGATTGAATCGCGGGCGACATTGGGCTCTTCGCGGTAGCCCGGCACTCGTTGGCCCGCGACGAAACCGGGTCCGTACTGGCCGCGCACCGCATAGGTCTCAACCTGATCGTACGCGATCGGATGAATGGCTTCGACCACACGGATCTTCTCATCACGAAAGTCGCGGGCGTCGAATGTGGTGGGCGGTTCCATGCCGACCAGCGACAGCAACTGCAGCGCGTGGTTTTGGATCACGTCGCGAACAACGCCGGTCTCTTCATAGAAGTTCCCGCGACCCTCGATCCCCAAGCTCTCCGCGACCGTGATCTGCACCGAATCGACATAGCGGCGGTTCCATATCGGTTCGAAGATGGTGTTGGCGAAGCGTAACGCCAAGATGTTCTGCACGGTCTCTTTGCCCAGGTAGTGGTCGATACGGTAGATCTGATCTTCTCGCAGGTAGGTGAGCAGCTCGGCGTTCAAGGTTTTTGCCGACGCGAGGTCCCGTCCGAAAGGTTTCTCAACGATGATGCGCACGAAGCTGTTCGCCTGGGCAGCGGGCGTCAAGCCACAATCGTGAAGCTGTTGGGCGATGCTGCCGTACAAGCTGGCGGGCGTTGCAGTGTAAAAAATGCGATTTCCGCCGGTCCCGTAGCGTTGATCCAACTCTTCTACGTGCGTCTTCAGCGTCTTGAAGGAAGCCGGTTCGTGAAAGTCGCCGGACACGTAGTAAAATCGTTCCGCCAGATTCGACAAGATCGCTTCGTCACGCACCCGCACTTCGTCGGAAGCGGCGACGGCTTCACGCAGAAGGTCGCGGAATTGCTGATCCGACATTTGCGCGCGGGCAAAGCCGATGACCGCGAACGAGGATGGCAGCAACGCCGCTTGCGCTAAGTTGTAGATTGCCGGCAGCAGTTTGCGCTTCGTCAAATCACCGGACGCGCCGAAGATGATGAGCTGACAGGGATGCGTCGCGCCTTCGAGCCGCAGCCCTTCGCGAAAGGGGTTGACGAGCTCGGCTGTCGCCATGCGTTAGCTCTTGCCGTCCCCGCCGCGGCGGGCTGAACTCTCCGCCTTGATGGCGTGCCCGCCAAACTCGTTGCGGAGCGCTGCGATCACTTTGGCGGAAAACGAGTCTTGCTGGCGGGAACGAAAGCGCATGAAGAGCGATAACGCAAGCGTGGGCACGGGAACCGACAAATCGATGGCGTCCAGCACGGTCCAGCGGCCCTCGCCCGTATCGTCTACGTAGCCGGCGATGTTCTCGAGCTTCGCATCCTTCGCGAACGCAAGCTCGGCCAGTTCCAAGAGCCACGAACGAATGACGCTGCCTTGGTTCCACAAGTGGCTGATCTTTTCGAGATCGAGTTGGGCCCCGAACTCGGATGCTTCCAACACCTCAAAGCCCTCGCCGTAGCCTTGCAGCATCACATACTCGATGCCGTTGTGAACCATCTTGACGAAATGGCCCGACCCGACGGGACCCACGCGCAAGTAGCCGTCTTCGGGCGCGAGCGTCAGAAATATAGGTTCGAGCCGCTTGCAGGCTGCGACATCGCCGCCAACCATCAAGCAATATCCGATCTTCAATCCCCAGATGCCGCCCGAAACGCCGGCGTCTATGAAGTAGATGCCCTTGCCGCCGAGCATCTCTGCCTGCGCCTTGGCTTCTTTCCAGTACGAGTTGCCGCCGTCGATCACGACGTCGTCTTTGCCAAGCAGTTTCTCCAGGGCTGTCACGCTGTCGCGCGTCGGCGGTCCGGCCGGCACCATGATCCAGACCGCGCGCGGCGGCCGCAAAGCTTTCACCAGATCTTCCAATGAGTTGCAGCCGGTAGCGCCCTGCGCAGCACTTGCCTTGACCGCGTCAGGATTGCGATCGAACGCAGCGACCTCATGTCCTCCTTGCAGCAGTCGCTCTACCATGTTCGCTCCCATGCGGCCGAGTCCGACCATGCCGATTTGCATAACTATCCCTTCGCCGCGACCGTCACCGGCAAGCGCGTCGCGATGTTCGTGATAGTGCGACGCAGCGCCGCCAGACCGGCGTCGATATCCTTACCAAGATCAACGCGGGTCACGCGCCGACCATGTGCGCGCAGCGATTGCAGATCACCAAGCGCCTGCGCGTTCTTCAACGTCGCGAAGTCAAACGGTTGGCCCGGAATAGGCAGGGTCAGCGAGTCGCCGCCGACGAGTTGCAGGAAGACCCCGCTGTTGGGGCCGCCCTTGTGCAATTGTCCAGTTGAGTGCAAAAAGCGCGGGCCATAACCGAGCGTGACGGCGGTCTTGGTCGCGTCGCGCAATGTCGCGCGGATACGCTGCAAGACTTCGGTGCGCGCGGGTGTCTCGGCTATAAAGGCCGCAAGCGCGATATAATCGCCGTGCTTGACCGTCTTGAGCACTTCGGCGATGGCTTGCTCGTCTTCCGGCGCAGCCGCGCGCACGGGCGGGCTGCCGTCGCTTTGGCCTGCGAGAATTCGGTTGGTATTGTCTTTGCTTTCCTTGACGTTGGGCTCGTCGAACGGATTGATGTCGAGCAGCTTGCCGATGGTGGCGGTTGCGAACTCCCAGCAGAAGAACTCCTCTCCTAAATCAAGCTCGTCGCGCAGCACGATCTGGACGAATGGATGGCCGAGTTTTTCCAACGCCTCGCGGCGCCCGTTGAAGGTCTCGTCTCCGCTGAGCTGCAGGTGCACGAACACGCGGTCATCCCCATACGAGCCGGGATCCCCCAGCGGCTCTTCCGCCACCGGTATCAGCCCCTTGCCAAGTTTGCCGGTGCTCTCAGCCAGAAGCTGTTCCAGCCACAAGCCGATGCTCGCGATACGCGGCGAGGTAAGAATGGTGATCTTGTCGCGTCCCTTGGCCGTGGCCGCCTGCGCGAGCGCCACTCCCAACGATACTGCAGGATGTTGCACCGCCTTGACGCCTGCCGCGCACGCCTGGACCATCAACTGCGCGCGCTTGAGCAGGCCGGCGACATCGTAACCGGCAAGGGCCGCCGGCACTAGGCCGAAGTATGACAACGCCGAGTAACGGCCGCCGATGTCTGGCGGATTGAGAAAAACCCGGCGCACATTGCGCTCTGCACCCAGCTCTGCGAGCGGTGTACCAGGGTCGGTGATAAAGACGAATTGTGCCGCGGCCTTTTTTCCGTCGCCGGCTGCTGCCGCCTTAGCCTTTTCGAAAAAGTACTCGCCGAACGAACGGCTTTCGAGCGTGGTTCCGGATTTGCTCGCCTCGATAAAAATCGACCGCTTGATGTCGATCGTGCGCTCGATGGTTGCGATCGCTTCCGGTACTGTGCTGTCGAGCACCAGCAACTCTGGAAATCCGCTGCGCCTGCCAAATGTCTTACGCAACACAATCGGGCACAAGCTGCTGCCACCCATGCCGAGCAGGACGATATGGTTAAAGCCCTCGTGGCGTATGTCGTCGGCGAAGCCGATGAGCTCGTCCAAACGACCTTCCATGAGTTCGGCGATGGTCAGCCAGCCCAGCCGGTTCTTGATGACTGTAGCGGCGGCGGGGTCGGACGAGACTTTCCAAACGCCGGCGTCATGCTGCCAGACGCGGGGCACGAATCGCTCCGCGTCAAGCTGCTCGAGGGTTTTGTAATGCGCCGCTGAGTCAAAGCCATGAAGGAGTCTGCGGTCGACGCCATCCGAGCGCAGCATCTCCGCTTTTTCACGAAGGACGTCGAGCAATTGATCGAACGAGTTCTCGAATAGCACCAATCCATCCAGCAAGAGTTTATCGGTGATGGTCTGGAGCGTGATGCCGAGCAGCGTTTCCAGCTCAGCCAGCGTGGCACGCGCGCCTTCAACATCCTGATCAAGGGTCCGCGCTATTTTGCCGTGATCGCGAAACGCGTCGATGGTCGCAGGCGGCATCGTGTCCACCGTATCGGGCCCGATCAGCGCCTCGACGTAATAGGTATCCGGGTACTTGGGGTTCTTGGTCGACGTGCTCGCCCATAATGGCCGCTGACGCCGGGCGCCCGCGGCGGCAAGTTTTTTGAAACGATCGGTTTGCAGCGATTGCAAGTACACCTGATAGAGCTGCTTCGAGTTCGCGATGGCAGTCTTGCCCAGCAGCGCTTCGAGACGCTTTCGTTTTGCAGGATCGGCCGCAGGCATGGCGGCTTCGATGAGTTTGTCGGCAGCCACGTCAACACGGCTTACGAAGCACGAGGCGACGGACGCGAGCCGGTCGAGCGGCAAGCCTTTGGCCAGACGGTCCTCGAGTCCGGAAAAGTACGCGTCGATCACGCGGTGGTAGTAGGCCTCCCCGAACATGAGCGTGATGTTTACATTCACGCCCTCGGCGATCAGCCGGCGAATGACAGGAATGCCTTCCTCAGTTGCGGGTACCTTGACCATCACATTCGGGCGGTTCACGAGCTTCCACAGCCGCAGTCCCTCTGCGATGGATTGCTCGGTCTTGCGCGCAAGATCGGGCGTCAATTCGATCGACACGTAGCCATCGCCGCCATCGCTGTCGCGATACAACTCGCCGAAAACGTCGCAGGCCTCGCGAATATCGGTGCTCGTGATCTCATCGTAAACACTGCGGGGCTCGGTAATGCCGCGACCAACCAGGTCACGCAACGCCTCATCGTAGTCCTGGCTCTCGGCCACCGCCTTCTCGAAGATAGTGGGATTGGAAGTGACGCCGCGCAGGCCGTCATCATCGATGAGCCGCTTGAGCTCGCCCGCGCGCGTAAAGCCGCGGCGAATGTTGTCGAGCCAAAAACTTTGCCCGAATTCGATCAGGCGCTGGAGCGGGTTGGCCATACGGTGTTCCTTATTGAGCGGCGAGCAAGCGCTGCGCATGCGCGACGACGTTTTCAGGGGTGAAGCCGAATTCTTTAAACAAAATCTCGGCCGGCGCCGAAGCGCCAAAGCGTGTCATGCCGACGACGTCACCCCTTTCGCCTACATAATGCTGCCAACCAAACGGCGAAGCGGCTTCAACCGCCAAGCGAGCATGCACAGATGGCGGCAAGACTTCGTGACGGTATGACGCCGCTTGACGATCGAAGATTTGCCAGCAGGGCAGGCTGACCACACGCGCGGCGATATCGCGCTGCTGCAGTTGCTTGGCCGCTTCCATGCAGAGGTGCACTTCCGACCCGGTGCCGATCAAGATCACATCCGGCGTGCCCTTGGCTTCCTTGACGAGCACGTAGCCGCCGCGCTCCGCTCCTCTGGCGGAATCTACGGCGAGCACAGGCAGCTTTTGACGCGTGAGCACAATGCCCACCGGCCCGTCCTTGTGCTCCATCGCCAACCGCCAACACACGGCGGTTTCGTTGGCATCGGCGGGGCGCATGATCATCATGCCCGGCATGGCGCGTAGCGATGCTAGCTGCTCGATGGGTTGATGCGTCGGACCGTCTTCGCCCAGACCAATGCTGTCATGCGTCCACACATAGATGGGGTTGATCTCCATGATGCTTGCCAAGCGTACCGGCGGCCGCATGTAATCGGAGAAGATGAAGAAGGTTGCACCGTACGGTTTGAGGCCGCGGTGCAAAACCATCCCATTGAGCGCTGCGCCCATCGCATGTTCGCGCACGCCGAAGTGAAAATTGCGCCCGGCATAGTTGTCGCGCTCAAAGTCGCCTTGATCAGTGAGATTCGTATCAGTCGAAGATGCCAGGTCAGCAGAGCCGCCGAGGAAGTTCGGCACGGCCGCCGCGATGGCGTTCATCACCTTGCCCGACGCTTGGCGTGTTGCCAGCGGCCCGTCGGCAACGTTGAAAGAGGGGATGCCATCCGCCCAGCCGCGCGGCAAGAGGCCTTGTTGTTCAGTTTCAAATTGCTTGGCCTGTTGCGCAAACGCCGCACGATATGCATCAAAGCGGGCGCGCCACTGCGACTCGAGAGCCTCACCGCGAGGAATCGCCTCACGCATGTGCGCCAGGACCGGCTCCGGCACGAGGAAGTGCGCGTCTTCTGGCCAGCCGTAAAACTTTTTCGTCAAACGGATCTCGTCTTCACCGAGTGGTGAGCCGTGCGCCGCGGCTGTATCTTGCTTGTGCGGCGCGCCGTACGCGATGTGGGTACGGATGCGGATGAACGAAGGCCGATCGTCAGCCTTGGCTGCCGTGATGGCGCGGTCGATGGCATCCAAGTCGTTGCCGTCATCCACCGCCTGGGTATGCCAGCCGTACGCGGCAAAACGCGCGCAGACATCTTCGGTGTCAAACGCGAGCGAAGTGTTCCCTTCGATCGTGATATGGTTGTCGTCAAAGAAATAGATCAGCTTCCCAAGACGCAAGTGCCCCGCGAACGATGCTGCTTCGGAGGCAACGCCTTCCATCATGTCGCCGTCGCTGCAAATGACGTAGGTGTGATGATCGACGATTTCGTGGCCCGGTTTGTTGAAGCGTGCTGCGATCCAGCGCTCAGCGATGCCGAACCCGACGCCGTTCGCGGCGCCCTGACCGAGGGGGCCCGTGGTGACCTCGACGCCCGGCGTCTCGCGATACTCGGGATGGCCCGGAGTCTTGCTGCCCCACTGCCTGAAATTTTTGATATCGTCAAGCGTGAGATCGTAGCCGGTCAGGTAGAGGACTGCATACTGAAGCATGCACGCGTGCCCGGCCGACAAAATGAAACGGTCGCGATCGGGCCAGTCAGGATTCCTCGGGTTGTAGCGCAGGTGCTTTGTCCACAGCAAGTAGGCAAGCGGTGCAAGGGCCATCGGGGTGCCGGGATGGCCGGAGTTCGCTTTCTGCACCGCGTCCATCGCGAGCGTGCGAATAGTCGTGATGCAGAGCTGGTCGAGCGCAGCTTTATCTAAAGTTGCTGAAGTTTTCACAGCGCCTCCGACAGGGGCAACCGCGTGGTGAAAAAACGATGGATCTGCCTTTGAAATCTACCCAGCCGGCCTGATAAATACGCGGCTAGGAGGGCAGTCCTTGGGCGGCTCTTGGAACTGCACCTGTTCCTTGCTCGACGGGGCTAATACGCAGCCACCGCTGCATTAGATCACGGAGAAATTGGAATCGGCGGCGACGTTTCCCACAATCGTCGCATCCGGAACGCCCGCCTGCCGCAGCGTTTGCACGAGCGCGGCGGCTTCGTCGGCGCGCACGCTGATCAATAAGCCGCCCGACGTCTGCGCGTCGCACAAAACGATCCGCAAACTCTCAGGAACCGTTTGCGCGAAGCGAACGCCGCCCGCGAGCGCCGCTGCGCGATTCGCAAGGCTACCACCTGGTACGCAGCCGGCTTGCGCCCAGGCGAGCGCACTTTCGAACAGCGGCACTGACTTCGAATGCAGCGTGATGCCGACACCGCTGCCGCGCGCTATTTCCTGCAGATGACCGACAAGGCCGAAACCCGTCACATCTGTTGCAGCATGCACGGGCCGCTCGCGCTGCGCGCTCGCGTTAAAATCAACCATTACCTCCGATGCGACGCGATTGAGGGTTTCCATTGAACGAATCGCATCGCGCAGATCTTCGTCTGTGATGCGATCCTGCTTGCGAGCGGTGGTGAGAATGCCCGTGCCGATTTTTTTGGTCAGCACGAGCGCGTCACCGGCCAGTGCGGTCGAGTTACGAATGATGCGATCGGGATGGACCGAGCCGGTTATCGCAAGACCGTACTTCGGCTCTGGATCTTTGACGGTGTGGCCGCCTATGACGCTGATGCCTGCCTCGCGCGCTTTCTCAATGCCGCCACGCAAAATATCGGCTAGGATAGACACCGGCGTCTCGTCATCGGGAAACGCGGCGATGGCGACCGCGCTCAAGGGGCGTGCGCCCATCGCATAAATGTCCGACAGCGCGTTGGCTGCTGCGATGCGGCCAAAGCTTCCGGGGTCGTCCACGATAGGCGTGAAGAAATCCACCGTCTGCACGAGCGCGAGCTCGTCGCTGATACGGTAGACACCGGCATCGTCCGCTGTTGCCGTACCGACTAAGACGTTGGGGTCGTCGATCGGCGGCAGGCTGCCCAGCACTTGCGCGAGCACGCTCGCGCCAGCTTTAGACGCTCAACCGGCGCAGCTGGACAAATGTGTCAGTCGAAAAATATCCGCGCGGCTCATTTGGACTCTACCTTTAGTTACGCGGAAAGATGGCCCTTTGGGGTTCGGCGCATCCCGTGCTGTCCCCAAAGATGGACCTATTTGCCTGCAGGGGTGCCGCCGATAATAAATGCTAGAGGGGATCGCGTGCACAGTCGTCTTTGGCATCCCCGTTGCTCGCGCTCATCCGCTTGCAAACATCAGTGAGGAGTTCTAAAGCGCTGTGAAACGATTATCGCACTCCGCAATTTTCTGGCGCGTCACCGCGGTTGCACTCATCATGACCGTGTTGAGTGCCGCTTCGGCGCCTTGGCCCGCACTCGGTGGCTCGAGTCGCACGACGGTCGCCGTCACACAGTTCTCGAACGACGGCGGAGCCCCGCCAAGCACGGTTGATTCTATGAGTCAGGCATTGTATCAGGCGGTCGCGTCATCCAGCAATTTTTCGGCGGCCGGAAGCGGGCCGTTGAAGGTGACGCCCGCGATCAACGGCGATCCGCTGACGGCGTCACTCAATGCCGGCGCAAAAGCAGGCGCGCAAGAAGTTATCCTCGGTGACATTATCAAGGCTGACAGCGGCACCATCGTTTACCGGCTGACCGCCTACCGCATCAACCCCGTCGGATTTATTCGTTCGCAAGTCTTTACTTTGAACAATGCAGGCGGCGCCGCCATGTCGTCCGCGCTCGCCAGCAATCTCGAAACTATCCACGCACCGCGTACGGCGGTCGGCACGATCTTCTCGACCACCAACGGGGTTTTCTCCGATCTGGGCGAGTCCGGTGGCTTTCAGGTCGGCCAACGCTTCAACGTCATGCATAACGGCAGCAAAATGGCTGAGGCGCGCATCGTCAACATCAACCTCACCCAATCAATGCTCGCGATCAGCAATGCTGCCGCAGGTTATTCACCGACGGTCGGCGACCGTCTCATCGGGATCGAAGCAATGCCGGCGATCGCGCCCGCTCCGCGTGCGAATCCCAACACCTTTTCGTTGTGGGCGTTGGTCGCTGCGGCTGGCTTGACGTTGCTTGCGATCGGGCATCATGGCCAACCGGGCAACCCAGGACCGATACCCACAGTAAGTCCGACGAATTCGCCGAGCGCGTTCACGGTGGTGAGTGGTTTAGGTGGGCGTCAGGGCTCAAACGGATCGTTCACCTTTGTGTTCAGCCAGCCGGTCAATATCACCAACATCAACTTTTCCACGACGACGTTCGTGGACTACTCCTCGCAAAACCCGACGACTCCGACATCGCCAATCTTGAACTTGGGTGGGCCGCCTCCGACTTGGAACTCGCCGACGAACACCCAGCTGACGATCTTTGCCACGAACACGCTGCAGCCGGGCGAATCCATCACCTTCGATTTCACTTCTCAGATCCAAGATACGAACGGGAATTTTCTCTCACCGAGCGGGTTGACGTTCAGCTTGTCAAGCGAACACCATCCAGCATCGTTGCCCGGCCCGGCCGTTCCGCCGAATGGCGGCGTGCTCATCCCGCAACTCCCCGGCCAGCGTCAGCCGCCACCGCACGACCCGCGCGATCCGCACGGACCCAAAGGTCCAAAATAAACGCATAAGGTGCGGAGTTCAGCCCCGCACCTTTTCTTACAGCCGGTGATGAGCGAGTATCAGATTTGCAAACGGCCGGGCGTTGCGCGGCAGCGATTGATTCAACATCGCAAACGCCGGCCGGTTGAGTGCTTCAATCGTCGTGACACTGGGTGAGCGACGCAGCGTTGCACGAACGTCGCGCGCTATCGGAAAAAAGAGAGCAATAAACAAGACGAGCCACATCAAGAGTATCGCTTTGGCACATGCCACGACTCCACCGCCGATGCCGCTGGCGATGCGCAGCAGTGGGAGTGACGTAAAACGCTCCACCAGCCAACCGAGTGCGCGCGTGCCCGCAAATATGACGAGAAACAGCAACCAAAAAGCGGCCAGATGGCCGGAGCCAGAGGAAAGAGCGAAACGATCCTGCAGCGCGCCGGCAAGCAGGCTCGCAAAGGCGCCAGCGAGCGCCCAGGCGACGATGATCGACAAAATAGCTATCATCTCGCGAATCACACCGCTGCGATAACCGCCCCAAAAAGCGACCAATAAGGTCAACCCGACGAGGATATCCGCCCAGGTCATGCGGTTACGTGCGCAGCTGCGCGCCAAACTTCTGTTTGAGCGCGTTGACGATGATCTCGATAGAAGCGTTGGCTTCCTCATCGGTGATCGTGGCGTCGGCACGCCTGAAGGTCGCCGTGAGAGCGATGCTCTTCTTACCCTGCCCTACTTGGCGTCCGCGGTATTCGTCAAATGCGATGATGGTAAGCAAGAAAGGCGAGTCACTTGCTAGTGCAGCGGCGCTGAGTTCTCCCGCGCTCACTTGCTCGTCCACGACGACCGCGATGTCGCGTTGGGTTCCGGGGAATTTCGCGACCGGCTCGTAGGCACGCACCGGTGGATACTGCGGAATATTCTCTAGGTATAAGAAAAATGCATAACTTGACTGCGGTAAGTCGAATGCACGCGTCAGCTGCGGATGCACGCGACCGAATTTCGCGACGACTCGATCTGCACTTACGATGTTGCCTGACGCCCCGGCATGAAAATAAGGGCGCTCGTGCGGGTCGGTCGCAAGCGGGGCCGTTAACAAACGCCGTGCGATCGCCTCGATCTCGCCTTTCACTTCCAATAAGCGAGTGTCTAAAGGGTGAGTCACTTGGGCATCGTCAAAGATGGCGATTCCGCCGAGCGAAGGCCATTCGCTCACGCCGTTTTCCGTGTAGACGCCGCGTTTGGCCGCATCATCAGCGCTTTGCGCGGGTGGCGCGCTGCCGTCCAGCGGTCGAAAGATGTGCCCAATCTCAAATAGGCGCAGCGCCTTGCCGCTGGGCCACGCTTTTGCCGCCGCGGTCAGCAGACCCGGCAGCAAGCTCGGGCGCAAGAAGCGGAAGTCGTCGGACAATGGATTCGTGATCGGAACGACGTGCTGCCAAAAAGGTAATCCAGAGCGCTCCCACGCTGACGTAATGCGCGTCCCTTGCAAAGCAATGCTGACGATCTCGCGGTAGCCGGCCGCAGCGAATTGTCTTGCCAGGTAGGTTTCCTGATCGTATTGACCCTCATGGATGGATTGCGGCGCCGCGACCGCACGCACTTCAGGAATGTCGCCGTATCCGATACCGCGGGCGACTTCCTCAATCAAGTCGACCTCTTGGGTTATGTCCTGGCGCCAATAGGGCACCGTCGCTTCGAGCGGTGACTCGCCGCGAACCTTGATATCAATCGCAGTCATCGCGTTTTTCATCTGCGTGACGCTGAAAGACGAACCCAGCACCGCGTTGACGCGCTCGGGGCGTGCGCTGACCGTGCGCGGCAGGCCCGGTTTTGCACCCGTCTCCACCACTGCCGACGGCGTACCACCTGATTCCAGTAGGAATTTCGCGGCCAACCTGCGCCCGATCTCCGGTAACTCCAGCGGAAGATCTTTCTCATGGCGCAAGGCGCCCTCAGTTCGCAGGCCGAGGGCGAGGGAAGCGCGGCGAATGCGAGCGCCCGCAAAATTCGGCGACTCCATAAAAATATTGCGTGTGTTTTCAGTGACGCCCGAATCCGCGCCACCCATGATTCCAGCGATGCCGATCGGTCCTGACTCATCCGCGATAACGGGGGTGCCAGGCGTCAGGGCACGCGACACGCCGTCCAGCGTTGTGACGCTCTCGCCAGCTACGGACGAACGCGCGACGATGCGCCCGCCGCGAATTTTGTCGGCATCGTAAAAATGCAAAGGCTGTCCGATTTCGAGCTGAACGTAATTGGACACGTCGACGAACCAATTGATGCTGCGCACGCCTGCCGCTTGCAGCCGCAACTGCATCCACAACGGAGTGCGGCGCTGTTTGGCGTTCCAAAAATACTGTCCGATTAGTCTCCGGCAGAGCGAGGCGTCGCCGATTTCGACTGAGATCGGACTAGCTTTGTCGCCGGCATACAGCTCCAGCTCCGGCAAACGCAGCGGCGCGCGTAAGCCGGCGGCGGCTTCTCGCGCCAATCCGACGATCGCAAGCCCATCGGGGCGGTTAGACGGAACGTCGACGTCGAGCACCGCATCACCAAATCGGGTCGCGCGCCAAAAATCCTCGCCGACCGGCGCGTCCTCTTCCATGATGAGAATGCCGTCTTCGTATTCGCCCGGCAGCGCCAGCTCATCCGGCGAACACATCATGCCGTTCGATTCCACGCCCCGCAGCGTGCTGCGCTCGATACGTTTGCTGCCGGCGGCAGGCGAGCCGTCCTTTGACGCGCGAGCATAGACCGTCGCCCCCACGAGCGCGATGGGTACCTTGTCGCCGGCTTTCACGTTAGCGGCTCCCGTGACGATTTGCAGACGTTGGCCGCCAACATCGACGCTGCCCACGTAGAGCCGGTCGGCGTTGGGGTGACGTGTGAGAGTCTCAACACGGCCGACGACGATATGGTCGGGCATGCTTTGGGGCACGATACCGTCAACGGTGAAACCGCGTGCTGTCAGAGCATCGGCAAAGGCTTGCGGAGTCGCGTCAGTCTCAACGAAGTCGCGCAACCAGGATACAGGGACCCGCATCAGGAGAACTGCTCCAGGACAGCCGGATCATTTTCGGTGAATACGCGAATATCGTCGATGCCGTGGCGCACCATCGCAATGCGCTCGATCCCAAGGCCGAAAGCCCACCCCGTGTAGACCTCCGGATCGTAGCCGCCGGCGCGCAGGACGTGCGGATGCACCATCCCGCTGCCCCCCATCTCTAACCACCCGACCCCGCCGCACGTGCGGCAGCCGCTCCCGTCGCATACGGGGCACGACAAATCAACTTCAGCCGAAGGCTCGGTGAATTGGAAGTATGAGGGCCGGAAGCGCGTGCGAGTCGCTTTTCCGAACAGACTGCGACACAGATCGCCGACCAAACCTTTGAGATGTCCGAACGTGATTCCGCGATCCACCTGCAAGCCTTCGAATTGGTGAAAGTTGAACGCATGGCGAGCGTCCAGCGAGTCTCGGCGAAACGTCTTGCCTGGTACGACGATCGCGACCGGCGGGGGATACTCGCGCAGCGTGCGGACCTGCATGGGCGACGTGTGGGTGCGTAACAGAGTGCCGCCCGGGAGATAAAAGGTGTCCATGGCGTCGCGAGCGGGATGGTCGGCTGGAATATTCATGGCCTCAAAGTTGAAGTACTCGCTTTCAACTTCAGGACCCATGACGATTGCGAATCCGCGCCGCCGGAAAAATGCGGCCACATCATCCAGCGTACTTCGCAGGATATGGATCGAGCCAAAACGGGGCTTTATGCCGGGGAACGTGACGTCATAGCGGCGCGCGAGTTCGGTCTGCAGCGCTGCGTTGTGAATACGGTTTTGCGCACGGGCGAACTCCGCGTCGATGCGCTCCTTGGTCTCGTTGGCGCGCCGTCCGAACTCGGCGCGCTCTTCTTTCGGGAGCTTGCCGACGCCGGACATGACCTGCGAAAGCCGCCCGCCCTTGCGGGCCAAGAAGTCTGCCCGCAGGCTCTCCAATTCGGCTTCGCTTTGCACGGCGGCAGCCTTCGCCGACAGTTCCCGTTCGAGCAGTGCTAGTTGATCGAGCATGTCGCAGCCAAAAAAGAAAGGTGGCCGCTACAGAATGCGGCCACGAAGTTTAATAGAAAACGGTTTCGCCTCAGCGCCCAAGCGCTCGATATCTAATGAGAATCTGCAGGCGCCATCCGCTTATAGATTAAGTAAGCCTTGATTGAACCAGTGGTTAGAAACAGTTTCCAGAACAGCTGCGGAGATAGTAACAGTTTAAACCGACCTCCTTGCGTTCTCAGGTTCCGGGCCTCAGTATAGCACAGGTTCAGAAATAGACGCAAGGTCGCATGGGGCTTGACTTTTACGCGTCAGTCGTTCCACGGTTTGCCGTTCCCAGCAAGCCGCGCGCACGGCCCAACTCGTAAAGCATGATAGAGCCTGCTACGGCGGCATTGAGAGAGTCCACGCCTTCCTTCTGCGGAAGCCCAACCGCCGCAAGCAGATCCCCCGCGGGCACGTCGCGCGTGCCGCGCCGTTCTTGACCGACCAGCAGTGCGATGCGCGACGGCAATGTGACAGAGCGCACGTCGCGTCCCTGCGCCCCGGCCGCGATGGGCGCCAGGCCAGCTTTGCGCGCCGCCTCGCGAAATTCGGCCCACTCTTCGTAGCTGACGATGGGAATTCGAAACAACGATCCCATTGAAGCGCGCACAACTTTATCATTGTACGGTTCGACCGCATGCCCGCCGAAACAGACGGCCGAAGCTCCAAACGCCTCAGCGCTGCGCAGCAGGGTCCCGGCGTTGCCGGGGTCGGAAAGATCGTGCAAGACCAGCACGAGTGCAGCCTGATCGCCTGCCACAAGTTTCGCCAATTCGTCGACGCTATGGTGGATGAAGGGCACGACCGCGACGATTCCCTGGGGGGTCTTTGTCTGCGCCAACGACTCGAGCGTGCGCTGGTCGACGCTCAAAACGTCAGTGTGGGGCGCTAAGGCCTCCCGCACGCTCGGCTCGAGCGGCATGTCAGCCCGCGCAAAGACGCGGCTTATGGGAAGTTTGGCCGCGATGGCAGCCGCTAGAAGCGATGGACCTTCAACGAGAAAGCACCGCTCTTCGAGGCGGTGCTTCTTTTGATGCAACAATCGGGCGGCATGGACTGCAGGATGATGAAAGCCGGCGCTGGCGCCTGCCATACCGGTGCCCTACGCGTGCGCGGCGTCGGCGGGCAGGTGCTTCTTGGCGATCTCCATGAGCCGGGCAAACGCGGATTGGTCGTTCATGGCGAGGTCGGCGAGGATCTTGCGGTTGACTTTCAAGCCCTCTTTTTTAAGCCCGCTCATCAAGCGGCTATAGTTCAAGCCTTCCGATCGCGCCGCTGCATTGATGCGTGTGATCCAGAGGGAACGGAAATCGCGCTTGCGGCGTCGCCGGTCGCGAAATGCGTAGACCCCCGAGTGCAGTAGGGCCTCGTTGGCAGCTTTGTATGTGCGGCCACGCGCTCCGCGAAAGCCTTTGACGGCCTTTAATACTTTGTTGCGCTTTTTCAGCGCGATTATTCCGCGTTTGACGCGTGCCATGGTAAGATTTCTCCTCAAGACTTCGGCGCGGGTAAACCCGCGCCGCTACAATAGGTGCCTTAAGCGTAGGGCAGACGGCGCTTGAGCCGAGGGGTGTCGGTCGAGTCAGCCACCACTTGCTTACGAAATTTGCGTATGCGCTTCGGCGATTTCTTCGTCAGGATGTGACTGCAGCCGGAGAACTGGCGCTCGCGCACAAATTTTCCGGTTCCGGTCACTTTCACACGCTTGGCCGTGCCGCGGTGTGTCTTTAATTTTGGCATTCTAATCCTTTACGTGGTTGCCGGTTTTGGGTTGTCTGGGACGTGCGCCACTTTTTGGGCGGCCGCAGAGGCGATCGTCTCCTGGCGCGGCGACAGAATCATGAACATGTTCCTGCCCTCCAGCCGGGGCTCGCGCTCCACCATCGCAAACTTGGCAGTGTCGGCGACGACGCGCTCTAGGATCTTCCGGCCATGCTGCGCGTAGGCGATTTCGCGCCCGCGAAACATGATCGTCACTTTTACTTTGTCGCCGTCACCAAGTAGGCGCTCGGCGGTCCGGAACTTCACTTGGTAGTCGTGCTCCTCGATTTTGGGCCGTAGCTTGACCTCGCGCAGCTCCATGTTGTGCGCTTTCTTGCGCGCTTCTTTATCCTTCTTGTTTTGCTCGTAACGCAGACGTCCGTAATCATCGAGCCGGCAAACGGGCGGCACCGCATTCGGCGACACCTCAATGAGGTCGACGCCGCGATCACGAGCCATGGAGAGTGCATCATACGTTGTCATGATGCCGAGTTGGGCGCCGTCGTCCGCGATCACGCGGACTTGCGGCACGCGAATTTGTTCGTTGACGCGAAGCTGCTTGCTAATGAGCGCGCGCTCCGCTGAGGTTCAATGCTTGATGGATAGTGACGGCCTCCAGTCTTGTCGCGGGTTCAAATGAAAAAGCCCGCATGCGCAGGCTACCATTGAAAGTGACGAATCGGTGTTCGCTGCCTTCGTCTTTCGAACCCAACCAGCTGCGTCAAAGGCGCCGTTGGGTGCGAAGGGTAGTCGTTGCCAAGGAATTATAGCAAGCTGGGCGCAGCCGGTCAAGTTAGGGACGGATTTTAACGGCGAACTTTGGCACATCCCCACCGGGACGCGTCCCCGTAAGCTTAAGGGTGGCCAGGCTGGTTCATCGAAACGCCCGGCCCACCACCTCCGCTTATGAAAGGTTGTGACATGCGCGTTTTACATCACGTTGCGTATTGCATGGTGCTGGTGGGAGTCGTGTGCTCTTCTGTCAGCGCAGCGCCCAAGCCGGCCCCCACACCGGGCGGTGCAAACCAGATCACCGCCATAAGCGGAAAAGTTGGCGACACGCTTTGGAACGGTCAGATCCGCTTCAAAGTGGTTGAAGTCCGCGAGGCGATAGCATCTGACCATCCGGAGTCGGTCGTTCCACTGCCCACCCAAAAGGTGTTGGTCGTGACCGCGATCATCCGAAACGGCACGCCCGGCACATGGAGTAATCTCATTACTTACACCCTGGCCGATAAGGACGAAATCACTTTCGAGATACCGGGCCATCTTTTCACGCCGGTTGCGCTCAACATCGCGCAAGCCGGCTCGGCACGGCAGACGGCGCTGGTTCCGATCGACAAGAACTTCGTGCCGGTCAAACTCATCTTCACCTGCGGCACGTGCGGACCGAAGTTCAAGCCCTTCAGGGTGACCATACGCTAGGCGGCTTGGTGAAATGACGGCATAACCCAAAGGCGGCACTTCTGGGCGCCGCGAAAAGTCTGATGTGGTTAAGGAAGACTATAAAACCGCCCATCCCTGGCAAAAGAAGCGTTCTGATGAGCGTCCGGTTGGATTGGTGATGGTCAATACGGGCCCCGGCAAGGGCAAGACCACCGCTGCGTTGGGGCTCGCGCTTCGAGCTATCGGCCACCACCATCGAGTCAAAATAATCCAGTTCATGAAGGGCGATCCATTTTACGGAGAGATGCTCATTCGCGAACGCCTGCCTGAGCTTGACATAGAACAATATGGGCTCGATCGCTTTGTCGATCCCAAAAACCCCGAACCCGAACACATAGAGCGCGCGCAAGCCGGCTTCGAAGCAGCCCGTAAAGCGATCGAATCAGGCGATTTCAACGTCGTGATCCTCGACGAGATAAACGTCGCTATGTCGTTCGGTTTGGTGCCGACCGCTGCGGTCGCACAAATATTGCGCGACAAACCGAAGCACGTTGAAGTGATTCTGACCGGACGCGATGTGCCCCAGCCGATCTATGAACTTGCAGATTACGTCAACGAGATCACAGACCTCAAACATCCTTATCAAAAAAATATTCCGGCGCGTGTCGGAATAGAGTTTTAGTTTTCGAAGAGGCACTACGATGGAGAAAGAAGCCGGCAACGTGAAGAAATCGAAATCTTTACGCGCAGTGCCTAACGGGCAACCGAGCGCGAAATCCTCAGCGGAGGCGGTTTGGCAAGCCCAGTTCGACAACGCCCCAAAGCTGCCGGGCGCGAACGATCGCACCATCTCGGATCATCCGCTCAAACCGCTCTACGGCCCCGACGATATCGCCGGCCTGGATTACGAGCGCGACCTGTCTCTTCCGGGTCAGTACCCGTTCACGCGCGGCATCCATCCTACTATGTATCGCGGCCGGCTCTGGACGATGCGGCAATTTGCCGGATTCGGAACCGCCAAACAGACCAACGAACGCTATCACTTCTTGCTGTCGCAAGGACAGACCGGGCTATCCGTCGCGTTCGATATGCCCGCGCTCATGGGCTACGATTCCGACCATCCACGGGCGCTGGGCGAAGTCGGAAAATGCGGCGTGGCGATAGCGACCTTGCAAGACATGCAAGACTTGTTCGCGGGAATCGATTTGGGTCGCATCACGACCTCAATGACGATCAACTGTACCGCACCCGTCGCGCTGGCGCTGTACATCGCTACTGCTGAATTACAGGGCGTACCACCAGAAAAACTCGGCGGCACGCTGCAAGCCGACATGCTCAAAGAGTACATAGCACAAAAAGAATGGATCTATCCGCCCGAGCCCTCCATGCGCATCATCACCGATATGATGGCCTACTGCGCACAACACGTGCCGAAGTGGAACACGATCTCGATTTCCGGCTATCATATTCGTGAAGCCGGGTCCACTGCCGTTCAAGAGTTGGCCTTCACGCTGGCTGATGGCTTTGCGTACGTCGAAGCCGGCCTAGCTGCTGGGCTCGAGGTCGACGATTTTGCGCCACGGCTGTCGTTTTTCTTCAACGCGCACTCCGATTTCTTCGAAGAGATCGCCAAGTATCGAGCGGCGCGCCGGATCTGGGCACGCCACATGCGCGAACGGTATGGCGCAAAAAATCCGCGCTCGTGGGCCATGCGTTTCCACACTCAAACCGCGGGCTGTTCGGCCACGGCGCAACAGGCCGAAAACAATATCATGCGCGTGGCCTTTCAGGCGCTCGGCGCGGTCTTGGGGGGCACGCAGTCGCTGCACACCAACTCGCTGGACGAAGTGCTGGCGCTGCCAACCGAAAAGAACGTGCAGCTTGCGCTGCGCACGCAGCAAGTCATCGCCTACGAAACGGGCGCCGGCAATGTCATCGACCCGCTCGGCGGCTCGTACTATGTGGAAAAACTCACGTCTGAAATGGAGCAAGGCGCCGAAGACTATTTCAAGCGCATCGACGATCTCGGTGGCGTCATCCCCGCGATACACGCCGGTTTTTTCCAGAAGGAGATCGCAGACGCGTCATATAGGTACCAGCGTGAGGTCGAAAACGGCGAACGCATCATCGTCGGCGTCAACGAGTTTGTGCAAGAGGAAGAGCATCAAATCGCGCTGCTCAAAATCGATCGCGCTGTCGAACTCGAGCAGTGCCGTCGTGTGCAGGATTTCCGCGCCGGGCGCGATGGTGAAGCGGCGCAGTCCGCGCTGGCGGCGATCAAGCGCGCTGCGGAAACCGACGAGAACCTCATGCCTCATTACCTCAACTGCGTGAAGAACAAAGCCACGCTCGGCGAGATATCCGAAGCACTGGTTCCCGTATTCGGCCGCTACCGGGAACCCGCGGTCATTTAAGTGGCGCGCCCAATACGTATCCTCGTCGCCAAAGCCGGTTTGGACGGCCACGACCGCGGAGCCAAGGTGATCGCGCGCGCCATGCGTGATGCCGGCTTTGAGGTGATTTATACGGGATTGCACCAGACGCCGGAACAGGTGGTGGAGGCAGCAATTCAAGAGGACGTGGACGGAATCGGATTGTCGGTCCTCTCGGGCGCTCACATGACGCTTTTTCCGCGACTGAAAGAATTGCTGGATAAAGAAGGCGCGAGCGACATCGTCCTATTCGGCGGGGGCACGATTCCCAACGAAGACGTGGAGCCGCTTCTTAAGGCGGGCATCGCCGGCATCTTCACCCCGGGCACCCCTATGGCCACGATCGTAGACTTCGTACGGCGGGAGTGCGGCAAACGAGTCGAGGCGTAACTGCAGCGTGAGCGAGTCCGTACGCGTTCGTTTTGCACCGAGTCCGACCGGGTTTTTGCACGTCGGGGGTGCGCGCACCGCGCTTTTCAATTGGCTCTTCGCCCGTCACCACGGCGGCAGTTTTGTGCTGCGCATCGAGGACACCGACGTCGAGCGCAATCGCCCGCAGTTCACCCAGGCTATTTATGAAGGTTTGCGCTGGTTGAGATTGGATTGGAACGAGGGCCCTGACGTCGGCGGTCCCTACGGCCCGTACGTTCAAAGCGAACGCACGGCCACACATCATGCGGCCGCCGCCGAACTACAAAGGTTGGGCGCAGTCTACGAGTGTTGGTGTTCCGTCAGCGTGACCAACGATAACGATGCGAACGATGATGCGCCGCCGGAGGAGATCAGCGTCTGCGATTGTCGTGAGTTGGCCGACGAACGCAAGCGATCTTTGCGCGCGCAGCAACCGCCGGCCTTACGTTTTCACGTCGACCCTACGCGCGCAATCGCGATAGACGATACCATCCGCGGCCGGGTGGTTTTCCCGCCGGGTACGATCGAAGACTTCGTCGTCGTCACCAGCGACGGCCGTGTGCTCTATAACCTGGCAGCGGTGGCGGACGACCACGCCATGGCGATCACTCACGTGATTCGCGGCGAAGAACATCTGTCCAACACTCCCAAGCAGTTGTTGATGTACGAGGCGTTGGGCTGGCAGCCGCCCATTTTCGCGCACATCCCGATCATCTTGAGCGCGCAGCGACGCAAGCTCAGCAAACGCGACGGCGCGACATCGCTCAACGAGTACGAGTCGATGGGATACGTAGCCGACGCGGTCGTGAATTTCTTGGCGCTGCTTGGATGGTCACCGCGCGACAATCGCGAGCTGCTCAGCCGCGAAGAGCTGATCCAACTTTTCGATCTGGATGGCGTTGTGAAGCATCCGGCGATTTTTGATACCGCCAAGCTCAACTGGATGAACAAAGAATATCTGAAAAAGACGACGGCTGCGGAGCTGGCGCACAAAGTGATCGATTTGATCAAGCGCGGCGACGGGCAAGTCCGCGTGCCTGATTTTGAGTATGTGGAAAAAGTGACGGCGCTTTTTCGGGAACGCGTTCACACGCTTGTGGACGTGCTCGAACTCGGCTCGTATTTCTTCACCGATGGCGCGATCGAACCAAGCCCCGAAGCGCTGGTGAAATACTGCTCGGACGCACTCGCGCCCGAGCGTCTCACAGCGGTGCGAGCAGCCTTTACGCCGCTGCAAGAGTTCAGTACGGCCGAAATCGAGCGGACGATACGCGAACTCGCCGCGACGCATGGCGTGAAAGCCTCCGACTACATTCATCCCCTGCGGGTCGCGGTCACCGGGCAAGCGGTGAGTCCGGGCATCTTTGAGGTCTGCGCGATCCTTGGGCGCGAGCGCGTGCTGCAGCGCATCGACGCGCTGCTCGCGCTGTTACGCGATACGAATTCGCTGCAAGCAAAAGCAGTGACATGACGCAACGCGTTCAGGCGATCGTGTTGGCGGCCGGCAAGGGCACGCGTATGAAGAGCCGCTTGCCTAAAGTGTTGCATGAGCTGTGCGGGCGCAGCTTGTTGGACCACGTGCTCGAAACGCTCCGCGCGAGCGGGGTTGACGATGCGTGCATTGTGATAAGCCCGGATTTGCGAGAACACGTCGAGGCAAGTGGGCTTCGTTACGCGGTGCAAGAGCCGCAACGCGGCACGGGGCATGCAGTGCAGATCGCCCTCGAGTCATTGGCGGAAGAGGATGCCCCAATCTTGGTGGTAAGCGCCGACATGCCGCTTCTTCCCGTCGCGCTCATCGAAGGGGTGATCTCCGGGCGGCAGGAGCAAGACGCAGATCTGGCGCTGCTGACGGCGCGGGTCCCGCTGCCCTCGTCGTTTGGCCGTATCGTCCGAGACCGCGGTGTTGTTGCGCGCATAGTCGAGCAACGGGATGCGACGCCCGCAGAACAACAGATCGACGAGGTCAACGCCGGGGTTTATTGCTTCAAGGCCTCGTCTCTGCGGCGGGTCATCAAAGATTTGCGGCCCAACAATGCGCAGAGCGAGTTCTATCTCACCGACTGCGTCGCACTACTCGCGCAATCCGGTGCGCGTTTGCAAAGTTTCGAGGCTCAAGACTATCGCGAGGTCATGGGCGTCAATACCCGTGTCGAACTGGCCAAGGCGCGAGCGCTCTTACAACAGCGAATTTTGGAACGACACATGCTCGCGGGAGTCACCATCGTCGATCCCGCCACGACGTCTGTCGATGTGACCGTCACCATGGAACCCGATACGGTCATACACCCGCAAAGCCACATCCACGGCAGGTCCGTCGTGGGCAAGAACTGCGTGATCGGTCCCGGCAGTGTCATAATGAATGCGAACATCGGCGATGGTGCGGCGGTCGTGCAGTCCGCGGTCAAGGATTCGATTGTTGGAGCACGTGTGAGCGTTGGACCATTCGCTCATTTGCGCGGCAACTCCATCGTCGAAGAAGGCGCTCATGTCGGCAATTTTGTCGAGATGAAAAATACACGCATGGCCAAGGGCGCGAAGGCCGGTCATCTGGCGTATCTTGGCGATGCAGAGATCGGTGAGGGTGCGAACATCGGCGCCGGTACCATCACCTGCAACTACGATGGTAAACGCAAGAACAAAACCAAAATCGGCGCCGGTGCTTTCATTGGATCAAATTCCTCGCTCGTCGCACCGGTCACCATCGGCGATGGAGCTCTCACCGGCGCCGGATCGGTTGTGATCCGCGATGTGCCCGCGGGCGAGCGCGTAGCGGGCAACCCTGCGAAAGCGCTCGCCAAAAAACAAGTCCCCGAGCCGACCTAACGGCTATGGACGTTGCCTGGGTTCTTGCTGCCGCCTGCGCGATAAGCGCTCTGGCAGCTTTCGCCTGGATGCGTCGGTCGAACGCCAGCTACCGTGCGCGCGCAATCAGCGCGGAACGGCGCTTAGACATCCTCAGCCAAATCGCACCGCCATTCACGGAGTCGTCGACGTATTCAACGCTCAAGACCTGCGAGCGCATCGTCGATAGATTCGGCGCGCTGCTGAAGGCGGAGCTCATCCTATGTTTTCTTTCTGAGGAAGGCCGGTTGCGTTTGGGAGGCAAGTCCGACGCCGGCTATGCAGGCTTCTTGCGGGTGGGTGAGGCGTACGATGGTAGCAGCTTGGTGACGTGGTCGCAAGAGCATCGCACTGCGGCGATTTGTGGGCCTGCGAATGCGGAGGTCCCAAGCGATCTCTCCATCACGGACATGGCGCGCCAGCCCGACGGCCAGGCTCTCGGTCCCCTCGCGGGCAGCCGCGATCGCGTGTGGGCGCTGAGCATTCCTTTCCTCACGCATCGCGGTTATGGATTACGGCCGGCCGTTGTCGGCGCGATCTATGTCGAGCGTAAAAAAGACTCGCCGTTCAGCCACGACGACCTGCGAGTCGCTCTGATGGTTGCCCGGCTCGCCGGCGATGCGTTGCAGCGCGCGCAGTTTGGGGATGCATTGCGACGCGATTCAGAAATCGACCCCTTGACGCAACTCTTGACCGCCGCAGCTTTCCGGCGGCGCTTGCGCCGAGAACTTGAACTGCGCCGCTACGCGCCTGCCGGAAGCAGCAAGGATGTTGCGCTCTTTTTTATCGATAGCGACAATTTCAAACTGTGGAATGATAGCTTCGGACATTTTGCGGGAGACATGCTGCTGAAGCGTCTCGCCTCGATTTTTGGAGAAGTCGCGGACAGCGGCGGCTTTGCGGGCCGCAACGGCGGCGATGAGTTTTGCATTGCGTTGCTGGACCGTACGAAAGACGATGCGATTTCCGTTGCAGAAGAGCTATGTGCGCGGGTCGAGGAGATCGACATGCTCGCGCCCCCGGGCGCCGTGGCAGAGCCGGCGATTCCGGTGACGGTCAGCATCGGCGTAGCCCACTTTCCCGTTGACGTGCCGCTGACATCGCCCGCACCGTCGGATGCCTTGCTAGAAGCTGCCGACGCGCGGATGTATGAAGCCAAGCGCGGCGGGCGAAATCGTGTTGCCTATTCGCGGACGCGTGCGCTGCCTGGCAAGATCCGCTACCCTGGTGAGGGGCCGATTCCGCGGCGTTGAGAAGAGGATAGCATCAAACAAACAAAATCTCGGACACGATTGCTGTGGGTCGCATTCCTCATTTTTATTCTGATCGGTGCGTATGTCCAGGGCAAACAGGATTTTGAGAAGCGAGTCGGGGGAGAAATCCAAAAGGCGGCTCCGGTAGCGCGCAAAGTCATTCCGCAACCGGCCAAAAGCGTCTTACGTGAAGGACGAGAGCTCTTACCGATTTACGGGCCCACCGGTCAATGGCTCGCGCGTAAGGGCGCGTCTGTTGTCTATTTCGGCGTGGTGGGATTATTTGTACTGGCGATGCGGCGCCGCAAAGCGGTCACCTTCGGTGAAATACTTTTGGTCACCGTAGCGTCAGGCGTCATCATGTCTGGAATCATCGAACTCTTACAACTCCCCGAAGAACTATATAGCCAAATTTTCGACTTAGCCTGTGGGGCGCTCGGCGGGCTTATATCTGGATTTCTTGCATGGTGGTGGTTGCGAAAACGGGCTCCGATAGGCAGCACTTGACGGCGCGCCGAAAGCGGCGCCTATGACGCAGCCCTTTCGTTACGGTGAAATGACGTGGCCGCAAATAAAAGAAGCGGCCGATCAAGGTAAGATAGCCGTCGTTCCCGTCGCGACCATCGAAGACCACGGCCTTCATCTACCGGTGGACACGGACGTGCGCTTATGCAATGCGGTGTGCGAGCGCGCAGTCGAGCAAGCCGCCGATCGTGCGTTGCTCGTCCCGCCGATAAACCACGGCTACAGTCCCCATCACATGGATTTCCCCGGACCGATCACGATCGGCGCCGAAACCTTCATTAGATACGGCGTTGACGTGTGCAAGAGCTTGGTGGCGCATCGTTTTCGCAAGATTCTCATCGTGAATGGCCATGGCAGCAACACGCCGTTTGTGGATATCATCGCGCGGCTCACGGTTGTCGAGACCGGCGCCCTCGCTGCCGCAGTAAATTATTGGGCCGCTCCCGGCGTCCGGGAGGTTGCCGAGAGTCTGCGCGAATCCGAAAAAATTGGCGGGATGGATCACGCCTGTGAATTTGAGACGTCCATCTACCTGGCGCTGCGTCCCGATCTCGTCGACATGTCCAAAGCGGTACACGAACTTTCTTATGAGCCCACAAAGAACTATTGGACCGACCTAGTCGCAGGCGATGGACCCCTGATGATGATGGAGCATTGGAGCGCCCTGTCGCAAAGCGGCGTGATGGGTGATCCTACGAAAGCGACCGCTGAAAAAGGCGAGCGGCTTCTCGCCGCAGCGGCCAGGGGGATCGTCGAGCTGATCGACGAGCTACGGACGCGCCGCCCGGCAAAACGAATCGACCATCATTAGACTCCGATTGCTTTGAGCAGAACCCGCTTGGGCCGGCGGCCATCGAATTCGCCGTAATGCACGCGCTCCCACGGACCGAAATCAAGTTTCCCATCCGTCACCGGCACGATCACTTGGTGACCAAGAAGCATACGCTTGAGATGCGCGTCGGCGTTATCTTCGCCGGTGCGGTGGTGTTCGTATTCAGGCTTGGCCGGTGCGAGCTGTTCCAGCCATTTCATTATGTCTTTATACAAACCTGATTCATGGTCGTTGACAAATACGCTCGCAGTAATGTGCATCGCGCTCACCAGAATGAAGCCGTCACGCAGGCCAGCTTTTGCGCGGACGCCTTCGACCGCATCCGTGATATCCAGAATTTCGTAGCGATGCTCGGTCTTTATCGTGAGATATTCAGTATGCGCGATCAAGTGTTATCTCCTCAACAGCAAGGACTGAGTGCGCTCAGCTTGAAAGGACCAGACCAGTACAGCGGGCCGGTACTTCTTGTGCCGCCGCCTGTCGGCATTTTTCGCTCGGGTGTTACGCGTCGAAAACGAAAGGCCGGGTTATGATGACACGATCCCACCGCTACTGGGCTATAGCGTTGGTCATTTTCGCTTTTACCGCTCTCTCCGCCGGGACCTCGGTCTTGGCGGGAACGACCGGCGGCATGAGCGGGCACGTGCTGGATAGCGCGAACTCTTCGCCTATCGCCGGAGCTCAGGTTGCGGCGACCTCGCCTTCGCAGTCGGAAACGACTCTCACTGACGCGGGCGGCGCCTATTCCTTCGTTTCGCTGAGCCCCGACACGTACACCGTGACGACTTCAAAGACCGGCTACGACTCTTCCCTGCAACACGGCATTACGATTCTGGCGGATCAGGTTCAGACGGTGAACATGGCGCTCGTCAAGACGGTGGCGACGCTTGGCCGCGTCACAGTCGTCGGTACCGGCGGATCGCTCGTCAAACCCGGAGCGACTGCCGACATCTATTCGGTGAACCCTGCGCAACAGCAGGCGGCTGCGGCACTCGCCGGCTCGGGCAACCTAAACCAGGCATACAGCGCGATGGCGTCGGTACCCGGTGTCACAACCGTGCAAGGCCAGCAGGGCTGGTTCCAGCCGGTGTACATTCGCGGCGGCGACTTGGATCAAGTGGGTTGGGAATTCGACGGCATTCCTGTCAACCGAACCTATGACAACGCACCGCAAACCTTCTTGTCCAATCTGGGTCAGCAAGAACTACAAGTCTATACGGGTGGTACCTCCGCTAACGCCGATGCATCGGGAATCGCGGGTTACGTCAATCAAGTCATCAAGCGCGGTACCGTACCTGGTTTTGCCATCCTCGACCTCGGCATCGGCTCACCGGCTCTTTATAACAAGGGGAGCATAGAGTTCGGCGGCGCGACGCCCGATCAAACGTTCTCGTATTACGCCGGAATGGCGATCGTCAAGCAGTCATATCGCTATATCGATCAGCAAAACGGCGGCAGCAGAGTCAACACCGGGTTTTTCTACCCAATCAACCCGTTTTCGTCGAGCGGTCCATTGTTTGGACCGGGCTACTTGTACGGCATCGCAGACACGCAAGACAGCGAGAATGTGGCCAACTTCCATTTGCGCGTCGGCAAGAATGACGATATACAGTTGCTCTACCTCACGAGCTACATGTGGAATGACTATGCCACCTCGTTGAACGATCTATACGGCGCTAAATTTCCCTACAGCGCGATCAACGCTAATCAAGGATTCAGCGTTTTCTACCCAGACGGTGCAGTTTACACAGGGCAGCTGATGGCGCCGCCGGTCACGCCCGCGACGCCCTGCGTGGACCCGTCCGGAAACATCGGCAATTCTCCGTACGGCGTCTGTTATCTGTACCCCAACACCCCACATAGCTATGGCGCGACATTCGACCGCAACCTTCGAGACACGAACGCCAATACAGTTTCGATTACGAAACTGCAATATCAAAAAAACTTCTCGAACAGTTCTTACCTGCGCATCTTCGGATACGGCCTCTACTCGGACTGGTTCATTCACGGGCCGCTAGCGCCGGTGCTGAACTTCGATGCCGAACTCGGGCAATACGTGTTGCCATCCCACACCTACGGACTGGTCGCCGACTACTCGAATCAAATCAACGACAAGAACCTCGTGACGATCTCCGGTTTTTATTCAACCACGCGCATCGAACGCTATACGACCACCGGCGGTTTTCCAGGTAATTCCGCGTTCGTGGGGGTCACGAGCGACGTTGGCCCCAATGGAAATTGCTTCGACCCCATCACCGGCGCGCAAGTCTACTGCGTTGCGCCGAACGCTCCGCATTACCGCGGTCCTTACACCGACCAGTTTGGCAATCAAGTGCAGGGGACATTACAAAATCCGTTTCCGGGCACTACCGCGCCGCTGGTGGGCCAGTGGCTCGTGACAGAGACGGGCTACCGCGCGAACGTCAACAAGGTCACCCCAATTTTCAGCGCGGTCTCCATAAACGACAACTGGAAACCGTCCGAAAAGCTGACGTTTAATCTCGGTATTCGCGTGGAGAACTACCGCAACAAGCTGACCGACGACACGGTCAACGGCAGCGCCAACGCCGCCCGCGCGTTCTGGTTCAACGCTTACAACAATGAGTTCTGTTTTGCACCGGGCTACTTCCAGCCGCTGCAAAAGATCAACTCGCCGACGGATACTTGCTCGGCGGATTATCCGCTCACGATGCCGATCAACATGGTCAACTCTAACCCGACCGCGTTCTCTCATACGCAGTTCCAGCCGCGCTTTGGTGCATCGCTCACTGCAGATCCAGACAACGTTTTCCGATTCTCGGCGGGTGTATACTCGCGGCCGGCGAGCACGCGCGAGGCGTCCTGGAACGTGGCCGAACAAAACCTCGCCGCCTTCCTTGGCGTCAACTTCGCGGCCTACGGCGCCTTCACGCCGAACCACGACGTGCGCCCCGACCGTTCGACGAACTTCGACCTGTCGTGGGAGCACCATTTCAAAAACTCCGACACCAGCTTCAAAGTCACGCCTTTTTATCGCAGCACGCAAGACCAAGTCCAGCAGACGATCGTCAACGCCTTGAGCAGTCTGTTCGCTTCGTTTAACACCGGCAGGCTGACTGCGGCCGGCGTCGAGTTTGGTCTGCAAAAAGGAAGCTTCGCGAACGACGGTTGGGCGTTCAACCTTGCCTATACGCACACCGACAGTCACATCAGATTCAACAACCTGGCGAATGGGCGCAACATCATCGACAATATGAACGCCTACGTCCAACTGTACAATTCCTACACGCAAGCATGCGCGGGTGTCGCACCGTCGACCGATCCCACCTCGCGCTGCGGCGTCTTCGGCGGCGTGCAGGCCTTTGCCACCGAGCCCAACGCCGCGCCGAACCCGTACTTCGCCAACGCGCCGCAGCCGCTGTTCGATCGCAACGGCTCGTATGCACCGTATGATCTCGTGCCTGTACCGTTCGCAGCGGCCAACGGCTACGAGGTGCCCGACGTCGCCTCGCTCATCGTCAACTACAAAAAAGGTGCCTTTAACGTGACGCCGAGCTTGACGTACAGCTCCGGATCTGTCTACGGCTCTCCGCTGTCGTGGCCAGGCCCGCAGCCTTTTACACCGGCTTCACTATCGCCGACGGCGGGAATCGCCGGCGTGGGCTACGGCGTTCCGCTCATGATCCCCGATCCATACACGGGTAAGTTCGACAACTTTGGCGCGTTCCGTCAACCATCACGGCTGACGATGAACGTGTCGCTGGGTTACCAGCTGTCGAAGCACGCGAAAGCCGTGCTCACATTGACGAACATCTACGACCGCTGCAGTCAACGCGGCTACGTGTGGGACTACGCCGACGTCTGCCAATACTCGTCACTACCATCGGCCTTCTTATCACCGACCGGCGGTACGCTAGCCAATGCAGCCGCAGGACCAATCCAACAAAAATTCCCCTATGCCATGTGGCTCAACAACAACAACACCGGCTTCGTGGGGGTGAAGATTCCCATGCAGGCGGTGTTCAACGTGCAGATCAAGATTTAGCAAGCAATCCAGGACGAACGTACGGTTCACGGCTCCATGATAGATTGATCATGGAGCCGGATTTTTCTCGGGAGTGCGGTAACTCACAATGATGGTCGCATTCCCGCCACCGATTGAACACCTTGTCGATCAGATCTATCCAGTTGCGCGGCAGCACCTGGCGATCGAACTCGCGGCAGCCAGCCGGTCGCTGTACTGGATCGATGTCATCCTGCAACTTGCTCTGCTTGCGCTCGTATTCTTCAGCGGTGTTGCGGCGCGCGTGCGCGCAGCGCTAGAACGTCGGATTCACCAACCGTTTTTGTTGACGACAGTCTATATCGCCCTGTTCGTGATCGCGTTGTCCATCGCGATGCTGCCGACAACATATTATGCCTCGTTCACGCTTCCGCATCGATTCGGGCTGAGTGAAGAATCGTTTAGCCGCTGGTTGCGCGATTGGGCGGTTGGAGTCGCGGTAGAAGCCGGCATCGTTGCGGTCGTGGGAGCGGTGCTCCTGCGCGCTATTGCTCGCTTCCGGTCGTGGCCCGTGATCGCGGCGCTTCTCGCCGGTCCGCTCATCTTTTTCGGCAGCGCGGTTTATCCGCTGTGGATCGCGCCGCTCTTCAACGCCTATAGGCCACTGCCGTCTTCGCCGCTGACCCGGTCAATTCTCGAGTTGGCGCGCCAACAAGGCATCAACACCTCGGTCGTCGATCAATACGACATGAGCACGCAAACCCGCGAAGCGAACGCGTATGTGGCGGGCCTTGGGACAACCGAACGCATCGCAGTCGGCGATACGCTCCTGAAAGGGCTGAAACCTGACGAGGTGCTGTACGTCATGGCGCATGAGATCGGCCACTACAAGTTGGGCCACTTGTGGTTAGGGTCGTTCGAGGGCTGGGCGGGAGCAACAATTGCGCTCGGGTGGCTCTGGACAGCCGGCAACTGGGTGGTGCGCCGCTTTCCGCAACGTGTTCGCTCGCTTTCCGATCCCGCAGCCGTTCCGCTCATCGCGGGGCTCATTCTGATCTTTCAAGTCGTGACCGCCCCGGCCGCAAACGCTCTTTCGCGCGACATCGAGCATGCCGCTGACGTATTCGCGGCAGAGCACACCCGGCTCGGCGACGCGGGTATTCGCACTTTCGCGCGGCTCGCCAATCAGGATTTGAGCGTATTGCATCCCTCACGTGGCACCGTTTGGTACTTCTACACGCACCCGCCTACTGATGAACGGATCATGTTTGCCGCGGAGCACGAGCGTTGACTCGCTTGACATGCTCTCTGCCCGGGTGTACGATTTTCCACATCATAGAATCTTAGACGGGCACGGTTTGATCAAATGGAAACCCCGGCCGGCGGCACGGTCGACGCCGTTCGACGCGAGCGCAGCGGCGTTCAGTCTGTGGAGCGCACGCTCGATATCCTTGAAAGCCTCGTTGAACTGGGCTCCGAAGTCGGTTTGGTGGAAATCAGCCAGGCTGTTTCCCTACCGTTGGCCACTGTGCACCGTTTGCTGGGGACGCTCATAACCCGGGGTTATGTGAAGCAGAACCGGCAAAACCGCAAGTACGCTCTAGGGTTCAGGGCTCTGCAAATGGGCAGCGACATGCGCCAGCGCTTTAGCCTGCGGCTCGAGGCGAGGCCATTTCTGCAGCGTCTGATGCAGCGCAGCGGAGAGAGCGCAAACTTAGCGGTTTTGGATGACGGTGAAATCGTCTATATCGATCAAGCGCAGTCGTCGCGCATTCTCAGAATGTTCACCCAGATCGGTAATCGGCTGCCCGCGCATTCCACCGGCAGCGGCAAAGTGATGCTCGCCTTTGCCGGTCCCGAGGTCGTGGAGGGCATTCTGCGCCGCCACGGACTGCCGGCGCGTACACCGCGCACGATCGTCGACCTGGGCGAGTTTCGTAAAGAACTCGAGCGCATTCGCGAAGCGGGCTTTGCGATGGATGATGAAGAGCAAGAAGAGGGTGTGCGCTGCGTCGCGGTCGCAGTCCGCGATGAATCTGCGCAAGTCGTTGCAAGCTTGAGCATCTCGGGCCCGGTGACGCGGCTGAACGACGCGCAAGTGCGCGCCGTGATTCCTGAAGTGTTGGAATGCGGCGCGAAGCTGTCGTCACGCCTTGGTTACAAACCAGAGCGTGCTGCCGCTCCCTAAGTTCGCTCTACCCTATTTTTAAATCTATTTCAGTGCGTTGCATCACTGAACGGTGAAAAGCGGTTGGCGAACGCAAGCGCAGCGCATATAATCATAACTAATATGAAACCGATGCACCGACCTACGCAGGGCGTTTCGCTGGATCAGTCCATGGCCGCGATCGTGCACTACTTCACCGCCGATCCGCTGCGTTCGTCGCACGTCGAGCGCATCGGCCGCGACTTGGGTTTGCCCATGAGCAGCGTGCAGCCGGTGCTCGATCACCTGGTCGCCATCGGCGTGCTGGAGCGCAAGAAAAGCGAGCCCAATCAAGCACCCGTCTACGTTTCGCGTATGGCGGATCAATTTCTCGATATCCTCGAGCGTCTGTCGAATTATTTCAACGAGCAAATCGATGACATCGCGGTATCGCCCGAACGCGCTGCGCTTCTCACGGGTGAACCGAATGCAGACGTCAACGGCATTCGCTCGTTGCGTGCGCGCGTCGCTAGCTTGGAATCGGCCAACGCACTGCTGCAGCGCAAAAATCTCGAGTTGTCCTTCCTGTACGAAGCGAGCACGCTGCTTTCGAGTTCCATCGATCTGACCACCCTCGGGCAAACGCTTGTGAATGCGGTCGTGAATGCCTCCAGTTTCAAGGTAAGCCGTTGCTTTATCGTGCTTACCGACGGCGACGCTTTCATCTTTCAAAGCGGATACGGCGTGGAGCGCCTGGAGGCCGAGCAATTCATATTCAGCAGCCGGACCCGCTTATTGCAATCCGTCGAAAGCGGCGAAGTCATCACGACCGGTGCTCCATCGTCCGGCGACGCCGCGTCAGCACAAGAGCGGCAACTGATCTTTCCTATGATCGCGCGGTCCGGCGAGCGCGGTTACGGCTGCATCGTCATCACCCGAATCGAAGAGCCAGGCTTGAGCGGCGAAGATCTCCGTACGCTCTCGCAGTTGGCGGAGCTCGGTGCGCGCAGCCTCGCCAATGCGTCGTTGTATAGCCGCAGCGTTGCTCTGGGCATGACCGACCAGCTTACCGGGATGCTGAACCGCCGTTACCTGGACCGCAGGCTCGCTGACGAAGCAAAGCGCGCGCAGCGCGGCGGCACCGAGCTGTCCGCGATTCTCTTAGATTTGGACTACTTCAAGCCGGTTAACGACCGTTACGGTCACCTCGAAGGCGACCGCATGCTGCAAGCAGTGGCACGGACAATATCGCAGTCCGTGCGCGACATCGATGTCGTGACGCGGTTCGGCGGCGAGGAATTTGCCATCATCTTGCCCGGCGCCGGTGCGCGCGATTGCTACACGGTAGCCGAACGCGTACGTGTCGCGGTGGAGAAGATGCAGCACGTGACCGCCGATGGCGAAGCGGTGCAGGTGACCATATCGTGTGGCACGGCGTCATTACGGGATAACGTTCATACACCGGCGCAACTCATCGCGGCTGCGGATCAGCGACTATTGGAAGCGAAGCGCAGCGGCCGCAATCGAACCGTCGCCGAGGCGTCGCCCGCCGCTCCAGTCGAGAGGCAGCGCAAAGGCTAAAGTTCCCTGCGAGCGGGACCGAAAAGGAATACGAGCGAAACCGCAGCCGGTGATTAGCGTGCGCCACGCGCGCCCCGACGACCAAAGCTTCATAAGCGAACTCGGGCGCGAGACGGCTTTGGACACGATTTCGGCGATCCGCAAGATCTCGCCGGATACAGCCATACAATCTTTCCAACGGCTGCTCGATTTTTGCAGGGAGCGTTTTGGCAGCGTGACCTTCATCGCCGAACAGGACGGGCATCGTGGCGGATTCCTCATTTTGCTCACCGACGTGCCCGACGATCCGACGCAACTTCCGCAGGGATTCATAGCATATGTGGCCGTGGAGCCGCATCGCCGGGGCCAGGGCCTCGGCCGCGCGCTGCTGCGGGCCGCGGAGTTTGAGGCGCAACAGCGTCATCTGCCGCACCTGAGCCTGATGGTAAGCAGCCATAACCGGGCGCGCTCACTGTACGAGCGCGAGGGCTTTCAAGACGAACGGACCTTGATGACCAAGATCCTCGCACTGGCAACCGCGTGATCAACACCACCGTCGCTGCGCCGAGCCTCGCGCGCACTGTTGTGCGTGTCATCCTTATCACTTTCGCCGTGGTTATCGCCATCATGATCCTCGTGCGGATACCGAGGACGCTTGAAGTTTTCTTGGTGGCCACGCTCATCGCGTACGGCATCAACCCGCTGATCCGCCGGCTTTCGCAAAGAATACCGCGCTTGGCGGCGATCGCCATTGTGTATCTGCTCTTTTTGCTGCTGTTGTTGGTCGGCGCGATCATCATCATTCCGACGATCGTCGATCAGGTGACGAACCTGTTCAGCCATAGCGCCGATTATTTGGCGGCAGCGCAACAATGGATGGAGAACGTTCAAGGCTGGCTCAATCGCCGGCTGGGTGGCCACGCGCTGCCGCCGCAATTGAGCAACATCGAGGGCGCCGCGATGGCGCGTCTGTCAGACTACCTGCAAGCCGGACTCAGTGGCCTCGGTACGCTGGTGTTTGCGGTCATAAACTACGTCATCATCGGCATCACGGCAATCATCTTGTCCTATTATTTCCTGGTCAACGCCAAATCGGTGCGCGAAAGCTTTCTCGGCCTGTTCCCGGAGCGATCCCAAGCGCGAGCGAAGTATTTCGTGCACGAAGTCGGCCGTGTGGTAGGCGGGTTCATCGGTGGACAAATCGTTTTAAGCGCCTTCAGCGGAGTTTTCACCTACGTGGGCCTGGCCTTGATCGGCTCGCCGTACGCGCTCTTGCTCGGATTCCTCACGGGCGTGCTTTATGCAATACCGTACCTCGGGGTCTTCGGCGCGATCCTGGTGGGTGTGCTGCTGGGGTTGCTGCAAGGCTGGAAGATCGCCGTCTGGACGGCCGTGATCATCTTCGTGGTGACCAAAGTGGCAGATACGGTTTTGGTGCCAAAAGTGATGTCCGAGAGCGTGGGCGTTTCGCCGATGGCGATCATCTTCGCGGTCTTCGCCGGGGGCGAATTATTCGGTTTGTGGGGTCTCGTTCTCGCCATTCCCGCGGCGGCATTGATCAAGGTCGTGTGGCTATGCTGGCTGTATCCTTGGATCACCGGCAAGCCGGCTCCCTTGCTCGAACAAACGCCGCAAGTCTTGGCGGCGCCAATCGATTCCGTCAAACAGACCGCGCGCTAGCCCTTCCGGAGTCCCCTTCCGGGACCGCTCACATCGATTCCGGCGCGGACACACCGATCAAGCGCAGCGCTGAGGCTAGTACGGTTTTCGCAGCCAGACAAAGAGAAAGCCGGGCGCTCGTAACCGCGTCGTCATCACCAAGCACCGTGCACTCCGTGTAGAAGGCGTGAAAATCTGTGGCCACGTCGTGGGCGTATTCCGCGAGGCGATGCGGCGCGCGTGCATGCGCGGCACTGACGACGGTGCGCCCAAAATCTGCGATGCGCCGAAGAAGCGCGATTTCCGTGCTGTGAACCAACCGATCGACATCGGCGCCCTCACGGGCGCGTTTTAGCACTTCCGTCCGTTCGGCCGCCCGGCGCAACAGCGAGGCGATTCGTGCATGACCGTACTGCACGTAATACACGGGATTTTTCGACGACTGCTCGACTGCGAGTTCCATGTCGAACACCAACTGCGACTCGGGAGCGCGGTTGATAAAAAAATAGCGAGCGGCGTCCACGCCAACTTGGTCCATGACGTCGCGCAGCGTGACCACATCGCCGGCGCGCTTGCTCATGGAGACAGTCTCGCCGCCGCGCTTGAAAGTGACGTGCTGGGCCAGCAAGACCTCCAAGCTGCCCGGGTGCCCGAATGCGGCCACCAGCGCTTTGAGCCGCGTGATGTAACCGTGGTGGTCCGGCCCGAGAATATCGATGAGGAACCGGTATCCGCGGCGCAACTTGTCTGCGTGATAGGCAGCGTCAGCAGCGAGATAGGTCGGCCTGCCATCGCTGCGCACCAGCACCCGGTCCGCATCGTCCCCGAATTCCGTTGATCGCAGCCAAAGCGCACCGTCGCGTTCGACCGCGAATCCCGACTCACGCAGTTGCGCAAGCGCCGCAACGATGGCGCCTGAGTCGTGCAAATCCGTCTCCGACGTCCACTGGTCGAAGCGCACGCCGAAGCGTTCGAGATCCGCGCGCTGTTCCTCGACGATCAGGTCTCGGGCAAAGCGGCCTAGGGCGGGGCGACGCTCCGCTTCGGCGACCTCGAGCCAGCGCCGGCCGTCGCGTTCCAATAGCTTTCGAGCCAAGTCGGTCAGGTAGTCGCCGGCATATCCGTTTTCGGGCAGTGGGGTGTCGATGCCGAGCAGGCTTGCATAGCGCGCGTACAGCGAATCGGCGAGCAGGCCGAGCTGGTTGCCGGTGTCGTTGATGTACGTCTCCGCGGCGACGGGTGCGCCGGCGAAGCGGAACATCTCGACGAGCGTTGCGCCAAGCGCACTGGAGCGGCCTTGCACCACCACCAAAGGCCCGGTTGGATTCGCGGAGACGAACTCGATGAGCACCGGGCCCATATGGGCGAACTCTTTCGACGTGCCATAATCCGCGCCACGCGCGAGCACTTCCCTTGCGACGTTACCCCAAAAACTCGCTGACATGCGCAGGTTGACGAATCCCGGCTTGACCGCCTCGATCTGTTCGACGTCCGGCAGGCTTTGAACGCCAAGTTCTGAGATCGCGCGCGCGATGTCGAGCGGATTGCGCTTCCAAGCCTTTGCCGCCGCGAGCGCAACCGGCGTCGCGAAATCGCCATGCGCCGGATCGCGGGTGGGCACGAGCGCAACAGCAGGCGGCGTACCGTCATCCACGCGCAGCGACACGGCCGCACTCGTCAGACGTTTGCTCAGCTCTTGGGTAATAGCATCCAGAACGTCGTGATAACGCGCGCTCATCGCAGTTGATTTGGCACGTCGTGCTGTTGTCCCCTCGTCGTTATCAGGCAGGGTTTATCCCCGGTGATAGGGTTCGCCGCGGTTTATCTTCACAGCACGATAGAGCTGCTCCAAGACGATAAAGCGGGCCATCTCATGTAAGAACGTGAGCTGAGAAAGCGACCATACAAAGTCCGCGCGCACGCGCACGGCCTCGCCAAGCCCGCGATCGCCACCGATGACCAGCGCTAAGCGACGCTTTCCCGAGCGCTGCGCCGCATCGATTTTTGCCGCCAAGGCAACAGAAGAAAGCTGCCGTCCGCTCGCGTCCAAAGCCCACAAAAGCGACTCGTCGTCAACCCGGTCTAAGATGCGTTTCGCTTCAACACTGATGTTGTCGGTGGAGACGGCCGGGCGAATCTCGGTTATGGTCACCGGTACAAGCGGCCCGAGCCGCTTGACATAGACGCCGCAAGCCTCGCGCAGATAGGGCTTGCGCACTTTGTCGACCGCAAGTATTTCAATGTTCACGATGGGCGTGCATTCGCGGCTTTTCGTGCAGAGACTGCTGAATAGAAGCCGCCCGCGTGGCGCTCGGCCCTGCCCTGGATCTCCAACATGGTGAGATGCGCGAGAACCGCTGAAATCTCGATGCCGGTCGAGCGGCTAATCTCCTCGGCATTCGCCGGCGAATGACTGAGCGCGCATGCGATGGGATCGGCAAGAAGTTCATTGCTATGGCTGACGGACTGCGTGGTTAGCGGCCAGCCCAGCACGGCGCACATGTCCGCAGCGGACGTCGTGAGTATGGCTCCATCCTTTATGAGCGCGTTGGTGCCCTCGCTCGCCGGTCTGCCCACGTCGCCCGGCACCGCGAAAACCGAACGCCCCAGCTCAGCGGCCAAGCGCGCGGTGATGAGAGCGCCGCTCTTAAAAGAAGCCTCAACGACGACGGTGGCATCTGCCAGAGCTGCCACAAGGCGGTTACGCATAGGGAAATGGTGAGGCCGGGCGGACATTCGTGGGGGAAATTCCGTGAGGATTGCGCCGCCACAACGAACGATTTCATCGCTTAACTTCGCGTGGTACGGCGGATAAAGCACATCAAGCCCTGAGCCGATGACGGCAACCGTCGGCGACAGACCGCGTACGCAGCCTCGATGGGCCGCTGCGTCGATTCCCCGCGCCAAACCTGACACGACGGAAATTCCCAGCGCCGCGAAATCTGCCGTCATTTCTTCGGCGACCGACCGTCCATAAGGCGTGGCGGCGCGACTGCCGACAATGGCGACGGTTCTGCGCGACAGCGCGGTCAGATCTCCAACATAGTAGAGCACCGGCGGCGGATCGCACAAATGCCCCAGACGCGCCGGAAAGTTGTCGCTCGAGTGAGTCACAAAGTTGTGACCTCGCGCTCGCGCGACGGCGAGCGCGTCGCGGGCAGCCTCGTCGTCTAGTGAAGCGATGCGCGCCAGTGCGTCGAGATGCAACGGCTCGCAGTCCGCCGCGGCAACGAGTTCGCCGCGCGCATACCGGATGATGGTGCGCGCGTCGCCGAAGGCCGCCAGACACGAAGCAAGCGGACGGGGCGTCCACACCGCTGCCGCGCTCACAGCAAGCAAGTAGCCGAGGTCTAATTCTGAGTCCACATCGGGACTATCACGCGGCCAAGCGCGGCCGTCTGCTACGAGCTGGCGTTAGCCCTCATTGCGCTGGCCGGAGGCGATCAGCGCTCGCGTGGCCGATGGCAGCGCGTAGTAAACCGCCACGAGCGAGTATATGATGATGCTGGCGATGGGGCTGAAGCGGGCGACAGCAATGCCGAGGAGATAGCCAATCGCTCCGACGGAATCCCAAAACGTCCAGCTCCGGAAGTAGCGCGCAAACGTGCGCGGCCCTTGGATAGTGGGCGCCGCCACGTAAAAGAGTATGCCGTAGGCGATGGCGATCATGAGGAAGATCAGACCGTTGAATTCCACCGCCGCCGGCGAGAGTCCGAATTTACTCAACACTTCGATGGCAATCGGCAGAAACGCGACTAACATCAGGAGCAGCAAATTGAATATCATCATGGGATACGAGACTCGGGTGACGCTGTGGAAGAGCGCATGATGATTCATCCACATGATGCCGATCGTGGCAAAGCTCGCGACGTAGACGATATACAAGGGCCACAAAGCGAGCAGCCCCTGGGTAAGACCCCCATCGGGAAGGTTAACGCGGGGCTCGGGTATTCGCAATTCCAGGATGAGCAAAGTCGCTGCGATAGCAAAGACCCCGTCGCTGAAAGCCTCGAAGCGGTTCTTGTTGATAGACCAGTTCTTCATGATGATGTCGTTTTACGCGCCACAGCGATTGTGATTCAGACGTGGCTCATCAAAGCATGCAAGCTGGTTACGCGCGGTGCGCGGGCAAAGTCCGGATAGCGGTCCTGTCGGTCAAGCAGAACCGCGCGCAGACCGCATGCCAAGGCGCCCTCCACGTCATGCTCTGGCGAATCACCCACGTGCAAGGCGGCATGATGGGGGATTTTTGATCTCCGTACGGCCTCGTTGAAGATTTCGGCATGCGGTTTTTCATAGCCAAGGCGCGCCGAGTCGAGCACGAAATCGAACTCGCCGTGCAGTCCGATCTTGTGCAGCACTTCTTCTAAATCGCCGGTCCAATTCGAGATGATGCCCAGACAAATGTCACGCGCGTGTAGTGCTGAAAGCACGGGGCGCACCTCGTCATAAATACGCCAGGTGATGGCGGCGGTAAAAGTACGGTATACGAGGCCGGCATGTTTGGCATCAGCGGCATTGCGCGCGCAGACCGAAAGCAAGAGATGATTATACTGCGTCCAAAATCGATCGACTGATTCCTGCGAAAAGGGCACCGGAACGTTTCCCGGGGCGCGCGGTGCCAACAATGCATTTGCCCGAGCGACGCCGGCGGCAACTTTGTCGCGATCTATTGCAATGCCTAATCTGGCGCAGGCATCGAGGAAGATCGTGACTTGGTCAGGATCCATGCACAGGAGCGTATAGCCTGCGTCAAAGAAGACTGCTTTGATGTCGCCTTTCATAAGGACGAGTTCGCCCTTCGAAACGAGCTTCCGCCGTCCTGCGCTGCAGGGCCGGTAAAGGAATGGTTTGTCCAGTTTGCAGGGCCGGCGACACGCGCGTCATTGATAGCCGCGATGACGAGAATGCGGTGCGCCGCCGGCGCGAGTGTCTCGCGTGCAAGCATCGTTTCACGACATATGAGCGCGCCGAGGCCGCTCGCCTTTTTTTGGCAAAAAAAGATGGGCGACGCGAAGCCTACAACCGCGAAAAGGTATTAGGCGGCATTCGCAAGGCTTGCGAGAAGCGGCCAATTTCTGAAAGTTCCATGCAAGAGATCGCGGACAATGTCGAGCGCGACCTGTACTCACGCGGTGACAATGAAGTGCCCGCAAGCGTAGTTGGCGAGCTCGTGATGAGCGCATTGCGGCGCCTGGACAAGATCGCGTACATACGGTTTGCATCGGTCTATCGCTCGTTCACCGATCTCAGTTCTTTTCAGGAAGAGCTGGCACAGCTGCTGGCAAAAAGCGAATGAGCAGCGGAGCGCAATTGAGCGTCGGACTGCAATGAAAAACGGTGCGGCGGTCGTGGTTGACCTACAGATCTTGCCCGAGGGCGCAGGACTGCCACTGCCGACATACATGACTGAGGGGGCGGCCGGGTGCGATATCTACGCCGCGGTTGCGGAGAACATCGTGATTGCGCCGGGATCACGAGCGCTTGTGCCCGCGGGATTCTGTTTAGCCTTACCGGAGGGATTGGAAGCCCAGATTCGGCCGCGCAGTGGACTTGCCATCAAGTATGGCGTCACCTGTCTCAATACTCCCGGGACGATCGATACGGATTACCGCGGGCCGGTGTGCGTCATTCTCATCAACCACGGAGCTGAAGCCTTTACGGTCGCGCGCGGCGATCGGATTGCGCAAATGATAATCGCCCGCGTCGAGCGCGTGCAGTTCCGAGCGAGCGATGCCTTGGATAGCACGCTGCGGGCTTCGGGTGGCTTCGGCTCCACAGGGAAGCGCTAGCCGCCCGCGTGCGCGTCTTGGTGGTTGGTGCCGGCGCGGTCGGTCAATATTTGGCGGCGCGTCTGATACAGGCGGGCAATGACGTCGTCATCATGGGGCGGCCTGCACAGGCGGAGTCGCTCAGTGCGTCAGGAATTTTGGTGCGCGTTGAGGGCAACGTGTTTCAAACGAGTGCGCAAGCCGTGGCCGGGATTGATGATGTCGCGTTGCAGGCACCCTTCGAGCTTGTCGTCCTCGCGGTGAAGTCGTTTGCGACTGCGCAGGCCGCCGCCGCAATCGCAGACATCCCTGCTTGCCGAAACGCTTCCATCCTCACGGTGCAAAATGGCGTCGGCAACGAAGAGGTGCTCGCGGACGTTTTTGGCGCCGAGCGCATTGTCGCCGGAGCGCTCACCGTGGCCGTCGACCGGACCGGCCCGAACGAGGTCAGCGCAACTGCCAAAGGCGGACTCTGCATCGCTCCGCTAGGGAGTAACCCGCACAACTGGATAATCGCGGCGCTTTCGACAGCCAAGCTCTCCGTACGCGCGGTCAGCGATTGGCAATCCCTCAAGTGGTCGAAATTGTGCATCAATATTTTGGGCAACGGCGTATGCGCCGCGCTCGATTGGACGCCCGCGCAGGTCTACGCTGATGACATCGCGTTCAGCATTGAACGCGCGAGTCTGCTGGAAGCGATTGCTGTGATGTCGCTCCTTGGCGTCGCCCCGATCAACTTGGTAAATTATCCGGCAGCGTTGCTCATTCGTTCCGCGCCGCTGTTACCGGCGCCGGTTCTGCGAATGGTGTTGACTAATCGCGTGGCTCGGGCACGCGGCGACAAGCTGCCCTCGTTGCTGATGGACTTGCGCGCCGGCCGAGAACACTCCGAGGTCGGCACGCTCAACGGCGCAGTCGCTCTTCACGCGATCAAAAATGGATTGCGCGCGCCGTCCAATACCAAACTCACGGAGATCGTCACCGGGATAGCGTCCGGCACCGTTGACTGGAACGCATATCGCGGCAAACCGGGCACGCTGCAGGCAGCGATCAGCTAACCGCAGCATCCGGCGCAGCGGCCGACGGGCAACCTTCGTTCAACAGGCACACGGCACAGCTCGGATCTGCTTTACAGGGCCCAACGGCAGCGAACAGCGCGAGTGCCGCCTCGACCGCGTAAGGATCTTTCCCGCCCGCTTGGGCCAGCGCTGCCACGAACTCCTGAACCTTTTGTGGCCGGCCATCGTTGACGTAGCCTAAGCGTCTCAACAATCGTTGCGAACCGGGATGGCAACGCGCTGTGAAAAACCCCCAGCGCTTGAGGGTCAGCCCCGCCGTTGATTCTCCCAAACGCGCAAAATCGCGCTGCAGCGCAGCAGTCAATTTTGGCCAGCCTTCGGCTGGGTGATCGTCAGCGGCGATGCCTGCGATGCGCGCCAGATATTGGCCGCTGGCGTCTGTCAGGGCGACCCAGCGCCGCGCGTTTTCGACGCACCCCTCGATCTTGCTCCGGTTACGTATGATAGGTTCTTGCAACAAGGCGGCAGCACGTTGCGCGGTGATACGCGCAACAGCGGCGGGATCGAAGCCGTCAAAAGCGGACCGCAGCACCTCGCGATGCTTATCGACAGCGTCAAAGCTGAGGCCTTGGGCGAAAATCGCTAAACACAAACGCTCGAAAGCGACGGTATCATCTGCAGGGGCATCGTGCGCCGCTACATAGCGACGGACCCGTGCGCTATACTCGTCCATGCCCAAAAGCTCGGCATTGGCGCGCTCGATGCTTCGCAGTGCGGCCAAACCAGCCCGCACACCCAAACGCTTCACATTCTTTCTAGGCTTCATGGTTTCAATATCCTCGCTATCCGGTGAGCTGCGCGTCATGTAAGAGTGGTATAGCGGCAAACGACCAGGATGAATCGCCGCCAATTGGACCGTTGGGCGCCAACGCAAGGCGTGCGTTCCCGCGCCAACAGCAAAGTAGGCCACAAAGCGTCTCATGAGTACGCGCATCGATGCAGTGGATTTTGCGCGCGCGATAAGCCTGACGCCGGTCGGTATCACGCAAGTGGCGATGATCGTGAGGCGCACAGAGCGGCCGGCTCGATCCAAGGCCCGCAGAGCCAATCTGCGCAGACGCCGGTTGAGTGCACCACGCCGCCGCTCTATATCTAATGCCGCGAACCAGAAATGGCCCAACGATCCTGCCATCACGCCCGTTCGGCTGCGCGGCAAGGCTTCGCAAGACTATCAACGCACGAGACAAAAGCAGCCATGGCATGAAAGAAAAATGCTTCCATCCGGGCTGTTTGCGCGAGGCGACCCGGACGTTGTGGACGACACAAGGCAACGGCAGCGCATTGTTACCGTTTTGCGATGAACACCCGAGTGTTCGCAAGCGCGACCCAGGCGCGGCGCTGAGCGACCGGGCCTAATTGGAGAAACCTCAGTGACTGAATCGAAATGCGATCACGTCAACTGCCACTGCACCGTCATAGACCACAAGGACAGCCCCAGCTACTGCAGTGATTATTGCCGGCATCGCGGACCGAGCTCCACGCACTGCGAATGCGGTCACCCTGAGTGTAGCGGGGGACCCAAACAGAATCCAAAATAAAAGGAGCGGAAGTTATCCGCTCCTGACGTTGATCGCTCCGCGCTGACTAGACGGTAAGCTTTCGGGCCACGTACAATGCGACGGGCAGACCGAAAAAGACCGCATGCGCGGTTAAGCCCACAATAATCATTCTCGCCTCGGGCGGCCCGGCGGGAGACAAGTGCACGATCGCCGTGACAAACTGCATGACGATCATGACGATGACTCCATAAACGAGACCGCTCAAGATGGGCTGCCGCACCAGCACGCGTAAGCCGATCGCTGCATACGCATACACAACACCGAACACGATGCTCGTGAAGAAATGAAGCGCAAGCCCCAGCCAAGCAAAGCTCGTGGAGGTGAATGCCGCCGAGCCGACCAGGCCGCTTGCGATAAACTGCCATACTTGGATAGCATTGGCATGGGTGGCGATTATCAAGAACAAGTCGATCAAGATCCCGCCTAGAATGCCCGCCATGACACCAACGACGAAGGCATTGGTTCGAATCTGTGGCGCAACGTTCTCCATAGTTAAGCCGCCTTGCCGCGTGGTACGTCGCGTTTTTCGTCGAGGTCGAGTAGTTGCGGCCACGTGGTGATATCGGTACGGCTCGGATCGATGCCGTTGCGCATTTCTATGAAATATTTTTCGCCGTCAGAGCCAGGCTCGGGACTGCTCTGCAAAAACGACTGGTTGAACGCTTCGATTTCGCCGGCGCTCTTTTTGGAGGCGTGGCGGTCATACACCCATCGCTCGAGCTCCGCGTCGTTGAGTTCGGACGCTTTGTCCGCGAACTCCGCCGCATCGATTCCCAACAACTCGAGGACCTCTTGATCCATCGGACAGTCGTAACGGTATTCTCCGAGCGTGCCCGATTTAGAGGCGCGCGCTTTATCAGTTGTCCGCGCCAGCATGACAACTCCGGCGAGTTTGTCCCTTACGCTACGCGGGAAAGTTTTTGTAAGATCCATGCGCTTCTTATTTCTCCTTAGATATGCAATTGAACAATCGCAGGTTGGATTATTATAGCGCGTATATCCATTTTGGGAAGTAGTATCCTTAATAGCTTGTAGTATCTCAGCGGATAGCTATGAGTGCCCGGTCGAGACTGCGGTACCCAATGGACTCGGCCACGTGTACCGTTTCAATGTCTGAGCTGCGGGCAAGATCAGCGATCGTGCGGGCGACCCGGATGATGCGGTCGTGCGCGCGCGCGGAAAGGTGAAGTCTTTCGCTGGCCGCCCGCAGGAGCTGCCGGCTGGAGTCGTTGAGCGCGCAGAATTCGCGAAAGCTCTTGCTCGGCATCGAGGCGTTCGAAACGGAGCCGTTTGTACGCTCACGCTGGCGATCGCGTGCAGCTTCGACTCGTGCACGTACGGCGCGCGAGCACTCTGCCGCGGTCGGCGAAGCCATGTCTTCATAATGTAAGCGCGGTACCTCCACATGGATGTCGATACGATCCAAAAGCGGACCCGACAGCTTCGAAAGATAGCGGCCGATCGCGAAAGGCGAACACGAGCAACCGCGCACGCGATCGCCGTTATAGCCGCAAGGACATGGATTGAGACTGGCAACCAGCATAAAGTCGGCGGGATAGATAACTGCGCCGGTCGCGCGGCAGACTGTCACGCACCGATCTTCTAGCGGTTGACGTAACAGTTCAAGCACATGACGCGGAAATTCAGGTAATTCGTCCATAAAGAGCACGCCGCCGTGTGCGAGTGAAACTTCTCCCGGTCGCGGTATGTTGCCGCCTCCGATCATTGCGGCCGCGCTCGCCGTGTGGTGCGGAGCGCGAAACGGCCGCACGCTGACCAATCGCGATTTCTCGCGCAGCAACCCGCTGACGCTGTAAAGTTTGGTCACTTCCAACGCCTCACTGTGCGTCATCGATGGTAAGATGGATGGCATGCGCCGCGCCAGCATCGTCTTGCCGCTGCCGGGCGCACCCACCATGAGTATGTTGTGGGCGCCTGCCGCGGCAACTTCCAGCGCGCGGCGAGCGCGCTCTTGGCCGCGAATATCTTGCAGATCTTCGGCATGATGACTCTCATCTTTGAGAGTGAGCCGGGTGCAGCCGCTGCTCTCAACGCCAAGATCGCTCAAGCCGAGTACTGCATGCACTGCTTGCTGTAACGTTCGCACGGGATACAATACGAGGCCGTCGACAAGAGCGGCCTCAGCCAGATTGTCCGCGGGAATGAGAAGTTTTTTGAAGCCGGCCTGTTTGCAGCCGATGGCGATTGGCAACACACCGCCCACGGCTTTCACCGCGCCATCGAGCGCGAGTTCCCCGACGCAAATGATATCGCGAAGGCAGTCTGCGCTCAGCTGTTGATCCATGGCCAAAATCGAAAGGGCCAGCGCAAGATCAAAACCCGCACCTTCTTTGCGCACATCAGCCGGCGCGAGGTTCACGACGACCTTGTAGGTCGGAAACAAAAAGCCGCACGAGCGCACGGCGGCGTTGACCCGTTCTTTCGATTCCTGAATCGAGCGGTTGGCGAGGCCGACGATGTGGATAGTCGGATCGGCAGTCGCGACGCCGACGACTTCCACCCGTACGACATAGGCGTCGATACCGCGAAGCGCAGCCGAATAACCCATTGCGATCACCCAGACCTTCACGGAGCGCCGCAAACCGGTCAAGGCAAAGGCGGCGGGGCGGCAGTAAGGGCAGTAGAATGTCTAGTCAGCGCTCTTTTTCAGCTTAATTGGGCCTTAACCCGGGGTGGTGCAACTATCCACATATCCACACCGCTAAGGTGGAACGATGTGGATAGGGTTGAAAAAGGACTATCGCAAACGGGACCGGACGTATGTACGTTCGAGTCTGAGAAGACCTGTGGTCGCTTTTAACCACAGGGACATCGTTCGGGCGTTCGGAGGAGGTATTACGTGAAGAAGATCGTGGGGGGAGTGCTGGCGGCGCTGATCGTCTTGGCGGTTGCCGGCTGCACTAGCAAACAAAGCAGCTCGACTTCAGCCACAGCGACGAATCAGGCGAGCAGTCAGAGCGTTAGCGCCGGCAGTAAGAGCATTGGTGTTTCACTGCTTGATCTGCAAGCGCAGTTCTATCAAGACATGGAACAAGGCATGCGCTCGGAAGCTGCAAAGTACGGCTACACCATCACGTTTCAGGATGCCAACCACGATCAGGCAAAGCAAACCTCGCAAGTCGAGGATTTCATAAGCAAAAAAGTCGACGCCATCATCCTTTCGCCGGCCGATTCTAAGGCGGTCGGACCTGCGATCGTAGAAGCGAATAACGCAAACGTGCCGGTGTTCACGGCAGACATCGCCAGCACTGCATCCAAAGGCATCGTCATCACGCACGTCGCCTCAGATAACGTGCAAGGCGGTAAGGTCGCAGCGGACCTGCTGGGAAAAGCTTTAGGGGGTCACGGCACCATTGCGATCATCGATGAGCCCGAAGTCACATCGGTGCAAGATCGCGTGCACGGATTCAAACAAGAACTTGCCGCCAAGTACCCGGCGATCATCATCGTCGCCGACCAAACCGCCGGCGGCGATCGCACGCAGGCAGCCAATGTCATGGACAATCTCATGCAACAGTATCCGTCATTGAGCGGCGTTTTTGGGATCAATGACGACTCCGCTCTCGGAGCCATGCGCTCCATCGCCGCAGCCGGGAAAACTGGCAAGATCAAGGTCGTGGGCTACGACGCAAACACCGAAGCCAAGAAGGCGATCGATTCGGGCCTCATGGTGGGAGATCCACAACAGCATCCCGACCAAATCGGCAAGCTGGTCATAGACCAGATCCATCTCTACTTCAGCGGCAACAAGCTGCCCAAGGTCATTCCCGTCCCCGTGGGATCGTATACCGGCAAAAAGTGACGGAACAAGGCGGCCCCGGCTCGGGAAACTCGCCGGACGGGGCTCCGTTTCTTTCCATGCACGGCATCAGCAAGTCGTATCCCGGCGTGCAAGCGTTGGATGGCGTGAGCTTCGATGTTCGCGCGGGCGAAGTGCATGCGCTCGTAGGTGAGAACGGCGCCGGCAAGTCCACCCTCGTCAAGGTTCTGGCAGGCGCTGTCAGCGCCGACGCGGGAGAGATCCTCATCGACGACAAGCCGGTCGTGATCCGGTCGCCAAAACACGCCGAGCAACTCGGCATCGCCGTCATCTATCAAGAATTCAATCTGGTGCCCAGTATGAGCGTCGCGGAAAATATCATGTTGGGCCGCGAGCCCACTCGCGGCACCGGCATCGACTGGGCCGCGTTGCGCACGCAAGCGACGGCAGCGATAAGCCAGCTCGGCGTCGAGCTGCCGCTCGGGGTTGAGGTGCGGCGCTTATCGGTGGCGCAGCAGCAAATGGTAGAAATAGCAAAAGCGCTATCGACCAACGCGCGGGTCATCGTAATGGACGAACCCTCGGCTGCATTGACGACCAGCGAAGTGGCGGTGCTCTTTGAGATCATTCGTAAGCTCAAGGCTAGCGGCGTCGGAATTGTCTACATCTCACACCGCTTGGAAGAGATCTTCGCCATCGCCGATCGGGTGACGATTTTCCGCGACGGGAAGCTCGTAAAAACTGATGTCAGGAACGCGCTTACTCCCGACGACGTGATCCGCTTCATGGTCGGGCGCAGCCTGTCGTCGCATTTCCCTACGCTGCCGCAAGACCCACCGCGCGAACACCCGCTCTTGGCCGTCCGCGGGTTAACGGCGCCCGGGCGTATTGAAAACGTTTCTCTCGAAGTCTATCCGGGCGAAATAGTGGGCTTGGCGGGATTGATCGGCGCGGGCCGGACATCGCTGTTGCGCGCGATTTGCGGCGTTGACCATTTTACGAGCGGCTCGTTGACGTTGAATGGCGCTCCATTGCAACCGCGCAGTCCGCACGAGGCGATCGAAGCCGGTTTGGCTCTGGTCACGGAAGACCGCAAAACCCAGGGATTGATCTTGGGCATGACGATTCGCGAAAACGTGACACTGCCGCATCTCGAGGATTTTGTGCGCAACGGGCACATCGATCGCCGCAAAGAGTCTACCGCCGTCGCCAAGCTCGCGGCCGAACTGCGGATTCGAACGCCTTCTTTGGAACAGATCGCGCGCAATCTGTCGGGCGGCAACCAGCAGAAGGTCGTGCTCGCCAAATGGCTGCTGAAAAAGGCAAAACTCTTTTGTTTCGACGAGCCAACGCGTGGGATCGATGTTGGAGCCAAACTGGAGATCTACGAACTCATGGTTAAGCTGGCTGAGGCGGGCGCCGGCATCTTGATGGCCTCGTCTGAGCTGCCTGAGGTCCTTGGGATGTCGATGCGCATCGCGGTGATGCACAAAGGCCGCATCGTCAAAATTTTCGGGCGGGGCGAATCGACGCAGGAAGAAATTATTCGCTATGCCACCGGAACGATAGCAGCGTGAGTGCGTCGCAAGAGCAGAACGTCGCGCGCGTCGTCGAATCGGAAACGCTGAAGCTCGAAAGGCAGAAACGC
>Ga0209220_1000016_pt1 | contig 114158 bp, 111 predicted proteins | sample BlaSpr_A8_OM3_M3_FD_187984 | JGI IMG/M metagenome (GOLD analysis project Ga0209220, IMG submission 187984) | Forest soil microbial communities from Thunder Bay, Ontario, Canada - Black Spruce, Ontario site 2_A8_OM3_M3 (SPAdes) (version 2) | ecosystem: Environmental > Terrestrial > Soil >... | reverse complement strand
GATACATCACCGCGCCGTCTTTACGACGCACCTCCCAGCCGTAACCATAGTCTTCCGAATGATCGGGACGCAGCATTTCTGCAAGGCTATCCCCTGAAATCGCCGTGTGCTGCTGCAGGACGCGGATCCAGCGGTACATGTCCTTCGTAGTCGAAACCATCCCGCCGTTCCCAAAAAGACCGGCATAATAAGGCATGAACTTTATGAAAGGCGCAATTGAAAACGGCTCGCGTTGGGCATAGCCGTAGGCGATCTGGTGTTCCGCCCATTGCGGCAGCGCGTCACCCGTGTGTGCCATGCCAAGCGTTGTGAAGAACTCGTCCGCCAAGAATTGCTCGTAGCTTTTGCCTGAGGCTTTCTCAACGACCGCCGCCAGCAGCGTGTAGTCGGTATTTGAATAGCGAAAGTTTGAGCCCGGAGCAAACTCGAGTTTCGACCGCAGTATCCAATCAATTCCGTCGCGCTCGGGCAGTATGTCAAAATCGCCACCCGGCGTATAAACAGGCAGCCCTGAGGTATGCGTCAACAGCTGGTGGAGCGTGACGTGCAGCTTGTCAGCGGGCGCAGCGGGGAAAAACTTTCCTAGCTCATCGTTGGTCGAAAGCTTTGCCTGCATTTGCAAGCGCATTATTGCCGCTGCCGTGAACTGCTTGGTAAGGGACCCGATGTCGAATGCGGTCTCCTGAGTATTTTTGATATCAGTGTTCTGATCGGCGTAGCCATAGCCCGCGGCCAGGACAATGCTGTCGCCGCGTGCCACGAGCACGCTCCCCGAAAAACCAAAGGCTTCCGCCAGCTTCATGTATTCGCCAAACGCGCGCACGTCATCGGCGGTCGCCGCACGCGCACAGAGCGTGAGAAACACCAAGCACAAAAAGGCCGAACGCGTGAAAAACTGGGACATCAGAAGAACACTAATCCGTTGAGTTAAACCCCACCCTTAAAAAGCGGTTAAGATGGCATAAGCGTGGCATTAAACCAATCGATCGCAGACTGCAACACGTCGACCGCAAAGCTTGGGCGGCGGCTACCGATACCATGCGGCTCACCGGGATAACGGCGCATTTCGGACTTTATACCGCGCCGCTGCAGAAGTGCGAACAACTGTTCAGCCTGTTCGATGGGACAGCGCAGATCATCCTCACCGTGCAAGATCAAGACCGGTGTCTTGATTTTATCTGCGTACGTGATGGGCGATTGGGAGACGTAGCGGTTGCCCGCTTGCCAGAACTCGTCCTCAAATTCCCAGGCCATCATCCAGCCGTAATCCGCAGTTCCGTAATACGAGAGCCAGTTGCAGATGCAAGCGAGCGTCACTGCCGAGGCGAATCGGTCGGACCGGCTGATAAGCATGTTGGTCATGAACCCGCCGTAGGAGCCGCCAGTAACACCGATCCGCCGTTCGTCTACGCCGCCGCGCTCGATCGCGGCCGCAACGCCGGCGAGCAGATCCTTCTCATCGACATCGCCTTGCATGGGGTGAATAGCACGCGCAAACTCTTCGCCGTAGCCGGCGCTGCCGCGCGGATTGACAAACAGCACGCGGTAACCCTGAGCAGCATACATGAGCGCGTTGCGAATCCACGCGTAACCGTAAGCGCAGTGAGGACCGCCATGGATGAGCAACACAAGCGGGCGAGGCGCGCTGCGGGCCATCGCGGGTGGATGCACTAGCCACGCGTCGATCTGCGTATCGCCGTCCGAGACATACGTGAATGTCTCAATCTCCGGCTGTTGCAACTCCCGCAGCCACGGATTCAAGTCAGTCAGGCGGCGGACGTTGCCGCCGCTTGCGGCGTAGAGATTGACGGGGTCATCCATGTGGCCCGCCGTGAACACGACGAGCGAGCCGTCTGCAGATGCGTCGAAGCCGAACACGCACTGATTGCCGTCGGTGATGGAAGTTGTTTTGCCGTCTTCGCCAACCGAGTAGAGATTTTGGCGACCGCGCTCGTTGGCAAGCGCTACAAGTCCGCGTTTCGTCCAGCGCGGTTCGGGCAGCCAGCCTGCATGACCGACGGCGATCAATACAGATGCGAAATTCAGCTTTTGCGGATCGGTGACAAACTTTGGTTCGCTACCTGACGCCGGGACCAAGGCAACTCGCGCGGACTTGCCGACACTTCGCAAGCCAGGGTGGCCAATCACGCTCAGTTGCGTTCCATCGGCTGACCAGATCGGCACGTCAATGACACCGCTTGACGTTGTCAAGCAGCGTGACGTGCCGCCGGGCCGAGCTTCAACGCTCCAGACGTCGCTGACATCGGACGACTGATCACCCGTGCGATTGCTGACAAAAGCGATATGCGAACCGTCGGGCGACCAGGCTATAGATTTATCCTCATCATCCCCGCTCGTGAGCTGCACCGGCTCAGCGCCGGCTGCATCCACGATAAACACATGGTTGATCTTGTCTTGAAAGTAGCCTCGCCCGTCTTCCTTATGCCGGATGCTCTTGAGTACACGAACTTTGGGCTTGTCCTCAGGCTTCTCAGCATCAGGCTGTGCCACAGTCTCCTTCTCGCCGCCGCCCGACAGGAATGCGATTCGCTTGCTATCGGGGGACCAACGTTGATTGCTCACTCCATTCTTGAAGAACGTCCGCTGCTCGGGCTCTCCGCCGCTCAACGGGAGAATCCATAATTGCGGTACACCGCTGCGATCGGAAAGAAAGGCCAGGTTCGAGCCATCAGGAGAGAACTGCGGGCTCCATGACTTCTTATCTTCAGGCGTTACGTTGCGCAGCGTCCCGGTTTTCACATCCACAAGTGCGATCGCGCTGCGGTATTCGTCTTTGTCCCCATCGGCGAACGCTATCGTGATGGCTGCTTGCCTGCTGTCGGGCGAAAGACAAACCTCATTCACTACGCGCAAGCGGTAGATATCATCAGGCCGAAGTTTTTTTTGATCTGCCGTCACGAGTGCGTCCTTTTGGCCGATTGCATATCAGCGCTGTCTGGCCATGAGTGTGATACCGATGAGTGCGAGCAGCACGATCACGCTGCTTGCGATGGTCAAGGCATTCGCGCCCGTCCCGATCACGTTGATGATGCGATCGAGCGTCACCGCAGCCACCGCGACGATCAGCGCAACTCGCCAAATATGAGCATTGACAAAAGCGAGTGCGGCGGCGATAATAAGCGCCACGTTGACGATAACGGCGAGAATCACAAACGAATCAACGCCGCGTCCCAATCCTGTAGCGTACGCATTTCCCAGGCCGAGCACGGCCCAAAGCGCAGCGGCGAGCGCTGCCGCATAGCGAGCAATACTAGGATTCGGAATTTTTTTGCTCACTGACCGGCTGTTGGCAGTTGTCTGCAGCCGAACCTTGTCATAAAAAAGTTTCGCAAGCAACGAGGAGAACGATGCGAGTTCGTCAGAATCAATTCGCTCTCTTAAAAGAATACCGGAAATTTTAATCGCGGCTTATAATTGAGTCTGCGGTTGCACGTCAGTCTAGACGCTCGCGGTTATGTATTTGGTGGAGGCGCCCGTGCTGCAAGAACTTCGCACTGATCTCAATTTAGTCGATGCGCGCAGCGAGATCCGGGAGCGTTTGCGTGAGTACGCGGATATGGGTGCGGAATCACGCACGCCGGCGGAGCGCGCGGACGACGCGTGGCGGCTCGTGCAAAACGTTTTGGCTGAAGAAATCGCAGAACTCAATCGCGGACTCGATGGCGATGCGCAAATCCTCGAGCGCGATCGCTTGGCACTCCCCGACGGCGGCCAATCCATTGATGTCGTCTATCGCGACCAAAAATTCTCGATGGCGCGCTCCAAAGACCGGCGCAAGGTTGCCTTGCTCGATGAGTCGGCGGGCCGGTTCCCTGTCGAGGCTGTCGGGTCCAAGCTCTTCATCGCGGGGGAGCCCATCGGCGCCGCCATTGTAGCCGCCATTCAGCGTCTCGTGGAACGGGCAACCGCCGGGATCAAATCGCACAGCAGCGGGGGCTGCCGCTATATGGCGCTTGAGCTCGCCACCTGCAGCGCCACCAGAATTGAAGCCGCTCTCAACCTCGCGGACGAGAACGGCTTTCGCTTTGTGGAGTCTTATAAGACCCAAACACCGGACCGCCGGGTTTTTTTGTTCGAGCGGACGGCTCGCTAGCGTCCCAGCGTTTGTGGGTCAGTCTTAAGGCGGCGTGGTGGTCTTGAGCGCCACCGCGGGCGTCCGCACAGTGGCCTGCCGGCGGGCTGGCTTTTGTGTATATTCGTCCACGATGTCCGCAGGGCAAAGCTTGACGAACAGCATGGCGAGCAGCGTCAGCAGCGCGACATCGTCGAGCACGCCTAAAACCGGGATGTCGCTGAAGATGTCAAGCGGCGAAACGATGAGCACGGCCGCAAGCGCGGTGATGCCCTTGAGTGTTGGGGAGACACGACGGTCGAGGAACAGACTGCCGACGCGCGACCCGAAGGCACGCAGTCCCCACAGAAGTCGCATCCGGGCGAACATGGCTAACATGCAGAGAACCCTCCAGCGTTTAGTATACCCCCCGGCTCAAAGAAAGTTTCCCTGCCGGAACGGGACGACCAGTTAGTTCTTCGATGAGGCCACGAGATCTCGTAGGAGTGCGCGGGCTGCTCGCCATCCGGGTATGCCGCTGACGCAGCCACCCGGATGTGCACCCGAACCGCACAGAAAAAGGCCGGCAAGCGGCGTCTTGGTTGAAAAACGGTCTTCGAAGATTTGCCCGGGCAACAATTCTCCGTGAAAGATGTGCCCGCGCGGCAATCCGAAGCGGCTTTCCAAATCCGGCGGCGTGAAGAGTTGGCGGCCCTCAATCGCATTGGGCACGTTCGGTGCGTACTGCGCGAGCGTTGCGATGATGGAATCTTCCGCGGCGCCCTTTTTCTCGGGCGTCCACTCGCCATCGGCGCGCTGATAAGGAAAATACTGCGCGAAGATGGACAGCAGGTGTTTTCCGGGCGGAGCGATGGACGGATCGTTGGGAGATTGCAAATACATCTCTAAGAACGGCTCGCTCGACGGTTCTCCCCGCTCGGCTTCTTCGTACGCGCGCTGGATGTAATCCATGTCCGGTGCTATGTGGATCGTCGCGTTGTGCTGCGGCCCGGCTTCATGCGTCGGGCGCGCCGTGAAGACCGGCAACTCCCCTAGGGCCAGGTTGAGCTTGATGGTGCAACCCTCGTCTTGCCAGCGTTGCACTCGCTGCACGAAATCCGGCTCGAAGGTTCCCTGGGGGACCAGACGCAGGAAGGTCGTCTTCGGATCCGCGTTTGACAAGACGGCATCAGATTCGATCTCGGTTCCGTCGTCGAGGACGACACCGGTCGTGCGGCCGCGTTCAATCCGCACCGCGTGCACCGGCACCCCCGTTCTGATTTCAGCCCCATACTCCCGAGCGGCCGACGCGATCGCATTGGAAATCGTGCCCATACCGCCGCGCACGTAGCCCCAGGCACCTTGGATGCCGAAGGCGCGCCCCGCGTAATGGTGCGCGAGCACGTAGCCCGTTCCAGGATCGCGCGGGCCGGCGAACGTGCCGATGATCCCATCGGTAGCGATCGCTGCTTGCAAGACAGGCGTCTCGAGGTAGCGTTCCGCGAATTCCGCCGCCGAGCCCAAGAACATGCGCTGCGTCTCGGCTGACAGTGAGCCAAAGCGCGGCTCATCATCGTTGAGATGCTCGAACAGCTCCGCAGCGTGCCCCGTGAGGGTTTCGTCTAAGCGCTCAAAACCGGCGACGTCGGCTTGTGAAAATTTCGCGATCTCCTGGGCGTTGGCGGCCCGGTCGCGCGAGATGAGCAGCGACCGCCCGTCGCGCAACGCGTTGAAAGAGGCCGGGTTTTTGAGCGTCGCTTCGTAGCCATGCCGTTTGAGTTCGAGGCCGTCAATGATGTCCGGATGCAGCAGGCTGCAAACATAGGAAGCGCTGGAAACCGTCCAGCCTTTCCAGGGGTGCTCGCTCACCGCAGCGCCGCCGATGACCTCGCTGCGCTCCAAAACCAGGACGCGCTGGCCGGCTTTGGACAGATACGCAGCAGCGACCAGCCCATTGTGGCCGGCGCCGATGATGAGTGCGTCGTATTTCATAGATACAACCTGATTCGCCGCCTGTTAGTTTTTGCCATGCGCCTTTATCCAATCGATCACGATGCTGGGATAGCCCGGCACGAAGTGCCACCAAAAGAAGCGTTCTCCGGGCTTGGGAGCGATGTGCAAAACGTGTGGCGCAGCCGGCAGGATGAAGGCTTCGACGTCCTGGTTACCATTCGCGCGCGCGAGACGTTGAATTGTTGCTATGCTTGTGTCGACCGGTTGTAGTTCATCGAGCTCGCCATAGACGAGCAAGATCGGCACTTTGACGTTGCGCCAGTACGGCCGGGAGTCATAATAGCCGGTCTTGCGGTACCATGGCCACAGCCAGCTATTTTTTGGCGGAATGCCCATCCACGCGAGCCATGGCTCCTTCTTGTTGCGCTCCATGGCTTGCGTGAGCTCCCCGAAACCTTTTCCCGTCAGCGCGACCTCGATGAACTGCTTGTACAGCGCCATAGCGGCGGCGCCTGTCTTTCCGGTCCAGCCGTTGTCGCGAACAGAGTTGCGCACGCGATAGATATCTTGCTGGTATTGAGCCATAGCCGGACTGTCTGCGGCGACGATAAAAGCGACGTCGTGGCAGCGAGAAGCGACCAACGGTGCGATATATCCGCCTTGGCTATGTCCCCAGATGCCAATCCGGCGCCCATCAACGTCGCTGCGCGCTTGGAGTAATTTGATACCCGCGATGGCGTCATCCGCGAGGTCGGCGTACGACGCAGTGCGCCAATCGCCGCCCGAATCTCCGCTGCCGCGTTTGTCGTAGATCAATGTAGTAACACCGTTGCGGGCCAGCTGGTCTGCGATGTATCTTATCGTGCCCCAGCGCGATTCGGGTCCCGAACCGTGCAGTAACACCACCGCCCGATGGCGCCCGCTTGTGCGCGCCGCATACACCGATCCGGCGAGCAGTGTGTTTCCGTTACGAAACGTGATGGCGTCGGAGCGATAAGGATAGCTCGGTTTGACGGCGCGCTGCAGAGCGAATGTGCCCTTACCTTCGTCGCCGTCAAAAGCACCTGTGAGGTGATCGCCGCTCAGGGTTCCGTGAAAAGAAATATCGCCGCCTCCCAGAACGACGGAGAGGGATGAGTCGTGGACGCTCACTGAATCAAAGGGATATTCCATAACTCCTTGGGTGCTAGATGTGAATCGTCCGGTCCATCCGCCGTTCTTGGTCGGTTCAAAGGAAATCGTCACCGGCAAATCCGCACCAGCTTCGCTCAGCGTTCCGATCCAGTAACCCGCCGGCTCAAAGGTTCGGGCATCAACTCGCGACAGCAGCATCGAATAGACAAGCAGAAGCAGTGCAAACAATATCTTGCGCATCCCGCGATATTCCGTGGGCGCCCTCATAACACTAGCCGCATAGGCCAGCTTTTCTCATGAGATTTTCACTGCGTCCTCAAGCCTCTCTCACGCTAGGTGTCGTACACTGTTCTCAAGCTTTTCCATGTGAAGGAGCACTGCGTTACGATGAGTGCCGATAGTCCGGTTGCGGCTCAAAACGAATACCGACCGAGCGGGAGCCTTGACGTTGCTAGCGCTCTCGCCCCGTATCACGGCCCCTGGAGCACGAAGCTCGCCGCCCATCTCCTCAGGCGTGCGAGCTTCGGCGGCTCGCCGCAAGAGATCCGCGCGGCAACAGGCTTGGGAATGCACGCGGCGGTCGATAAGCTGACCCAGCTCGTCTCCGACACATTCCCCACACAGCCGCCAGGAGATATTTCTTACGGCCCTCTTTCGGACCCAGCGCAGCGCCGCAAAGCAGTCATTGCGACCGATCTGTGGTGGTTGAATCGAGCGTTGCTCACGCCGAACCCGCTACAAGAGCGCATGGTGTATTTTTGGAGCAACCACTTCACGAGCGGCATAGGCCAGAAGGGCATTCCTCCGCAGATGATGGTCAACCAGTTTGCGCTCTTCCGCCAATACGCATTGGGGAATTACGCGCAGCTGACTCATCAGATTGCGCGCGACCCAGCGATGCTTCACTACTTGGATGGCATCGCTAACCGCAAGCAGCATCCTAATGAGAACTTCGCGCGCGAATTGATGGAGCTATTCACCCTAGGCGTCGGCAATTACAGCGAAGCGGATGTCCGGCAAAGCGCGCGCGCGTTTACGGGATTCACGGTCGACCGTTTTAGTCAGCAGTTCATTTTCAACCCGCGCCAGCACGATGATGGCGTCAAGACGTTTTTGGGCCGCAGCGGCAACTTTGACGGCGACAACATTGTTGACATCATCATGGAACAGCCCGCCACCGCCAGATTCATGGCGCGCAAGTTTTTGCGCACCTTCGTCTACGACAATCCGGAGCCCGAGCTGATCGCGGCGGTGGCTGACGCGTACCGTTCGAGCGGTTACGACAGCGGCCAGCTGATGAGCCTGCTGCTGCGCTCCAACGTCTTCTATTCCGGCCGTGCCTATCGCGCGCTCGTCAAGAGCCCGCTCGAACTCGCCATCGGGGCGCTCAAAACGTTGGGCGCCACGGCGGTCGGTCTGCGCACGCTGGGCGCGCTCAATCAAATGGGCCAACTCGTCATGAACCCACCCAACGTCGCCGGCTGGCCTGGCGGCGCGTTATGGATGAATACCGGCACGCTACTCGCGCGTCTCAATTATCTGCACCAGCTCGTGCTCTTCAAACCCGCGGGTGAAGCGCCGGCCGCTGGCGCGATGACGAATCCGATGGCGATGAGTCCGATGGGTGTGGATGCGCTTGCCAACGCTCCCGCCGGCCGGCTGGCGGACCCAGCCAGCTGGGTAGCGGGCGCTGCGATGAATGACCCATTGTCCGTGAGCGAGCGCGTCTTGGAAACGGTCGTACAGAGCGACGCCACCGTTGAGCAACAGCAAAACATCCTTAACTACATCGCCACGGACGGCGTGGGTAACAGAGTTGCGCTCTCGGCCGAAAATTTCGAAGAAAAAGTTCGTGGCGCGGTCAGCTTGGCGATGGCATTGCCAAGTTATCAATTAGCGTGAAAGTAAGGAGTTAGATTTCAATGGCAAATCGTCGCCAGTTCATTCAGCAAGGCGTGGGCGCTTTTGCCGGCTTCCTTGCTGTCGATTCTATTTTCGCACGCGCTGCGCGCGCCGCCGGCGGCGTTACCCTGCCCGGCTCGGTCGGCGCGCGCAGCTTGGTGGTGGTGAACCTGCAAGGCGGCAACGATGGCCTCAACACACTCGTGCCCTACGGCGATCCCAACTACTACCGCGTGCGACCAAGCATCAACATTCCGGCAGGCGAGGTGCTGCGCATCGATAGCAGTTTAGGCCTGAACCCAAACCTCGCCGGACTGAAAGCGCTCTACGATCAGCAGCGGGTCGCCATCTTGCAAGGCGTCCACTACCCCAACCCCAATCTCTCTCACTTCCGCTCGACTGAGATTTGGCAGACAGGAGCTCCGGAGCACATCGTGGACACCGGTTGGGCGGGCCGCTATCTGGACAAAGCCGGGTTGCCCAAGAGTAATCTGTTCAAGGGCTTGGCTATCGGACCGATTTTGCCCAAGATGATGGTTTCAGAAAAAACCGATGTGCCCACGATCGACAACCTGCGCGGTTTTGGTTTCCGCAACACGCGCGACGAGCAGGCGCATGCCGATCAGATTCTCAACGGCGATGGCAATCGCTACCCTTTCCAAAGCCCGTACTTGGAACTGGTGCAAGAGGTGGAACACGACGCGCATGCCAGTTCCACTCAATTGCCGCACTTGGTCGCAGGCTACAAACCTGCGGTGGAATATCCCAAGACGCCCTTCGCGCAAGGACTCAATCTCGCAGCAGCCGTGCTGGCGGCGGACGTCGGCACAAAGATCCTGTACATCAGCTTAGGGTCGTTTGATACGCACACCGGACAGCGTGTTCAGCAAGACCGGCTGCTCGAGCAGTTCGGTTCGGGCATGAAGGCCTTCTACGATGACCTCGCGGCGCATCGTCTGGACGGTCAAGTGCTGACCATGACGTTCTCCGAGTTCGGCCGACGAGTTGAAGAAAATGCCAATCGTGGCACGGACCATGGCACGGCAGCGCCGATGTTCCTGATCGGCGGCGGCGTGAAAGGCGGGATGTATGGCGACCATCCCAGTCTCTCCGACTTGGACTTTGGCAACTTGAAGTGGCACACGGACTTCCGCTCGGTCTATGCCACACTGCTGGAGCGCTGGCTGGGCGTGCCGTCGGCACAAGTCTTGGGCAGCTCATTTTCTACCCTCAACTTCGTCTAAAGTAAGAGGCGTGCGCGAGAAGAGCGCAAGCATCGCCAAGTCGTACGCGATCTTCAAACCGCCGGCCAAGAAAAAAGGCAAGCCGATAGCTGCGGTCTGCAACGCCAAGCCCGAAAAAACAGGGGCGATCGCGGCCGCGGCCGGGCGCACAGCATTCGTCATCCCCGCTGCACGAGCACGCTCGTCCGGACGCACCGCGTACATCGTGAACGCCTGGCGGGTTGGCACGTCCATTTGCGACAGCGCAAAACGCGCGAGCAACAAGGCAGCAGCCCACCAAAACGTTGGCATGAAGGGCACCAAACTTAGCAACACGTTAGAGGGTAAGTGCGTGAAGACCATCGTGCGTAAGAGGCCAATTCGTTTGGCAACTTGGGCGGCGACGAGAAAAGACAACCCGCTCAAGATATTGGTTGCAAAGAACAGCGGGCCGAGAACGTTTTGCTCGACGCCAAAGCGGACGTGCAACCAATATGCGAGGAAGCTCTGCACGACGAAACCGCCTGCCAGCGCATCTATGCCGAACAAGACGGTGAGCTTTTCGGCGACGCCACTCGACTGCTGCGCCGATGCGATGGTAGAGTCTAGGGTTTGCTCAGTGCTCGTTCTTGCGGCGACTTCTGCCGGCAACGCCGCGTAGATCAAGAGCAGCATCACACCGCATGCCGCATATAGCCACGGCGCAACGGTCAGTGCAACGAAACCCGCGAGCAACGCGCCGCCGGCCGCCGCCAACGAACCTGCGAAATTATACCAGGCAAAATATCTGGCAACGTTGCGGTGCTCGGTCGTATCAGCGACCATGTGTTGCTCGATCGGGGCAAACGGGCCGACCTCTTGCCCGCCCGCGCTGAGCGTTCCTAATAGCGAAGCTAAGATGATCAACGCCAGTCCGTGGCCGGCCGCCAGGATTGCGGCTGCTACCGCCATCAGCGCTGCCGCGCCTGTGAGTGTGGCGCGGCGGCCGAAGCGCCGCACGAGATAACCGGTCGCGAACGAAAAGGCTGCGCCCGCGAGCAGAGCCACCGTCAAAACCACGCCGATCATCAGAGCAGATAAATTGCGCGCGCTCAAAAAAAGAGCGAAGGACACGGAGAAAAGGCCATAGGCCATTGCTCGCACGCTGCGCGCTGCTACGATCGGGCCAAAAGCGTTCAGAGCGAGGCGCCCGTCAGAACGTTAGAGCTCCCATCACGAACCGAATTTCACTTTAAAAACAAAACCGCTATCGTCGCTGATATAGAGCGAACCGTCGCGCGCCACGGCCACGCCGACCGGCCTGCCTGCATACCATCCGTTCGGTTGTAGCCAGCCGGTGACGAAATCTTCGATGCTCTCGGGCTGACCATTCCTAAAGAAAATAGCGACCACTTTGTCGCCGGCCGGAGAGCTGCGGTTCCACGATCCGTGGAGCGCCACGAAGGCTGCACCGCGATAGCGCGACGGGAAGCTTTTGCCTTCGTAGAACTGGATGCCAAGCGGTGCGGAGTGCGCCTGGATCTCGAAATCGGCGGGCGGGCTATCCTTGCATAACTTAGTATTGTCAAACTCGGGATTCGGCAGACGCATGTGGTGACTCGGATAACAATACGGCCAGCCATAATTCGCTTTCGACTTGATGCGGATGAGCTCGTCAGGCGGCAAGTTGTCCGTCACATCTTGCGACGGTCCGACGTTGTCGCGCTGGTTGACGACCGCCCACAAAACGCCGCGGGCATCGAAGGCCAGCCCTGACGCATTGCGTAGTCCCGACGCGTAAATAGTGCCATTACGGCCGTCGGCATCGTAGCGAAGCAGGGTGGCTAGGCGCGGATTCGGTTCAACGCAGACGTTGCAATCGGAGCCGGATGAAACGTAAATAGTGCCGTCCCCGGCGAGCGCCAGCGCACGATCGTTGTGATCGCCCGATTCGGGCATGTCGGAGACTAGCGTCTTGGGTTTCAGCTGTGATCTGCGCACGTAACGTCCTTTGAGCACTCCAGACCAGGTCGCGACATACAAGTCGTCGCCTCGGAACGCGAGACCGTGCGGCAGCTCGACGCCGTCCAATATCACTGTGGGCTCTTCGTCTGCCGCAGCGCCTGCTCTAATGGCGACGACCCGGCCTCGGGTGGTTTCGCTGACGATAACGTCGCCGTTCGGGGCGACAGCTATGAAACGTGCGCCGGGTACTTTGCTCGATACGACTTCGACGTGGAAACCGGGCGGCGCGCTGAGAGTGGCGGCGCGGCACGCAGTCAAAGCGCTGAAATCGAAAAGCGCGAAAGCTGCGAGAAGCACGGCTGGTTTGAAACGCATGGACGCGAAGTTCGGCCGCGAGCGCTAGAAACTTTCAGGGAGTTGCGAACACCCGCTAGCGGGGGACAAAGGCACGGTCGGAACGGCGCCTCGACGCGATAAAAGAGTAACGGCGAGGGTAACCCTCGCCGCTATGTCGCAAGATCGAGACGAGCGGACCCCTCGCCGCTTCCAATGTTAGTCTTGTTCTAGCTCCCCGTCGCCCGCAGGAACTTGGCTCAAGGGATTGTTGGGGCAGCGGCGACACGCGTACGATGCGAGATGGCGGAAGACCGGCCGGCTTACTTCGCGCCGCGCCGTCAGGCGAAATCGCGTATACGCGTCGTCGAATGCAGACTCAATGCGGGCCCCTTCAAACAAGTCCCGTGTAAAATGTTCGCAGCAAGCCTGGCACATGCTGTCCGTTTTGAAAAGCGGGCAACGGATGCCGGTCTCTGCGTGTTCGCCGAAACGGTTCCATGCGTCGGGTTCCGGTTCGACGGGTCCGCTCAGAAGATTTTCCAGAAGGGTTTCAATTGCGTCTTGCATGCATATTTGACCATAAGAAAGTGAATTTGTGTCGCAACGGGAAAAAGTTTTCATGGACGAGCAGTCATTCACAGTCGGGCAACTGGCCGGACCCGGTACGTACCGGTGCTGCAACTGTGGTAAGGAAACGACAGAGTACGCGTTATCGTTCGAAATTGAGCCATGTTCGTGCGGAAATGTAACATTTCAGCGTGTGGACTAATCAAAGGAATCTTCGTATGAGGATCGGGCGCTGGACCGTCCAGGTATGACGGCCGTCGCAGTTGCGGTTCAAGGCCAAGGGCCCGCCTTGGTTCTCTTGCATGCCTTTCCGTTGCATGCGGGCATGTGGACCGCCCAAACAGCCCTTGGCGAGCACTGCACTCTCATAATGCCCGACCTTCCCGGATTTGGACGCTCGCGGGACTTGCCTGCCGTTGCGAACTTGGACAACTTGGCCGAAGCGGTGCGGGCAGCGGTACGACGCCAGGGCTTTGAGCGTGCGATGGTGGCGGGCTGTTCCCTGGGCGGTTATCTGGCCTTCGCGCTCTTGCGTAGGGCTCCGGAATTTGTCAGCGCTCTCGCGCTGATCGATACCCGGTCCGGCGCTGATTCGCCTGAGGCGAAAGAGCGCCGCTACGCGACGATCGAGCGCGTAAAGCGCGAAGGCGTGAGCTTCCTGCGCGAGGAGTGGCCTAAGAGCGCGTTGTCTCCTCTCACGTTCCAGGAACGCCCCGCGGTCGTCGACGCGGTGCGCGACCTCATCAGCGAAGCCACGCCCGCGGGCGTCATCGGCGCTCTGCAAGCTATGGCGGATCGCCCGGATGCAACTCCCCAGCTTGCGAGCATTCGCGTTCCTACGGTCGTTATGCACGGACTCGATGATTCTCTGATCAGCGCCAGCGAAGCTCGATTAATGGCAAATGGAATCAACGGAGCGAAATTTCTGGCCGTACCCGGTGCCGGGCATCTTCCGAACATGGAGCAGTCCGAATCCGTCACAAAAGCGCTGCGCGAATTGCGGATGGCCGTTGAATACGCAGAATGATCCGAGTGCTGGAGGACGCCGAACTAGAAAGCCTCGAAGGGGAGCAGCATGAAAACGAACTTCCATTACACCGCTCTGGTCGTTGTGTGCTTGGTACTTTTCGGCAGCACGTCTGTGTTCGGGCAAACACCAAAGCCGAACAAGGTTTCCGCCGGCGGATCGCATCAAAGGGCGGCCCTCGAAGGGTGCCTCAACGAATGGCTGTTCAACGGCATCTGGCGCTTGAAAGTGACGAAAGTTGATACTATAAAGTCGACGCCCGACGCGGCCGGCAATTTCAATACCGGCTGGGGAGTTACGGTACAAGTCAGAAACGGAACGAACGTCGATTTTATTCCGGCATCCACCGGTATCGGGCATTTGACCTTAGTTTCGGTGGACGGAGACACGATGGACGTCGGGCTGACCACCACTGGCACGCTCGATGCTCAAAAGTTGGTATACCACGATTTTCCGCCGTCCTCGCAATACACGCATCAGCTCACGTTTTGGTATCCTTACGGTACGGCAGCGGCAGATATCAAGAAACCCGTGAAGTTCATCCTTGCGTTTGATTACAATGCACGCAAGGACGCCAGCGGGCCTCGCTATACGACGTCAAATCCGAGCATGCGAGTCAATCTCACCTGCAAGAAGTAAACGCGCGGCTGGCGCTTTATATCAACTTTTGACCAGACTTGAATACCCACGGTAGATCTTCATCTGAAGCGTAGCGCTGCCAGCCCGGCAGTTTGAGTTTCGCGAACTTCCCTAGAATGCGCACCGCGGACGCAGCCTTGCCTTCTCCGAATCCCGGCAGCGTCTTGAAACGCTCGTTTAGTGTGCTGGCGCTCTTCACATCGTGCCAGACGTTGGCGCCATCATTATCATAGTCGCGCGCAATGACGGCGCACAGCGCGCGCACGCGTTTTGCCATCATGCCGGGAAAGCGATGGAGCGCGGGCACGCGACGAAAAACCGCGTCTAAGCGCGCCGGCGGCATCGCGGCGATTTTCTTTGCGTCCAGATGACCGATGCGTTGCTGCAGCACATAGGGACCGACCATCGCCTTTTCGGATCGCACTTGCTGTTCCAAGCACATCGCGATCAAGAACGCGGTGCCGTCGTCGGCCAGAAGCTGGTTCGCCGCCGCATCCGGTGTGAAGGGAAAGCCTTTCGTCCATGCTTTGTCGGGCATAGCTTTTTGCTTACAACGCCGCCTCTGCTTTTCATTCGGCTTTCAGGGCTAGTCGCTACATTTTTCAGATGGCGTCGAAACTATTTTGGATTGGGTGTGTGCTGGGATCAATAGCGGCCGCGGGCTGCACACCTGGAGCGGCAACAGCTCCCAACACACACCAGCCTGCGGCCGGCGGTGCCATTGTCATCGGCATGAGCCTGATAAAGTACGGCCAGTCGTCTAGTCCGTTCGGGACCGTGCAGGCCTACAATCCGGCTTTTCTGACAGTGCCGGCCGGCAGCACCATTCAGTTTCACAACGAGGACGGATTCAAACACACTGCGACGATGATCAGCGGGAGCTTCCCCAGCGCCAACACGTTTAACACTACCGCGCTTACCCCGAGCGGCACCGACCTCGCTACAGCGGCTTGGTCGAGCGGCGACCTCGACCCAAACGGGTTCTCGCAAACCTTCTCAAGCTTGCATCCGGGAACATATCTGTACGGATGCTACCATCACTATCCGGCTATGCGGGGCGTTATCATTGTCCAATAATTGTTTGCGCGCGCATAGCCGAGCGGCGCTACTGCTATTTGCCGCGACAGCGCTCGCTGGCATCCTCATCAGCTCTGCCGTTCCCGCAAGCGCAGTGCCGATTTTTGCGGAGCGTTATGGTTTCAGTTGCAGCGCGTGCCATACCGCGGTGCCCGACCTCAACGCCTTCGGCAACTCCTTTCGCAAGGCGGGGTTCAATTTGCCCAACGTTCCCAGACAGCGTGACTTCCCAGTGGCGTTGCGCTTCCAAGAAACATACGTGAAAGATCTGCTGCCATCCCAGAACCGCCGCTATAATGCGCTGGCGATCTTGATCTCGACGGAAAACTTTGGCGCGGACAAGTCGTACTCGTATTTCACGCGCTATATCTTCGGCAGCCAAGGCGCGGCCGGCAGCTTATATTACGCCTGGGCGCAACATGTGAACCCGCGTACCGGCGTGTTCCAACGAATCGGTTTATTCAGCCTGCCACTCATCGCCAATCCAACGCAACGCCTCGACACGATCACGCTGCAGCCTGCGTATTCCTACACCATAGGGCACAGCTCGGCCAATCTTGCGACGCCGCGCCTCGGCTTGCTCTTCGGCCAACGCAACGGCTTCATCGATGCGGAGTTCGCGGTGTCCGAGGATGAATATCATGGCGCCGCGTACGGCGCGCCGACGCCGCCTTCCGATTTCGCTCAAGCATTCGCGGTTCCAGAAGTGTTCGGTTCTGCTCTGTTTAGCTTACCGCATGGATTCAAAGCAGGCTTTTTAAGTTTGCGCGGCAGCCGCTCGTTCCAATCACGCGCGACTGGTGCGACCTATTATGATTCATACCGCCGGGAAGGCGCCCAGGCGAGCTGGGCCCAGGGCCGCTTCGAGTTGACCGGCCAGCAGCTGTGGGGACGTGATGACAACGCGGACGGATTTGGTAATCCATCCGGGTCAAGCGGCGGTTTTGTGACCTTCAAGTACCATGCCACGCCCCACTCGTATATTGGACTGCGCTACGATGCCGTCGCCAACCCGTTTGCAACGCGCGACTACGATCTCTACGCGGTGTTTGCACCCACCGCTCACTCACGCTTTGTGCTCGAGCACTTCAAACCCGTGGGAAACAGCAGCGCCCTCGCGGTGACTAGCGCGCAACTTCTCTTCGCGCTCCCGTTCACGGACCCGCAGAAAAACCGTTAGTCCGCGCTCGCGGTCCGAGCAGCCATCCAGTAGGGACGATCGTTAGCACCTAAAAGGCCGTAGCTGCTGGTGTTTGCGGCTGTCCCGCTTTTGCCGAATATTTTTCTTGACAATCTTCACCTATTATATTATTGTACTACTGTACTAGTACAATAACTACCTAGTACACTCTTAAGGAGACCAAGATGACCAACACGATTCACGTCCTTCCCCGCTCCGAGCGCGTTGAGCCCGACCATTCCTTTATCGTTGCGCCGAACGGTTCGTCACCCATTTTCGCCGGCTGGGGCCCGAAGCTCTAACTAACATGGCCGCAATATTCACGGTTGACCCGCACACCGGGGTCCCGATCTACCTTCAACTTATCGAACAAGTGAAGCGATCGGTGGCTCTTGGTGTGCTGGCTCCGGGTGAACGTCTGCCCACCGTGAAGCAACTCGCCACCCAGTTGACCATCAATCCAAACACCGTGGCGCGCGCGTATCGCGAACTCGAACGCGACGGCGTCATCGAGACAAGCGTTGGACGCGGTTCGTTTGTGTCCAGCAACAATGCCGTTGATATGTCGGCTCAAGCCCTTTCTAGCGTTGCGGGATCCGCTTTCGACGCGGCCGTGCGTGAGGCAAAGTCGATGGGCTTGCGGCGCGATCACGTTCACGAACTTTTTGACCAGGCGCTTATGCACTGGTATCCGACCGATGAAGCAAAGGAGCAAGCACAGTGACTGCAAGTGCGGAGCACGCGGGTACGATCGACATCCGATCGCTCACGAAGCGATATGGTACGGTCCTCGCTGTCGACGACGTGTCTTTCAACGTTCCCGAAGGCTCGATTTTTGGGCTGCTCGGCACCAATGGCGCCGGTAAGACCACCACCTTCAAGTGCATGCTCGGATTAGCTCGGCCTAACAGCGGCACCGTGACGTTTGGCGGACGAACTTTGGAGCCGGCGATGTTCGAACACATCGCGTATGTCCCCGAGCGGTCCGCTCTCTATGAGTGGATGAGCGGCAACCAGCATCTGGAATTTTATCGCCGTTCGTATAAGCATTACGATGCCGAGCGCGCGCGCAAACTCACCGATCTCTTCCACCTTGATCTGCGCAAGCGCGTGAAAGCTCTTTCCAAAGGGCAGCAGACCGCGCTCGCAGTGATCTTGGCCTTTTCGATTCATCCGAAGATCTTAGTCCTCGACGAGCCTACCAGCGGCCTCGACCCTGTCCACCAGCGCCACGTCCTTGATCTCATGATCAGCGAATCGAGCGCAGGCACGACCATCCTCTTCTCTTCGCATCAAATCGGGCAGGTCGAGCGCGCCGCTGAGCGCATCGCGATTCTCCATAATTCGAAGCTCGTGATGCAAGGTGATGTGGAACAGTTACGGTCCGACGAAAAGATCATCGAAGCGACTTTCGATAGCGAAACGCCCTCGCTCAATGGCATCGAGAGCGATCCGCGCGTGCGCCTGGTGACGCGCAATGGCCGGCTGGTGCGGGCATTCGTGAGAAACGACACCGAAGGCCTGATGAAGTTGTTCGCCGACAAACAGCCCCGCAGTTTACGCGTGCTCGATCAAAACCTCGAGGACATCTTCTTGAGCGCGGTCGGTGACGATATCAACGCCGCCAAATCCTGGGGAGGATAGCTTGTACTACAAGGAATTGCTGCGGGTCCGCCATTTCTTCGTGTACTTCGCTGGAACCATAGCCGCGATTGCACTCGTTTGCATGGTGATACCCAATCGCGTCCTTTCGCTCGGCGCCGGTGCACATCCGCAGATCCCCTTCGTTTTCTTCCTCGTCGTCGCCGGGATCGCTGCGTCGATCTTGGCGACGATCTTAGGCACGAGCCTGGCAGCGGAGAATTGCGCTCACTTGGAGATCGCGTGGACGCTGCCGGCTTCGCGCATCGCTTACGCAGCGAGGGTGCTGTGGGTAGATGTCCTCGCCATCGTGGCCCTGTTCGCGTTCATCGTGCTAGCTGGCCTCGCCGTCATCTATGCTCATGGATTCGGCCGCTACCTTGTTTTCGACCCGGATTCCGGTGCGGAGGTTCTTCGGTTCGCAGCGTACCCGCTCGCGTGGTTTGGCATAGCGCAAGCGTTGACGGCCTCAATGCGCGCCAAGGCGCCTGCCTACGCAGGCCTTGCGTGGCCAGTGGCTCTCGCTCTCCTGATACTGTATGAAGTGCCGTTGAGCGCGCCGCTGCATGCGATGCTGAGAACGATCAATCTAGTCAACCCACTCGTATACGCGAGCTTCGCCTCCGGCACCGTCACACCCGATCTGCTCATGCTGAACGCAGCAATCGCGGCCGAGGCGCTCGCGGGTCTTGCGATTCTTGGGATCGCGCTGGCATTGGCGCAGTGGCAACGGCTGCAGGCGTAACTTTAGCACAACGGTATTGAACTTCAGGAGACGACAGCATGTATTATAAGGAACTCACACGGGTAAAGCGCGGTCTGTTGGTGCTCGCAATAGTTTTGGCGCTCCTTATCTTGATCGGGACCGCCGCCTCACACGACCAAGGAGGTGCGGTTCACGTGCAGATCGGCGATCAGCCGCCGGTACACGCGGCTACCGCAGCGGGTTCGCACACCACAGCGCACTCGCACATAAAGGCCGTCACTCCGCATCACCCGCAGACAAAGGCGGCTTCCGGGCTGGACCAAAATCAAATACCATTATCGCTGCTCTTTGCCATCGCCGCGGTGATAGCGACCATCTTTGCCGGCGCCTACGGCGGCAGCTTGGCATCTGAGAACAGCGGTCACCTTGAGGTCGCATGGACCAAGCCGGTGTCGCGAAGCCGCTACGCGCTGACAACGATTGGCGTTGATCTGCTCGCCGCCTGGGCTGCATTCGGAATCACCTTTGCCGCGGCTATAGCCGTGATTGCAATCGGAAAAATGCTGGGATGGGTGTACGTGGATGCAGATGCGTGGCAAAATTTGGCTCGCTTCCTTCTTTTGCCTGTCGCCTTCACGGGCTTGTGGCAGGCTCTCACAGCTTCACTGAAGACGCATGCCGGCAATATCATTGGATTCTCGGTCGTAGCGTGCGTCATACTTCTTTCGCTGGATGCGGCCCCTCTCCCAAGGATCTGGCACGGGCTGGTTGATTTTCTCAACTTTTTCAACCCGATGGTCTATGGAACGTACGTCACCGGTGCGCCCCAACACGTTTATCCGTTCGAAGCTTGGCAGCTCAACATCATCGGTTTAGCGGCGATAGGGATCGTGGGTATTGCGATCGCGCTTTTGCAATGGCGCAAATTGGAGGCATAGAATGGTCCAGATCTTCGGAACTTCGTTCAATTTCGATTTGGGGAGCGTGCGGCTGCGCATATCGATCGGCTTGGACGATCGGTCGGCTGATGCCGCAGGCTATCGCGTCGAGGACATGCCTCGCTTAGAAATCGGCAGCAAGTAATTCTGAGTCTTCCTGAGGGGCCGACAGACGCGCTGGCCGGCGTGCAGGTTCGGCTACGATTGACGACTGCGAAAGATCTTGATGTCCTCGCCGATTGGTTTGCGGGGGATTTCGTGCAGCATTGGGGCGGGCGCCCATTATCGCGCGAACAAGTGGCGCACGACTACATCGGCGTACGGCGCGAGCGTTTAGCGAACGATGCGCTTGAGCACGTGCTTTGTTTTCTCATCGAGCATGAAGGCTCGCCGATCGGCTATATTCAGTGCTGGTCGGAGTTACCTGACGAGGGAGGCCTCGACATCGTGCTGGCTTCCCAGTTCCAAGGACGCGGGCTGGGACTCGACGCTGTTCGAACCTTGACGCGCTTCGTACGCGAGACGCTGGGATGGAGGCGGGTCACGGTCGACCCGGCGGCCGGCAACGCGCGCGCTATTCACGCCTTCGAGAAATGTGGCTTCGTCTACGAACGCGATTGGCCGGATCATCGGGATGGGCCGTCGATTCTCATGGTTTTCAAAAACGGCGACTGAAAACGCGCCGTGGTTAGGGTAGCTCTTCCTTTTTGCTGATAGGACAGGTCGTGGCCCCGAACAATCCGTAAAGCGGGCAACGCCCTGTGAGACCCGTGAGCAGTGGTGATAAACCCAGCAACCCCCACGGCGTGCGCGGCCCCCATAACGTCAGACTCAAGACGCCTATGCCAAGGAGCACCCTAAGAATTCGTTCAGGCGTGCCGACGTTGACACCGAAAATTCTAATCAACATCAAACAATTATAGCATGAAGGGCCCTCGAAAAATGAGGGCCCTCTGCGTTGGTGGCGTCAGACTGCGAACGTACTGGTTCGAAGTTCTATCGAACGACGTGCCAGTCGATGATGAGCGCCTGCGCCCCGTTGGCGTACGTGATGATGCCGTCGCCGTATTGATCGACTGAGAAGGTTGCGACCGCACCGCCCGACGACGTCGTGATCGTGCCGTTGATCGCGATTGTGCCGGGGCTTCCACTGCTCGTGATGACGATCTTGTCATCATTCCACAATGTGCCGGTGATGGAGACCGCCGCCAACTGGCCGGTTGCGTCGAAAGTTACCGAGCCTTGAACGGTGGTGGTCCCCAGGTTCGTGCCACCGCTCACCGTGAACGGCGGTGAGGCCGAGAGCATCAGCGATCCGAGTGCGCCTTTGGAGAACGTGCCCGAGTGGGTTCCCGCGAAGACGACATTGTTGGAAGAGTCGATGGAAATCGTGCCGTTTTGCAGCACGCCCTGATGGCCAAAGGACTCATTTATGCCAGGATTGCTGACGTTGACGACATGGCCGGAGTTGGCAGCCATAGTCCAGACGTTGCTGCTTTGCGGCGCGACGGTGAACTGACGGCCGAATTGCGCGGACGGATTGGTGGAAGTACCGATGTACACGCCGCTTGTCAGTACCGCTGAGAAATCGCCTGGCGCGCCGGTGATCGCGAAGTTGGATTTACGCGTGGACAGGACAAGACCCGAGAGGTTGTAGTTCGTCGCAGTGCGCACGATGCTCTCGCTTGACGAACTGTTCATTGTCACAAGCGCCACGACATCGCGCGCGAGGTGCGCACAGCTCTGGTCAAAGAAATACTTGGCTTCGTATTGCGTCTGAGTCGGGCTGATCACCGTGACGGTGTACCCTTTGCCGTTATGGCAGGTGCCATTGGTCGAACTGAACGCCGATGACGGCGCGCGATTCGTCGACAGCGCTACCCCCATCGTGCCGTTGAACAGGCCGTTTTCTAGATCGCTAGTTTCAATCGGTGAAAATGCGGCCTCGGTTGCCGCTTGCGCGACTTCTTGGTTGGAGGCTTGCGTGGTACCGCCATTGTTGGGTGGGGGGAGCGCCGAACCTGAACCGCCGCCACTGCAACCCGAGATGGCTGCCGCAGTCAGGAGCGCAAAAACTATGCGCATTCGCATTTTAGTAAACCCTTTCTCATGACGCTTTCATGCGGTAATTCGTCGCAGCGCGTCAACACAAAATCGCGCTGCTTCTAGGGCTCCAGCATACGCCCGCGCGAGCAGCGCTTCATGAGGGTTGGTTTAACAGAGTATGAGAGTTGCTTTAGAATTTGCGAGCACAGGATTTTCGCGGTAAACGACATAAGGTCATCAGCAACATCCAACATTTCCGATTCCAGGGCGACTTTTACAGTCGCCCGCTTACATTCGTGCAATGCGCACGTATTTCTAGACGGAGCGAGCATGGCGGCAAAATACGACGCGATCATCGTTGGCGGCGGCCACAACGGGCTTGTCACCGCGTGTTATTTGGCACGTGCCCACTGGAAGGTGCTGGTGCTGGAACGGCGCTATATCGTCGGCGGCGCCTGCGTCACCGAAGAGAACACGTTTCCAGGCTTCAAAGTTTCGACCGCGGCGTATGTGAACAGCCTGTTCCGGCCTGAGATCATTCGTGATTTGCATTTGCGCGATTACGGCTTTGAGCTGGTCGAGCGCAACCCGTCTTCGTTTTCACCCTTCTCGGACGGCCGCTATCTCATGCTCGGTCCCGACAAGGACATGAACCTGCGCGAGATCGCCAAGTTCAGCCAAAAAGATGCACAGCAATACCCCAAATACGAGGCGATGTTGGAGCGGGTCGCTTCGGTGATCGAGCCGACGCTGACGCAGACTCCGCCGAACATCGCCAAACCAGGCTTGGGTGACTTGCTCAAGATGGCGCCGCTCGGCCGTTCGATGCAAAAACTCGGCCCCGGGATGGGCGAAGCGATCGAAGTGTTGACCGGGCCGGCCCGTCCGATTTTAGATCGCTGGTTTGAATCCGAAGAGTTGAAAGCGACGCTGGCGACGGACGCGATCATCGGTGCGTTTGCTTCGCCCTCGATGCCGGGCACCGCATACGTGCTCTTCCACCACGTGATGGGCGAGACCAACGGCAAGCGCGGCGTGTGGAGTTATGTCAAAGGCGGCATGGGCGGGCTGACGCAGGCCTTGGCAAAGGCCGCGACCGCATTAGGCGTTGAGATTCGCACCGATGCGGAAGTGGACAAGATTCTCGTGCGCGACAATGCAGTGACCGGCGTTGCGCTCAAGGGTGGTGGTGAAGAATTTTACGCGCCCAAAATCGCCAGCAATGTCGATTGCCACGTCACCTTCACACAGCTGCTCGAACCGGCAGAGCTGCCGCCGGATTTCTTGGCCGCCATCGAGCGCATCAGCTACGACAGCGCTTCGGCGAAGATCAACGTTGCGCTTGATGCGCTGCCGAATTTCACCGCTTGCCCCGGTTCGACTGCAGGCCCGCAGCATCGCGGCACCGTGCACCTGTGTCCGGACCAAGATTTTATCGAACGCGGCTATGATGATGCAAAATACGGCTATTGTTCGAAAGAACCCATTGTCGAGTGCACGATTCCCTCGTCGGTCGATCCCAGCGTTGTGCCACCCGGCAAACACCTCATGTCGATGTTCGTGCAATACGCCCCTTACAAGCTCAAGGAAGGCGAATGGACGAACGCGCTCAAGAACGAGTTTGCCGATCGTTGTTTCAACATCGTCGAACAATATGCACCCGGCTTTACCAGCTCGGTGATCGACCGTCAGATTCTCAGCCCGGTCGATCTCGAGAACACCTTCAACCTCACGGGTGGGAACATTTTCCAGGGCTCGATGTCGTTGCACCAGCTGTTCATGTTCCGCCCCGTTCCCGGTTTTGCGAGCTACAAGATGCCGCTGAAAGGACTCTTTCTCTGCGGAGCCGCGGCGCATCCAGGTGGCGGCGTCATGGGAGCATCCGGCTGGAACGCCGCTCGCGAGATGCTGAAGCGCTAACTTAGAACTTTGGCCAGTTCGACGAACGAGCGGTCGTAGCGATAGTTGATGCTCATGTGGGTGTCGTCAAACTCCTCGTGGATATACTTGACGCCGATCTCATCCAAGCGCGAACAAAAAATCCGCGCGCCGAACTGCAAGTTGAACTCATCGCGCAGCCCCGCGTCCACGAAGATAGCTTTCATGGATTGCAGCGCGCTTGCGTGCTCGCGCACCATGTGCACGGGGTCGTTTGCCTCCCAGCGCTTCCAGACTTCGCCGCGGATTTCACCGCTCGGCACGTGGACGGGCAGGTCGATGCCCAGCGGCCTTGAGGGGTCGGGTGAATAGCACGCCGCCATCGCGAGGATGTTCAGCACGTCCATCGCCTCATGGGTCTTCTTCGGCAGCGCGGCAAAGTGTTGATAAAATTTCTCGACGCCGCCGTGACGTTCGATGCCCTTCACGAACTTCGGGAAATCAGGCAAGTAACAGTAGGCGAAATATGCGTCGCCGGCATGCGTGCCAAACGCTCCGAACACGTCGGGTTTTCGCATGGCCAGCCGCATCGCCCCGTAGCCGCCGCTCGACTTACCGGTCACGCCGCGGTGGTCACGCCCCGGTTGGGTTCGCAGCTTTTCATCCACTAGCGGCACGATTTCGTTGATGAGATAATCTTCGTACTGCCCCGTCGCTGCGGAATTCATATATTGACTGCCACCCAAGCGCGTGAAGCAATCGGGCAGCACACAGATGGAAGGCGGCATCGCACCAGTGCCGATCAGACGATCGAGCCGCGCATCCATGCTTTCGACGAAGGGATCGAAGTTGAGCATCGAGCGGCCGGTTCCGGTAAACCCGGTCAGAAAATAAATCACCGGGTAGCGTGCCTGCGACGTCGCGTAGTCCGCGGGAACGTAGCAATACAGGTCGCGCTCGACAGGATCACCGAGCGGATTGCCGCCTAGCGCCTGCGCGCTGTGGCGCAAATTGAGAACCTCGCCGCGTTTGTGCGGCACATTCAAGGCTCCGGGGTTTTTAATTGTCTTCATCGCGCACCTATTCAGGGCGCGCGGGGCCGTTCCCCAGGTCGTGCCGCGGGATTTGTCAACTCTGGCAGTAGATTCGCACAAAAAAAGAGCGGCTGTTAACAGCCGCTCTTTGCGCTTGTGTTACGAGAGACTTATTGGGCCTTGGGAACGCTTGCGAGCAGTTGACGCAAGTACTCATCGCCGACGTTATTCGTTGCGATGTTGCGCTGGCCGACGTTGGAGTTGCCATTTATCCCCGGGCGCGTGCGATATTTCTTGAGAAGGGTAACACCGGCTTTGCCGGATGCTTCGATAAATTTTTCTTGCGCTTCCGCGCCCTTAGCCGCGAGATAGCCCAGTCCGACGCCGATCAGAACGCCGAAGGTTTGGATGACGACATAGATGCCGTCATGTACGCTGGGAGTGCGCGAATTCGCATAAACGAAAAGACCCGCGACCCCGCCGAGCACGGTACCGGCGAACACGCCGCCCGCGGTGATCACGATGGCCCGCGCCAATTTGAACTGCGCGTCGATGTCTGCTACCTTGGGCGACCGACTGTGCTCGATAACGTTGTTGGGTTGCGCCTGGATCATGGTTGGATTCCCTCACCATTGGAAAAAGCGGTCTGGGCGCTGCAAAGGCGCCTACATTAGATAATCGGCTTTGGTGCAGGGAGTACCCCCCTGACTGGATAGGGTGTGATTAAACTCACCCGCGTTCACAGGCGTGCACAGGAAGCGGACGGGCGCTCCCGCTAAGTGCTGGAGGCATGATACAGCAGGATCGTATGACGGATTGCGTGTTGGACTTGGTCAAGCTCGACAGCCACTCTCGGGAAGAAAAGCTTGTCAGCGAATACCTGAGCAAGGCGCTCAAGGACCTCTGTACCGACGTCCGCAGCGACGACGCCGGGGAGAAAGTCAACGGCAACGCGGGGAACGTGATCGCGCGCTTTCCTGGGACCACGCCGGGAGCACCGCTGTTGCTGTCCGCCCACATGGACGTCGTTCCGCCGGGACGCTCCGTGAAACCGATCCGCGAGGCCGACCGCATACGCTCCGACGGCACCACCATTCTTGGCGGCGACGACAAAAGCGGGCTTGCGATCATCCTCGAGGTGCTGCGAACGTTGAAGGATCACAACGTCCCGCACGGCCCGCTGGAGATCGCCTTCACCATTTGCGAAGAACTAGGGTTGCTCGGTGCCAAGCATTTGGACTATGATGCTTTAGCCTCCAAAGAGGCCATCGTGTTAGATTCCGCTTCTGCCTCGCATCTCGTCACCGCCGGCCCATCATCGGACCACTTCGAATTTACCGTGCATGGCCTCGAGGCGCACGCCGGCGCAGCGCCGGAGCAGGGCATGTCCGCGGTTCGCATCGCCGCCGAAGCGATCGCCGCTATGCCGCTGGGCCGCATTGACGCCGAGTCGACCAGCAACGTGGTCATCGCCGATTCACCTCTACAGACAAACGTCGTCCCCAACTATTGCTTGGTACGCGGTGAGGCGCGTTCGCTGCGCGATGCGCGCTTGGACGAAGTCATGGCAGACATTCGCCGCGCATTCCAAGATGCGGCTGCAAGCCATGCGGTTACCGTAAACGGCGCACTTCGACGCGCTTGGATTGAAGAACGCAGCGAGCGTGCATACCACAGCCTGAACATCCCAGCCGACGCGCCCATCGTGCAGCTGGTGTTGAAAGCTGGACGCTCGATCGGCGCCTCCGTGGAAACGGTCGCAATCGGCGGCGGATCGGATGCCAACGTCTTCAACAGGCGCGGCATTCAAAGCGTGAACCTCGGTACTGGCATGCGCGACATCCACACGATCAACGAATGGCTCGACTTGCGCGATTTCTATCAGTCGGCTGAGATCGTGCTCGAGTGCATCAAGCAGCGCGCCGCTTAGAACACGCGCGGTGTGGAACGCGTGCAATGCGGCTTACATGATATAGTCGCGGCCGTACAGAAACCGGATTTTGTATGCGACCCACCTGGGGTTCCTCATCCCGAAACGCTGAAACGCCGGCGGTCTACGTGCTGTTGGCCGCGTTCGGCGTTCTGTTCCTCATCGATTTCTATATGCGAAATGCCGTCGGACCGCTTTTGGTTTGGCCGATCTCGGTCGAATGGCTCAAGTCGCTGCAGCTGTGGCGCCCGTTTACGTTTCCTTTCGTCCACGGCAGCAACTTTTGGTATTTGATCACCGACGCGCTGGTGTTGTACTTCTTCGGCTCATCGCTGGAACGAGCGTGGGGAACGGGCCGCTTCCTGTTCTTCTTTTTCGCCTCGGGCATCGTCGCCGGCCTCGTGGTGTTCGTCTTAGGCTTGTTTGGCGGAGCGGATAGTTTAGCGTTGGTTCCGACCTTCTTTGGAATGGTCGGCTCGTTGATGTCAATCGTCATCGCGTTTGCTGCGATGAACCCTTTTGCAACGGTCCTGCTCTACTTCTTCCCTATTCAAGCCCGCTGGTTGGGCGTGCTTGCGGTCGCATTTGAACTGTTCGGCCGCTCGGGCTTTTACGGCGGACCCGTCAAGGCTCTGGTCGCCGTTGGTGTTACGGTCCTGTTCGCCTATAGCTTCACGGTGTCACGCTTTTCGCTCAATACTCTTTTTCGCCGCCGCGGTCCGAGCCTCAAAGAACACCTCGATCGTTGGCAGCAGCGCCGGCGCATGCGGCAGTGGCAGCGCAAGGTGTCGCGCATAGAACGTCCGGACGACTTGTTCAAAAAAGACAAGTAGCCTTAAGCGTACTGCAAGTTTTGTAACTACACCAGTTCAGCCGCAAGAAGCGGATTGAAACGGTCTCGTTCGCCCTGCTACAATGAGCCTCATGCGTTCCCACATCCAGACCATGAATGCGAAGACCTGGCTGCTCGTCATTGTCTTGTCGGTAATTTGGGGCGGTTCGTTCTTCTTCTTCAAAATTCTACTGGTCGAGCTGCCGCCGCTCACCATCGTGATGGCTCGCGTCATGATCGCTTCGCTCGCGCTCGTCGCGTATTTGCGATTGAGCGGGCAGTCGCTGCCCAAAGACAGTCGCGTCTGGCGCGCGTTTTTTACCTTGGCGCTGATGAACAACGTTGTGCCGTTCACGCTGATCGTGTGGTCGGAGATCCATATCACCAGCGGTCTCGCCGCCGTGCTCAACGCAACCGTCCCTGTTTTTTCTGTGATCCTCGCGCATTTTTTCGCGAACGAGCCTTTGCGACCGAACCGTGTCGCCGGGATCCTCTTGAGTTTATTAGGCGTCGTGATCTTGATCGGCCCGTCCGCGCTGCGTGGTCTTAATCTCACGAGCCTGGCGCAAATCGCGGTGTTGTTTTCCGCGTTTCTGTATTCTTGTGCGGCCCTCTATGCACAACGGTTCAAAGCAATGCAGATCTCGCCTGTGGTTGTTTCAGCCGGCCAACTCATGGCAGCATCGGTCATCATGCTGCCGCTGGGCTTGCTGGTTGACCGGCCCTGGACTTTCGCGCACGCGCCATCGCTTGTCACCTGGAGCGCGCTGTTGGGACTCGCGTTGCTTTCGACGGCTGTTGCGTACGTGATGTATTTTCGCATCTTAGCGGTTGCCGGAGCGACGAACTCGGTGCTCGTGACCTTTCTCATACCGGTGAGTGCTCTGTTGCTCGGAACGCTCGTGCTCAAGGAGCGATTGGCGGCCCTAGATTTCGTGGGGATTCTCGTGATCTTCGTGGGGCTGGTAATTCTCGATGGCCGTGTCTTTCAGATGTTCCGACGTCGGGGCGAGGAGGGTCAACCGATCTCCAGCGCCTGAATTTTCCCATCCGCTAAGTTGAATCGGAAGTCCAACTCGATCGGACTGCCATCGAAGGTGCCTGCGACCTGCGCCGTCACTACTGTTCTGTCGCCGACCTGATTAATCTCGGTTGGACTGGTCGTAAATCGGTATTTTCTGGTATTCTCCTCGTTCCACGCACGAATGGCGTCGAGACCATGCATGTCCTTGCCCTCGTCATGCACCGTCGCATCCGCATCGAAACAGGCAACCAGGGCGTCGCTGTCGTGAGCATTCGACGCTTCGAAATACTTGGAAAGGGGCTGGGGCAGCTGGATAAGCATTTACGAAATCCCCCATACGTTGAGAATGGCCTGTCTGCGTAAAGCAGATTGGCTATACCTGCGATCTAAAACCGCCTAGATATGCAACAAGACTTCGCCTTTTGGGAACGAATACGGGACGTCTATCTTGCTCTTGCGTTAGTTATTCTGCACGGATAGGCGAAATTATGGCGACGGAACTGATTAATTCTGCAACGCCGGGCGACGCAGCACTAGCGGTCATAAAACAATCCGCACTGACGGGTACCGGACCGCTGTACGGACAGCTGGCAGAGTGCATTGCGGCGCTCATCACCTCGGGCCAGCTTCCCTTCGGTTCGGCGATGCCCCGGGTTCGCGACTTGGCGCGCGGTCTTGGGATCAGCATCGTGACGGCCGCGCACGCCTATCGTGTGCTTGGTGAACGCGGCCTAGTGGCGGCGCGGCCTGGAGTCGGCACGTTCGTCGCGCAGCCGCTACCGAAGGGCAGCGAACCCTCGCTCCCCGATGCTGCCAACTTGGCTTGGCAACGCACGTTCATCCACCCCAAACCTACCATCAACTTGAGCTACATCTATCGCCTGCCCGCGGCGTGCGGTCACGCGCAATGGAGCTTCTTCAGCGTGCCCAGCTACGGTGGCGAAATGCTGCCGCTCAGCCGACGGATCATGCGCCGCGTGGCGCTCGATGCTGAAGTCGCTCACTGCCGGCCGACCGATACACAAGGCCTGCCCGAATTACGCGCGGCGATGGCGGCGCATCTGCACGACGAGAGCATAGACGTCGGCCCCGAACGCATCCTCATCACCAATAGCTACGAAGAAGCCCTCGTGCTCACCCTGCTGGCTTTCTGCAACGAAGGCGATGCGATCGCAATGGAGGATCCAAGTCAGTTCTGCATCGTCGATGCCGCGCGACTACGCGGCCTGCGCCTCATCGGCATTCCCATGGATGAGAAGGGCATGCGCACGGACGTGCTGGACGCGTTGACCGCACGCGAGTCCGTGCGAATCGTCGTCCTCTCACCGCGCGCGCAAAATCCGACCGGCTGGGAGCTGCACGAACAGCGCCGCCAAGAACTCTATCAGCTCGCGCGCCAGCACAACTGGCTGATCTTTGAGTGCGATTCTTTTGCGCGGCTGCACTATCGCGGACGGCCGCAACTGCCGCTGCTGTGTGACGATCCCGATGGCCGTGTCATCTACGTTCGACCCATTTCGCGCGGCTTGCTCATGAACTTGGGCATCGCAATCGCTACCGGCCGGGTTCTCGAGCGCCTGATCGAGTCCAAAGACATCGTAGACCGCGGGTCGGATGTGTTCTTACAATTGATTCTGCGCCGTTTGCTGGATTCAGGATGTATCGCGCGTCAGGATGCGCAGATGCGGCGGCAGTGGGGAGATCAGCTGAGCGCGTTATTGGCGGCGCTCGAGCGCACCATGCCGCGCAGCGTGCGCTTCACCCATCCGCGCGGCGGCGGATCGGTGTGGGTGACGATGCCGGAAGGCTGTTCTGCCGAAACGCTGCTGCAACGGGCGCTGCAACACGGCATTAGCTTCATCCCCGGGCGCGCTTTTGCGGTCACCGAACGTCACGATCGATCGTTTCGTTTGGCGGTTGGCAATCTGATGCCCGCTCAAATGATCGAGGCGATCAACGTCCTGAGCTCGCTTATCAAAGATTATGTAGCGGAAGAGCAGCGCAACCGCATGCGCGTTGCTATCGCGAAAGTTTCTTAGGCCCTAACGGCCGTTACGGACGATTTCCTCGAGCTTGGCGCGATCGAGTTTTATCACTCGTCCACGTCTTAGTTCGAGCGCTCCGAGGTCTTCCAAATGCGAGAGCGCCCGGCTGCCCATGTCGCGCACCGTGCCGACGCGTGCTGCCAAATCCGATTGCGTAATGCGCTCCACCCCCGCTTCGCCTGGAGCCATGCCGGCTTGTGGCGATGCATAATCCATCAGCACGCGGGCGATGCGCGTGAGCACGCGCCCAAAGGCGAGATTGCCCGCCGCGCTGGTTAAACGCCGCTGCCGCTGCGCGAAGAAACGCGCCAAGCCGAGCGCGATTTCGGGGCTGCGCTGCAACAAACCGCGCGCGAACTGCGCGGGCAGTTCGATGATCTCCACCTCGCCGCGCGCGATGACGGTTGCCTCTGCGGTGCCTTCATCGAAGACGGCGGATTCATTGAACATGCTGTAGGGAGAAACGTCGTACAGCACGATTTCGCGCCCTTCATCAGCGGCGCGCGTCACTTCCACGACGCCGCGGCGCACAATCCCGAGCGTCGGCCAGTTGGTGCCTTCCGCAACGATGACCATGCGGTCATGATAGTTACGTTCTTTCGCAACCCGATCAATCTCGCGCAGCAGGTCCGTGTGCGCGCTGCGGAACATGCGTATCTGGCGCAAGAAAGCGATCCGTGGCGTGTCGCCCTGCATAGAGGGGTCGGGCAAGCGTTGCAGCCGCAAAATCCAGCGCCCGTCTCCCGCATTACGCAGATCCCACGAGAAAACGCCTTCGCGTTCGGCTTCAAGTTCTGCGCGAAGTGCCTTGGGCTCGTAATCGTTTATGAATTCTGCTGCCTGACCGGGCGTGAGGCGGTCAAACGAGGTGAGCACTCGATCATGCCGCTCCCAGGAGGGAAGCTCGCGCAGATCAACGCGCTCGACCGGTTGTGCGGTCGTGGTATCGAACGTCATTGCGACTTTTGTATTCGGCCCTTACCACTCAAACGCCTGGATGGCGGCCCAACCGTCCGGCCGCGTACCGGCCCAGTCAAAAAACGTTTCGCCGATTGCACCGACCGATTTGGCCGCGTCGAGCGACCAGCGGATCTCTCGGCCGGATGGCGCTCCCGTTCCTTGCAAGTCCACGCTTTGACCGGCGATGTTCACGGGAATGTCTCGTCCAGCGAGCGCTCGCGTGCGCAGCACCGTAGCGGATGCGGCGCCGGCGACTTCACGGTGCGCGTACTCATGGTGCGCGCTCTCGTCGAAATAATGCCAATATTCCATGGGCTGCATGATGTCGGCATATGCGGCGATGCGCGCGTATGGATAATCCGCGTTGGTCAGGTGACCCATCATCGGCGACGCGACCGTGGCGATGAGCAGATAGTGCGGACCAACTGCGCTGCGCACCGCATCGATATAGCTCACCATATTATTTTTGGCAGCAACGCCATCGCCCATGTAACGGGGACCGGTTTCTAAGTCGAGCGCCAATCCGATGAAGCCGTTGCCGGCCGGCGTCGTGTACGCAGCGGCCGCCACTGCTTGTTGCAGGTCTTCTGTCGTGACGCGGCGCGGCACGGTCCACGCCACCAGTTTGATGCCTGCTGCGCTTGCGGCGTCGATGATGTGATTCAGCCAAGCGCGCGCCAACGGCGTCTCAGCCATAAAACTTGTTCCGCGCGCCATTCGCAACTCGATGACGCGGATTCCGGCTTTTTGCGCGGCGGCTATCACCGTATCCGGATCGTACTTGCGATAACTGTGCGGATCGCCGCTGAACGAGGAGAAATACAAGAACATGCCTTTGCCGGCGAGCGAACTCACGGTTCCCTCCGGCAGTGCTGGCGGCGTGGTTATCGTTTCGGCGTTGGCATGGATGCTCGTGTCGCCGGACTCGGCTTCCACGAGGTAGCGATAACGGCTGCCTGGTTCGACCGCCGTATCGCGTAGGCTGTTTTGCTGCGGCGGTACTTCGGCTACGAGTTCATTCGCGTCGCCCTCGCCGTTGGAACGATAAACTTTATAACTTGTGATGTTGCTCGACGCGGGCAGCGGTAGCCATCCCACGTTCACGAGATGCGGTCCAATGGGTTGCGCCGTCACGCTAAAATCTGCGACTGCCTCGGGCGCGGCGATTTTTTGGGTGATGGTGCGCTCGCTGGATGTCATGGTCACCACCACGCTCTGCGGCTTGCTCAACCGCAGGAGAGCGCCTTGACCTTGCGCCGTCGAGGGTTCGAGCGCCAGCAGCTCGCCTGCGGAGGCTCTCATCTGAACGCCGTGCATCGAGCGCGGCGCGCGAACCGTCGTTGTCCAATGACCATCAGCGCTCAAAGTCCACTGGCCTGGATGTGCACTCACGTGCGCGCCGGCTATCGCGGTGGCCGCAGGTGTTCTAACCGGTGGGGCAACGGCGGGCAGCGGCGTGCCCGGCGACTCGCCGAAAACCGCCGCGAACACGGAAGCCGCAGGCGCCCGTTTGAGCAGCGGCGCTGCTATTGCTTTTTGCATCGGTAACCGAACTGTAACCGGTCGTTGCGCCGGCAACTGAAGCGTCGCTGGTCGTTGCGCTGAGCGCCGTGCCGAAGCTGCTTCTTGCCGCTGTTGGATCGCCGGCGTATGGTGGCGTCGCCGCACGGCGCCCCCTACTTCGTGGCGCGGAAAAAAATGCGAGGTAGAAATGGCAACCACCGGGGCGTGATGCTGGGGCACGACGTCTGCTATCAGCGCGACCAACAGCGGTAATGCAAAAACGGCGAGCACGGCGCTGCATATCGCTTGCACGGATAGAACGCGGTGAGCGTGTGCCCTGGATGCTTGCGCGGTTCGTTGCGAGGCGAGCAGCTCGGATTCGAACGGGATGGCGAGATACTGCTCCCGGCGTCGCTCGATAGCGGCGATCGCAAGCTCGCGCACCGCGCTGCTGCGCAATCCGTGCAGGGTCTCGCGCTGGGCCTCATTCTTTTTCTCGCGCCGTCCAAGCGCTTCATAAACCCCGGGGGCGTGCTTGAAACGTTCGCTGAGCGACTTGAGCCGTTGATATTTTTTTGCGCGCTGGCTGCGTTCGAGGTGTTGACCGTACAGTTTGCCGGTGCGGCCTACGCGATCTTTGACAGGAAGCGATGGCGGCGCTTCATCCGCGCCGATGCGGTCGGCTGCAGAAACGCGCGACGATTGCAGCTTGCGGCGCGACGGGCGAGCTGGCCGCGAGCGGGGGCTGGACGCTGAACTACGATCCGCTCCGTCAGCAGTAGGGTTGGACGGCACCTTGATCGCGTCGCGCATATAAGGCTCTTATAGAGAAGGAACGGAAAACGCCGACTGGTCTTATAACCATCGGTCAGCCCGCGCCAGGACGGAGTGCGGCGGGAATGGCGGTTTACACTCCGATTTTGCTTTTCCTATAGCGATCCGGGCAAGTGAGCGTGCTCATATTCGGTATAAAACTGGCCGGTCCACAGGCGAACGTTCGCGCACAAAAAAGCGTTTTTCTTATGGGGAAATGGACTATAGCATGCACAAGCGACTCGTGAACAACTTTCTTTTGCCTCTGGTCGCGATCGGTATCGTCGCAACCGCAACGGTGGCTGGATTCGCCGCTCCCAGTCCGTCCCAGTCGCCGGCCGTCAAATCCACCGACGCCGCCAGCGCCGGCGCAATTATCGACCGTCTCTTGCATCGTAACCCGGGCTTAGTCTCGTACTCCGCGCACACGCGCGTAGACATCCGCCAAGTGAATTTTCCCTATCTGCATCCGGTTTTGGAAGGCATGCAATATTACCGCGCCCCGGGATACGCCGTTTTTGATTTTCCGCACGCGCCCGGTTACTTGAAAGGCCTGACCAAGGTCGAATCCACCGCATACTCAGTGAACCGTTGGCAACACTGCTACGATATCACGGTCGCAAACCAACCGGAAAGCTACGCCCTGCACATGGTGCCGAAGATCCGTGGGGAAGTGTCCGACGTGTACGTGACGGTGACAAAGTCAGGCGACGAAATTGCGCAGGTGGAGTGGTTCTATAACAACCCGGGGGATCACGTATCGCTCAGTCAGTCCTATAGTACGATCGGTGGCTACAGCGTCATCACGGGACAGCAGTCGGATATCACGCTGCATCATATCCGAGCGAAGGGGACGTCAACGTTCTACGGGTTCCAGTTCAATGTGCCGGTACCGGTGCCGACTCCGACGCCGTCCGACCCGCTGCACCAGTGCGATAACTAAGACGCGCGTTCGCGCGCCGTCTTCAGAGCGGCGGTCCACCACAGCAGATCGTCGATCAACATCCCCGCACGCGCATCCAGCTCGGCTAGTCCTGCGTCGACATCGCCGCCTTTGTAGTGAGCCCACAAAGTGGCGACAGGGATGTGGACCGATGCACGAATCGGGGCGAGCTGAACCTCGATCACGTTCTCGCGGAGCTGCTGGACGCTACGTACGCCCAGGGCGGAGCCATAGCTCACGAAGCTCGCTGCCTTGCGATTCCACTCGGGATAAACCCAGTCGATCGCGTTCTTGAGCACCGCGGAGGGGCCGTAGTTGTACTCGGGGGTGACGAAGACGAATCCATCGGATTGCGCGATCGCCGCGGTCCATCTCTGCACGACCTCGTTCTTGTAAGGCGGACGATCCGGCGTGGCCGGCGTTACCGGCTGATCGAAGAACGGCATCGGAAAGTCGCGCAGATCAAGCAGGCGAGCGTCGATACCTTCGCGCTTCTTCAGGTGCTCGAAAATCCACTTCGCCGGCTTTTCCGAGAAACGGCCCTCGCGGGTGCTTCCGACAATGACGGAAATGACAGCCATGCTTTGCTCCTTACGTTAACCAAAGACAACGATGGTTCGTAAGAAGCACAAAAGCTCCATTCTGGCGCGCATACGCGCCAAGTGGAACTCAGGTGAGCGAGATCCTCACATCGCTGGAACAGTTCGACAAGATTCCACGCCCAGATTAGCAACTGCCAGATTCGTGAATACTCGTGAGCCGGCCGTTGTCGCGTGCTGTTTCACTATAGCGCAACAAGACGGGCACGAGGATCGTGGCCGATGCGGCGACGAGCGCGATTCCCAAAATCCATTTCATAGCGGCGTTCATTCCTCACCTTACAGGACCGCCGCACCCTGCGATTTGTGACAGCCAGGCCTAGCCATAGAGCAGCGCGCGGGCGCGCGCCTCGAAGAAGTCGGGGTCCGGTTCCCAAAGATCGGCCAGCTCTGGCGATTGGTCTTCTATAGCTTCCAATAGATCCGTACGGCCCAGCAGCTTGTCGATGAGGCGGTATTCCCACGCCTGCGGATACAGCGAGCGCAGCGTCTGTATCAGCGCCAGTCCGAGCGCTGCGGGTGAAAAGTCTTGCCGGTTCTCAACCACAAATTGGACCCCCTGGCACTCCTGGGCGTGATATCTATGGATGGGATCGAGCGGGGTGAAGCTCACCGGTTGCGTGCTTAACCCGGGCAGCTCTAATTTGTTCAAGAGCGCGCTCACCGAATTGCCGTCGATCCACGGCGCGCCGAAAACGTGGAATGGCTGCGCCGTTCCACGCCCGACCGACACGTTTGTGCCCTCGATCAATCCGACCCCTGGATAGAGCAACGCAGCCGTTTCGTCGCGGATATTTGGTGAAGGGTTGATCCAGCGCTGGTCGGTGTCGCTAAACCATAAATTGCGCGCCCAACCCCCCATCGTGACAACATGCAGGTCCGCGTTGATGCCGCGCTCCTCATTGAAGAGCAGGGCGAGCTCGCCCATCGTCATGCCGTGACGCAACGGTAACTCGTGATAGGCGACAAGCGATTCGTGTTCGTCGTCGCTGCACGGTCCCTCCACGTCAAGGCCGCCGATCGGATTGGGCCGGTCTAACACATAGAGCGCCACCTTGTGGGCGGCGCACGCTTCCATCAGCCAGCCGAGGGTCGTGGTGTACGTGTAGAAGCGGCAACCGACATCTTGCAGATCGTACAACACGGCGTCCAGGCCGTGCATGTGCTCTGCGGTGGGCTTGAATGTTTCGCCGTAGAGACTGTGCACCGCAAGTCCCGTGCGTTCGTCGCGTGAGTCGCCGACGCGCGTATCGGCCGTTCCCTGCAAGCCGTGCTCGGGCGAAAATATTTTTGTGAGAAAGACGTCCTTGCGCTGCGCCAGCAGATCGATGCTGCGCTCACCGTCGACGCTGACGCTGGATTGATTCGCCACAATGGCGACGCGTTGATCGCGCAACGTGGCAAAACCGTCTCGCCGTAGCATGTCTATGCCGTTCAAAACCGGATTCGCCGCGGCATTGACATCAGGTCCCCGCATCACAGCAACATTGTTGCAGGGCGCTATTCCAGCCTTCCGAACTGCACTAGTCTCAAGCGTGGACGGAGGTCACAACGTGGAGGTTGGCAAGCCGGTACGGACGCTACGCGGCATCGATCTCGGCGTGCACGGCAAAGTTGACAAGGGCGCCGTCGGCATTTTAGAGAGCATGAACAACGGACCGTACATGCCCTTTCTGGTACGGTTTCCCCAGGGAAGCTTCGCCTTCGAGGATGGCGAGCTTGAGGACATTGAACCCGACAAGAAGCCCTAGGTCCGGCATATGAAGTGCCGAAACGAGCGAGTAATCTGAAAAGCGGCTGAAAGCGGAGATGGGTATGCGCAGGCTGCCCATTTGCGGCACGGCGAATCATCACACATGAGAGTATTACTCGTTGAAGATGACCCCAGTTTATCATCTTCTTTACGCCGTGCGCTCGAGGCGCAAAAATTTTCCGTTACCGCTGTGGGCGATGGGGACCACGGCCTCAACGAACTATGCGGAAATGATTATCAGCTCGCCATCTTAGACGTCTTGTTACCGAAGCGCGATGGGCTGTCCATTTGCGCTGAAGCGCGCAAGCAGGGCGTGTCAACGCCCATCCTGATGCTTACCGCACGCAATGCGGTGACCGACCGGGTCACCGGATTGAATAGCGGCGCAGACGACTACTTGCCGAAACCGTTCGCTTTCCCCGAACTGCTGGCGCGCATTCATGCGCTCTTGCGGCGGCCGCAAAACGACGTTCGTCCGCGGGTGGTCACGGCCGGCAAGCTCTCGATTGACGTCTTGCGCCATCAGGCGACCTGCGAAGGACGGGTGATGCACCTCACCCGCACCGAATACCGCTTGCTGCTGTATCTTATGGAGAACGCAGGCATCGTCTTGACTAAAGACGCGATTTTGGACCGCTTATGGGGCGGCGAACACGGGGGCAACAGCAACATCCTCGAAGTATATGTCAAGATGTTGCGACGCAAGATCAGCGAGGCGACCGGCGATCCGGTCATCCGTACCGTGCGCGGCGTAGGATATACCGTCGACAAACCATGATCAGCGAACGCCGGCGGATGCACAACATCGGCGCGCCACGTGTGCGCCTGACGTTTGCGTATGCCGGCATATTGTTCGTGCTGTTGGTGGCTTTCTCTATCATCGTCTACGTGCTGCTGTCCATGGTCGTCATGCAAGATGTCGAACCCTACCGCGACGAGCCGGGTGTCGTGCTGGCCGCACAACACATGCTCAAGGTCTATGTGTTGCGCCTTGCCATCGTCGACGCAGTGGGTCTGCTGGTTATCGTCGGCGCATCGTTCCTGCTCGCCAAGACCACGCTGCGCCCGCTGGAGCGCGCCATTGCGCTGCAGCGCCAGTTCACGAACGACGCATCGCACGATCTGCGCACGCCGCTTGCGGTCATCCGCACGGAAACGTCAGCTACGCTGCACGAACAACCCACCTCGCTGTCACGCTATGCGCAGACCATGCACATCATCGACGAGCAAGCACAACGCATGGAGCGGCTCATCGATCAGCTCCTGACGCTTTCGCATTTGGATGCCGACAGCGCCTTGGACCGCGAGCCCACCGATCTGACCGTTGTGGTGAACGGCGTCGTGCGCGAGCTGCAGCCGTTGGCCAACGCTCGTTCGGTTGAGGTGACGATGCAGCGCGCGGAGAGCGCAGTCGTGATGGGTGATGAGCTCAAACTATCCCAGCTCGTCGGTAACCTGCTCGACAACGCCATAAAGTACAGTCCGCAGCAAGCCAAGGTAAACGTTTCTGTCTGGCAAGCGCGCGACAGCGCCTTTGTGGCCATCAAGGACGAGGGCGCCGGCATTGCGCCGGATACGATCGAAAATATTTTTCTACGCCACAAGCGGCCGAATGGCGCACCGACCAATGGGCACGGCGTACATGGTTTGGGATTACCTCTTTGCCGCTGGATCGCGCGAGCGCACGGCGGCGACGTTGTCGTGGAGAGCCAGCAGGGCCAGGGCAGTACCTTCACGGTGCGACTTCCCGCGATGAAGGCATGAAGGATCGGGGCGCGATATCAAATCGCGGCTACGAGGAGAAAGTTATGACTAGACATCTAGGTCGACGGCTGCGCAGGGCTTTGAGGTTAGTGTTCCTCGGCGCATCACTGGCGGTGCTGAGCGTAGCCGCGCAGCATCACCCCACTGCTGCTCAGGCATCGGTTCCCAGCGCCATTGAAATCGCAGATCACGCACTGAACGCGCCCGTTGCGGTGGAGGACGAAGGCTCCTATCGTTTGATCGATCCTGTTGGGCCGGGCGGGCTGACCCGCCAGGCGGCGATCGGCGAAGTGGTTGCGAGCACTATGCAGGGCGGCAGCTACGGCGACCGTCAGTATTTTGGGCAATACGGACAGCAGATATACATGCCGCCGGCGCAACCGCCGCACAGCGGAGCCAACCCCCCGCCACAAGGTGGCGGTTGGGGAGGACACCGCCGATGAAGCTGCACAAATCGCTGGCCGTTTTGGCTGCCCTGCTCGCGGCCGGCCTGACGTACGCGGGCGCCGCTTCGGCCGATGGATTCTTTCACCGCCTGCGCGTCGATTCACTGATAAGCGATGGCATCACGCTGTATCGCACCGGCGAATACAAAAACTCGCTGGGTAAGTTCGACGCGGCGCTCTCGCTGAGCAACGACAACGTTGAGGCGCGCTACGACCGCGGGCTCGATCTTTACGCGATGGGCCGTTTTAGCGACGCTGCCGCAGAGTTTCACACCTGCTTGCAGCAGCAGGCAGATTTCGTGCCTGCGCTCTTCAATCTGGGCGTGACCGAACTCGCGCTCAACCATCCCGACGCGGCCCGGGCCGTCTTCTTACAGATCATCAACGACCATCCCAAGTCGGTTCGCGCACATTTTGACATGGGGTTGTCAAAGTTCTTATCGGGCCAGCCGGACCAGGCCGCAAAAGAGTTCGCGGTGGCGTCGTTGCTACACCCGCAGTACGTGCAGGCACACTACGATCGCGCGCTTGCAGAATACCGCACCGGCAACCTCGTGGCAGCCGATTCGGAAGCGGGTGAGGCGCTCAAGCTCAACGGCTCGTACGCGAAAGCGTATTTCCTGCGCGGCGCCATCCGCCTGCGTCAGGGCAACTCACCGGGAGCCAGGAACCAATTCGAAACCGCAGCGCGCGTGGCGTCGGATCCGGTGTTGAAATCGCTGTGCACGCAAATCCTCGCGCAAATAGGCGCCTAGACTCGCTTCACTTAAAAAAGACAAAGGGCGGGGATGAAACCCCGCCCTATGCTTATAGCAAGCTTTAAGAAGTTAGTTAAATGATTGCACTTTGAGGGAACCGCGTATCACGGACAACGTGGGCGATGAGATAAGTGCGATGTAGTATGCGTGCAACTCACGCGCGTTGAGCGTGGTGCGGACAAAATCTGGTTTCGGCCAGCGTTTAGGCGCTGGCGTATCGCTGCGAAGCTCTTTCTTTTCGAACGGGCCTAGGTTTCGCACGGCTAGCACCTCCTTCCGGCTATACCGCCAAGCGGTCGACCGGTCAATACTGTAACGTATTAACCGAAGGATTGGTGCTCGACGAACCGAGTTTCAGGCTTCTCTTTAAGGACGATGCCGGTCGAATGCCGCCTCGTCAAAGTACCAGTCTGGTAGAGTCATCGGAAAACTGAAGTCGGAAAAATAGTATTCGTAGTGTCCGCTGTCCGAAATAAACCCAAAACGGCCCTGGCCGTCGGCGTTGGCCTGTCTCACCATCCAGTACGTACCGACGGGAGCAAACTCCACATCGGCGACTGCATGACCGCTCAGCGGGCCGACTGAGCCGCCCGCATCGGCGTGCGCCTTCCACACTTGATATGATTGCGTATCCACCCACAGATCTCTCCAGGGATGCTGGCGCTCATCGCGCACCGCGCGCAGCGTGAGGTGATATACTTGGTGGCCGTGATAATCTTCCAAGCCCGCCAAGGTCACGACATAGTAGCGGTTGCCGTGAACCGATTCATGCGTGAGCAGCTGGGGATTTGTTGACGAACCCGCCGGCGGCGAACCGATGGGAGCGGGCGCGGGAGAGAACGGTGCCGGCGTTGCGTATAGCAAGATGTTGTTATCGGGTGCTGACGGGAATGGATAGCCGAAGAACGTCTCGTGCCTGCCGCGACGTCCCGGAGCCGCGCTCTGCATCAGGCCTTGGCCGTCGTTGCGATACCACACATGGTACGTGTATTCGTGACGGCGGCCGTGATGCACGAAGATCTCGTTCATGGTATAGGCGATGTAGGTCGGGTCCGGGTTGTGCCGCAGAGTGTTCTCCGTGCGGCTCAAGATCTGGTCGGGCGTGAGCGACTCGAGCGGGCGAGGCGTCGGACTGGGGCGTGGGCTGGATGACGCGGTTGGAGCAGGCTGCGCGCCTGAAGCGGCGGTTCCAGGACCGCCAATGAATGCGAGCGCGAGCGCCATGAGCGCGATGATGGCGACGAAAAACTTCATGATCTATGAACGCATGCTAGGCCATGATGGTTTAGCATGGCGGTTTTGTTTGGGGTAAGGCGCGAGTAAACCCGCGCCCCTAACTGAGACCTGCCTGAGACTTGCCTGCAGTCACCTCAGGGCTTTACGTTTGGGTTAAGATCGGCGAAAGCGCCTTTGGGGTTCGGCGCGAGCCAAAAACCCAAATCCCAAGATTTGGGGTGCACGTAGGTCCAGAGCAGCTTCGCGTTGGCCGGTAAGAGTTTTGCGGCGCGCAATTCAGACTCGGTCAGCGTGTTGCCCTTCATGCTGGGCAGCATGCCGTAGCCCTTGCGCTTGATCGTGCCGTCGGGCAGCCGGTAGCCATAATGGATGTGCGGATCGATCGTGGTCCAGCGGCTGGGGCTGACCGGAAAGACGCTCTGTGCCGGCGGCTTCGGATAGGCGCTCACGAGATATTGGTAGTCGAGCCCCACCAGCTTGCCGGTCTTATCGTACCATAGGAAATTGGGTTGCAACCGCGTCGGGTTCCACTGGTTATTGAAGTAGATAATCGTGCCGTCCGGTTCGAGCCTCGTCGTGCGGTAGTAACCAGCCTTCAGCGCCGACTGATCGGTGGGATATTTCGCGAGCAACTGCTGCGCGACGCTCTGCACAAACGCCGATTCGGCTGCGCTTGGCTTGGGCGGCGGTGTCGCCGCTGGTTGCATGCCGGCTGCGCGCGCATCGAACGTGTACAACAACACAAAAGCGGCGGCAACGGCGAGTGACCGCCAAGTACCAATGTACGAACGAGATTTGCTTTTCACGCGTAAGTCCTCCTAAGGGGTCCTGTGCTGCCGATTCCTGAAAATCACCTGCATGGATCTCTTTCCGCCGACTGAGCAGCAGCTCAATGTGATCCGCCACCGTGGTTCTAACTTGCTCATTTTTGCGGGCCCGGGTACGGGCAAGACTGAGACACTGGCGCGCCGATTCGCGTCACTGGTAGCCGACGACGGTGTGCATCCCAACGAGATTCTGGTGTTGACCTTTTCGCGCCGGGCGGCAGATGAAATGCGCGATCGCGTCTTGCTTCGTCTGCGACAGCGATTGGGCAGCGGATTGGCAGTTTCCGAGCTCTTCGTGAAGACTTTTCACGGCTTTTGCGGCCGTCTGCTGGATGGCGATGGGCGCAATACGCGGCTCGGTCTGCTGACGCCGGTGAAAGAGCGCCTGCTCTGGCGCCGCGTGATGCGCAGCGGAAACGTAAGCCTCCAATCGTTCAGCCCCGATGTCGTCGAGAGCGCGCAGTTCGCCACGGACTGCTTGAACGTCATCGCCCAGCTGAAGGGTCGCGGCATCGACGTGCAGACGTTGCAGCGCATCGCAGCCGACGACATTCGCTTGCGCGACATCGCAAATATCTTCGGCGCCATGGAGCAGGCGCGACGTGAATTGCAGTTGCGCGACTTTCGCGATCTCGTCATCGAGGCGGTGCTCGAGCTCGGTGACCCCAACGGGTCTACTGCGGCCTGGCTGCGCAGCGCAAACTTTCGCCACATTTTAGTGGACGAATTTCAAGACAGCGACTTGATCGATCTGCAGCTGCTGCAAAAGATAGCGCAGATCGCAACGCCTGCGCCGGCGTTTTGTTTTGTAGGTGACGTCAACCAGTCGATTTACCGATTTCGTGGCGCCTCGCCCGGCAACGTCGAAAGTGCGCGCGAATTGTTTCACTGCGACACGCTGCCGCTACAGAACAACCGTCGCTCGGCGCAAGCGATTCTCGACATCGCCAATGCCGACGGTCATTTACAAGAGGCGTCGCTGACCCAGGCCGCCGATCAGGCCAAACCGGGTTGGGTTACGCTTGTCCGTCCCCGCACGCTTGACGACGAAGTGCGAGACGTGTGTGCGGCGATCGCCGCACAACTGACGAGCGGGGTAGCGCCGCGAGATATTGCGGTGCTGCTGCGGCAAGGCTATCCGCACCGTGAGCTCATTTCGCCGACGCTGCGCACTGCCGGTATTCCCGTGGCCGCCTTGCCTGCCGCCGGCTTTCATGAAGATGGACTGGTTGATGCTGCGCTGACCGCGTTGCGCTTGCTCGCGAAGCCATTAGATGAAGCGCTGTGGCGCCGGCTGTTGGTCAACCCCATCATCGGCTATCGCTCGATCGACGTGCGCAATTCATTTGACGTGGCGCGTCGCAGCGGTAAAGCCAACCCCGAAGCAGCTCTGCGCGATACACCGCCCTATGGGCCGAGACCCATCGCTGAGTTCTTGCGGTCCTGGGAGCGCTGTGAGGATGCGTATCGCGCTGGTAACCCGCTCAACGTTCTGCAGCGCGTTGTCGCGGAGCTGGATCTGCTTCGGCCGGTACGCGAACCGCTGCCGGTGCCGGGCTTCGACCCGATCGCGTCACCTTTGCGATTGCAAGCGCTTCTCACGGCTGCCGAGGATTATGCCGAAACGGCGGTCGGAACTGAAATGACGGGCGGCGCTGAAACCTCGGCACACGATCACTCGACTGTTGCGGAATTCATAGCGCGCCTTGAGGAAACCGTTGGTCTGCTCGCTGACGCCTTGGAACCGCCGGCGAACGCCGTTGAAGGCGTGCGCGTCATGTCAATTCACGCTGCCAAGGGGTTAGAATTCGACTTCGTCGCCATTCCGCAGCTCATCGACGGAATTTTGCCGGCTGGTGAACGGCCCAACCGTCTGCTGGGCGCCCGTAGCGTTGAGAAATTACGGCACGCGGGCGTTGACATCTTTGCCGAGAGCAGCGCCGCGCAGCAAGAAGAGCACTCGCTGTGGTATGTGGCGCTCACGCGCGCGAAGAGCCACGTGCTGGCGAGTGCTCCGCAGTTCGACGACGCCGGCATCGAGCTGCAATTATCGCCCTTCGCCGCTCCCATAGTTGCTCGCGCGCCTGCTGACGCCGCTGCCGTCGAGCAGCGCGCAACCACAGAACCAGCCGAAGTCGATGAAGTAAAAACAGCGCGCAACGGTCCACCATCAAAAGCGGCGGGCGAGCAAATAGCGCTCGAGCTCAACGGCAAAGCAGCAGACTCGACCGGCATAAGACTCGATCTGCTTGCGCTTTCCCCGACGCGCATCAATGATTTTCTGATTTGCCCACGTCGCTTCTACTACGCGCACGTCTTGAAACTGGAGCGCGATGACGAGGAGGTCACGCAACACGGCAAGCTTCTCCACGCCGTGCTCAAGCGTTTCCATGAGGTTGAAAGAGACTTCGAGCGCGTCAGCGACGCCGACGAATCTGCGAAGCGATACTTCGCCAGCCTACGCACCCTAGTCGGTGACGAAGTGCGGGCGGCGAGCCAGGGTCAACCGGAAGATTCGCCGCTGGCGCAATTCGAAATACAAAATCTTGAAAGCCGGTTGCGCATGTATGCGCAGCAACTCGCGGAAGAAGCCGAGGCTCAGCCGTTTACCGTATTGGCCACCGAAGAATACGTCATTTCTGAGCTGGACGGCGTTCAAGTTCGCGGACAGGTCGACCGCATCGATCGCCTAGCGCGCGGCGGCCTCGTCATTCGCGACTACAAGTCTGGCCGGCGCAAAGCCGATTTAGCATTCGCCCTGCGCAAAGCGTTTGCTCAGATGGATGCGGGCGAAGATATTTTTGGGGATGCGCCCACGGGCCTCAATTTCCAAACGATGCTCTATGTGGGCGGCGTGGAGCATAAATTCGGCGAGCCGGTGGCGCGCTTGGACTTTCTCTACTTCCGCGGCAAGGGCGGCAGCGACAATGAACTGTTGATCGACCAAACGACGGTGACCGACGACGACGCACCCGGCGAGCATTGTGTTTCGCGCGCCGATATCGCGCGCGTCGAGCGCGACGTCGTCTTGCATATCAGGGACCTCTGTAATGCCGGCGGAGCCATGGTGTTCGCCACCGCCAAGCGCGATGACGTCTGCGTGTTCTGCGACTTCACGCGCATTTGCCCAGGAGTGGGAGCAGTTCTTCGATGACCACACCGGCAGCCATCGCGACGCTCTCGCCGGAGCAACACGCAGCCGTGCATCATCCCTTGGGGAAGCCGGCGGTGGTTGATGCAGGCGCTGGAACCGGCAAAACGTTCACCATCGTCGAGCGCGTGGCGATGCTGCACGAAAGCGGCCTGCTTTCTGCAGATAAGATCCTTCTGCTCACCTTTGCGCGTAAGGCGGCCGCTGAGCTACGCGGCCGCATAGCCCAGCGCTTGCACGGTGTGCGCCCGCACTGTTCGACCTTCCATGCCTTTGCGTGGAAAGTATTATCGGAACGTGCCTACGACATCGGCCTCTCGCCGGAAGCCGATGTGATTGAAGACGTCGATGCGCGAGTGATTTTTCGCAACGTGTTTCGCGAATATCTGCAGCGGCCCAACGCACCGCAATGCGGCTTTCCACTGCGGCTCTACAACCAAGAGGAGGTTCTTGCCGGTTTGTTTGGCATTTCGCAAGACTTGAAGCAGCAAGGGATTTCCATTGCCGAATTTCGGCAACGAGCACTTGCGGCTGCAGATCAGTTTGCGCGCATACCGTTTCGCGTCATTCGCAAACCTTACAAGACGAAAAGGCCCGACAAAGAGCTCGCTCGCATCAGTGACAGCGATCTTGCCCGGGAAGTGGCCGAAGAAAAGGCCCGCGTGGAAACCGCCGCCAGCATCTTCTCCTTGTTTGAGCAGCATCTGGCGGAACGCAAGCTACTGACCTATGCCGACATCCTGCACCGTGCGGAAGCCGCAATAAATGCTAATCCCGACTTGCAGCGAGAATTGGTCGAACGCTATCCGTACTGCATCGTCGACGAGTATCAAGATACCGATCTGGCCCAGCACCGCTTGCTGGTCGCGATCTATGGTTCGGACCTCAGCCGGGTCATGGTCGTCGGCGACGTCTTGCAAAGCATCTATGCCTTTCGTGGTGCTAACCCCGAAAATATCGATCTGATAAAGGCAACGCCCGGCGCGGTTGCCTATCCGCTCGTGAAGAACAGACGGTCGCTGCAAGAAATCCTCGACCTGGCGCACGCGACGATCACGCGCGCACACGAGAACGCAGCGCGGTTGAGCGGCGAGCGCGGCTCGGCCGATCAGCAGGTAATCGAGGTATCAAGCTTGTGGACCGGCGAGAAGGGCGAACATCTGCCCGCCGACGAGGCGCGGATTGTGGAAGCCGCCGCCGTGCGCCGACAGCTTGCTGAACTATTAGATGGCAAGCACATGTGCGAAAACCGAGACGGCACGAGCACGCCGCTGACGGCCAAGGACGTTGCGATCTTGTCGCGCACCAAGATGAACGTGCAGCCCGTGACCGAGGCGCTGCTGTCTGCCGGCATACCGTTCCGCCTCGTGGGCGGTGTTGGATTTTATGACGCACCGGAAATCCGCGATGCGCTCGCCTGGGTAGGGCTGCTGGCCGACCCGTTTGATGCCTACGCCATCGCTCGAGCGCTGCAGTCGCCGGTCATAGGGCTGAGCGACGTCGCTATGACGCAGATCGCGCATGGTCTGCAAACCGATGCGACTGCGCTTTCGCGCCGCGTACTGGTAGAATCTTTGGACGCCCAAACCCTGACGAGCCCCGACTCCCGCGAGCGCTTGACGAAATTTCACGATCTCGTCGATGCACTCGCGCCCCAAGCTGCTTTGCCCCTCAGCGGCGCGCTGGCGGCGGTGCTCGAAACAACGGGCTTGCTCGAGCATTGGCAAACCAGCACTGCGCCGCGTGCTCCCCAGGCGCTCGCCAATCTCGCCAAGCTGGAAACGCTCGCACGCGAGTTTGCCGAGAAAACGCCCGGCGCGCAGGCGCTTGACTTTATCGAATTCATCGGGGAGTTGGAGCGGGTAGATTACGACGAGCGCGAAGCCGACGTGACCGCCGAAGACGTCGTGACGATTTCAACGATCCACGCAGCGAAAGGAATGGAGTGGCCGATCGTCTTTGTCTTGGGCGTCTGGCCGGTTGCGCGCAGTCAACCGCGCCTGCGGCTTGACGAGCAATCGGGAGCGCTGCTGTATGCAGAGTCGCCTGATGGAACCCGTCCTTTTCATTATAGTGTCGTGGACGAAGGCGTGGACGCAAATGGCGTCGTGGTCGACGATGAAGACGAAGAAAAGCGCGAGCAGCAGGCTGAAGAGCGCCGCCTTTTTTACGTAGCGTTGACGCGCGCGCGAGATCGCGTGTACGTAAGCGGCTTGCGCGGCAGACCGTCCAAAGCAAATTCGGATGGCAAGCCGCACGAATTCTTGGAATCGGTGTACGCGTGGTTCGAGCAGCGCGACTGGGTTGCAGACCGCCCGTTGCCTGAGGAACCCGTAACGCTCTATCGTGCCCTTGTGCCGCACGACTCAAAGGCGCGACCTTCCAGCGCGCGCCTCGTTCCAGCGGAAGCCGCACGGGCAGTTCCACCACTTTCTTATTCATTAGTGGCGGGTTACGAGCGCTGCCCGCGACGCATCACGTATAAATTGATGTTCAGGTTGCCGGAAGTGATGCACCCTGACAGCGCGCGGCGCGCGCAGCTGGGCGAGGAAGATGCGGGCGAAAGCCGCGTCCCCGAAGATTCGCTGCTCAAGGCGGGCGAGTATGGATCGCTCGTGCATAAGGCGCTCGAGCTCTGGGGCCTCGACAAGCGCGCAGGCGCTGCCGCGGCATCGAGCGCCGCATATGTCGAGGCTGCCTGCAGATTTTTGGATGTGTCGCCGGTTCACGCGCAGCGGCACCAAGCCGAATCCGTGCTCGCAAGGGTGATGCAGCAGTTCGCCGGCTGGACGCCGCTCCACGTCGAAGCGCCGTTCACGCTCGATTTCGGCACGGAAGACTCGCCCCTGCTTGTCTCCGGTTTTATCGACCTCATCGCGCTGGATGAGGACGGCCACGTCTGCGTGCTTGATTACAAGTCGGGTTCGATACACGATGAGAGTTATGCATTGCAAGTCGCTTTGTATCAGCGTGCGGCGGAACTGGTTTACGGCCTGAAAGATGCGCTCGGCTTCATCGCCCGGGTGGCGGGCGATTCGTTTTCGGTGGAACCGGTAGATCCGGTGAGTCCGGAAACGCTGGCGCAGCGGATTCTCGCCGTCCGCGATGGTTTGCGCCACTGCAATGCTACACCGCGGGCAGGTGCATGGTGTTTCCAATGTCCGTATCGCGGCGCGCCCTGCCAAGATTATTTTCGCTGCGCCAGCTAGACGTGATCGAATGTATCTCTAGGGCTGGAAAAAACCGCTTCCGGTATCTGTCGGGCTAGGTGTGGGCGAGGTCGCCGCCGGTGGTGGCGGATAGTGAGCTTCATCAGTCGCGCCTTTTGGCTGACTTCCTGAGACAGTAACGGTAATGTGGCCGCTTTCGTCCACCAAGGATACCCACAATCGGTAGACAGCACCCGGCGGCAATGCTAGGTCGAAGTTCTGCTGGCCAACGGTGCCGTCATCGCGGTTCCAACCGAACCAGCCCCCACCAAATGACACGTGAGCATCCGGGGCGCCATCGACTGCACTCGTTGTGACGCTTGCGTCATCGTTATGGCGGCGCCATTGCTTGTGGGTGCTTCGTCCGCTTTGACCGAGGAGATCAAAACCGCGCAGGGCCACGGCGTATATCGAATGGTCCCTGAGATTGGTGAATTGCGCCACGTATGCATAGCGCCTCGGAGTCTTACCCCATCTCCTCGCATGACCGATCTCTAAGTCGGCACGAGCCAGCTCGTCTGTCACCTCAAAGTCGGGGGCATAATCGCCCCCCGGGCCGCCCCACTCGTTCCACTCTTCGTCGCTACGGTTGCCGCCCGACCCGCTTATCGAATAGCTCCTATGGACTACCTTTGTCATACCGTGGATCGCTTTGTTGTAATTGCTGTACACCTCCACATGCTGTACGGGTGTGTAAGCTGGAAAAGCTTTAATCGCAGGACTAAACGTAATCCGGTCACCCTGCCAATTGTTCTTATCTTTGAATTGCGTGAAGCGCATCTCTTTTACGCAAATCCACTTCTCGTTGTCGCACGCTGCCAACTCGAGAACAAAGAGCTCCTGTATGGGGCTCATGTTGCTTTGACTGAGTGTATAAATCTTGGAGGGGATTTGCCAATGATAGCCAGCGTCAACGTTGTAGGCTGTGCCTGGCGAGCTCACCTTTTTTGGATCGACCAGCTTCGGATGCCAGTCGACGTGCCCCCCATCATCGAAGTCAGCGCCGGTCAGCATCCCCAGATTCCGCATGGCGTCCCTTGTCTGGATCCATGCCTTGGTCCCAAAAAACGTGTTGCCGTTATTGTAACACAGCACATTATGATTCTTGCCGCATTGAGGTAAGAACTGGCCAAAATCAGCCGCAACACCGAAATTGTGCCAGCTAACCGTCTCCCATGTGGCGGGAGAACTCAGCGGGCAATACTTTTGTGATTGGATGAAATAATGGAGGGTCAAATCGTCAGGGGAGACGACATATCGACCAACTACTAATGATCCCGCCCTGGGTGGTCTAGCATATATCCCGGTGTGCGTCGGATGGTCGTCCAGCACCCATTGGTCGGGCGGGGGCAACGGTTGGCTTGAACCTCGCTGCCTGAACGGGGGCCGGCGACATTGCTCCCAAAGATTGATTTGCTGTTGGAGCGTGCGCAAGGCCCCGTCGGGTGATACAATGCCCACTGCAATCGTGGGCACGCTCGCCTGATACACTGCCATGAGCACCTTAACGCGCCGCGCAAACTCCGGGCTTAACTTGTCGAGCATGTCCTGGTTCGGAATGGCAGCGGGGACGTTCGCGATGTCGATATCCATCGTTGCCTTGAAAAAAGCCCGAACCATATTCTGATCCCAACTGGCGGTGCCGCTTATAAGGTTGCTTGGTGCTGCAGGTGTGCCCTTATACTGGATATGGCCACTCGTCGCCGCTGGGCTTGATGGGGAAACGGCAATCGCAGTGATGGCAAGCAAGTACAGAGCGAATCGACTCATTCGCCGACCCAAAGAACGATTGAGCTCGAACATCGCTACGCTTTCCTCTCTGCGGCAACCATAGCAGCCGCCGCCAGGGCTAAGTCGTTGTTACTATTTGCTGAGCGGTTTCAGCGGTACGTCTTCAACGGGTTGAAAATGTGGCACAGTCACGGTGAGTTTTGTGACAGAGTCCGGCGGGGCGGGAAATTTGGCCCAGAGATTCACTTTGGATTTCGATCCGACCGTGCTCAAGCCCGTACTGCACACACACAGTCCGTGAGCGTCGCGAACGACCGTATATTTGGTGCCTCCGCCCGTGTCGGTGAGATAAACGCCTGCAATCGAGTCAGTGTCCAGACCCATTTGCGACGGCGCCTCTTGGGCTGGGAGGAAATTATAAGAGATCGGAATTCCTTCGCTAGAATCGTTGACCAAGACGAACTTCAACGAAACCATGTCTCCGGAAACGCGCTTGAGCTCGGTGACATCGATGCGGCTTCCAGATTTCTCTCCATCGGCGCTGCCGAGGATTTTTGTCGTGGCACCCATAGTGCCGACCAATATGAGAGCGCAAAGAATAATTCGAAACGATCGAAACATGATACGTTCCTTTCACGAATTGGATCGCACCCACAAGACCGCTGTTTGCGGTTCGTCCGCTGCTATCTATACTCCTAAAGCATACCGCGGTAAGTACGCGCTATGCTGCTGTCAGGCGGCGACGATTGGAGTCAGGCGGGACCAAAGCGCTTCCTCTTCCATCTTGGAAAGCCGTGTGAGCGGCGGCCGCACGTTGCGCCACCATGCGTCCCCACTGGAATGCGCCATGAATGCTTTGAGCGCGGCGATTATCGGAAGCCCTTCGAAAGCTGTGCCGGCAGCTTTCACGCGCCGCGCGAGATCGGGCGCGCTTGCGGTACCACGCTGCTCGTACAGCTCGCAGATCAAGGCGGCGCATGCGTTGCCCAGCGCTGTGATGCACCCGCTTGCTCCGGCTTCCATACCGGCCACGAGATGTTGCTCGCTACCGACGAGGAAGTCGAGGTCGCGCGCAAAGCGCACGCACAACGGCGCGATGGCTGTCCACTCGGGGGAACTGTCCTTGATGCCGGCCAGCTGAGGGCCAAATCGGTTGAGCAATTGCTCGATCACCGCTGCTGGGATGTCGACTCCCGACACTTGCGGGATGCGATACACGTACAGGCGGAGACGATCGTCATCAACTGCGGTGATCGTGCGCGCATAGGCATCGACCAGGCCGGCGTCACTCACGTTCTTATAAAAGAAGGGCGGCAATACGAGTACGCGCTCTACCCCGAGAGAGAGCGCGTGCTTTGTCAGCTGTACAGTATCGGGTATCGCGCAGCAGCCGGTCCCGACGATTAGTTCGGCGGGCGAGACACCCGCGGCGATCGTGCCTTCCAATATCGAACGCCGCTCGTCGATGGAAAACGAGTTAGCCTCACCGGTGGTCCCCAAGAGGAGGATGCTCCGGCATCCCAATGCGAGCAGCCCGCGGCAGTGAGCTGCCAGAGCATCTACCCGAGCGGATCCCTCATCGTTGAGCGGGGTCAGCGTCGCGGCTACTACGCCGCGCGTTACGCGCTGGCTCACCCGCGCCGGATCCGCTTCGGCCTTCACTTCAACCGTAGCGAGTACGTGAACTCGATCGTGCGGAACGGTAAACCGAAGTGCTGCGTCGCTTGCGCTCCAAAGAATGGCTGGTAATCCGAGGGCTTGGCAAAGTGGTTGAGCGGCTGCGGATAGCCTTCGCCGATGCGATCGCGGTAATCCGCCCAGTTCTGCCATATGTTGTTGACGGTGGTACTAAACAAGCCATTACCAACCGGCAGGCTGACCGTGAGGTTCGAGTACGTGTACGCCGGCAGATGATGCGGGTTGTTCTCCGACACGTGATACGTCGCCAGCTGCGCCTCCACGTTGTGGCCGAACGTGTAGTCGAGCGTGGCCGACCATTTGTGCAGCGGCACGAATGGGATCTGTGCATTGGGTATCAGCTGTAGATTCCCGCCGAATGCCGGGTTGACGAGTGATGGGTCGCTCGAAAGCAGAATGCTCGATTCTTCATTCCAGTTGTAATCGACGAAGAACGGCCGTGAGAATCGCACGCGACCGGTCAAGTCGATGCCCCGGGCCGCCACATGACCGATGTTGATCGCACCGTTCACGCCGAGCAGTGCTAACGCTTGCGCGGCTGGGATGCCGCAGTTGGATGCAACCAGGTTGACGTAGGGAGTCGGATCAAACGGAACCGTCAGATCGGACAGCGGCAGCACGAGGTTGGAGTAGATCTTTTGGAAGACGTTCTCATTATACAGTGTGAGCTGCGCCGTGGTATCCCCGTTAAAACGATGGCCGAAGCTGAACTCCTGGTCAACTGAATGCTCCGGCTTCAGCTCCGATGACGGGACGTTGCCCACGGAATTGAAACCCGAGCATTGGATGTGCCCTAAAAATCCGCCAAGCGCAACGGGAGAAAACAGCGAGAGGATCTGCGCCGGTAGCGGCTGTGACGAGGTTCGCCCGCCGGCAAGCCGCAAGACGTTGTCGCCTTTTTGATAGACAAACGCGATGCGCGGATCGACGAACGACGTGTGCGTGATGGTCGAATTCTTGAACCAGAGGTTGGTGTATGTCGTGAGGTAGGAACTGAGCGGGTGCCAGGCGTCACGCACGAAAAACGCAGTGTCGTGCGTTATGGGCGCGGGCTGCTTTGCGCCTTTGAGGGTAAAAGCATCCGCTGAGTTCTCCCAAAAGTAGCCGAACCCGAATTCATTGTTCGCACCCAAGATATCGTCGGACGCGGTCAGGCCCGTATTGACAACCTGCTCGTTACGCCAAAACGCGTTATCACCCTGAAACACCGCGAATGGCAGTTGCGCCGTGCGGTCGTACGTCGACGCGTACACGTTCGTGAAGGTGTTGAGCGATAACGTGTTGTTGCCCATCGTTGCTTGGTAGCGCAGGCTGTAGACATCTGATTTGAATGATTGCCAAGCAGGTCCGCCGCCTTGATAACCGCTCAGCGCTGCTGCCACATTTTGTGGGGTAACACATAGCGGAGTGCCCGCAATATGGCCGGCGACGTCCGAAATGCCGCCAGGTCCGGTGCCTGGCATGCTGCCGTTAGGGTTCGTGGGGGCGGTGAATGTGTTGGGATTTGCCAGCGTGCAAGGATCCGTTCCCGATGCCTGCGCACCTCTGAGCTGATTTTGTCCGTTTGCGAGCGCAACCTCAAATGGCAGGTAGTCGTTGTCACCGTTGCCGGTCTTGTCATCCCAGTAGGCAGCGCTCATGAATGTCGCAGTCAAATGCGAGTTATCATTGAAGTTAACCGCGCCTTTGAACAGCGTGCTCTTGTTGGTGACGGAAGTATCATCTGAATAGATGCCGGTCGCCAGCACCGCGGGGTCGGTGGCAAACGGGTCATATGCCGCCGACGGTTGATAGAACCGATAGTGGCGGAAGGGACCATCGAGTCCCTGCGTACCAAGCGCCACGGCATAGCCGAAGTGTCCGGTCGAGGTTGAGCCTGTCGCCGTAAGAGCCGTCGTCAGCTTTTGAAACGTGCCGAAGCCTTGGGTGAAGGTTGCGTTGGTCACTCGGGTCGGATCGAGCGTTTGCATATCGACGACACCGCCGATCGCGTTCACGCCATAGAGATCCGAACCCGAGCCGTAGAGCACCCGGATGTTGCGCAGTCCGAAAACGGGTGACAGCTCGTAGTTGTACGTGAAATTGAAGCCAGGGCCTACCGGATTGCCATCGATCAAGGTCAGCGTTTCGAGCATGCCGATGCCGCGAATATCGAGGTTGACGTCATCGCCAGGCGCAGGACTTTCTCCACTGCCGCCAATGTTGATACCGGGCAGCCTGCGTAAGGCGTCGCCGGCGCGATAAATGCTCTGCTTCGCCAATGATTGAGCGGTGACGGTCGCCGAGATAACGGACGCGGTTTGCAACGCTGCCGATGCTCGTATCGTCGTTCGCCCAAGCGTCTTGACGTTTGAGTTCACGCCGGACAAACGTTGAACGGCAAGCGTGACTTGTCGATTTTGCCCGTCAGCCAGGTCGAAGTTTTCTGACTCGGTGTTCTCATAACCAACGAGAGTGGCAACCAAGAGATAACGTCCGGGAGTGAGACCATCTAAGACAAAACTGCCGCTCGCATCAGTTTTTGAGCTCTCATTCGTGGGCCCGACCGCCGAGATCGAGACGCCGACTAATGGAAGGCCGGTGCCGCTTTCCAGAACTCTGCCCGAGATCTTCGCCGTTCCCGCAGCGCTTGCGCTCGTTGCTGGAAGGATCAGGCCGAAAACCAGCCCGGCCAAAACAAAAATGAGACCCCATATACGCCTACGCATTGCTCGGAACTCCTTTTAGCCCATAAAAGAGAACAGCAAAACCATATAACGCACTTTGCGCATGAGGGCGTGGGTTGACGCGCTCTGCGCAATTCGCTAGCCCGAGCCGTTCTACCCAAAACCCCCCAGATGTTCCTTTGGAGGCGGGCGAATCCACGGGCGGCGGCTGAAGTCTTATGGCCGTTCACGGAGGAGGATGGGGGCGTAATTCCAAGTTGTGACTGTGCTAGGAGGGAATGACCTTGCTTAGGCTTTCTTTTTCAGTTTTGGTCGCTTGCATGCTCTGCGGAATCGCGGCAACGCAAGCAAGTCCCCAGCCTCAATGGCTTACGCTGCCGCCGACGCCGGTTCTGCCGCGAGCCCAGCAGAGCGGGTACGCGGCTGTCAACGGCATCAAGGTCTGGTATGCCACGTTTGGCAAGGGCGAACCAATCATCTTATTGCACGGCGGTTTGGCAAATTCGAATTATTGGGGAAATCAGGTTCCCGTGTTGGCGGCGCACTACCGGGTCATCGTGATGGATAGCCGCGGGCATGGGCGTACGACGCGTAACGCGCAGCCTTACGGTTACGACTTGATGGCTTCTGATGTCCTCGGCTTGATGGATTTTCTGAATATCCGCAAAGCCGCCATCGTCGGTTGGAGCGACGGCGCGATCATTGGACTCGATCTCGCCATGCATCACCCCGAGCGAGTGAGCAAGTTGTTTGCGTTCGGGGCTAACTCCGATCCCAGCGGCGTCAAGGACGTCAACAAGAGCCCGGTCTTCACGGCGTTCATCGCACGCGGTGAAAAAGAATATGCACGGCTATCGCCGACACCGACGCAGTACAAAGCATTTGTCGACCAGATCGAAAAGATGTGGGCCACCCAACCGCATTGGACGGCACGCCAGCTGGCCGAGATTACGGTGCCGACTTGGATCGTTGATGCCGACCACGAAGAAGCGATCTATCGACAGAACACCGAGTTCATGGCCGCGCATATCCCTGGCGCATCATTGCTGCTGCAACCGGGCGTGAGCCATTTCTCATGTTTGCAAGATCCCGAACAATTCAGCAGCGACGTGTTGCACTTCATGCGACACGTCAAAGACGGCTAAATACGCCCGAGTCTTCCAGCTTGGCGGGGATTTGAGAAATTTTGACATCTGAGGCGGCGCAGGTTCGCTGCAAGGCTGCATTGTAGTACGTAGTCCGTCTCTTTAGACCGGATGTAATGCATGTCGCTTCATAATTTGGAAACGCAGGGTGCTCCCGACGAACGGACCGTCGCGTTGCCGGTCGAAACCTACAAATTCGGGCCATTTTTGCTCGACGTTCGGCGCAGACTGTTGTTATTCGGACCGGATGGCCGAGCAATACCAGAAAAACTCTTTCAAATTCTCTTGCTGCTGTTGGAAGCAGACGGACGAACCGTTCCCAAGGAAGCATTTTTTTCGCGCGTTTGGCCTGAAAGATACACGAGCGAAGCCAATCTCACGCAACATATTTTCATGCTGCGGAGCATTCTTGGAGAAACCGCGCGCGACAATCCTTACATCGTCACGATCGGCGGCGAGGGCTATCGGTTGGCTGTTCGTGTGGAGCACAAGATAGGTTTGAACATGAAGCAAGTTTGTGAGCGCTGCCAGAGCGTGCTCGCCGCCGATTCGGATGCCTACATCTGCTCGTACGAGTGCACCTTTTGCGCGAATTGTGTAGCCAGCCTCAACAGCGTTTGTCCAAATTGCGGCGGCGAACTGGTATCTCGACCGCGCCGTAAGTAGTGGAACCTCTCGACCTCACAAAGCAACCACCGCGCAGCCCGCGGGTGACCGTCAACGGCCTGGTGATGATGGCGCGAACCATCGACAAGGTGCGCGCGAGTCTTCCCGGCGGCAAGAGCGGCGAATACAAATTGGCTGGGTTTAGCCAAGAGCTTTTAGATGAACTGGGAATCGAGGAGCCGGTGTTTCGGGCCGTCGTACTTGATGCGAGAACCGACGACGATGTAGCCCACTGGCTTGCAGAACACACCGATCCCGCTCGCTATGACGAAATCAACCGCATATTTTCTGAAGAGACGGTGCATAATTTCCCGGCGACGTTTCACGAGCGCTATCCGGTCGCAAAGAAATACAATCTTACTAACATCTTCGACGTCTTAGAATTTGACGACCGCGAGCTGTTCGGGATCTCGCACCCGCATTAGCCCCGCATGATCTTTGGAGTGAGCCCCACCAAGGGTGCAGTCGTCATCGTGCAAACCACAGGCTCGGGCGAGAAGTTCGCGATCAAGTCGATCAGGTCGATTCAGTTCCAGGCGCGGTCCGGAGATGATCTGACAGAACTCCGGCGACGTCTTGCCGTCATATTCGACCGCCGCAGCAAGAGCCGACGTTCGACCAATCGCACTCTTAGGATCGTCGTCGGGTCGGTTCAAATCTTCCGTCGAGGCAATCAAGGCGGAAGCAATCACTGAACTTGTTGCGGCTAAGAGCGGCCTGCCCGTTGTCAAGGTAAGAGCCGCGAGCCTCAAAAAGGCGCTCGGTTGTGACGCGGGGGAGAAATGGCAAACGCGTGCCGGGGAACTATTTAATCCGAAGGGCCGTCATAAGAACTGGTCGCAAGGCGCGGCCGGTGCTGCGGCTGCAGCGTTCAAGGTCGCTGGGTAAATAGCGGCCGCGCGACGCCGCGCGTCACCGGATGCGGGGCGCACTCAGGGGTTCCGAGGCCTCAACTGGCGCCGCAAAGAGACGCCTAAAGACAATGATCGTGTAAAACGTTATGAGCGCTATCCCTGCAATTGTCACGGCGAGGGCGCTAAACAAGCCGATCGCTGATGGCGTCGAATCGTAAATGCTCAGGCCGTGCGACCCGGGGAGTGCCGGCACGATGTAGGGGAACATCGCAATCGCGGCTTCGACGACCAACGTCGCAAGGAAAGCGCAGGAGGCGATAAATGCTTTTGTCGCCTCGCCGGCGGCGTTCGCGAACCACAGAAACACGAGAGCAGCGATTGATAGGACCGGCAAGACCGCGACCCACATCCCATGCTCAAATGGCGACGGCCGCACGAACCATGTCGCGACGCTCATGCCGATGTAGGCGACGAGCACCATCCACCAGAGGAGAACGGCTGCGTGCTGCGCACGCTTAGCCGATGGTCCGCTCAAGCGCAACGCCGAAAACGTCGCGCCATGCAGTGCAAGCGCGACAAGCGAAAACGCGCCAATCCCGAGCGCATATGGGTTTAGCAGCAGGCTGAAGCTTCCGACAAAATAGCCGTGCGAGTCAACCGGCAACCCGCGTACGAGGTTCCCAAGTGCGACGCCGAAGAGTATCGTTAGCAGCGTGCTTGAGACGACGAAGCCCGCATCCCAAAAGTCATGCCACAGCGGATTTGCAAAGTGGTCGCGCACGCTTACTGCGATTCCCCGGTACATCAGCAGCCAGAGGACGACCATGAACGGCAGATAAAATCCGCTCAACGATGAGGCATACGCTTGCGGGAAAAGTGCGAATAGTGCGCCCCCGGCGGCGACGAGCCAGACTTGGTTCGCATGCCAAAACGGACCGATACTGTGCATCGCTTGGGCTCGCTCGCCATCGTTGCGCGCAACCATCGGTGTCACGATTGCAACACCAAGGTCGTAACCGTCGCTCAGGACGTAGGCCGCAAACATCACTCCGATAATGACGAACGCCAAAATGCTCATGCCGGCAACCGCCGGGCAACAGCCGCGTTGGGCCCGATCACGATCAAACGCAAGATGAGATAGAGGCACAAGACTCCGAGTACAAAGTAGGCGCCCATGAAGCCTATGATGGTAAAGACGGTTTCGCCACCAGCGACATTGCTCGAATACGCTGCGCCGGTCTTCATCAGACCATAGATGATCCAAGGTTGGCGTCCGACTTCCGTCACGATCCAACCGGCTTCATGTGCGATATACGGAAACGGCGTGATCAATAGCGTTATCCAAAGCATCCAGCGTGCCGCGAACAGTTTTCTGCGCCACAAAAGGAAAACACCGATGGCGGTCACGGCGCCGAATATGGTGCCGAGACCCACCATTATGTGATAGGCGTAGTAGGTCAGTGCGACGGGCGGCCACAGCTCGGTCTTGTAGGCAGACAACCCTTTGACGCTCGCCCTCAAATTGCCGTACGCGAGAAAACTCAGCACGTCGGGCACGTATATCGGGTCGATCAACGTCCGGCGTTGTGAGTCGGGCATACCGATGATGGCCATCGGGGCTCCCGCTTCGCTCGTGAACAGCCCTTCCATGGCCGCGAGCTTTATTGGCTGGTATTTGGTGACCTCGGCGGCGTTCAGATCACCGGTCGGTATCACAACGAGGATACAGCTCACGAGACCCCAGATCATTCCGGTGCGCAGAAAGCGCTCGCCAAACTCGACATCGCGTTTAGAAAGCAGATACAATGCGCCCACGCCTGCTAAGATTAAACTGCCGGCCAGCAAGGCGGCGATCATGACGTGGGAAAACTGCCACCAGGCCCACGGTGACAACAGGACGGTCGGCAGGCTCCGAATCTGAAACCTTCCAGCGGCATCGACGACGTATCCGACCGGATGCTGCATCCATGCGTCGGTCGCCACGATGAAGAATCCCGAGAGCCAGGATCCGAACCACACGAGCAGCGCGGATGTTACCCGCAGCCGTGAACCAACCGCGCGACCGGAGAGCAAGACGCCGAGAAATACCGCCTCCAGCATGAAGGCATATATACCCTCCATTGCTAGGGGTTGTCCGACGACGCCACCGGCCTTTTCTGAAAAGGCGGCCCAGTTCGTTCCGAACTGAAACTCCATTGGGATTCCGGTGACGACACCGGCTGCAAAGTTTATGGCAAAAATCTTTGTCCAGAAGATTGCTGCTTTTTCGGCGTTGGAGTCCTTGCCGGTAGCCGCGCGATACGTGTACCAGGCGATGAACGGCACAAGGCCCATGGTTCCGATCGGGAACAAGTAATGAAACATGATAGTGAACGAGAATTGCAAGCGATCAAGATCAGCGATATGCATCGCGCTATGGCCGGATTTTTTTAGCAGTCTGGGGATTGCGTTTGAGCTCTGCGATCTCTGCTTGCGACAGCGCCTGCGGCCGGTCGCGTTCGGAATCGACGACGCAGACAAAGCCGAACGGATCGCTGCCTTCGTTGACAAATTGGTGCCCGGTGTGTGCCGGAACGTAAATGTGGTCGAACGCTTTGAGCGGATGCACCTCGTTGCCGACCACTGCATAGCCGATTCCACGCACACAGATCACCGAATGAATGTGGGCATGGCGTTCGAGACTCGTGTAGCCGCCTGACTCGACTTCGAAGTAGCGGACGTCGAACGCGCCGCCTTCCTCACGGCCTTTGATGATGTGGCGCGTGGTGCCGCGCCAATGCCGGCCCGCAGAGCTGTTTTCGTCTGCGTAGGTGGCGGGCTCCACGCCCGACCACGTAAACGTCTTGGGATCAAATTCTTTTTTCATGCTCTTTTTTTCTGCGTACCAGAAACAGTTCTTATCACGGGTACACGACGACCTTGAGCGACGCCTCCGCGTCTTTAAGCGCTGCGTACGCTTTTGCCACATCCTCTAAGCCGAAACGGTGCGTGAACAGTCCATCCACCGGCAAGCCGCCGGTGAGCAGCTCAAGCGCCGCGCGCGTATCATCAGGTCCGGCGGAATAACTGCTCACGACGTTGATATCTTTGAAGAAGAGTTCGTTGACGTCGAGCGGCCAGCGTTCGTGTGGCGGCAGCGGCGTGAACATGACGAGCGTGCCGCCGCGGGCGACGCAGGTGATAGCGGATTGCAACGCCTCCAATGAACCAGGCGTCACAAAGACGATTTCGGCGCCTTCGCCTCCCGTTGCGTGCATGATCTGGTCGCGCAACGGTGCAGCACCGATGTCAACTGCCTTATCCGCGCCAAATGTCGCGGCTTTGCTCAGCCTGAACTGACTGCGCTCTGCCCCGAAGATCGTGGCGGCGCCGCGCTGCCGGGCGACCAGCATATGCAGCATCCCCATCGCTCCGAGACCCACCACCAACACGCGATCGCCTGCGCGCAATCCCGAGCGCCGCACGGATTTGACGACGGTAGCAAGCGGTTCGATAAGCGTCGCCCTTTCATCGGAAACGTCGTCGGGCACGGCCAGCACGTCGTGTGCCACATTGCCGCGCGGCACGGTCATGAATTGCGACAGCGCGCCCGGATAGAGCTTGCTCGAGCGCCAGGTCTGACACTGCACGTAGTCACCGCGCCGGCACTGGCGGCAGTGCATGCAGGGCGCGTGATGGTGCACAAAGACCCGCTGGCCTATCGCAAACGGCGCTGTTGCACCAAGGGCAACCACTTCGCCCACGGGCTCGTGGCCTAAAACAAACGGCGCTTTGCTGTCCGCATACCAACGCAGGGTTTCGCTCGCGCAAATGCCGCACGCCGTGACGCGCACGGTGAGCTCGCCGTCTGCGGGAGGCGGTAACGGCACATCGTGCACCCGCACCTCGCCGCTGCCAAAGTATTCTGCTGCGCGCGTGAAGGTGGGCAGCACACTTGGGTGCGCTTGTATTGTGGGCTTCAAATCCAGCTCGCTTCCGCGGGGGGCGGGATCAGCGCGTATTTGTATGCCTCGCGACGATCGAGCCGTTCAAACGCATCCCCAAGCGAATCCATCGATAAGACTTGCGAGATCAAGTCTCCGGCGGGCACAACTTTGGCGATAAGCAAGTCACGGGCTGCGCGTACGTCGTCGGGCGAAAAATGAAAGCTCCCCAGCAGCGCGAGCTCATCGTAGTGGATGTGCGTTGCGTCCAGCGCGACCTCGGCCCCTTCGGGCAAACCGCTAAAGAGCAAAACACGACCGCCGGGCGCAGCCAACCTCACCGCGTCGCGCCAAGATTCGGCGGTGCCGCCGCAGTCGATGACCACGGGAAATGAGCGCGGGAGTGAAACCGCATCGTTCGACGCCGCCGCCTCAACGGCGCCAAGCTTGCGCGCCAGCGCCAGCCGCTGCGGATGTTTCGCGAAAACTGTTGCAGCGACGCCCGCATGTCTTGCGTATGCCAGATGCAGCAAGCCGATGGTGCCCGCGCCGATGATCGCGACCGAGTGCGGCAAGGGTTGCGCCGCGGCGGCCCGTCGTACGACGTTCCAACCGTGTACGACGCACGAAAACGGCTCGAGAAAGGCGGCTTCAATATAGCTGAGCTCCGCAGGTTTTGAAAACAAATTTAGCCGTACGATGTCCGCCGGCAGTCGGATGTAGTCGGCGTACGTGCCCAGCGCGATATGGTCAGTGAGGTGCTCGCAAATATTCATGCGGCCTTCCAGGCAGCGCGGGCAACGTCCGCAGGGTGCGGTTTGCACCCACATCACCGCATCGCCGACCCGGAATTTTTCTACGCCGGATCCGAGAGCGACAATATCGCCCGACGCTTCGTGTCCGAACGGGCCGAACTTGAGCTTGGGGTGGCCGCGCCTGTAGGTCTTGAGATCGGTGCCACAGGTGAGGGCAGCGCGAATGCGCACCACCGCTTCGCCGGTGGCCGGTTGCGGCGTTGGCAGCTCGGACCAGGAGAGCGTCTTGGGCGCTTCCAGTTGGGCTTGGCGCATGCTAAGCGTCGTCTGCGACGCGCACTTGGGCGGCGCGCTCGTAGATGTTTGCGACCGTGCTGTAGTCTTCGCCGCCGTGCCCTTCGCCCGAAGCGGTCGTATAGAGCTGATACGCCAGTGCAGATGACGGCACGGGAACGGACATTTGTTTCGCCGCCTCAATCGCGGCGTTGAGATCCTTACGCAAAAGATCGAGGGCAAAGCCGCCTTTGTGATGCTCTTTGAACCAGGCGGTCGGCAGCCACTTGTCGAGAAGATAGTTTGAGCCGGTTGCGGTTGCAATGACCTTCCTAAGCTGCTCGATATCCGCGCCTGCCTTTTTTGCGAACACCAGCGCCTCGACGTTTGCGATCATGACGTTTGCGATGATGATCTGATTGACGAGCTTGAAAGTCTCACCCATGCCGGCGGGACCGACCAGCGTGGGCTTGCCCATCGCGTCAAGGACCGGCTGACAGTACGCGAAGGTTTGCGCATCTCCACCAACCATGATCGTCAGGTCGCCGGTCTGTGCTCGGGCAGGTCCGCCTGATACCGGCGCGTCGAGCATGCGGATATCTTTTTCGCTGAGCCGCTGCTGAAACGAACGCGATGCCACGGGTGAGATGGTAGACATGTCGATGACGGCGCCGCCCGGCTTCATTCCCGATGCGATGCCGCGCGCGCCAAAAAGAGCTTCCTCAACTTGCGGCGCGTCCGGCACCATGGTGATGACGACGTCTGACTTGGCCGCAACAGCAGCTGGGGTGTCCTCTTCCCGCGCGCCTTGCGCCAGCAGCTTGTCAATGCGCTGCCGATTCTGGTGGACGCAGACGCGCAACGTGAAGCCTGCCCGCAGCAACGCCGCTCCCATGGGTTCCCCCATGGCGCCGACGCCCACGAGTCCTACGTCTTTAATAGTCGCCATTATTAGAGGATGAACGTTCTGGAAGTGCCGGACCGGCACCCGGCCTTTTTATCTAGTAGAACTGCGTGAGCGTCAGCGTCACTCCCGATCCTTGGAGGGAATAGGCATTCGTTGCCGCCGGACCCACCGGGGTAGGATAAGGCGTGCCGGCGTTGGCCAAGGTGAAGAGATTGCTGTATTGATTGGTGATGTTCCGGCCGGTCAGCGCAATGCGCGTGTGCCCAAACGTCTTGGTCACGCCTGCTGCCACAGCTGCATATTGCGGGCGGTTGAGCTCGTTGTTCGTGCTTTCATACGCGGCGGATACGAAATAATTGAAGTTGGCGGCACCACGCCCTGTGAAACTCAGCTGCGCTTTGCGGGGCGGAATACCCTGAAACTGTTGGCCTGCGACGACGTTTGGTGCCGCCGGATCGAACGCGAACGGATTGTTGATCGGGTACGCGATGCTGACTCCATAAGCTGCGTGAACTGCTAATCGTGAGCTGAGCGGCTTGTCCATACGCAGCTCGACGCCTTTGTACACGACGTTGCCGAGATTCGCTAGGAAGAGCAGCGCGCCGGTCGCGTCGGTCGTGAAAAATATGGGGCTGCGTAAGTTCGTCCAATACAAGTTCATCACACCGCGCGCCGCAAGCGGACCCTCGCCAAGGCGGCGTTCATAACCCAACTCGTATTCAGTCGTGCGCTCTGCCGTTAACGCGGGATTGAAAACCCGCTCAGCCAGAAGCGGCGCACGAAAGGCGCTGCCAATGGACGCGCGATAGACCTGACCTTGCGATGGCGTCCACACTGCCGCCAGCCGTGGATCGATCGATCTCCCGAATGTGTCAAACGCGCTGGCATACGCGGCCGCGGTCAGCTGCAGCTTAGTGCCGGCGCGCCAGTCGTAGCGGCCTACAAACGAGCGTCCAGCTTGCGATTGAGCCGGAGGTCCAGGCGCCAATGGTGCCGGTGCGGTGAGCGTTTCCCGGCGTACATCGTATGCGAGCGTCAGCGAGCCGGTGTCGAGATCGTGATTGTACTGGATCGAGTCGTCGAGCACGCGGTCGCGCTGATTAAAGAGATAAGGGTTGCCGAGTGCTTCCACGTCGGCGGGCACGGACTGCGAACCTATGCTTGTCTCATGCCGCACGATAAGCGAGGCTGTCGTCGCACCGCTGCTGTTGCGGGAGCCAAGCGGCAATTGCAGATCGATGCCAAAAGCGGGCGCGATGGTTTGCGCGCTGGCATCGGGCAACACCGTGAATAAGGCGTTCGGCACGGTATTCGTCGCGGAGTCCGGCACTGCCAGCGGCGCGGACAGGTCACGGAACGCAACGATGTTGCGGTAGGTGGCTTCGATAAAACCGTCGCCGCTGCCAAGCGCATACCGCAGTTTCGCGAGAGATGAATCTGCCAGGATGGTGCTGCCGATTGCGGCAGCTGATCCGGTTCGATCATCGGTAACGCGGTAGTTGTTCACCTGGCCGCTGGTGGTGTAGCGATGGAGCGACAGCGCGTAACCGAAACGTTGCGAAGTTCCGGTAGCCTGCATGGTCCCACTAAAAGTATTGAAAGAACCGGCAGAAAAACGCAGCAAGCCGTGTGGCTGCTTTGTCGGATCGATGGTCCTAAAATTGATCGCACCGCCTTGTGTGTTTGCGCCAACCAATGACGACGGACCGATACCGTAAACGACTTGAACGTTTTGAAATTCGCTCGGGTCGAGCAAGGTCAGATCGAAATCACCGGTGTTCGAGTTGTTGACTTGATGCCCATCGATGTCGATGACAGTTTCCGACGGGTCCGGCCCACGCAGAGCGGCACTTTGCGGCAGTCCTGGTGCACCGCCGGCGGGCCGAGTCATCGTGAGGGCGATCTGCTGCGATAGGACGTCGCTGAGCTGCTCAATGCCCTGACCTGCAAGATCTTGAGGATCAAGACTTACTGAAGGCGCCGAGGCGTGCGATATTGATTGGATGCCGTTTACCCGTATGGTTCCCAGCGATACGAGTGATGAATTGCTCCCCGGCGCAAGAACCAAATCGATGCTCAACGCGGGTCCGGCTGGAACCGCAAGACCATCGAGTATGAACGGCGCGAAAGCGGGGGCCGTTGCGACGACTCGATACACCCCCGCATAGGGTAGCAGGAGCGAGAATCTACCGCCCTCGTCAGTCGTGGCTGCGCGGGAATACTGCGCTTGTTTGTGCGTGAATGTCACCGTTGCACCGGCGATCGGGTGGCCGGCTCCATCCGCTACTGTTCCCAGAACTTGTTGCCCGCTGGCCGCAAGCGGCGCCGCTTCGGCGCGAGTGGGCGGCGGCATGGTCAAAACTAAAAGCGCAATTAAGACCGCAAACAATATATGCTTCGTCGGTTTCATGTGTTCCCAATTACGAGAAATAGGCACTTTAATCCGTCCTAGCCTCCGCCTGCGCCAACGCGATCGGCGCTAGGTTCAACCATAAGAGCTGGGTCGAGAGTCCTATTTAATTCAGCTTCGGAGAGTTTGGTTTGTTCGCGCGCCACTTCGCGGATCGACTTGCCTGTTTTAGCCGCTTCTTTGGCGATCGCGGCTGCCGCATCGTAACCGATGATCGGCGCAAGCGCGGTGCCGATGGCGAGTCCCCGTTCGACCATTTCAGGACCTCTGGCCGTCGCCTTGATGCCATCCACGAGCTGCGTCGCGAGATTCGTGCACGTATTGGCCAGCAACTCAATGGACTGCAGCAAGTTGTACGCCACGAGCGGCATGGTGAGATTGATTTCAAAATTGCCGCTTTGACCGCCCACCGTAATGGCCGTGTCATTGCCGATCACTTGTGCGCACACCATGAGCGCTGATTCGCAAATCACCGGATTCACTTTGCCGGGCATGATGGACGAACCGGGCTGCACGGCAGGCAGGTCCAGTTCGCCGATGCCGGCGCGCGGGCCCGAACCGAGCCAGCGCAGGTCGTTTGCAATCTTCGTCAGCGAAACGGCAACGGTCTTCAACGCGCCGCTCGCGGACACGCAATTATCCAGCGTTGCTTGGGCTTGGAAGTGATTCGTCGTTTCCTTGATCGGCAGACCGGTCATTTTGGCCAGCCGAGCCGCCGCGCGCTTCGCGAACTCCGGGTGCGTGTTGATGCCGGTGCCAACGGCGGTGCCACCCAACGCGATTTCGGTGAGCTCGTCCAAGCCGTGCTGCACGCGCGTGATGCCGCGCTCTATCTGCCCCGCGTAGCCGAGAAATTCTTGCCCTAAGCGGATCGGCGTCGCATCTTGCAGATGCGTGCGTCCGGTCTTGATGATGTTCCAAAATTCTTTGGATTTACGTTCGAGCGACGCCTTGAGTGTTTTCATCGCCGGCAGCAAATCGTTCTTGATGGCGACGGCTGCGGCGACGTGGATGGCGCTTGGGATGACGTCGTTGCTTGACTGACCGAAATTGACGTGATCGTTGGGATGAATTCGTTTGGCCGATTCCCCCGCAGTTTTTCTGGCAGCGTGGTTGGCGATGACTTCGTTTGCGTTCATGTTCGTGGACGTGCCCGAGCCTGTCTGAAAGATGTCGAGCACGAAGTGATCGTCGAGCTTGCCGTCGACGACGTCTTGGGCGGCCGCCACGATACGCTCGGCGATGCCATGGTCGAGCAGCCCTAGTTCCTCGTTGGTCTGGGCAGCTGCCAGTTTTATTTGACCCAGCGCACGGATGAATCGGCTCGGAAAGCGCAGGCCGCTTATGGGGAAATTAAGCAAGGCCCGATGGGTGCTTGCCCCATGGAGCGCGTTGGCGGGCACCTCCATTTCGCCCATGGAGTCTCGCTCGGTGCGCGTCCCGGTCTGCTTAATGTCCATGATGACACCCCATAATCCGTCCGAACACTATATCTGATGCTGCATTTAAGGGACTTTAGCCGTTCGCGGGCGGAAGCGGCGGCCTCCTGGGGAGTTTCCGACGCTTGTCTTAGGGCCATTGCGTGAGCAATTTAGGCTCGCTCTTTGAATTTTCCGAGCCCGAAAACAGCCAGAAATGGGTTGCCAAACCCGGCCGTCAGACCGCCTTTCCGCTTTCCATCCGCAACGAGACGGGCGAAGGCCATGACGTTGCCGTGTGCGTCGAGGAGCCGGCCAACTGGGCCTGGGCTCTACCTCAGCGCATAAGCCTGGATCCCGGAGATCTCACTACGGTTTCCATTGTGTTCTCCCCGAGCCGCGAAACGACAGTCGCAGCAGGCGAGCATCGTGCTGCCATCCGGCTGCGCGACTTGGAAGGCGTGATCTTCGCTGAGTGCACCCGTATGTTCGAAGTCGAAGAACGCCAAGAACTTGCTATGACAGTGGCCCTACGCGGCCCGCTCATGAGCTTTGGACTCGCCGAGGGTTTTGTGCTGCACTGCACCCTTGCCAATCGCGGCAATGTCGACGTGTCGGTCACGCCGACGGGCGATGCACACCCAAGTCTTACCTTTAGCAAACGCACTGTGCAAGTTCCGTTCCAAGGCGAAGTGTCGTTTGACATCGAGGTGCGCTGGAATGCTACTCAGCGAGCGAATCACCCCGAGACGGTGACATTGCGCGCTCCTTACCGGGATGGTGAGGCATCGGCAACGATCGAGTGGCGATACATCGCAGAAGCGCTCGAGCCGTTCATGCCGATCTACTCTACGGCAGAGGCAGAGGACGAGCTGCTTTCACTTTCCTGGATGCAACAGCCGGAGCCACATTCGCTGCGACAGCGTGACCCCGGCTTTGTGGAATTCAAAGACCTTGCGCCGGGCAGTTTCGTCAGCGGTGAGCAGTTGGCACCGACTAAGGGAGGCAATTCCCCGGACGCGGGCGCGGCAGCGACATCCAACGGACATGCGCAGGAAGCGCTGGTCGCTCATACGCCGGCCGGAAAAGATAAGGCTTCCGAAAATTTGCTCGAGCGGCCGCCGCCGTTTCGATTTCTGTCGAAGGGCGAAGTGCAATACACGTACGGGCGCAGGCTCAACCCGTGGTGGCCGCTGGTGCAAAAAAGTGCAGGACGATGGCGCGTCAAGCCGCTACCGCTTTTGATGCTGGTCATTGCTTTCGAAGGCATGGTCATCGGCGTACAGCAGTCGCAGCACGACGCGTTCCAGGCAGCCGCAGGCGGTAAGATTCTTCCGATAACGCGCGCGTTGCGGATCGTGCCCGATACCGCTGCGGCTATTGTCGGCTTCGGCAAGCACGCGATCTTAGTGACATGGCAAGGCGCCCATCGTTTGCGACCGGAGAAAAAAACACACGCAGTCGCGCTCGCGACCGCGCTCCCGGCGCGTGCGACAGTCCCGCCGCCGGCCAAGAGGCGTCCATCGAAAGCGAAAAGTCATAGCCCACCGGCAAAAGCGCACAGAACCTCGACTACCTCGCTCGCTACGACGCTGCGCGCGCCGGCGCAAACAAGCGCAAGCGGCGCGGCTGTGAAGCCGTCAATCAGCTCGCTGACGGCGCGCTACGTGGCGCCGAACACCATTGTCGTGGGATTTGCGGGCCACGGTCTCACGAATCTTCAACTCACAGTCGCCGACGGCGCAACCATTCTCTATAATAAGCCGCAGCTCGCAAACAAAACTATCCGCATCCACGTGCCGCACCGCTGGCAGCATCCGCTGCAGGTCTCGTTGGTGGGCAGCGCCCCACACGGAGTCGTCATGCAGCGCCGAGCCTGGGTCTGGAAGCCCGGACACAAATAGGCGAGCAAGTCTGAACTCGCGCTGAAACTAACGCGGCAGCGCTTTACCCGGTCGTTGAAACGTCAATACTTCGGTCCCGAGCGGAACGTTCGGAACGATCTCACCGGCAACCGCCAACGATCCTGCCAACGCAGGACTGTCACCACCCATGGCGGCAGCGACTTCTTCATAGTAGACACCGAAATGCGGCAGCAGTTGATTGTGCACGAATTCGAGCGCGGCAGCATCGTAGTCGAAGTCTTCTGATCCGCCCGCTTCCAGCGGCTGACCTTCCCAGTATTTGACGAACGACCACATGCCTTTCGGGTCGCTGTACGACAAGTGCACAGTCTCGGTTTGCAGCAACTCCGACAACCCCTCCGCCACCCCACCGTCGTCCAGCGCGTGACCATCTTCCAACACCGCAATCCAGCCGTCTTGGACCGGCATCAACGCGAAGCTGCGCACGCGTTTCGCGGCGCTCTTCAAATCCGGCGTCGGCTCCAGTCCGCGTTCGTGGGTCGGCAAGCGCTCTGTATCGCCCATCAGCTGTATGAGCGCGTCTTGCACGGCGGCAAATGTCGCGTCGCGAACGTACACGGTGCTGAAATCGAATCCGACCTTCATCGCTGGAACAGATTTCGCAACACGAACAGGACATTCTCTCTGCGCTCGGCCAGGCGGCGATAAAAATAACCGGCCCAGTGGGTTCCAAACGGTACATAGACACGCATGCGAAAACCTTCGCGCACCAACGCCTGCTGGGCCTCGCTGCGCATCCCGTAGAGCATTTGAAATTCGAAGCTATCCCTGGCGATCTTTTCGCGCTCGACGAACGCACGAACGGCGTCGATGAGATATTGATCGTGCGTCGCGATGCCGCAGTAAACCGGGCTTGTCAGGATCTGCTGGGCGAGCTCCATGTAATTACGGCGGATGAGCGGCATCCGCTGTATGGCGATGCTGGGCGGTTCTTTGTAGGCGCCTTTGCATAGACGTATTCTCACGTTGTTCGCGAGCAAGCGGCTGACGTCGGCGGCGGCGCGATGCAAATACGCTTGTACGACCGCGCCAATGTGTTCGTACTCTGCGTGCGCGCGACCTAAAATGCGATAGGTCGAGTCGACCGTGCCCGAGCCTTCCATGTCCAATCGGATGAACATGCCATGGGGCCGGGCCACGTTGACGATGCGTTGCAGGTTGGCGAATGCCAGATCTTCGTGAATGGATTGGCCGATCGCGCTGAGCTTCACCGAAATGTTGGCGGTGAGATTTTCCGCCACGATGCGCTCGATCATCCGGCAATACACCATGGCGGTTTCCGCCGCCTCGCGTTCGCTGAAGATGTCTTCGCCCAGAAAATCCAGCGATGCGCTTAAACCGCTGGCATTGAGTTTCCACACTGCGCGCGTCGCATCGTCGAGCGACTCGCCCGCCACGAAGCGGCGCGCCAGAAAAAACAGGCGCCGTTGCAAACCTGGATTCGCGTTGAGCACGTTGGCGATCGTTGCCATGGCCCCACGCGTTACGGCAAAGGTACGGACTGCGCCTTGTGACTTTACTTCAGATATTTGCGCCCGTTGGCGTCTACGAGTTCCGCGGGCGTCGTCCAATACAGGTGATTGCGCAGCGGGCCTTGTTTTATGAGCACTTGCACTTCGTTGTCGTCGTGGTCGCGATAGTGAAAGGCTCGCACCTCGCTCACCATGCCTTGCGTTCCGTTGTCAACCGCCACCGCTTTTTGCCGTGCGCGATTGATTGCCGGCGGCTCGTTGTCGGAATTGCTCCCGTTCACCGCAGCGTCTATTGACGATCGCAAAAAGGTTTCAAGCCAGCCCTGATCGGGATACGCCCAGGCTGCGCGTTGCCCGGATGACGTCGCATCAAACCTTACTTGATCGCCTGCCCTGGGCACGTGAGCGTAAGGATTGGCGTTCGCGAGGGTGGTGAAGAGCACGATCAATGCCAGCGCGCTGAGTACGCGAAGCATAAACAGATTGCGAGCAAGTTTCATATTCAAGGCCTCGGCGTGATGGTGGGTGCTACGGATCCGAGCGGCTCAGGATAGGGATTATAGCCGGAAGGCGTCGTCGTTGCGGCCGCGCGCACCGGCGGGGGGGCTGAACGCATCATCGCTGGCCCGCCGGTCGCGGGCAAACCGCCGCACAGACTGGTCAGAGCGGTGCGCGCTGCCGGAAGTGACGGCTGCGAGCTATCGCGCGTGTAAGTGGCGACGTAGGCTACGCCGTTCCAGAGCGTTGCCATTTGTTCGTAAATGAGACGGTGGCTTTTAACGGTCGCTGCGTAGGTGAGATAACTCGACGGATGCGAACCACATACCGTCGCGTGCTGCGCGGTCCCGATTTGCACATCCGGAAGCACCGCCTTGATCGAGTGTATTCCCATGATCGTGTAGCGGTTGAGCGAGCCTGTGTAACGCTCTGCGACCACGTTCACGTTTTGACGAAAACCGGTGTCACCCGGATGAACCCAGATGCCGATGCCGTGGCCAGGCCTTTGCAAAGCCTGCCAGCCGGGCGGCGGCATGAAAGCGTAGCCGTCAGCCTTTCCGGCAAGCATACCGGCACTAAAAAACAATGTTCCCGCAGCGAGCGCCATGCACAGCGAGATTCGCGATGAGCGTGCGTTCATGGTGATCCCCCCTGCCTTGATTATCGGCAGATCATCCATGGGTCGCCCACGCTAATAAGACCGGGATTTTGCACCCGGCAGTAAACCCCGAAGCAGGCCGCATGCTCTTCCACGATCAGCTTTAAGAAATCGGGGCTTTTGATCAAGGTTTCCGGATCGATGGTCGTGAGGACGCAGCGCTCGCATAGCGCGGCAGCCGCGAGCGTGGCGGTTCCTGCCTGGAACGTGCTCCCGACCCACTGCGTCTCCTCAAACGGGGTAAGACCGTCACCATCGATGATGATGTTAGGGCGAAAGCGCAGCGGATTGATCGCTGCCTGCCACTGCGCTTCCAGCGCGCGCAGCGATGCGGCGCTGACGACTAAAACGTCGTGCGCATCGTGAAAATTCTCGTCCTGCGCGCGCGCGATGCTGACAGGTTGACCAAGCGTACCTTGGAGCTCGGCCGCGAATTGCGGATCCTCTATGCTGCGCGTTGACCCCGAAGGCGTTCGAACCATGACAGCCTGATCCGAAGCAACGCGCGCGTGAAATGACAACAGCGCTGCGTTGCGCCGCGCCGTCAATTGTTTACCATCGAGTTTTTCGCTACGGTCGATGACCGCGTAATGGCGGTCGAACGGTATGCCGCCTTGCTCGATCTGAACGGAGGTCAATGACTCGCCGGCTAATGACTTGACCGGATAACGCATCAATTGAGTGATGTGCACCAGCTCTAGATTTGCCGGAGTTTGATGGAATTATCCTTTTCGCGCAGCCTTCGCGTGGTGTGTGCTTGCGTGCTCAGCGCCGCCGGACTATCCTTCTGCAGCAGCACCCAATCACCGGCGGCCAAGATCGCCGCCGTCCTGCCAAGCTCACCTGCGCCTGAACGAAACGACCTCCACGTGGGCTGGCCGAATGCGACGGTCACCGCAAAGCTTCCGCAGGAAGCCTATATGCATTTCTTGTTGCTGCCGTGGGGAAGAATGGATGGCGCAATAGTGGGCCAAGCTGCTTTTGAGCCGCGGGGCCACCGCGCTGCCTTCTTGGCAACTTTTCCGGGTGCGACGATCGGCGGCGACTGGCGGCGCTTGAACCCGGTGCAGGCGTTTGTGTTCGACCCCGGCGCGCGTGCGCTGAGAGCGTTGCCGAGCGTCGGCGACGTCAAGCGCATCGCCTGGTCAGGCAGCCATTGGCTGCAACTAACGGATGACTCAGGCCAACACAAACTCGACGCAGGTGAAGCCACAAGCTACGCCCTGCCACCCCTACGCATGACTTCGCCGAATAATGCCAGCGAAAGCGATGTGATCGCGCAAGCCGGAGACGGCAGACTCTTGCTGGCGCGCAACGACGCGGGCCGGTTTGCCGCGTTGCAAGTCGGCGCACGTAGTTTCCGCTTTGAGGGCGCGTGCCCTGACGGCGCCTATGCGCTCATCGGCAGCTATGTCGCCTGGGTGGATCGTGCGAAGACGGCCGGCACGTTGATCAATCGCGGCGGGCTGGATGTATTCGAGCCGCCGTCCTTCACGGGCTCGGCCTTCGGCGACGCGGTGGTGCCGGTGCTGCCGCTGGGTCACGCGGTTTATCAAGGAAGCTATCGCAATGGCCAGGCGTACTTCGCTTTCACGTACGGCATGCAACGCATCGTCGCCGCGACTCGCGACTTGATCTCGCTTAGTTTCCCGCCTTTGCCTGCGGAGCCGGTCTACACAGTCGGCGATGGCTTTGGCGCCGACAAGAGTGGTCATCTGTATTTCGCGCGGCCCGAAGACGATCAGGTCTTGTACTGGCGCAACGGCCACTACGTGCACGAACTGCTGCACTTCCCGAGCGGGAATGGACGCAGCGCCGAACTCTACCAAGCCATGCAGATAATCGCATCCCAGGATCCGCTGTGGCCGCCGCTGCGCCCGGACGAAGACGCCTTGGACGCGGCGTTGCTCGCTTGGCGCGTTTATCCGGTCGGCGACCCGCTCGGGCGGCGTTGGATAGCTTCATATCTCGGTCACTTGATGCGAAGCGATGAGCGTGGCTTCTTTAGATATGCGGCGGTTCCGCGCTACCCCTTCGCTTTGCTTGGCCGCAGCGACGACGGCCGCGTGTGGGGCGCCACTCCTCTTTCTCGCACCTTTGAAGGGCAGAGTCTTTCGGAACAGTCATCGGCCCTTTGGTGGTCGCGGGATGGTACGCAGTGGCATAGCGCCGGACAGTTCCCGGGCGACGTCGGCGCAGTCGGATTGAGCGGCCACGCGATCTGGGTAGCCATGACGCAGCCGTGGTTGGGGCATTCGGAGATCGCTGTCATGCGAGTAGGAGACAGTGCGCCGAGCCTCACCGGCGGATCGTATGCCGGCGAGCAATTATTTTTTGCCACTCTGGACAGCGGGCTTTATCTCTTGTGGGGCACGACGCCCGGCAAGCGGCGCGACAGCCAACAAGGCACTCTGTCCGCCTATCGCATTGATGCCGCTGCGTTGACGGGCGACTCGGGCGGCGGCATGAACGTTTTTACCATGCAGCTGCTGCAACCGTCTCGCGATCCTTCCTTACCGGCCGCTCACTTCAGCGTTGACGATGCACAAGCGATTGTGGAACCGAGCCTGCAAGCACTCGGTTCGCTCACACCGGCTCGGCATGCCACACTGGCAACCAATGCCGTGGGCGTGCACGCTGACGCAGGGCGTGTCACTATCATGTCGTTCGACCAAGAACGGGCTTACGAAATCAAATATGCTACGGTCCCATATCCGCTGGCGTGGGTGCAGATCGAACTCGACGGAAATGGAAACGGAGCGCTGGTGCGTCGCTCGCTCGTTCGCGGTCAGCTATTTTCTGACGAGAGTGTCGAGCGCTGGCAGCGCGACGGCAGCGGTCAGTGGCGACTCGCTGCCGTTCTTTCGCGCTCGTCCGCGAATCTGTAGTTCTTAGTAGCCGCTCGGAACGTATTGGGTCGGCGTTGGCTCGGGGGTCGGTGACGCAGCCGGCGACCCCGCACCGACGATGATCGATGCCTTCATCGTCGGATGGTAGTTGCAGACGTAATCAAACTTGCCGGCTTTGCTGAAAACGTACTTGAACTCTGCGCCGCCATCAAGGTTACCGGAATCGAATCCGTTCTTACCTGGCGCGGTCGCCGTATGCGCCACCGAATCTTCGTTCTTGAATACGACGGTCGCTCCCACGGGTACCGTCAAGCTAGCGGGGTTGAAGGCAAAATTCTTGATGTGGACCACATACGGTGCGGGCGAGCTCGTCGCATTGGCCATCTGGTCGGCAGCGGCAAGAGAGAGCCCCGCGGCCGCGCTAAGGCACACAAGCACGGTGACAATCAGGGCGGAGCGGGTAATGGTGCGCATAGTGACTACCTCTTAGCTAATGGGAGTATCGTTGAGACAACGAATCTATCGTGGCGTCGGTTCCCCCACTTCGCGTTCCTGCGGTAGACCTACTCGCGCAGCTTTCAGCGCTTTTTCACATTTGCTGCCGTATTGACGCCCGCGCGGCAGGCATCCGAGCCGAACGCGGCGATTCTATGGGTGGCTCTAGGATCTTGGAAAAGCGAGTGAGGTTTGCTTTAGTGATGAGATCATGGATTTGGCGAGCGGCCTTGGCTTCTCTATGCGTGCTCGTTGCGGCGCTGCAGATAGCTCGCACGCCTGCTTATGGAGACGTCGATGACCCGACACAGGTGTTGATGCTGACAAACTTTTTATTGACCGGCATCTATGGACTGCCGCAACAGCCGCAAGTGCAGCGCATGGCAATTTATCAAAACTATGCGCTTGTCCAACTCAACGCTCCGTTGCCGCCGGCGCAACCCCCCGTGGCCCCGCAGCCTGCGGATTCGAGCCTGCCGGCCGCCACGCCGGCTGTCTCCCCTTCAGCCGTTACTTCGCCGAGCGCGCAGCCGCGCGCGAGCGCACGTCCGGGACCAAGTTCGTACGTCGCCTTCAAGACCCATCGCAGTTGGATTTTCCAATTCAGCAAGACCGGCACATATAGTCAAGCCGATCTTGTTGCGGCCGGCATCCCTAAAGATGTCGCTGCTGGTCTTTTGCAGTTCTTGAAGACACCCGCGCCCGCGCCGAGCCCCTAAGGCGCCCGCCCTAAACCGAGATCTCAGCGAAAGCGGCGAAGGTTAGCCTTGCCACTTCTGCCCCGTTCCCTTGCGCCGCTTCTGTTCTTCTTCTATATAGAAGGCAATTTCAGGAACGCCCTCGTGCCCGATATGGAGAAACCGCAGGCCGCAGTTGAAGTGCAGGCCCTGTGCATCGCGCTGGCAGTACATGATTTCGGCGTCGACAGTTTTATGGAGAATCGCGCCGAAATCGAGCACCAACTGCACTTGCGTTTGCGAGCGCAGCGAGTTCGGTGACTGGATCCGCGCGCCGCCCGCGGAGAGCTGCTTGAGCATCACCGACTGGCGATCGCTTGGATTGAACATGACGGAGACGGGCTCGGTCATGAGAATGCGCGGCCAACGGCGCGGCATCCGGATGTTCGGCTTGCCGCCGCCAAACAGTTTTCGAAGCGAATCAAAAAATGACAATTGCAAAAAGGCCCTGCAAGCACGAAACCAAAAGGCTGTTTAGGCCGAGAGAAAGGTTTAACCTATGCAGCCCAAGCGGGTCTTCTCACACGTCGATGTCCGCGTCCGTGACCGCGCGGCAGCCACCGCATACTATGACAAGCTGTTCGGTGCGCTGGGTATGACCGGAGCGCCGGGCACCGAGTTCCGCACCTACGCTTATGACCATGACGATCCGGACGCGACGTGGTTCGGTTTTACGGAAGACCGCGACCACGAACCGGGGAGAAGCCGAATTGCTTTCGCAGCGGACTCAAAAGCGGACGTTGACCGCATCGCGGCCGTGGTCCGTGAGATCGGGTCGCGCGCTGTCGAAGGTCCGGAATATGCATACGGCCCGGAGTATTACGGTGTCTTCTTCGAAGACCCAGACGGCAATCGCTTCGAGATTTGCTACATCGGAAAGTAAACAAGGATCGGTCTATGACCTTAGAGCTTTGGAACACGATTGCGGCCTGGGGAACGCTGCTGGTCATTACCGCCACGGCTATCGCTGCAATTTTTCAACTTCGCCACATGCGCGCGTCGAACGATCTAGAAGGCCTGCTTAAAGTTTTAGAGATGGCGTACGAGCCCGTGGTACAAGACGCGTTCGATTATCTCACCAGTGACTTCTGCCTAAAAATTGAGGATCCAAACTACCTGAGCGAACTGGAACGGGATCCTGTTGACAGCCGGGTCCATAAAGAGCTCATTGCCTGTGAGTATTACGAGCGGCTCGGCTCGTACGTAAAAAATGGGCTGATCAACGCGGAATTCTATCTCGACTGCAGCTCGCCAGAAATGTACTGGGATCAGCTGGCTCCGGTTATCGCGACCTTGCGCAAACGGCGCGGGCCCTCCGCATACGAGAACTTCGAGTACCTCGTCGTGCTGGAACGTCGCTGGAATGAACGGCATCCGAGCGGCAACTATCCTAAAGGAGCCCCGCGCATCCCTATCCCTGATCCGGCGGTCGACCGCGCGAAGGCGATCGCCTGAAAAATAACCGTTGTTCGCGGTTATTGTTAGCGCTGAGCGCGGCCGGCGCCATCGTGAGCGGCTGCACCAAGAACGCGTCGCAGCAAATCTTACCGCCGCCCCCACACTCTCTTACTTTCAATATCTCCGAAGATCCGCATAGCTTGAATCCGATCTTGGCGCAAAGCGACGATGAGCGGCAAGCAGCGCATCTCATGTTCGATCTATTGCTCGACGTCGATGCGCGCGGCCATGCAATCCCCGCGCTCGCGGTGCGCGTGCCGACACTTGAAAACGGCGGCATCAGCCGCGACGGCCGCACGATCACCTACCTTCTCAGGCGCGACGTTCGGTGGCAGGATGGGGTACCGTTCAGCGCGCGTGACGTCCAGTTCACGTGGCGTGCGATCGTGGACCCACGTAACAACGTGCAGAGCACTCGTGGTTACGATCTCATAGAAGGCATCAGCGCTCACGGTCCCGACGAGGTGGTGGTCCATCTCAAGTCTGCATGGCCACCGGCGGTGGCAACGCTTTTCACCTACGGCACGGCTCCGATGCCGATTCTGCCCGCGCATTTGTTGGATGGACACGGTCCGCTCACGCAGTCATCTTTCAATCTCCATCCAGTCGGCACCGGACCCTATCGCTTTGTCCGCTGGGATCGCGGCAATCGCATCGTTCTGACCGCCAACGAGCACTACTTTCGCGGCGCTCCGCACATCCCAACGGTGGTGGTCGAAGAAGTTCCGGACATCAATACCAGCATGACGATGTTGCGCACGGGTCAGCTCGATTGGACACTGCTTTCGCCGGCCCAACGCATGGCGCTTGGATCCGCCACGCAGATGCGATTTGTTTTCGCGCCTTTTTCCGGCTTCGGAGCGATCGCGTTCAACTGCCGGCGCGCACCGTTAAACGATGCGCGCATGCGACGTGCAGTGGCGATGTCTATAGACCGGCAGCGTCTCAGCGACGGCATCACGCGCGGCCAGTATCCGGTGGCCAATAGCGATCAGACACCATTTTCCTGGGCTTACGATCCTAAGGTGCGGCTGCCCGCGTACGATCCGGCTGCGGCCGACCGTATTTTCGACGAGCTCGGTTGGAAGCGTGACCGCGACGGCATACGGCGCCGCGACGGACAGACGCTCAGCTTGAGTTTTGCGACGTTCCCCGAAGGCGACACGGCCGTCCGCACTGCCGAATACGTACAGCAAATGCTCACGCAACGTGGCATCGAGGCGAGCGTCAAGAAAGTAACGGTGGCGCAATTCTACTTGCCGCAATCGCAACATGGCCTGTTGATGTCGGGATCGTTCGACATGGCCTACATCGCGTGGCGCACCGGCGAAGATCCTGACGACTCCGAGATCGTCACGTGCAACGGCATTGCCAACTATGCCGGCTACTGCAGTCAAGAGATGGATGCGCTCGAACGTCTTGCGCTCAACGCTCCCTCGCGAGAGCGGCGACGACTGCTCTACGAAAGAATTCAGCGGCTCTTAGCCGACGACGTTCCTTATGATTTCTTGTACGCGCCCACGTACGGATTCGCCGCGAAACGCACGCTGGCCGGATTCAACCCGACGCCGTTCTCGCCAACGTGGAATGCTTACGAGTGGCGCTTCACTGACGCAGCGCGCCAGTAGCTCAGTGTGATCGCGTGATTTTGCCCAACCAAAAAGCTCTGATTCTCTCAATGGTTGGCTCGTCCACCTCTGCCAAATTCAGCGTATAAGAATCTTCGTGGCTGAAAGCATCAGAAAAGTGATTTTCCATCCAGTCACGGTCGAACGTCAGAAGATACAAAATTCGGGCGGCGGCAGCGCTTCCGTTGTAGGCCATTTCTCCTAGGTAATGAGCGCTAGAAATATCTATGATGACTTCGGGTTTTGATTGGTGATGCAACAACAAAGCATCTGCTTCGTAGCCTATTCGATTACCCCAGTGCACGAGAGCCTCAAGGGCGGCATCACGATCAGCCAGTCTTTTGGACTTTAGAGCTGCTTCAAAGACCTCTTGCGCGACAGGGGTTATTTCGATAGAACCTTTCCCTGACACGACGAGGGCACTCTCAATATACGTCTCAATTAGGCCCCCGACCGGTTCGCCTTCACACGCGCGTTGCCTGATTTCGCTTAACAGAGCGCCCATTTCTCTCATGTTATCCATAAACAACCTTCTAGCGACTGACGAGCTGCCAGGTTTCTTCATCGCCCTGGGGCTTGAGCAAACCAATCTCGCTCAGCACATCAAAGAGTTGACGCGTGCGCTTGCGGTCGTGTTTGTTGGGCATGCCCATCCATAGCATCGCAACATGCGACACGGTGACCGCTGTGTTCCCGGACAGCACGTTCTTAGCCACAAACTCGGGTGAAAAACCAAGTTTTTCCAGTGTCGCTAATGTCTCATCTGAACGGCCAGAACTCTGCAAATATTCATTAAATTCTTGCAACGTCATATTGTTGTGCTGCACCTCACGCGCTCGGCTGCTACTATATCAAAGGATAGCTACGTTTAGCACACACTAATGTCACATCGCTTGGCGCTTGTCATCCTACTTCTGTCGCCAGTCGCGAGCAGATTAACGTCGCGCGGCTTGAAACATATTCCGAAAACAATAGTAGACACCACCAGTCAGGCACATTAGCCTACGGCTGGTGCAACAAAGGAGCCAATAATCATGACAACGTCAAATTCAGTCCAATCCCTCGTGAGCTCGGATCGCCCAACAGTGGTTCTGCCGCCTATCTCGACGGGCCAATTCCAAGGCTGGGGCATCCGAATCAGCTAAGAGCGATCGCCGGACAAGAGTTCGGCGATTCGCCGTGTCCGATAATTGAAAATCTCTTCTAAGTCATGGCGTACAAGCGGTAACGCGACGCTGCTGAGAGGCGCCAACGGCAACGAGTAATCGACACTATCGTTGATCACGACCCCGCCGTTATGCGGGGAAAAGCTGTGCCGGTGCCGCCAAAGCTGGTACGGTCCGCGTAGCTGCACATCCATAAATTCTTCCTCGGGCCGCCAACGAACGATCAGCGACTTCCAACGTATCGGGAAGCCGCGAACTTTTAGTTTGTGCTCGATGACGCTGCCCCGCCGCATCTCGCTGGGAACCGGCGACGCCATTTCAAAATCTTGCGCCGGCGGCGTGATCTTCCCCAAGTTTGATGGGTCGGAAAAGAAACGGAAGACGCTATGGAGATCGGCGGCCACGGTCTCGCTCGACTCGAAATGCCCTAGCGCCGGCTTGCGTTTTGCGTGAAAGATGTCGATAAGAGCTTGCTCGAGCGATTCATGCTGCCAAACAAAACCGTTATCTTCTGCTTTCGCTGGCAGCATCAGCTGGCTTGCGAGCAGTGAGCTTGCAAACTCGCCCAGCAGCAGCTTGAGCGCAATAGTGGGTGCAGGCGCAAGCGAAGGCCGACCGATTGCGTGGCCGAGCGCGCGAGCAAATCGCGCGTTCGTCGCGACGTCCGGCGAAACTGCGTTGAGCGGTCCTGAGATTTCCGGATGGTCGAGCGCGAACAAGAACAGGGCCGCTGTGTCGTCCAAGTGGATCCAAGGCCACCATTGCCTACCGGATCCTAATGGCCCGCCTGCGCCCCATTTGAATACGGGCAGCATCGCGACAAGCGCTCCCCCACCGGGTCCCCACACCAGTCCTTGACGCAAGCACACCACGCGTGCGCCGAAGTTTTCGGCTCGCTTCGCCTCTGCTTCCCAGTCGACGCACACCGCCGCAAGAAAGTCGCTGCCGGGCCCGGCCGATTCTTCTAAAGGTTCATCGCCGCGATCACCATAGTAGCCGCTCGCAGACGCTGACAACAACACTTTGGGCGGCCGTTCACAGCTCTGCATCGCGTTCACGACGTTACGCGTGCCGAGCTGCCGCGTCGCATGGATCTTCTTCTTCTTGTCGGCCGTCCAGCTGCCGGCAACGCTCTCACCGGCGAGGTGAATGACGGCATCTAAGTCGTTGAACGGGTTGGCCGCGTTGGGCTGCATCGTATCGAAATGACGGGCTTCGACGCCTGCGGGGAATTTTGCCCCATCAGGGTTTCGAACCAAGGCGCGCACGTAGTCGCCGCGCTTGCGCAACGCGGCTACGACCGCGCGGCCGATAAATCCATTCGCTCCGGTCACGCCGACTTTTTTCATGCTCGCGATGCTTTCGTCACCATGCCATTGAATGCGGCTTGAAAGCGGCGTCCGGTGTCTGAGACGTCGCACTCAATCGAAAAAAGTATGACGTAAGGAGGCGTGGTTTCTATGCTGACCAGACACCGATCTCCCCAACGGCCACAGATGGCCGCTGCTGTCGCCGTTTTTGTAACCTTTATCTTAATGGTGTGCGTCTCGCAGCTTCCAGCCGCTGCCAGCTCCTTCAAGCTCACCTCGCCGGCGTTCAAACCCGGCGGCACCATACCGCACCACTTTTCGTATCACGGCTATGGATGTAATGGTGAGAATGTTTCTCCAGAGCTACGCTGGAGCGGCGCACCGTCCGCGACCAAGAGTTATGCGTTGACGGTCTTCGACCCCGATGCGCAAAAAGGCGTGGGCTGGTGGCACTGGGTTGTGTTCAACATCCCGGCTGAAACCCATCGGCTCGCTGAGAACGCGGGTGCGAGCTCGGGTGAAAAATTGCCCCCGCACGCGCTGCAAGGGCAAACGAATTTCCAAAGCGCGGGCTACGGCGGCCCCTGTCCGCCGGTCGGCGATCCGCCTCACCACTACGTGTTCACGCTCTACGCTCTCGATGTGCCTGAGCTCAAGAATGCAGACGCCCACACGACAGGCCCGCAGTTGGAATCGCTCATGAAAGGGCACGTTTTGGCAAAGGCGCAGTTGATCGGGCGGTTCGGGCGCTAGCGTTCACGCGATTCTGCGACCAGCGGAAACCTGTACCTGCGATCCTTCGGCAATCAGCGAGAAATCCGGCGCTCGTGAGAGCAGCGTTCCAAATGGCGGTCCGTACAGGGCATGAGCGTCGCCGTCAAACGCGGCGCTCGCATCGTGCCAAATGCGCCACGGAGGATGACCAACGTAATATTCTGACGTGCCGCCGTCGCGCTGCTTGGCGTAGCCCCAGTTGTGCTCGCTAATAAAGTGGGCCAGGCTCTCTTGCTCCGCTTCGGCCGGTGGGCCTGACGCCCGCGCAACAAATCCATGCCAGAGCCGTGCAACCCGGCATTGGTACCCCGTGGTTATGAAGGGCGTGGGATTCAGCTCAATTTCGATCTTGTGCTTCATCGGCAGCGCCGTATATTGCTCGTTGTACAACGCACGCGCGACCAGCGCGATCAGCGTTTTTGGAACGAACTCACGGATGAAGACAACACCGTGCCTCACTTCAGCGCCTTCACTGTGCCGCACGTAGAACCGCAGGTTGACTTCGTCGAAATTGCGGTGAAACGGTATTGCCATCCCCCACACGCGCGTGTTGAGAAAACGAAAACCTACCAGGCTGAGGTAAATCTTGCCACCCCAAGAGTCGAGCTCCGTGCCGCGTGGGACGTATGCTGCGAGAACGTCGCCGTCAACTTCGTAATTGAGCATTGCCAGATAGCGCCACTGCGCCGAGAGAAAGATGCGCCGGCCCTGGGGAACGGTGATAGGGCTATTGTTGAGCAAGTGTACGCACCTCATCCAGGGTCGAGGCTTCGGCCGGACTCTTGTCGGGCCGCATACGAACGATGCGCGGGAATCGCAACGCAAAGCCGGATTCATGCAGCGTGCTGGGCTGCACGATATCAAAGGCGATTTCCACAACGATCGCCGGCTCCACCACCAACCTGCGTCCCCGGCGGCTCTGCGTGTGTGCCAAAAACCACTGTGTGTTTTCGGCGATTTCCGCGTCGGTCAGACCGGAATAGGCTTTGCCCACCGTCAGGAGCCGGTCACCGCTACGAACTGCGAAGGTGTAGTCGGACAAAACGCTGTTGCGTTTCCCATGGCCATACTCCACCGCTACTACGACGCAATCCAGCGTGGCGAGCTCACGTTTGAGTTTGAACCACTGGCGGCCGCGCCTGCCAGGCAAGTAGCTTGAACCTGCGGCTTTGAGCATGAGTCCTTCATTGCCGTTAGCGCGGGCAGTCTCAAATTTCTGTTCGATCTGCTTGCGTTCGCTGTCGGCCGGTGGAGACCCGAGGTCCATCCAGCCACCCCGCGACAGCACGATGCGATCGTCAAAAATTACGAGTTTTTCCAAACGGCGCCGTCTTTCGGCCAACGGAGCGTCGATGAGAAAGTCTTCACCTTGCGCCAAGAGATCGAACGCGACGAACGATACGGGAATGCTTTCCAACAGCGGCTTATCGGGGGCAACCCGGGATAAGCGCGTTTGCAGCGCTTGGAATGGCAGCGCGCGGCCATCACGCATAGCAAGCAGCTCGCCGTCGATGATGAGATTTTCAGAACTGCGGCGCAACGACGCTGCGACTTCGGGATAAGAGACGGTGACGTCGTTGAGGCGGCGCGAGAAGAGAAAAGCTTGACCATCCTTCACATGCGCCTGCGCGCGGATGCCGTCGAACTTGTCTTCGACAAAATAGCGTTCGGCATCGAGCTCGGCATAGGGACCACCGTACGGGATTGGAGAGGCGAGCATAAAGCCCACCGGCCTGCCATATGCGATCGTCGCTGAAGGTAAACGATCGTCGCGTGCCAGCCGGGCAACCTCGCCGATATCACCGCTCGCCATGAGCGCGCGCCGAACGTCGTGTTGCCTGCGCTGAAACGCGAGCGCGAGTGCGTCCACCACCAAGGCTTCCTTGAAACCGATTCTCAACTCGCCGCTGATGAGTTTCACAAGATATTTGGCCTCCAGCGGCGTCGCGTCAGCGAGCAAGCCTGCGAACTGCGTCTCACGTTTGCGCGTTGCGCCAGGTCCTGACAGGCCCGCGATCGTCTCAAATGTTTTTCCGACCCGCGCAAGCGTCAGCGGGGCCTGAAACAGACCTCGTTGCGGGCCGCTTTCCATGAGGTCGGAAATGGCACTCCCGAAATCTCCGTGGCGGTCGTATGCGCGCGACAGGTCTTTGTCGGTGAACGACAACAGCTTGGCGGCAGCGTTGATGATCTGACTGCCACCCAGCCGCAAAGCGCCACTGGACACCGGCAGCGCTCGACCGCTGCAAAAAGTTGCTGCTATGCTGACGTCAGCCGGCGCGACAGCTTCGAGGAAACCCGCCACCAGCTTAACCTTTTCGTTGCGCGATGCGGTCGCACTCACCGCCTCGCACAGTTCCGCGAAACGCTGCACGAATTAGGGAAATAGTTCGAGTTGGGTTTGCGGCGCGAGCCAGCGCGCATCCACCCCGCAACGCCGCAGATGCTGCGCGAACTCCGGAAAGCCATGCAAGCAATAAACGCGGTCGGGCTGTGCGCGCTCGACATATTCGATGAGCTCGGAGAAATCAGCGTGATCGGAATACGGCAGCGCCACATCAACTCCGAGGCGGAAGCGGGTTCCCGCGTCGATTGCCCAGCCGGTGACCGCGATCTCAAAGCGCGGGAATATCTTCTTGATCATCGCACTGCGTCGCGCATCCGGCGGCATGACCAGCACGTGCTCGGCACGGGTGGCTTCGTCAAAGGGTACCCACGAGCCCAGGCTCACACCCAGCGATTCGTACGCGGTGCAGATTCGCGCAACAACGGCGTGCACCATGACGGGGAGCTTCGCGCGGCTGAGCACGTCCACGATCTCTTGCGCTTTGCCCAGCGCATAGGCGTAGATTACCGGTGTTTGGTTGCGCTCGAAGGCCGCGCGGCAGCGTGCGACGATCTCGGCTTCTACTGTGCAACGATCGGGAAAGCGGTAATGGGGACGGCCGTAGGTGCACTCCATCACCAGCGTGTTGCAACGGCGCACTTCGCAACGCGCTTGGGTGCGGCCGGCGCGCAGCTTGAAATCGCCGGTATAGACAAGCGTATGGTCATCGCTTTGAATCACGATTTGCGACGACCCGAGAATATGGCCGGCGGGAATGAGCTCCACGCTTGTGTCAGCGATGCTGAATTTTTCGCCGTACTCGTGAACGTCATACGCGGTGGTAGACGAGCGTGGCAGCCGTGGACGGCACAGCTCGGCGGTCGCGTTGGTGACGATGGCCCGTCCATGATTGCCGATGTGGTCGCTATGGGCATGACTGATGAACGAAACGCTGCGGGGGCGGCGCGCGTCTAGCCACAGGCCCAACGACGGAATTTGCAACTCATCATTAATGCAAATCATGCTGACGTGAAGAATTTCGTCTTGCGCGCTGCGGTCCCATGCGGGTGATGCGCGGCTGGGTCTTTAAAAGTACAAGGTGAATAACGGCGGGTTGTCTGTCGATCATTTGACGCGGCGCTTCGGCAAGCTGACGGCGGTTGATGACCTTTCGTTTGGCGTGGAGCGTGGCGGGATTCTGGGTCTGCTGGGCCCCAATGGCGCCGGCAAGACAACCACGCTGCTGTGTCTGTCCGGTCTGTTGCGTCCAGATGCCGGTTCGATGGCGTTGGACGGCCGGCCACTCGGCGCCGACCGCAACCGCTTTGTCGCTTTGATCCCGGAAACGCCCGAAGTTTATCCCATGCTGACCGTCTGGGAGCATTTGGTTTTCGTCGCCAAGAGCTGCAGGCTTGGACCCGCCTGGAGTGAGCGCGCTGCCGAGCTGGTGGAGCGATTGGATCTGAGCGACCAACGCGATACGCTTGGCGAAGCGCTCTCCAAGGGCATGCGCCAAAAGACGCTCATCGCGTGCACCGTGTTGGCTGAAGCACCCGTGATGCTCTTGGACGAGCCGATGATCGGCTTGGACCCTAAGGGTCAGCGCGAGCTGCGCAGTATTTTGATCGAGTTGCGCGGCCGTGGCACTGCCGTCGTCTTGAGCACACATCTCCTGGAGAGCGCCGAGGCGATCTGCGACCGGGTGCTCGTGATGAAAAAGGGACGCGCGGTCATCAATGCACCGATCGATGAGTTGCGGTTCGGCGGTCATGGGCGCAGTCTTGAAGACGTGTTTTTAGAAGTCACACAATGAACGGTCTGTCCGGTTTGTCCGCGCTGTTGTACCTCGAAGCCCGTATGATGGTCAACCGGATCCGCCAGATCATGCGCCGGCCGTCCCGGCTGATCTTGTGGGCGTTGTTTTTTTTATGGTTTGGTTCGTTCATATTTTTCAAAATGGCGCACGGCAGTGCGAACGAATACTCCACGCTTTTTCCTCATAAACTGCAGCTCTTGTTTGTCTTTGTGCCGGCTATCTACGTGGTGATTCTGGGAGCACAGATTTTGATCGGCAGCGGACGTCCGCCGGCAGCATTTGCCTATCCGGCGGATGCGCGCTTCTTGTTTGGCTCGCGGCTGCCGCCGCGGCTGGTCATTTTTTGGCTGCAGCTGCGTGAGGCTTTTTTTTCTGGTAGCCGGATGGTGTTCATCTTGTTGGTCTCGGCGTGGTGGTTTGCGAACAGTTTCGCCGGTCTCGTTTCGGCCGCGATCACGCTCACGAGCGTTTACATCATCGCCTTTGGACTGCGCTTGCCTTCTTTTCTCACTAACCGCCGGTACCCACAGCTGCGTCTTGCATGGCTGGGCGTGGCACTGATCGCAGTCGGCGTTGGCGCCGTTGCGTATCCGCTGACGCTTGCGATCGGGCTCAACAACGTGCATCTCAGCTTCATCGCCAGGCACGTGCCGCAGTTTCCGCCGGGCACGTGGGTGGTAGAAGCCCTCGGCGGCCACCTCGCACCACTCATCGCACTCGTCGCCTTGGCTGCGGGAGTCGTGGGATTGGGTGCGGTTGCTGCGACGGATGCCTACCCCGAATTGTGGGAAGCTTCGGCGCGCCTGTATGCGTTTCGCTCGCTGGCGGCTAGCGGTCGCGTGTTTTGGAATCGCGAGGCTTGGCGCAGGCTGCGCGAAACCGACCCCACGCGTGTTTCGCGCGAACCGACGAGTGCGACATCGGTTAGCGGCGAGCGCACGCCGCCCGGATCGTTCACGATTCTTTGGAAAGATTGGCTCGCATTGCGGCGGGCACCGGGTGGATTGCGATGGCCGATCGTGTGGCTTGTGGCCGGTGCGGTTGCGGGATATGTCGCCGCAATCGCCGCGATGGATTATTCGCTGCTGGTGGTCAGCGTGGCGCTCGCCCCTGTGCTCAATACGACCATTGTGATCGGATCCCAAGCGACGGTGACTCTCAGCGCCGAAATACGGCGCCCGATCTGGTGGCTGTCGCATTCTGAGCTGCGCAACCGGTTGTTGGTGTGGGCGGCCTCGGGTCTGATGCGCGTCGCCCCGCCGCTAATCTTAGGGGAAATCGTCGCCGGTCTGGTAATGCGAAACTGGGTTCTCGTGTTCGGCGCGATTCCCATAACGCTGGGCTTGCTGATGCTCATCCGCGCCATCGGCCTAGCTTGTTACGTCATCCTACCCGGCCGTAACGATCTGCGCGGGCCTGGCTTTATCTTGCGCTTGTTCGCGACGTACATCTTGCTTATTCCGCCCGTCGTGACTTGGGTGGTCGTGCAGAATCTGACTAACAGTATTCTTGCCGGCGCAGTTGGCGGCTTGTTCTTCGCGGCCGCGGAAACATATGGGCTCGTATTTTTTGCAGCGCTGCGTTTGGAAGAAAACGCGATGGCGTTCGCGATCGCCGAAGAACGCTAAATCTAAACGTGGGGTCGGGGGTTAACGACTCTTGCGTCTGCTGCTGGCGGCGCGCTGCGACTTGCGCAAGTTCTTCACTGCTTTACCGACATGTTGGCGCACTACCCCGCGAACGATTGATTCGACCTCTCGTTTCTCCGGGAGGCGGCCCAATTGCGGAACGATGCCGACGACCACCTGGCACGACGTGCAGGCCACCGTCCATATCGTAAGCTCGCCGCCGGCGCGTTCGGAGCGGGCGCGAAAGGGCACAGCCTTGAGGCAGTGCGGACATTTGCGCCGGAAAATTTCTTTGGCATCTTCTTCTACTTGACGCCGTGTCCGAGCCGATTGCTTTCGTCGCATTACCTTCCCCCGTTATGTAAGAAACGTTCGAGAAACAGACGCGTGCGCGCTTCCTTTGGATTCACTAAGCACTGCTGGGGCGGCCCCTGCTCGACAAACGATCCGCTGTCCATGAAGATAACGCGGTCGGCAACCTCGCGGGCAAAACCGAGTTCGTGCGTCACCACCAGCATCGTCATGCCGTCGCGAGCCAAATTGCGCATGACGTTCAACACCTCGCCCGTCAGCTCCGGATCGAGGGCAGACGTCGGCTCGTCGAAAAGCATGACTTGCGGCTCCATCGCGAGCGCCCGCGCAATCGCCACTCGCTGGGATTGCCCGCCCGACAGCTTGCTCGGATACACGTCGCGCTTCTCTGACAGGCCCACCTTCTTCAGCAGGTTCTCGGCAAGCCGCACGGCGTCTGGCCGGCCCAGCTTTTTGACGATCATCGGCGCTTCGATAAGATTCTCAAGCACCGTCTTATGCGGAAACAAATTAAAGCTTTGGAAAACCATACCGACGCGCTTTCGAAGCTCGATGAGGTTGCGGCCATGCTCGCCGCTGCGTTCGCCGGCAGGCATGGTAATCCCGGCGACGCTGATGACGCCCGCATCCGGTTCTTCCAAGAAATTGATGCAGCGCAGAAGCGTGCTCTTGCCTGAACCCGATCGTCCGATGATGCAAACCACTTCGCTCGGCGCAACCGTGCAATCGATCCCATCCAAAACGCTGAGCGGCCCAAACGATTTTTTCAAACCGTTAATGGTCAGGATGCTGTCAGTCATCAGCGGTCGCTGTGGGCCATGCGGTGCTCCAGCCGCCCTTGGAAGTAGGAAAAGATAATCGTCAACAGCCAGTACCAGGCGGCCGCGATGACCAGAGCTTCAAAAAAGTGCTGACGCGGCAATCCTGCTTGGCGCGCGCGGCCCGTCAGTTCTTCTAAGGCGATCGCGCTCGCCAGTGCCGTATCTTTTTGCATTGCGATGAACTGGTTTCCGATGTCGGGCGTGACGATCCGTATCGCTTGCGGTAACACGATGCGATACATCGTCTGCCAGGGCGTCATGCCGAGTGCCGACGCGGCCTCGGTCTGGCCCTGACTCACCGCCTGGATTCCCGCGCGGAAGATCTCGCTCATATACGCCCCGTAATTCAGGCTCAAGGCCAACACTGCGGACACAAACGAGCTCAAGATCAGCCCGAACTGCGGCAGACCTTGATAGATGAAATAAAACTGCAAAAATAACGGCGTGCCGCGAATCAAAGAAATGTAAAGCCCCGCCAAGCTATTGAGCGCTGCGATCCGCGAGATGCGCGCGAGAGCCGAAAGAAAGGCGAGTAGGCTTGCGCCCAGGATGGAGACGACCGCCAACTCTAGCGTGATGACCACGCCTTCGGAAATAAACAGCCACCACTGGCCGATAAAGCGTCCATCGAGCGCAAACGTGTGCAGGTGCACGGGCCCGAACACGATTTGCAGCCCGCTGAACATGACGACGAGCAAACCGAACCACACGAGCGTCCAGAGCGCGAGCCACACTTTAAAAGAAAGGCGCGGCCGGCGCGCAGGGACTGAGGCCAAGCCTGCGATCACGGCTTCCGGCTTAAGTCGATGCCGTAGTACGCAATGCAGAGCTTCCGTAAAGTCCCGTCGTTGTGCATGGCGACAACCGCATTCTCAACCGCCCGGTAGAAACTCATCGGATCGAGCGGGCTGTTCTTGTCGATGGCGATCGCCGCATCTTCAAAAAAAACCGGATCGCCGAGCGGCTTTATCGGTCGCCCCTGCTTCATTTGGTGGCGCACGGAGAGCACCGAAGTGAGGACTCCATCTAAGCGGACGCCGTCGCCCAGCGCAAGATCTTGCAGCGCGAGCTGATCCGTATCGTAGGGAACCGCTCGCGCTTGCGGGGCGGGCCGTAGGATTTTCTCCCCGGTGAGCGTGAGGTGCCCTTCCAGGTAAGCCTGATAGGTCGTCGCAGTGCCGACGCCGACGCGTTTGCCGCCCAGGTCATCGATGGATCTTGCAGTGCTGAGCTTATGCACGACAAAGCTCGCGGGTATGTAATAATATGGCCTGCTGAAAAGAAGCACGCGTTCGCGGTCGCGCGTGATAGTCATCGAGTTGACGTTCATATCCCAGCGGCCGTTCCAACTCCCACCGGTGATGACGTCAAAGCTGATGTCCATGAATTGCGCCTGTACACCCAGGCGCCGCGCGATCTCACGCCCCACGTCGATGTCGAAACCATGCCAAGCGCCATCCGGCGTCTTGTAGCTTTGCGGCTCGTAGTTTGCGTCGGTGGAAATGAGCAGCTTGCCGCGTTCCTTGACGGCGGCGAGCAAGTCGCTCGCGCCCGCTGCGCGTCCGGGGACGGCGGAGTGACCGGCGGCGTTTTGGCGGCCGTTGCCGCTGCAGGCGCTGAGAAAGGTAGCCGCCATCGCAGCGACTACAAACAACCGCTGGGCCCGCAGTTGAATCACCTCGTTTAATTGAGACACATTCCGACGGCGTCCTGCCTAAGGGAGCAAACTCGGTAGAGGCAAAAGAAACGGCTTATGCAAGCCGGAGTGAGCGTGTGAGAACGGAAACGAAAGTGCTCGTCGTTGATGACGAGCAACGCATTCGCGACATGCTCGTGCTGGGGCTCAGTCGCGAAGGCTATGCCGTCAAAGCTGCGCGTGATGGCAAACAGGCTCTCAGCGTGGTGGCCGATTGGGGGCCGGATGTCATCATCTTGGACGTGATGATGCCCCACATCGACGGCTTCGCGCTGCTGCCGCTCTTGCGGCGGCGCACGCACGCGCCGGTCATCATGCTGAGCGCGAAAGGTGACATTCCCGACAAAGTCACAGGTTTGAGCTTAGGTGCGGACGACTATCTCGCAAAGCCGTTTGCGTTTCAGGAACTAGTCGCCCGGCTCAACGCGGCGCTGCGCCGCCCGCACCTAGCCACCGCCGAAGTCCTCAATTTCGCAGACTTGAGCGTTGAGCTGTCTTCACATGAAGTCCGCCGCGGTGAGTCAACGATTTCGCTTACCAACCGCGAGTATGGCTTGCTGGTCACGCTGATGCGCACGCCCGGAAAAGTTTTTTCCAAGCAACAGCTATTGGATTTGGTGTGGGGTTACGATTTCGAAGGCGACGCCGGCGTCGTTGAGACGTATATGTCGTATCTACGTGCGAAAATCGACACCGTGCCGGGGCGCAAGCTGTTGCACACCATTCGCGGTGCCGGCTACTGCCTGCGTGATGAGTCTGCTTGACGCTCCTTCTGACGCCCTAGTTACGGCGGCGACGCTAATGGCAACCGAATCGTGACTTGCGTGCCTTCGTGCGGCGCGCTGTCCAAGCCGATGGTGCCATGTGCGCGCTCCACGCTGCGCTTGGCGATGGCGAGCCCAAGTCCAGAGCCTGGGATGTCGCGGTTGCTTCCGCCGCGGAAGAACCGCTCGAAGGCATGCGCGCGTTCGTCTTCGGCCATGCCGGGACCGTTGTCTTTGATCGTGATGATGACCTGATCCCCATTGCGAGCGATCGACGTTTCGATGGTCGAGCCGCCGGCATACTTGAGCGCGTTATCGACAATGTTTGAGATCGCTTCGCGCAACTCGGCTTCGTCGGCAAAAGCATACAGCGGTTCGCCTTCCGCGAAACGCAACACCGAACCGTCGGCGAGCGGCCGCGCGGCTTCGACAACCTTGCGCGCCAGGGCGCCGACGTTGAGCCGCTGCTCGCTGCGCGTTTCCATGTTTTCTAAGCGCGCCAACGTCAGCAACTTCGCAATGAGGATGCGCATGCGCTCGCCCTCGCTCGACATCGTGTCCAGTATCCGCCGCGCGAGCGCTTGTTCTGCGATGGCGCCGCGATTCAAGACGTCGATGTATCCCATGATGACGGTGAGCGGGGTGCGCAATTCGTGCCCTGCGTCGGCGACGAACTGGCGCATGTTCGCTTCGAGCCGTTCGCGATCGCTGACGGCCGCCGCGGCAGTCGCAGCCGCTGAGTTATACGCGCTGAAAAGCCCGCCGGCATCGTGCTCCTCTTCTGCTGTCGGCGTAAAGCGGCTGAAATCGCCCGTCGCCAAGCGGCGTAGTGCTCCCGCGACCGATTCCACCGGCGCCACGACGAGCCGCGCCTGACGCTTCGTAAGGAACCATGTGAGGAGCATCGCAAGGCCGCCAAGGATCGCAATAACGGCGGCAGAGCGCCAAGCGCCGCTGGAAATAAGGCCGACGTTGCCGACGACAATCGCGTAACCGCCACCCATGAAATGGGTGAGTGCTTCTAAATGATGGTTGAGGACGGGTCGGATCAGGCCGCCGCTTTCTTCGCCAACGCGGACGTCAATGCTGCGAATCACGTTATGGACTTGCGCGCCCGGGGGTGGATGCTGAACGCTCTTCGCGATAGCTGGATTGAACGTCGCGTTGTTGATACTCGGCGGACCTAAAGGCGGCGGCGGCAGCATTTTCATGAACGCGGTTGCCTTTTGACCTTGATCGCTCAAAGACGGATCGCCCGCAAGCAGCTTGCCCTTGTTGTCAAAAATCGCGTAGCTGACCTGGGGGCTCGTCTCGATTTCACTTGCGATATTCCGCGCCGCTTGCGCCAACGGCACACCCAAGTCGAGATAGCGGTAGGCGATCGATTCAATTGCCGAGCGTGTCGAGCCGACATCGCGCGCGGTCAGCTGCACGCTATCCAGCAGCAGCACAAACGTCGTCACGGTCATCACGATGAGCGTGAAGACCGCGATGATGATGACATTGGTTCGCGCTAAGCGCGAGGCAAACGCGCGCATGGGTGCCTTATTCTACACAAGGCCGTATCGGTCATTGACCAATACGGCCTTGCAGGGACCAGAGGAGGCGTCTTTTTCTATTGGTGCTCTATAACCTTAACCTTGTATTCCATGTTCATGTGGCCGCCATGTTGTGCCATGCCGAGCAAGATCTCGCCGGCAGCGGTGTTCGAATTGACACGATCCATGCCCATACCGCCCGGTCCCATGTGCTCGTGCGGGCCGTGCAGGGACATTTCTTGTTGTACTTTTTGTCGTTGATCCGGAGTCAGATAGCTATCGGCTTGCGTTTTTGCCGAATGCAGTATGTTCATCGCTTGCTGCATGAGCGAGGTATGCAGTGCGACGATGCGTTGCGATTGCTGCGGCGTCAGCGAGCTTTGGATCTGCTGGGCTGCCGCATCTTCGTTCGGATTGGGCGAGATCGCGAGATTCCCGACCACCTGCGCGAGCAGGGTGCGCTGCTGTTGCGAGAGGCTGCCGAGGATCTGGGCGCGACCATCGACGTGGAGTTGGCGTAGCCGGGCATGTGCTGCCGACCACACCGAGTTTATTTGTTGTTGTTGCTGCGCCGTCAGGTGCAGCGCTTGCGCGTCTTCGCCAAGCATGAGAGGCGGAGCCGGCAGCTCGCCTGCGATCGCTCCAACGGGTAGGGCTAGGGCAATGGCGAGCATTGCCGCGGGAATTAGGTTTTTCATGAGGTCGAGTCTAGCAACCCAACCTTAGAATCAGCATAGAAACTGATCAATATAGCGTTGACAACGCCACTTTTTCAGCGGTTTAGAAAAAATATAGCCTGGGTGTGATCGCTCGCTTTTTTAGTTCTAGTATCCCATACGAAAAAAATGGGCTGCGGCGTTTGTCCGTCGGCGAGCCGGGATTGATCAGCCATATACCGTCACGTTGTTGACAATAAGGAATGTGACTATGACCAAAAAGAATCACGTCGACTTTGTCATCGGCAAAGGCACGCCAGGATCGCTCGACGGTGGTTTTTTTGGTGCCATCACCGTGCACCATGCCGATGCGAAAAGATCCGAATTCCACAATCTTCTTACGGCCGAAACGCCGATGCACTTCGGACGTGTCGTTGTTGCCTGCAACCGCCTCGAAAGGCGCGACGCTTTCGAAGATTTCAATGACCTCGGGTGTCGTCAGGTCACCCATGTGCAACGTACAGGCAACTTTCTCGGAGCGCATCGCAGCCAACAGTTGCTGGGGTAACTGCTTTGCTTTGTGCGGCATGTGCGTGTCGGAGACCAGCGCGATCTTCAAAAGGCGATAGAAACCGTGCCACTCGCTATGATGCGGCTCATACGAACGCCCTTCTCCAACTTCCGGCCATATTCTGGCCATGATTTGCCGATAACTTTAAGACATGTGCCTAGGATGCTTGGAGCCGCGCAGCACCGTTAGCCGTCGCAAGTTTGTAAGCGGCGGAATTACTGCTGCGGTCGGATCTGCCGTGGCGCTCACGGGCCTCTCACTGCTCGCTGCCGGCACTCGCGCAGATGCAAGTCAGCTGCTTGGCGGCAAGCCCTCTCACTATACCTTGTGGTTGCAGCGCATGCAAACCGGAGAAACGGTTTCCGCTCCCTTCAGCCTTGACGGCAAGTCGCTCTACTGGCCGGGCTATGCAAAACTTTGCGCAGTCTTACGTGACGAACACGTATCGCCACATCTCGGCTATGTCCAAATGTCCGTGCGCACGATCGAAGCGCTGTGGGCGGTGCAGCGATATCTGCTGCGCGCCGGCGTCAACGAACCGATCATGGTGCACAGCGGCTACCGCACTGCCCAAACAAATGCGCAGACCGAAGGCGCCGCGCGCATGTCGCTGCACATGTGGGGCAAAGCGGTCGACTTCCACGTCGACGCCGTGTCGATTGCCGACCTTGCCGGTGTTTGTTTGGCGTGTCCGATCCGCGGCGGTGTCGGTTACTATCCCGGCGGATGGGTCCACCTCGACAGCGGACCGCGCCGCTACTGGGAAGGTTAGCGCAGCTCCCCTCAGACCTTGGTCGCTCCCGCACAGAGGGCGAATTTGCCATCCTGACTAAGAAGAAATTTAGTATGGCAGCTTTGGCAATGCCGGTCGACGATGGAACGGTCCCGCGACCACAGACCCCCCAACTCGCGGCCCTGCAGCGGCGCATTCGCGAGCTGGCGAAGCGCAAGAACGCCGTCATCATTTCGCACATCTACCAGCGCTTGGAAGTGCAAGAGGTTTCCGATTTTATCGGTGACAGCCTCAATCTGAGTCGCGAAGCGGCAAGCACCCCGGCTGACATCATCGTTTTTTGCGGCGTGCACTTCATGGCTGAGACCGCCAAACTGCTCAGCCCCAACAAACTCGTTCTGCTGCCTGACATGAAGGCGGGCTGCGGCATGGCGGACATGATCACGGCGGATCAGGCGCGCGCCTTTCGTGCGCAATATCCTGGCCGGCCCTTGGTCTCATACGTCAACACCTACGCGGAGGTAAAGGCCGAGTCGGACATCTGCTGTACCTCGACCAATGCGGCCGACATCGTGCGCTCGTTACCTGACAAAGAAGTGTTGTTCGCCCCCGACAAGTTCTTGGGCGGCTGGGTGCAAAAGCGGCTCCCCGAAAAGAAGATAATCACCTGGGATGGCTACTGCCCAACCCACTTTGTCATCCGCGCCAGCTCGGTGCTGGCAAAGAAGAAGCAACTGCCGAACGCGCTCGTGCTCGCGCATCCCGAGTGTTCACCCGAAGTGCTCGAGCTCGCGGATTATGTGGGCAGTACGCAGGGCATAATGGATTTCGCCGGCGTCAGCGAGAGCAAAGAGTTCATCATTCTCACCGAAGCGGGTTTGCTGTTGCGGCTCAAACAGCTGCACCCCCACAAGCGTTTCCACTCAATCGCTCCTTGCCCGCACTGCCCGTACATGAAATTCGTCGAGTTGGAAAAAGTCGCGACCTGTCTGGAACAAGAGCTCAACCCCATTGAAATTCCAACGCCCATCATGGCGCGCGCACGCCGCAGCATCGAGCGCATGATGGCGGTCACCTAGAGCGGCTCGCCCTTCAACCGCGCTACTTTACGATGGTGATGCGTAGCGACGTTTTGGTCGTTGGTTCAGGTGCCGCAGGATTGCTGTTGGCGCTGCACTGCGCGGAACAAGGCCAAGCCGTCACCATCGCCACAAAAGGAACGATTGAGGAATCGAACACCGCCTGGGCTCAAGGCGGCGTGGCGGCTTCGCTCGATCTCGAAGAAGATTCGACCGCTTCACACCTGGCGGACACCTTGGCGGCCGGAGCCGGCCTCGTCAATGAAGCTGCGGCAGAGCTTATCGCGGCCGAAGCTCCGCGCCGCATTGAAGAGCTGCGCCGCTTAGGCGTGGCTTTCAACATCGCAGTCAGTGGCGATCTGGCGCTCACGCGCGAAGCGGCGCACAGTCATGCCCGTACCGTCTTCTCTGGAGACGCAACCGGGCGTGCAATTTCAACCACCTTGGCGCAACGCGTGCTGCAGCATCCCAAGGTGCGCGTGCTGGAACGTGCGGTCGTTGTGCAGCTCGCGATCGAGCAGGGGCGCTGCCGCGGCGGCATGATCTTGACGAATGGCGAACAACAGCCGCTGCTCGCGCGGGCCACTGCGCTCGCGACCGGCGGAATCGGACAGGTGTATGCGCGCACGACCAATCCAGCAGGCGCCACGGGCGATGGCCTCAAGCTTGCCATTGACGCCGGCGCCAAGCTCGCCGACATCGAATTCGTGCAGTTCCATCCCACCGCGCTTGCGATCGCCGGCGCTCCGGCGTTGCTGGTGTCGGAAGCGGCGCGCGGTGAGGGCGGAATTTTAGTGAACGGCCAGGGCGAACGGTTCTGCCTTGCGGCCGATCCGCGCGGCGAGCTTGCTCCGCGTGACGTGGTTGCGCGCGCGATATTTCGCGAGCTCGAGAAAAAACCGCGTGAAACCGTGTGGCTCGATTTGCGTCCCATCGGCAGTCCCGAGCACATTCGCGAACGTTTTCCCAACATCGCCGCGGCGTGCGCGCGCTTCGGCGTCGACATCGGTACGATGCTCATACCGGTCGCGCCGGCCGCACATTATCACATGGGTGGCGTTCTCACCGATCTGCACGGACGCACATCGCTCGCTTCCCTCTACGCCGTCGGAGAGTGCGCATGCACGGGCTTGCATGGCGCCAACCGCTTAGCGGGCAATTCCTTGGCCGAGTGCTTGGTGATGGCAAGCCGGGCGGCTGAGGACATGCACGGCACGCTCGTCAGCAACGACGGCTCAGCGGCGCAAGCGGCGCGGCAAGAAGTAGCTGCCTTTGATGACCGGGAGCCGTTACGCGCGCTCATGTGGCAGGCGGCCAGCGTGCAGCGCGATGGACCGGTTTTGCATGAGCTCATCCAGCGCTTGCGGGATTGGCCGGTGCAGGCGCAGCCGGTCTCGCGGGCAGCGTTAGAGTCCACCGCTTTGTTGAACGTCGCGCGTTATATCGCGCGGGCAGCTTTCATTCGCGAGGAAAGCCGTGGGGCGCACTATCGCGTGGATTACCCGCAGCGCGACGATCTGAACTGGCGCGCGCGCATCGTGTGGGATGCGAACGGCTATCAACTGGAACCCATCGCGGCGCCGGTGGTTCGGTGAGGTGGTTTTTATGCGACATCCCGCTTTAGAACAGAACCCTTTCGAACCGCTGACCAATGAAGCCGCGCTCGGATTTCGCGAGCTTGTGCAAAAAGCGTTGCTCGAAGATGGCACCGACCGCGACATCACGACCGCGAGCCTTATTCCCGAGAAAGCTCTTGCAACTGCCACCATTGGCTTGCGGGCGCCCGGCGTCATAGCCGGCTTGCCCATCGCCAAGCTCGCTTTTGCGCTGGCCGATCCGGCGATTGCGTTCAGACCCCTTACCACGGACGGTACGCGTGTCACCCATGGCAGCATCGGGGCAGAGATTCACGGACCGGCACGGGGCATTTTGGCCGCAGAGCGCGTGGCGCTTAATTTTTTAGGGCGGCTCAGCGGCATCGCGACCCTGACGCATGCGTATGTCACGGCGGTTGCCGGTTTGCCGGTGCGCATCGTGGACACGCGCAAGACAACACCCGGTTTGCGCGAGCTTGAACGCTATGCGGTGCGCGCGGGCGGAGGCTTCAATCACCGCTTTAATCTGAGCGATATGGTCTTGATCAAGGATAATCATCTCGTTGCGGCCGGCTCGGTGGCCGCAGCGCTGTCGGATGCGCGCCGTGCAGCCGGCCCAACGGCGATCGTCGAAGTGGAATGCGAGACCCTCGACCAAGTGCGCGAGGCATTGGAAGGCGGCGCCGACGCGATTCTGCTAGACAACATGTCCTTGGATAACTTGCGTGAAGCGGTCAAGCTTGGCCACGGCCGCGCGGTCTTAGAAGCGTCAGGGGGAGTCATGCTCGGCAACGTCCGCGAAGTGGCGCAAACGGGTGTCGATCTCATTTCGGTCGGCTCTTTGACCCACGGCGCCCGCTCGCTCGACGTGGGGCTCGATTTTGTCAGCGAGCCCGCTGCTGCGGTGACACGATGAAGAATGACGACGCGGTAAAGCGCGATGACGGTAACGACGCGGTAAAGCGCGCCGAAGCGCAGCGCGAGGATTGGGTCACGGCCCACATGGGGCGCACGTCCAAGGAGACATCTGCGAGGTTGCTCAGCACGCCGCAACCGCAACCGCCGGCTGACGCGCCGATATTGAGTTTGCGAGCGGTGAAGGCACGCTGCGTCGCAGGCGGTGCTTCCAATTTTTGGATTTTGGGTTCTGAGGCGGCGGAACCGGTTTTGAGCGGCGATTATCCGCTGACTGCGATGTCGCCGACTGCGTACTTCATCCAGGCGCCCGAATTCAACTACCTGCCCTACGCCATCGCACGCAAGAACCTAAACCCGGATAACCACCGCATCAAAGGCGACCTGAGCCGGCTTGAAGAGGAGATGCACGCCGTCTACGATTAGGACGCCAACCTGCGCGTCCAGGCAGCCAGCGCATGCAAAAATTCTGCCAGATCTCGCTTCAACTCCTCATCCACAAGCTGACCCTTATCATCGAACTTCGTGTGAATGCGCGAAACGCGGATCTCCGGATCTTGCAAGAACAACATCCCCGTTTCCGGCGACATCTGGCGCACTGCCATCTGCGCACGCACGCTGCCGAAGCCGCTGGGAGATCCACCGAGCACGGCAACAGGTTTGCCTTCGAGCGGGGAATTTTCCGGCGGCCGGGAGGCCCATTCGATCACGGTTTTGGTGACGCCGCTAACGTTGTAATTATGTTCGGGCGTCACGATGATGAATCCGTCGGCGGCCCGGATAGCGTCGCGTAAGATGCGCACGGCTGGCGGCGGTGTTTCTGTGTCGAGGTCCTGATTGTAGAGCGGGATACCGCTGATATCCAAAATGTTGATCTGGATATCCGGAGGTGCGCATTGCTTCAACGCGCGCAAGAGCATCCGATTGTAGGAGCCTTTGCGTAAGCTGCCGGCGAAGGCGGCAAACGTCAACTCATTCCGTGCCATACGAGCGCTTAGTTAGCGCAGTGTGCCGCACAACCTTTTGGGAAAAATTTGGGTATGGCAACGCGTCGGTGGTCGAAAAAGGTCACGCAGACCAGCAACGCCATGGACCTGGAAGGCGGGGTCTTCAAAAAAGACGACCCCAAGGCGATCGCGCGCTCGCTCAAACGATCCGCAGAGCAGAGCCGCCGTCGCAAGTCGGAGCCGTTTCGCTCGGCGATGTGGATGTTGAATCTCTACATCAATCGCGCGGGCACGAACCTTTCGCGCAAACAAACGGCAACGCTGAACAAGGCGAAAGACGAGCTGCGCGCTCTGTTCGGCAAAGCCGAAACGGGTTCACGGACGGCCAAGCGCGGCAAAAGCTAGAATACGTATAGGGGCGGGGTTATCCCCACCCCTAAGGTGCTTGAGAATCGTAGATGCGCTTATCCGGTTATTGTAAAAGCGGCTGAGACGGTAAGGTCCGCGGTGCCACCAACGCCCGTGATCGTTGGAGCTTGTTGTACGTTGGCCGGCGGCCCGGCTTCAACCAACGGATAGTCGGCGCCGAGCACAAACGCATTGTAGACTTCGCCCGGCACCAGTGTGCCCGTAGGTAACGTAGCAGTGAGCGTTGCTCCAATGACCTCTGCGCTTGCAACCGGGAAACCCGGTCCGGCTGCGCAGGGATCCGGCGGAGCGGTCGTCGTGCTACACGATACGTACACGACCGATTCGGTAACGCCAGCGGGCGGCGCCGCGAAGGTGAAGGTTCCGCCACCTCCGCCACTGGCGACATAGGCTGCACCGCCGTCATTGCCGAGCGTCGTGAATGCGGCGGGCAGGGTTGCCGACGCATTCCACGGTTGCACTTGACCGTTCACCGTCACCGGCGCTACGACCGTATAGGTACCAGGGTTCGGCGGAGTGAGACCGGTGAGTATAAATCCGGTCGCGTAGCCGCCACTGCCACTGGTACTGGGCGGAACGTATGCGGGCGGTGCGCCGAGCGCGCCATTGCTACGTGGCCGCTGACCGTAGGCGAAAAGGCTGCCTAGCGTGACGCTGATGGCGGCGGGGCCGGAGAGCGTCGCTGTTCCGGGCGAAAGAAACGCCGAGTTGCCAAGGCTGTTACGAAATGTGGTAACTGCATTGAGATAAACTCCAGCGGCTGCGTTGAGAGTGGCGGCGCTATCATTCATGGTCCCCACGGCCAACTGCATCACAGGTGGTAAAAACTTGACATCACCAGGGTTCGTATTGGTCTTGCATCCGGACAATGCGCCCATGCATAAAAGCATGGCGATCCCGATGCGCAGCTTGTGCATCTTAATTGAATTCCTTTCATCCATTGCAGCGAGTAGCGAGGGCGATCTTGCGACCGCCCCCGATGAGTGGTTCTAGTACTTGGCTGTCAAGTAGAACACGAAGATACGCGCCGCACCTGTCGCCGGTGCCAGGTAAGCAGTTGGATCGTACGGTTGGCGGTAGGGTTGCAGGCCAAAGCTTGGGCTGGTTCCCGACCTCAGACCGTAACCACCCAACCCATTATTGCGGTAGCGTGGGTTGGAGTTGTTGACGCCGCCTGTGTAGTTACCAAAGACATTCTCGACAGTGACGCCAGCCTGCATGTTATTCGGGGCTTGCCCAATATCGTGGGCGACCGTCAGGTTGAGGAGGAACACCTGCGGACCCTTGATGCTTCCTGGGTCCGGACCCTCAACAGTGCCGCGCGAACCAGTGATGTGGGGATGGAGTGGCGTTCCCGGGTTTGTCGGATCGGTGAAGTAGTACGCGTTGGCCTGGGGTGCCGCTTGCACCAGGTCAGTGTTAAGAACTTCGACCGGCGTGGTGACGCCGTTGATGTTCTGATAAACAAAGGCATGCGTGCCGACGCCGTAACGGTATCCCGATTCGTACGGCATGTTGGCGTAGAGATGCAGACCTTTTCTGTCGTTGTAGTTCACCTGCAGCGTGGCAGTGATCGGTGCGACGTAGTTGACGTGGAAGAAGTGACCGAGCGCCAGCGCCGCGGGGCTTGTGACCGGGAAGAAGTCGCTGTTGTAGTTGGCAAGCGTGTTGTCGTACGTGACGCTCATGAATCCTGACAGACCGTATGGGGCAAGTCGCTGCAATTGGAACTCGACGCCGGTGTTCTGGTTAACACCAGCGTTGACTTCGCGCGGTGAACCCGTCACGACCGTTCCGTCCGCGAGCGTGAAGAGCACCGGCGTGTTTGAGACGACGTAGTCGACGCCTTTTCTGTAATAAGGTGTGATGCGCAGTTCCAAACCGTGCCCGAAATCGTGTTCGATGGACGCGTCGATATTGGTGGCACGCTGCGGACGCACAGGTGTGTATTGCGCGAAGAAGTTGCTGTTGAAGTCTCCTATCAACGACTGATAGAGGTTCGTGATGTTGTTCGTCGTGCCAAAGCCAGGCAACGGTGTGAAGCAGCCGCTCGCTACGTCGCAGCTCGCCAGCGCCGGATTGATGAAGGCAGCTTTCGCCTCGATGTTGCTGCCCGGTGTGAACTCGATGTTCTTGCCGTACGAGAAACGTATGACGTCCCGCGGACTGAGTTCGTAGCTGAGCGCCAAGCGGGGGCTGAACTGCGATGGATGCGTGACGTCGTTGCCGATGGTCGGTCCCGGTATTTGATGCACGTTGCCGGCGGCGTCAGTGGTAAACGAGTAGTTGAATTGCGCGGCGTTGGCGGGCAGATTGATCACTTCTTGATCGTAGCGTACACCAAACGTCACCGTCAGCTTGGAAGTGGGCGTCCAGTGGTCTTTGATCCACACGTCAGCACGATGGATCGGATCGTTGATGACGCCGGCCGGCATCGGGAAGACCGGCAGCACCGGCGTTCCTACGTACGCGAATTCATTACCGAAGATGAATGCGGCGAACGAAGGAGCCCCCAGCGCAAAAGTACCACGCGAGTATATCGTTTCGGCGCCGATGCCCACCTGATGTTGACTGTTGAGTTGCGCGTTATAATCCGTGGAAATGCCGAAGTTTGCGTTGTCGGTATATTGGAAGTTATCGTTAAACCCCCCGCCGCGCCACGGCAGGTTAAAATGGTCGCCGATGTCCGTGCGGAACAGGGTGATATCGCCAAAACTCGATGGGCTGAACTGCCGTTTATAGTTCAGCTTTTGAATGCTGTGTGTGTTGGTCTCATTGTCGTTATAATTCGTGTTTTGGTTGAGGGCGACTTGCCCAGGGAACAACGGCGTCACCGAGGTGAGGCCCGGACCGAACGTCCCAATCACGACTGGATTGTTCGTGGCATAGGGCGTGATCGCCGGATTGATGCCGAAGTTCAAAGCGAAATAGCTGTAGCCGGTTTCGCCGAAGAGCTGGATCTCATTTGCGTTGTTGTTGCCCCAGCGGTAGAACATGTTCAACGTATCGATGTTGCCGGATGCATCGCCGACCGCGCCAAACAACTCCGGAATGAACGTCTTTTGGTCGCCATACGTTCGATACTCGCGCAGACCATTGAACGCGTAGAAGTAGCTGAAGCGATTGTCCGCCGTCGCGTTTCCGTATTCGAAAGCGAGCCGGTGATCGAAATTGGGGTTGTTGACCCGCAGTGTCGCCTGACCTTGCCCCGGATACGTGCCGCGTTTGATAACCTCGTTCACGACCCCGGCATTGGTATTGCCTTCGCTGACGTCGTAGCCGCCGGTGGAAAGCTGCAGCCGCGCGGTGCCCGCAAGCGACAAGCTGTTGATGAACTGGCCTGTTAATGGTTCGGTGGCATCAATGCCCTCGAGCTGATAACCTTCTTCGTTCTCAGCACCACCGCGAATGATGGGATAGCCCGCGTTGTCAGTGGTGATGCCAGGCAGCGCGTTCAGCACTGCTGTCTCGGAAATATTTTGTGGCGAGCCTGTGATCTCTTGAATAATGGTCGGGTTGACGGTGTAGGTGTCGGCAGTCGTCGTCGGCTGCACTAAAGAGGTAGAACCGCGCACCGCAATTCTACCCAGCGACTTGACTTCGGCTGCCAGTTGCATGTTGAGCGCGTAGTTCTGATCCTGGCTGAGGGTTATGCCAGGCACTTGTTGCGTCTGGTAGCCTTGTTTGCTAAAGGTCACCGCGTAGGTGTCCGTCGGCAAGCCATTGAGAGCGTAAAATCCGTTTGGCTCGGTGACGGTGTGGTTGGAAAATGACGGGCTGACCGCACTGACCAGCGCGCCTGAGATGACGTGACCGGTGTCGTCGGTGACGGTACCATGTATCGTTGCTGTCGTACCAGCCAGCGTCCACGTTGCCTGACCAGCAAGGACAGCTACGGCAAATACCACCGCCGCAACCAGTCGCACGAGCGACTTCTGCATGAGTTTTCTCCTCTACGATCCCTGTTGTGCGCTTGGCAGCGTCACGGCAGTTTAGCCGTGCCCCCATCGCAGCGCGTTAGTATTCGCTTAATGCGAAATCGATTGCCTGGGCATGGCAGTAAGGCGGCACTTTCTCCGGCAATATCGATGAAACTATTCAGTATCTAGTTTGGTACAATGAAGCGCGGTCTGAACAAAGTTTGCACTGGGGCACCTTGCAGATTTTAACTTTTTTCAGTTTGGCGGATAAGCATGAAGAAGCCACAATGGTTAGATTACGCTGCAGCCTTGAATTTTGAATTTCTTTCCGGGGCGAACGTCACGATCTACCCGGATTCGCACGAGTTGTTCATTTCAGGCGCGAGCGTGCGCTGCAGCCGAACTCACTTCCGGCTCATGCACAACTTGATCGCCAACTTCTGCAAAACGGTACGTTACGAGAACTTGTTGGGCATTGAGGATCGCGAGTTGCAGCCGCGGGAGCAGAATCTGCTCAAGGTGCAGATGTTCTACTTACGACGCCTCTTGGACCGGCATGGAGCGCAGCTTGAAATTCGCAATATCTACGGCACCGGGTATCAGGCTCGCCCACGCGGCTAGCTTATGGGGCTATCCCGTCGCGGAGTTAGTTCCTAAGAGGATGGAGATCGCGATGAAGATGAGCGCGAAGGATTGCTAACTGATGGGCAGTCGCATAGCCCGACCTCCCCTCAGCCGATCGAATCGGCCGGACTAAATTGAGCCTATTGCGGGTCGACTCTCACTGTTGATGGATTGAAACGAATACCTACTCGAAAGTGCCATTGTTGTGCCACGGTTAGCGGATTGGCACTTTCCCGCGAACGTTTCGTTGGATGCGGAAAGACAATATACTGGCCGCGTTGCGGATCTATTTGGGCGTCATCTTTGCGCTGGCCGTCTATCCTAAACTGGTAGCTGGTCCTGCCTTTGCCAACACCTTGAATGGTTTTCTCACTCATTTTGCGCTACAAAATGCGCAGCCGTTTTACCAACATTTTCTCAGCGCGCTCGTTCTGCAGCACATTTCGACGTTCGCGGCCTTGGTTGTGATTGGTGAGGCTATCGTTGCGGTGTGCCTGATAACCGGCACTGCAACGCGGCTCGCTGCCGTGATCGCCATGTGCTTGCTCGCCAACTACATGTTTGCCAAAGGGTTGTGGTGGTGGAATCCGTCGAGCAATGACGGTGCGTTCTTCGTCATCGCCCTGGCACTGGCTTTGGCAGGTGCCGGCCGAACTTTCGGCTTTGACGCCAAGCTCGCGCAGCGCTGGCCCAGGTCGCTGTTATGGTGAAGAGCGAGCGGGATGCGGTATGCCAAACGACTCGCGGTCGTCGTACTCTAAGACATCAAAGGCGTTGGTAAGATTGTATTTGCGCGCCGCTGGGTAACTCGCAAAGAATTTATCTGAATAGCCTTCGACGCTCTCTTGCAACCAATCCCGATTGATCTCGTCGTAGCGCGAACGATCGGTGTTTTCCGAAAGCCAACTCGCCACGTCGTCATCGCTTTTTGCGTCAGCCACAACTTTGCGGAAAACGTCTTCGTCGATACCCAATTCGTCCAAGAGCGTCTTGCTGAACCCAGGCAGTCTGTATTCTCCAGGATTTCCACCAGGCAGGCCACCGCGCACTTTGTCGATCGTGCGGGCCATCATCACGATTCCGTTCACAGTCTCGCGCGGACCGCGCGGCGGCTTTTTGGTGAGATCGAGCGGATCCATATTCGTACTCCTACTTCTTCTTACACGCTGTCATAATCATGGCAGTCTCAACGCAGAGGTTAGCGCGCTTTTCACCCAACCATTGCAGCATCATTATATTTTGATTGCGAGGTCGCTGTGAGCCATGAACCGATCGAGCTTTGTGCAGGCCATGTTCGCAGTTGCTGCCACACTGCCTTTGGGTGGTGGTAGCGTGGCCAACGGCGCGAAACAGATTGCCGGAGTGGTGATTCCTGATACACGACTGGCGCAGGAAGCGACCGAACTTGCCCGGTCGGTCGAGCCAATCGAGATCTTCAACCATTCCTTACGGACATTTCTGTTTGCAGAACTGATCGCCAAGGCGACCCAGGTCAAGCACGATGCGGAAATAGTCTACGTCGCGTCTATTCTTCACGACACCGGTCTCGCCGCTGCGCACATGAGCGACAAGAACCCCTTCGAGGTGGATGGGGCGAACCTCGCGCGAAACTTGCTTGCGAAGCATGGCGTGCCGGACGCGCAGATCAACGTCGCCTGGGACGCGATCGCCCTCCACGATAACAGCGGGATTGCTCAACATAAACAGGCCGAGGTCAAATTGGTAAACTCAGGTGTGGGCGCGGACTTTGGCGGTTACCTAGATGTTCTGACGCGAGACGATGTTGTCAGCGTTCTCCACGCTGCGCCAAGAAACGGCTTCATTGAAGCATTTGTGGACGCTGCGGCGGTCGTGGCGAAGCGCAAGCCTTACGCGTCGGCGCACTCATTTGTCGCGGACGTCGGCTATCGTAAAGTTCCGGGCTTTCAGTTACCCAATTTTGTCGATGGTGTGGGCGACGATCCATTTGCCACCTACCGCTAAATCGACCACTCGTAGGCATTCCAAAAATCGCTGGCAGCGCCGGGTTTGAAGTTTTTCAGCTGCGCGTTGACCGCCTCGATCGTTGGCCGCCACACGATGCCGTGGATCGGCACTTCATCGTGGATACGCTGTTGGATGAGCCAATAGTATTTCTTGCGCACACTCAGATCGTACGTCTGCTCACCGGCCTTTTCCCAGGCGCCGACTTGTTGATCCACAAAGAACGAACGATTTTGGCCGGCCGGCGGCAACTGATCCGGGCTGAAATTGATGCTGTTGTCCGGATCGGGGTCTAGGTCCATGGTCACGAGCGCGAGATCGTAGCGTCCGGTCATCAACATCCCGTTGCTGGCGAAGACGAGATTTGCCGGGTAGTTGTGGATCTCCAGATCAACGCCGATCAGCTTGAGCTGTTGCTGCATAAGCTGCTCCGCTTTGAGCCGGGCGCTCACACCGACAACCGTCATCATCATGACCTTGAGCGGGCTTCCACCTTTTTGGAATGAGCTGTCGATCGACTCAACCCAGCCGGACTTTCGCAACAGCTCGCGCGCTCTACCCGGGTTGTACGGATATGGCTGCACATTCGGATTGTATGCCCACGAGCGTGGCGACACGTCGGCCATTCCGGGTGTTCCGAGATTCAAATAGACGTCGCTCGCGAGTCTCTGCCAGTCTATGCCATACGCGAGGGCACGGCGCACGTTGACGTCGTGCAAGATGGGACTGCGGCAATTGAACTTCACGTGTTCGATTGAAAAACTTGGCTGCTTGCTCACGCGCACGCCGGCAATTCCGGTTATTTGGCCGTACTGCGGTTCGGGCACGTCATAATAAAAATCAATTTCGTGCGTGCGCAGTGCGGTGAGCAGAGTGTTTTGATTGGGGATGAACCTTATTTGGATCTCTTTGAGCTTGGGCGTGCCTTCCCAATAATGCAGGTTTGGGTCCAAAATGAGCTGGTTGCCCGGTTCCCAGGTCCGCAAAATGAATGGACCGCTACCGATCGGATGAGAATTAAACGGAATCCGGTTGAAGTCACGATACTGCTCGAGCAGATGCTTGGGCAAGATCGCTCCGTTGGGCGAGCTCGCGATCTGCAAAAACGTGCCTAAGAACGGGGCATAGGGCTTCTTGAGATGCACGACGACGGTGTAGTCGTCAGGCGTATCGATGGAAGCAACCTTGTCTGACGGCACACGGTTCGGGGTGTTGTTCAGCGGGTTCATCGCTTGTTGCCAACTGAATTTGACATCGGCTGACGTCAGCGCTACGCCGTCAGAAAACTTGATATTGCGCCGCAAGTGATACGTGATCGTGCGCCCGTCTTTGCTTACGCCCCCGTTCTGCAGCGAAGGGATCGTGGCAGCGGCATCGGGCTCAAGCTGATAGCGGGCATTATAGCGAACCAGCCCGTTGAAAATGAGGTTTTGGACGGGGATGACAAAGCTCTGCAGCGAGAGGACCGGATTGAGGTTGTCGATGTCTTCATAGAAGCCGACGCGCAAGACGCCGGGGATGGTCCAGGAACTATTCGGTTGCACGGTTTGCGTTGAGATCTTCGTGCAACCACATAGCAGGCTTAGGCTCAGAAGGCCACAGAGAGCTATCGAGGCTCGCAAAAACATACGCTCAAGTTTCGGGGCGGCTTTCCAGCCGCCCCTTTTGTTTTTCACGTCGTCGATCCGCGGCTGGCCTATCGCTTAGATCTTTATGTGGACTTGGAAATACATTTGTAGCGGCAATGGCAAGTTAAAGGCGCTCACGTCGCCGTACGCCGGCACAAATGGCTGCTGGAAGTAGGGGTTCAGCGGAACGCCATTTGCAAGCGTATCGTTAGGACCTGCGCCTTGATAGAAGTTGCTCACGTAAAACGAACTGCTTGCGTATCCACAAATCGTGCTGCTCGGCGGGTATTGCTTGGTCCAGGGCTGGCTCGATCCGCCGAAGCAGCGGTTGACGAGGTTCGCGACGGTGAAATTAGCCGTGACCTTCGGACTGACATCGTACGTGATCTGCAGCCCCATGTTGAACTGCCAGGGTTGACGGAATTCGCCGAAGTTGGCGAACCTGCCGATAGCCGGATTCGGAATGAAGAGTGTGCCAAGCGAACTTCCGATACTTGACGGGGTAAAACCGCACGAGGTGTAGTCCGGCCACAGCGGGTTGCCTCCGCTCGAGGGGATGAGCGAGTTATTGGCACTGCACACCCGCGGGTCTACGCCCTGCACATCGGCAGGGGAGCCGTATGTCGTTCCCTGATTGAGCGCAAACGCCGGCGTGATCGCGAGCTTCGCCCGACGATAGCTCATGATAAGCGCGAACGTGTTGGGGGAAGTGTACGGCGCATCTAAGCCCGTATCGTACCAGCCGAATTTATCAAGTAAGGGCTGAGGGGCCATATTGTAGTAGGGGTTCAGGATGGACGATGCGGCGCAGGTGGGATCCGGCGTGTTGTTGGCGCTGTTCGAGTAACACGGGGCGCCGCCGCCGGCTTTGGTCAACAGGTTGAAGTTCTGAATGTCCTGATTGTACGGGTCGACCGGATTGATGGTCGAGTTTTTGTAGTTGGCCCACCACTCTTTTGAATTCGTGTAGGTGTAGGAGAAAACACCTGATATACCGTTGCGGTTGAAGTCGCCCTTGGTCAATTGCAGCTCTATACCGCTCGTTCGCTGCGTGCCGGAGTTGAACGCCGGCGATAATCCGATCGTCGGCACGCTCGCGCCCGAAAACAATTGTTGCGTAGCCCAGCGATAATATGGGGTAAATTTGAACGATACGTCCGTTCCGGGGAAATGGTGCTCCAGCGACGCATCGTAGTTGTTCGAGAATTGCGCGAGCGCGTCATGACGCGGCGTGTTAAAACCGAACGACAAGAAGCCGATGAGTTGCGCCGCTAGATTTTCCTCAGCGCTATTGTATTGGATGGCATAATTTTGCGGCTGTTGCGAGTAACGTCCAGCACTGAGCCGTACCACTGTGTCTGGATTCAGCGTGTAGGTCAAGCCGAATCGTGGTTCGGCATACGTCTGCGTATAGACACTGCCGTATTGATTGGAGATCAATAGATGTCCATTCAAACCATCGGGGTGCACCGTTTGTACGCCGGTAAGAATGTCAACCGGACAGTTGAACGTCACGTAGGCGGTGACGGTGGATAAGGACTGCGGCGGCTGCGGTACCAGAACGGGTTGCAGGGTGACCGGGTTATAGCAAAACTCCTTTTGCGCGGCGGCGAACCAAAAGTTCTTGCCGGGCGAGTTGGTGTTTTGGAGATCGAATTCGTCTCGACTTACGCGAATGCTGGCGTTCAGGTCCAGCTTGGCGTTTGGCCGCCAGTCATCGATGAAGGCGACGTTGGTGAATTTCGGGATCACCGAATTGATGCCGGCCTGGTTCCCGGTGTACGTAAGTCCCCAGGTCGCCCCGGCCAAACAGGCGGGGGTACCAGGCGGGATGTCGCCTGTCACGCATGGATTCTGTGCTTGCGCCTGAGTCGGGAAGCGAAATGTGCCCTGGCTGATGGAGTCGTTGCACGGCGCAGGGTCGCCGGCGTTATACGTGTCAATTCCATTGTCGCCAGTGCCGGTGAAATAAGCATAGCAGTGACCACCGTTCGTCAGATTGCTCACCTGCTGATTCCGGGTGTTCAGATAGTTGAAGTTGTTGTAGCGCAAAGTGGCCGCGGTTACAAAGCCCAAACTGGCGATGATTTGATTGTTGTTGCTGACTTGATCTGCGAACTGCGCTTCCACTCCGCGTGTGTGTGCGCTTACCTCGTAATCGAAATTCGTCGCGCCAAAGCCGCTGCCGATGCCCCGCCGCGCGGCACCGCTGCGGTTTGTGTTGGAGTAAAATGTGTAGCCGAAAACGCGAAGGTAGGCTCGGTCGCTGAAGTTACGCTGGTACTGCAGCTTGACTATGCTGGCAGTATCCCAACGGGCATCGCGATAGTCGACCGGTAGAGCGGAAACAACACCGGCCGGACAGGCGCCTGGAACCGGCACACGAAGGTCGGTATTAGCGCAGCGATTTAACGGTGATCCCGGAAACATGTAAGGGATTGCCTGAACATTTGCGGGGTCTAAGAACCCTGTACCGGCCGGATACGTGAAGAAGTCCGGCCAGTGCGGGGCGCTGATATCACCCTGCGCAATGAGTCCTCGGACAAAAGCGGCTCCCGCGTCGTTAACACCGCTGTAAAATTGGCGATACTCCGCTGAGGACGTGTACAGGAACTGGATGTCATCGCGCCCGCTATCGAAGCGGTGCGGTACGCCGAAATGAAAGTTGCCGATCGTCTCGCGACCGGTCAGAAATGAGACAAAAGAGTAATTCGGGGAAAACGCAGTGTAGCAGCCCGGGTCGAAAGCAAAATTCGCTTTCGCCGGATTGGTATAGGTCGCGTCGCCATTGCACGTGGGATACACAGCGGGGTAAAAACTGAGAAATGTGGTGACGTTGGTCGGTCCCTTGGCTTGCGGGAATACCGAGATGAGGCCGGCCCCGTTTTGTTGATCTAAATAGCGAAACGCCGGGTTATATCCACTCGCACCCACATAGTAGCTGAAAAGCCGGCTGGGCGTCGCGCCACCGAACTCAATAGAAGCATCGTGATAAAACGTCGGGGTTCCCATGCGAGCGTCGAGATTGCCGTAGCCTGGAAAACTTCCCGTTTTCGCCACTTGGTTGATGAAGCCGGCCAGACCGGTGGCGTTCGAAGTTGCGCCCCCGCCTCCGGTATAGATCTGCAGTTCCTGCTGTCCGAACGTGGCGGCAGAGTGGCCGGGATAATTATCAAACGAACGGTTGACCGGAACACCGTCGTACTCGTAACCGATTTGATCGTAGTAGCCGCCGCGAATGTAGACCGATTGATTGACTCCCATCTGGCCCGGTGGAACAAAGGCGCCTGGCATGGAGGCGATAGCGGCATAAGCTTGATTTAGCGAGCCGCCGCCACCCAGTGGCGCGGAAGCTAGTGTCTGAGCAGGACTGACGGAGTAGACGTCCGTGATAGTCCCTGGTCGCACCACGTTGAGCGACGAGCGCACCGTGACGGTGCCTATGGTTCGCACGCTCTTCTGTATGGAGAACGACATGTTTTGCGCCTGGTCCGCGTAGATACTGATGCCCGAGATCTCCCGCGGTTCGTAGCCTTCGCCGTGGATTGAAACGGTATACGTATCCGGCATTAAGGATAGGAAAACAAACTTTCCGTCTGCGTTGGTCTTAGTCGTCACGGTTTGCGACGGGCTGGCCGCCGTCACGCCTACATCCGGCAGGACGGCCAACGATTGCGCATCGACGACCGTACCCGAAAGCATTCCCGTCGTGCCTGCCTGCGCGGGCGCGAATCCCGTTGACCCGGCGATGATTCCGACGCAGGCTAGTGCGGCAACGCTCGCGAGACTACGATAAAAGGCTTTACTCAGCATGATGCTTCTTTCTATTTATGCTTTGCAATCAGGGACCCAGCGGTGCGCCGGCGGCTTATAGGGATCTGCCGGCGCGTAGACCGGGTGCTTGTTACCGTTCACGTTGACCGTGTAGTGGAGCGCCTTCGCGCACCACGTGTTGAAGTCAAATGTTTGTCCGTCTTGATTGAGCAGAATCATTTCTATGTCGTTGTAGACCAGCGGTTTGCCGGGCACGACCGGATCGGGTTTGCCGCCACGCACGAAGAGCGCTGAACCGCCGCTGCCTTGAAGCATGAGGGTCCCAATGGCATGCTTATCAATCACGATTGCACTGGCAGCATCCACGCCGACCCCCATGAGCCTCGGCCGGGCATCTTGGCCACGCAGAATCGCGAGGAATGCCGCGAGCCGGCCGAAGCGATCGCGCTGCTTGAAATGAGTGTCGGTGATGATGTTTCGTAAAGGCGGAAACACAAGGAGGTCATGCGTGAAGCTGATGATCGGTTCCGCGGGATTTGCAACGGCGTTTTTCGTCGTGACTTCGACGTCTTCTCCGGCTGCGTCTGCGGCCACCGAATCGTAGGCGAACTCTCCGAGAATCGCGAGACCCGCGCTCGTGCCGCCCACCACCCCGCCCCGGTCGTACAGCCGTTGGACCGCTGCGATGAGCGGCGTCCCTTTCCAGCAGGCATAGTTCGCCTGATCGCCGCCGGCAAAAAAGAGCGCCTGCGCGTTGTCGACATACGAAGCGGCCTTCTCGAGATCTTGCGTTGTGGCAGCCGGACCGATCTTGATGCTCTGCGCGGAGTTGAACGGAGCCAGCTTGACCAGATAATCATCGTAGGCGTTGTCACCGGAAGCGCGCAGTACGACAACGTCGCCGCCGCGCACAGCCGGCGAACCGGTGATGACGTTATGCATCCAGCGGAATGAAGCGTCAACAGTGTCGCCGCCGCCCATGAGCAGCAGGCCTGGACCGTGAGGCTTTAGATTACTGGGCTGCGGATTGCCCTTGCGGGGATAGATCGTGAGCGGTGGCGTGGGCGCGTCGGTGGCCGGAGGCTGCGGCGCCGGTGTGGCGGCGCGCACCGAATCGTAAGACGATGCCATAGCGATCACATAAAGAAAAGTCATGACGGTTAGAGCAACCGCCAAATGTCGAGAAAATAAAAAACACCAGGCACGCATCATGTGGAGCTCGCTTAGCTCTGTCTGCTACACATTGATCGCGACTTGGTATCCTCTATGGTCGCTAGCCGTTTCGCTTCGCTATGCGCCGTGTTCGCCCTGCGTGCTTAGCGTCGGACACACCGCGTCTCGTGCGAGCAGCCAAAGCCGCGAATCACGATGTCACGGTGGTGTACTTCAGCCCAGACAACCACGAGTTCTTGGCCGGCGATGAAATGACGCCGCAGTATGTGGATGCAGCGACGCTGAGCAGTTTGATCCGATGGCTACGCGCGCACTAGGCCCTTATTTTACGTATTTTGCCAGCCAATCGAACCACAGATGATACATGTCTTCGACGTGCACCGGGCCGCTAATGTCGTGGCCCGAACCCGGGAAGAGCACGAACTTGACGGGCACGTCGTTGTCACGCAAGGCGTGGTACCAAGCGAACTCGGGCGCAATGGGGACCCGGCCGTCACCGGTATTGGAAACGATCAGGGTTGGCGTTTTGACTTGGCGCGCGTACGTCAGCGCTGATTGCGCAACGTAAGACTCCATCACGCTCTCGCTATTCCAAGGACGGCCTTTGAAATAATACCATTCGGCGACGTTGTAATCTTCAAGGTAGTACTGCGCCAGCGGGTCGATTTCGGCAGCGTAGAACACTGCTGCTTTCCAACGCGAGTCGTGGCTTGTGAGCCAAGCG